>Ga0247780_1001224_pt1 | contig 16818 bp, 3 predicted proteins | sample UWRJL079202R5_FD_179927 | JGI IMG/M metagenome (GOLD analysis project Ga0247780, IMG submission 179927) | Plant litter microbial communities from Arlington Agricultural Research Station in Wisconsin, United States - UWRJ-L079-202R-5 | ecosystem: Environmental > Terrestrial > Plant litter >... | reverse complement strand
GCGCTACGAAGCCGAAACGCCATTAATCGAGGTCCCATCCGGGCAGCTAGGCTGCCAAGATCCTCCCGCACAGTTGATTGCGCTACGAACGGACGTCAGTAGGTACCCAGGTACTCACCCTGTTCCACAGCAAGTGAAGGATGGAGAGGAAAGGAGCAGTGATGAAATTGGTAGTTCCGAACTTGTGGAATCGAACACAGGGTCTTGCAGCCTGACCTTCCGTCGCACCATCTCTGTCGAGGCGAGGGGGGTGAGGAGGGCGATGGTCCAGAACTTCATGGTGGTGGTGACGGTCAAGAAAGAGTGATTAATATCAATGAAACTTGGTATGATGGCTAATGACTTGTACTCGGTGGTTGATGCTGGAGGGGTAGAGAGGGTTGCTTTATAGTTTTTCTCACGCCTCTTCATACCAGAGAGCTAAGAGCGGCGCCTTCATTCCCGTATCAAAGCGAATGATCACCAGAAAGAGTCACCCTCCGTCAAAAGGATCAAGCTAACAGTCTTCCTAGCCGATGTTAAAAACAACCGAATTCGAAACCTATTTTCCTTCTCGGCCAATGTTTACAGTAACCTAACCAGAAATACCCCTTCCACATCAGTCAATATTCACAGCAACCGAATCCGAAACTCCTTTTCCGTATCAAACTCTCCTTCGGAAAGTATATAATCCTCTTGCCCAGGCAGTGTATCCCTGATTGGGACCCACGTCGCCGCGGATTCCCCCGCGGTGACCAATGGGTTTCTTTCAGGCACAAAGCGAAACGCCGGACATCCACGCTGCTCGTATGAGCCAGGACTTCCCGGAACTGAAGAGACTATCAGATATATAAACTTCCTGTCGCCGCCCATGCCTTCGGTTTGGGTCTTAATGAGCAATGACAGCAGATATAGGTTATTGTTGTTAAGATTCTTGTTAACTGCTCTATCGAACGAGATGTTATCTGGGAGGAAGGGGAGCTTTTTTTCGTTGACATATGTGTACATGCACAATTTGTTCTCGAGGAAACAAGTGCGGACTGTGATTCGATTAAGATGTGCTTGCAGTAAGATAAAGCCGCCAGCCACTCTTCCGGTCGGGTCAAAGGTTACGAGAGTGGTCTGGGCGTCGAGGAAGGTGCATGATCTCTCAAGTTGGCCCAGGTATTTAAGTATTTAATGGAAGTTTTCAAAGCTACCCAGAATGTGATACTATACTCTCTAGTCGGTTATAGCCTATGACCAAGTTGGCGCTCTAGAGTTCTCAGTTATTATGCACCGGGAGGGAGAGGGTTCATCTGTATACTATGTAAGCTGGTGTATAATGGTTTTATTTATCCAAATCCTGGCTAGATATGTATTTGTGGAACCTATAAGCGGTGGGAGATGCTTGGCGATGCCTGACAAGGCTGGGAGTTTGCCTGAATAGTAGGTTAAGCCCATTGCTGCATATTCTTGAACAACTCCTTGCCACAGAAAATGTCGTTTCGCATAAGACAATGTATGCTTTGGAGACGGGAGTAGTTCCATTAGATTGTGTCTAAGGTGGTTAATAAAGTAAACTAACCCTCCTTTAGTTAGGAAAGTGTTATTATAAGCAGTGTACTTAAATCCCGCGGGATATATCTTATTAGCCTATATTTCACTACAATCTTAATAGATCTGCTAGGGAGTAAAGTGGAGGATTCTGGGCAGCAGCATTCTTTCCTAAAAGACCTAACCTCTCTATTAAAGGCCTAGTTAGCATACTGCAACTGATATCAAGAGTATATCTACGGCGGCCAATTGGTGGCTGATTCAGCCGCTGAGCGCCACCTCGCAGCCAAAAAGGGGCCGTGCCCTCAGCGACCGGAAATATCCCAAGGATATCTATGTCTACGTAAGGTTAAGGTTATATATACCATTTTTTAGCCCCTAAGCCCCTGAACACAAGCAATTGCGTGTAATTGCGCGCAATCTACACAGTAAACAGCATTTTCAGGCCTAAACTGTATTGTAATAACGGTTTAATTACTAAATCTATCTACAGAAGGCTTATTACTACCAGCGCCGTGCCGTTATCGCGCTAGCCGGCTACCCTTCTTATCGCCGGCGCTGGCCTCCCTTGTCTTCCTGTTAGCGTGGAGCCGTTTGCAATACAAATCCAGAGAACAGTTAGATTACCGTTATTCGGCCGCAATAAAGAACATCGCCAATTCCTCGCTCAACCGCCGTAAGCCAGCAACTCACCAAATCTCTCAGATGACTTCTAACCGTAAAGAATACTACTAAACTTCGGCCTAACAGCCAGTACGCCACCAGCTCCCCCACTAATTATTTAAAGCCGTAATTAAAGGGCTACCCTGTAAGCTAGTAGTCCACTTACATTAGAAGTTATTCACAGTCTTAACGGCTTAGCTTATACAGTGTTTTAGCAGCTTTATAGTCTCCAGCTTTAAGCTTAACTGGTTAGAGTAACTTAACTGGCTTTTTAATAATAATATTAATATTAACACTAAAGCTGGAGCTAGAGCCAGTATTATTACTAGTGCTAGAGCTAATATTAATGCTAATACTAGTAGTAGTTGCAGCCGGAAAACGCTTTCAGTAAGGAGGTTACGTAAGGAAGACTAATAAGTTCCGGCTAACCGTTCTGCTACTATATAAACCTTAGCTGTTAAGGTTATTAAAAGCTCTAATATCTTTACCTCGCTTTAGGTTTTAGCCATCTTTAAGTAGTTAGTAAGGATTAGTAAAGCTTATATTAGAACAGCTAACTAGCTTAACCGTTTACCTTCTTTTATTATTACCGTTACGTAGTATATATACAACTAATAATCGTTATATTGGAATACTAGATAGTTTTATATAACGGATTCTGGAAACTAGTGTATTAATAGTACTAAGTCTTTTAAAATCACCTTTTAAAGGTAGAATAATAAGCTTATAAAGCTAGCTGCTGTAAAGTTATTTATTTACTTTAAACTAGGGTTAAACTTATCTACTTACTAGTTTAACTTTAGTTAGATTAACGTTAATAGTAAGTTTAAAGGTAGCGTTTAGTTTTAGTATATCTTAAACCCCCTTATCTGTACTAAATAGTTAGCTATAATCTGTATAAACTTTTAAAATAGTAAATTTAGGTAACAGCTAACTATTTGCTTTTAGTTTTATTAGTTAGCGTAACGAATCTGCACTTTACTTACCCCTTTTAACTTTACTATCTTCACTTTAAAGCTTTAACTAACGTAAGTCTTTTTATTTAACTAGATATTAATATATATAAACGCTTTAATAACTTAATTCCGTTAGTTATTATACGTTAACGTAAAGGTAAGGTTAGCCTTAATAGTTTTTAATAGCTAAATATTATATTATTATGTTTAGCTTTTAAAGTAAGGAAACGGCTTATTAGTAAGGTCCTACTAGTATAAGAAGTAAAAAGTTACTATATTAAGAACGTAAATAAGTAGGTTTTAGTTTTGAAAAGTATTAGTGGTTTCTAAACGGTTATATTAGTTCTACTTTCCAGCCTACGTAGTAATAATAAACGGTATATATTAAGTAAGCCTTTTATTAACGAATTTAAACGTAAAGAGGTTTAAGATGTTAAGGTTTTAATAGTTATTATTATAAGTAAATATATAATAACTAAGAAATATATTAGTTAAAGTTTAAAAGTAATATTTAGCTAATTAGTTAGTATAACCTTATAACTCCCTAATAACTTACTTAAGGTTATCTTTTAAATAATTATTAAAAACAGTATCTCGGCCTTTATTAATGTAATTAACTTTCTGCTACTTTATATTACAGTGTTAAAGAGATTTAATATACTTTTAAGCGTTATCCTTTTAAAGTAAGGGGTAAGTGTTTATATTAAAGGCTTATTACGATTAGTAAAGGTTAGTAATAGTAATGATGTAAGTCCGAACTGACCATTAGGTAAGCTAAGTCTTTAAAAGTGGTATATTATTATCAGCTTCCCAGCTCTGTAACCGTAACGGCTAATTTATAACCTCCTTAATAAGGAAAAGAAAGAGCTTATCTTCCATTACTATCTTACTATCTTAGTACTGTTTCCGCTAGCAGAACTGTTAGAATTCTTCCTACTTCAGCTTATATATTAATAATGTGTTCTTCAGCTATATAGCTTTAATTATAGTAAGGATATTCTACACGTTAGCTTAAAGCTTAGCGTTATTAATAATAACGCGTTCTAACTACGTTATTAAAATCCTTACTTACGTTAGCCCCTTTTAGCTAATTAGGGGTTATTCCGTATTAGCTAATCCAGTTACTGTAATCGATAGCCTAACTAGTACTAATGTTAAAGCCGGCGTTTGTCGCTTCTAAGGAGCTATAGCGCAAAAGAGGCCAGCTTACAGTACCGGAAAGAAAAGAAGGTTAGGGACAGAGAGTTAAAGCGGAGCAGGGGGGGGCTAGACTCCTTAAAAGGCGTAACTAACGGTTACTTACGGTACCGGCCTGTGACGACCCTGCAGGCCGTCACTTGGGCCGGGGCGGCCCGACGAATCCCCCGCAGAAGGAACAGTGCAGAAAGGCAGTACGCACGGTACTGCGCACTGGGCCAGGGGTGCAAAGACCCGAAGCCCCTACGACCAATCGTTAAGTAATCACTCTGATCTCGCCAAGAGCACAGTAATCACAGTGATCAAGAGGCATTCTAATCACTATAATCACTCCTTATATTAAGTAAGTATAGTGATTAAGGTACAAAGTACCTCTTAGCTAGTTAGTATAGATAGCCATAGTTATGCCTATAACTACCGTAAGGGACTTTAGTTCCTCACGTTAGTATTTAATTATTCATTTATATCTTACTATTTAAACTCACCTCTATACATTATAGTGACAGCAACCTACAGTAATATTAAACCCCCTGTTTAAGAGTGTTAGCTTAATAAGCCGTCTTCGGAACGCCCCTTACTTATTAGCGTCCTATTATACGTTTTATCTTAACCCGCACTAATCCTCTTAAGGCCTATATCAGGTGCAGGTTATAATACAATACTAATATCGAAGTTCTAAACGCTATTTATTAAATTCCCAGATACCACCCCTCTTACACTAACATATTAACCTCTAGAAAAGGTAAGGAGATTAAAGAGGCGTAAGCTTAACCTTAACTCTCTACTATTAATAAGTTAACTACACGCTTTAAAGACTTAAACCTTAATTAACAGGAACTAGTTAAAGAACTTAATAAAGCCTTCCTTAAAGACATTAAAAGCTATATCGGTCTTATTAAAAAACTTTAAGCTTAACTTAATGTTATTAAGTTAAAGAATAATAACCTTAAGGGCTTATAGAAGAAATGAGTGAAACTCCCCTTACTGTCACGCTTTAAAGGAGACTTTACACAGCTAGAGTCTTAAATAGCCTAGCTCTAGAGCTATATTACTTATTATAATAAGCAGTTCTTTAAGGAAGAAGGAAAGGTTAGGTTTACTAGAGCTTTATTAAATAAAGTAACTACTTACTAATATAAACCCTATATAAAGACAATTAATAACTTTTCTGTAAATAGAGCATGAAAGGAAGCCCTTAAGATTTAAGCTCTATTTGATAACTTTGACATTTTTATCAATTAACTCTGGACCGAGTTTAAAAAACTAAACGCCCTTAAGCGGGCTAAATAACGCCTTATAGCTTTAAGACAGACATCCTTAATCCTTAAATTCTTTACCCGCTTTAAGTTAAAAGTAATAAAGACTAAGCTTAGCTAAGAAGCCTTAGTAATGCTATTCTAAAGTAGCCTGAAAGAGCACGTTATAGGAGATCTTTACTAAAAAGACTACCTAAATCGCCTTTAAGAGCTAGTCGAGATGGCTATTAAAGCTAACAACTGGTATTATAATTACTATTATTAGAAAAACTACTAGAAGGAACAGACCCCTCATTAACTAAGCAAACTAAAGAAGGGAAACCAGTCAACCGCGACAGGTTACCACCTTAGGTTAATAAACATTAATATAATAAACTGTTAAAATTAACCTAACTGCGATAAACCTTAACAATAACAGTAATAAAAGTAATTTAAAGACCTATTATAAGTCCAGTGCTTTAACTGTAATAAGAAAGGACATATAGTATAGTAATACCTGTCGTTAAAGTAAGTCAGTTAGAAACTTGTCCTTAAAGGAGGAAAGCACGTTAAGTTTAACTCTGGAGATATCTATATTAGGATAGCAGGTAACGAAGAAGACTGCACTTAAATAGATAAGTGTAAGTTAAGAGATAAGGAAGAAAAGGCAGAAAAGCCTTAAGATGTAGTGTACTTAGTCCTTAAGGGTATCTTAGTAAAGTCAGCTACAGAGGTGTAGGTCACTATAGACTAACTCTAAAGTGGAAATTTAAAACTGTTAAAGGTGTAGGTTACAGAAGACTGACTTTAAAAAGAGATATTCCGGTTAGCTGTTACAGGCTTTAAAAACCTCACCCTGTAAGCTTAGGAATTAAGGAAGTTAAGGAAGGACCTTAACTTAAAAATTACCAAGATAGTAAAGGGAGTTGAAGAACTAGCCTTCTAAGCCACCCAAATGGTAAAATAAGCCTTAAAAAGTGAAAGAGAATAAATTAAGAGAATTAAACTAAAGAAATAGAAGTTCTTCTTAACAGTACTTCCTAAGACTTTTAAACACTTTAAATACGTTAAGTGGATTAACACCCTTACCTCCTTAAAGGAAGGATAACTTAGATAGTTACCCTGCACTAAAGCTAATATACCTTAAACTAGTACCTTAAAGGTCTCCCGAGAAGGTATAAAGTAAGTACCTTAACAGAGGGTTTAGGAGCTAAAAGAGAAACATTAAGAGTTAATAGATAAAATAAAGGACCTGTAAGTTAAAAGCCTTACCGTGACGCTTAAGGATAAAGTAGTGGAAATCAAATTAAAACTCTATAATAAAGTTCGTTTTACTAATTAACTTAAATATCAACTTGTTAAGGAAGATTACTTTGTGGAAGAATAAGCTAGGTTACTGTTACTTAAGTTCTGGGAAGAGGTTTAGGAGAAATAACGCACGTAAAGGTAAGTAGAAGAAGAAAAAGAATAAAGCACTACTTCCCCTGTTCCTTACTCTATAACTGCAGCACTAGCAGTTAATATTAACTACTTTAATTACAGAGATGTACTGTAAATCAATTACGTGTACGATAACTACACTCTCAACTAGCATTATAAGCTTAAGGCCCTTTATAACTACTTTTCTAGTATATAGAAACGGGATTACGTTATCACTAGAGTAAAGTTAGAACTAGCCTATTACTAAGTCTTCTACTCCCTAATAAGAGAATCTAATAATAAGTGGAAGGTTATTATAGTTAATTAAGCTCCTACTACATGTTAGTAAAGAGGGGTACTTAATAACTGCTTAATTGTAATATACTTATTACACCTTAACGGAAAAGCTAAAGAATAGTAAAAGCGAGAAGACTACTAGCGGATCTAAAAGCAGAAGGATATTATTACAATCTAGTCTTATAAAGCGTATTATCAACTTATTAAGGACTTTAAAAACATTATACCGTTTAAAGTCGACTGGACGTTAAGGTGTGAAAACCTAAAAAAGGTTAATTACTAGGTTTACTAAAGCTGCCTGTTTTTCTAAAAGGAATTAGGAAAAGGTTACGGGCCCTTTAAAAGGGCCGGAAACTAATAGTTCACTAGTTAGTAAAAACCCTAAAAAGAAGAAAAGGCACTTAAAGGTTAGGTTAGATAAGATCTTAAGGACAGGTAATTATTATAACTTAAATATTAAAAAAGCATAAGCACTATTTTATTAATATTAATATAATAAACAGAAGAGGGAGGTTATTTAAGGTAAAAGCAGTAATTAATAGCGGGAGTACTTTTAACTTAATGCACCCCTTACTAATTAACTGAAAGAAACTCCTTAACTAAGAATATAAAAAGGCTATTCCTATACGAAATGGAGAAGGAGGCCTATATTAGTATAATAACAGTAAAGTTACTTACTACTCGCTACTTTTAATTAAAATAGATAGGGATAAATAATAAGTAAACTTTAACGTTATATTAATTGCAAATTATAATATAATCTTAAGTTTACCCTGGCTGGAAAAGTATAACCCTGTAATTAATTAAAGGAGTAACTACCTTACCTTTAGTAAGTCCCCTAACTGTAATCACTATTTAAAGAAAGCTAAAAAGGCACTAAACTGCTTTAAAGTTACACAAAGCACTTAAAAATACGCTAAACCCTTAAAACTAAGCACAGTTTAAGTTAAGTTTATTAAAATAGTTAAAGGATTAGAAGATCTACCACATTACTTAAATAACGATTTAAAAGGTAAAAAGAAGTTAGAAGCTAATTTATAAATAAGTGAAGAAGTTAACTTATTTAAAGTACCTGTAAAGTATAAGAAGTTTACCCTATTTTGAAAAAAGATACTGTAATTATTAAACTACGGATTATAAGATTACGAAATTAAGCTAAAGCTAAGAGTGAAGCTCCGCAGCTTCCAGCCTTACTATTTAAATCCCTAATAGGTTAAGGCCTTAAAGGAGTATATTAAGGAGAACTTAAAGAGTAAGTTTATTATAAAGTCTTAATCCTTAGTAAGGTATTTAATATTATTTATCTTAAGAAAGGGAGATAGTAAGTTATATATAGTTATTAATTATTAAATGTTAAATAAAGATATAATTAAGAACTGTTACTTACTGTTACTTATTATAGAAATGTAAGAATAGATTACTAAAGTAAACTAGTTCTCCAGTCTTAACTTCCCTATAGGGTTTAATTATGTTAAAGTAAAGGAAGAAGACGAGTATAAAACGGCCTTTCGGACTTACAACAGGTATTACTAATACTATATTATACTAATAAGATTAATAAACGCCCTTATAACCTTTTAAAGCCTTATTAACAGTATTTTCTACCCCTTCCTTAATAAGTTTATCTTTATATATTTAAATAACGTTTTAGTCTATTTTAAAACTTTAGAAAAATACTAAAGGTATATACAACAGGTTTTAACAGCTTTTAAAAAAGTGAAACTAATAGTGAACTTAAAGAAGAGTTATTTCCACGTTTAGGAGCTAAACTATTTAAAGTTTAAAGTAACTCCTAGAAAGCTTAAAATGTAACTGGAGAAAACAGAGGTAATTAAAAATTAACTTACTTTAAAGAATTAGAAAGAATTATAAGCTTTTATTAACTTTACAAACTTTTATTACTGTTTTATTAAGTACTTTATAAAAGTTGTAAAACTACTTTATAAACTTACAGGTAAGGGAAAGCCGTTTAAGTGGATTAATAAATAGCAGAAGGTGTTTAAAGACCTTAAACACACTTTTATTATAACATTAATCTTAACTCTCCTTAATTTCTTAAAGCTATTTTAAGTTAAGACAGACTTTTTAGAATTTATAATTAGTAAAGAACTTAGCTAAGTCTAAGACGATAGGAAACGCTACCTAATTACCTTCTTATTAAAAAAAATCTACAGTCTAACCTTATAATATCTAATTTATAATAAAGAACTGATAGCGATTATTTAATACTTTACTAAGTAAGTATTATATTTAAGTAGTATAAAAGAACCGGTTTAAGTCTTTTTAGACCATAATAACCTTTAGTACTTCCTAATAAAGGAACTTAACCTACAGTAAATATAGTAAGTAGAATTAATAACCCTATTCTACTTTTAGATTCACTATATTAAAGGGAAAGATAATAAGTAAGTTAATACTCTTAGTTAAAGATAGGATTATAAGGATACTAATCCGGTCTTAGTCCCTATTATTATATTTAATAAAGTAGAGAACAGTATATTAGAATATATATTATAAGTGTTAGATAACTAGACGCCGGAATAAGCTATTAATATTTATATAAACTTATAAATAAAGTATAATATTTATTAGTAATAATAAGACTTTTAAGTAAGAAGGTTAATAAAAGGAACCTATAAGTATAAGTACCTTTTAAAAGATTTCTTAAAATATATATAAAACTATAATAAGGAGTACTTAAAGTATCTAAATTATAATAAAACTAATTATTAGTTAAAACAGCTATTAAAAGGTGTAAACAGCATACTTAAACTAAAAGTAAGGCTTTAATATTAAGAGAAACCGTATATTTACAACTTAGGAAAACGGAAGGAGTACGTCTAACAGGTTTATAAGTCTTAACTTGGAGGATATATAGGCTGAGCTAAGACTCTTACGTAAGTTTAATAAGTGTACACCTTCTTAAGAATAAAAAAGTTAGTTAAGGAAGTGGTTAATAACTGTAACGTCTGTTACTATAAGCAGAATTAACAGTATAAGCCTTATAGACTTCTTAAACCACTCCCTGTACTACAGGCGTTATAAAGCTCTATCTTACTTAACTTTATTATTAGGATCCTAAAGTCTAGGGACCCTACTATAAGAGTTACTTATAACTAAATCCTTATAATAGTCGACAGATTAATAAAATAAGCTTACTTTTTACTAACCTTAAAGGATATAACAGTAAAGTAACTTATTTATATCTTTAAGAAAGAGGTAATTTCATAACACCTTTAGCTAGATAATATCGTTACAGATTAAGATAAGCTAATTATATCGAAATTCTAGTAAGGACTAATGCAGAGAATAGGTGTGAAAAGTAAGCTTTTAACAGCATTCTACCTATAGACAGACAGCTAAATAAAGTAAGTTAACTAAATACTTATAATGTATCTTTAAACTTACGTTAACTTTAAATAAGATAATTAGCTTAAATTATTACTAACAGTATAAATAGCTTATAATATAATATTAGTTAAGTTAATAAGTATATTACTATTCTTCGCTAATTACAGTAAAAAGCCTAAGCTTTATTAAGGCTTACCTACTAATACCCCTTAAGCTGTAATCTGTACAGACTAGATATAAAAGTTACATAACCACTTACAAGCCGAACTTAAGTTTACATGTAAACGAATGAAAAAGTTTACCAATAAACACTAAACTAAGTAACTAGTGCTTAAAAAAGGATTCTATTATAATAACGAACGAGTTAAGGGACTAACTCTTTAAAAAAGAGACTACATTTACCTTTTTTCACAAAACCTATATTTAAAACAACCTAATAAGAAACTTAACTTTAAAAGGTACAGACCGTTCTAAATTAAGAAAAAGGTTACTACCTCCAATTACAAACTAGACCTACCCGTTAGCATAAAGGTGTGGATTAAGGTTTTTCACGTCTTACTTTTAGAACCTGCCTTAAAGAAAGTTCCTCTGGAAAAGAAGATTAAAGTCAATACCGACAAGGATAAGTACGACGTTAAGGAAGTTATGGATTTACAGAAAGGAAAGAACACGTTTAAATATCTTATTAAGTGGTTAGATTACGGCCTCGAAAGCAATTTGTGGGAACTAGTTAAAAACCTTAAATACCTAAACCTGATTACAGAGTTCCACTAAAAGAACCTAAACCGACTAAAACTACCTATAAAAAACATAAAGTAAAGGTTAAATTAGTTAGTGTAACCTTAGGGAGGTAAACTAACCAGTTTACTTTAAAAACAGAAAAAATAAGATAAGATCTAATATCTAAATTATTAAACTGAAAAGCAAGACCACTATAGGACTTAGAGCTTAGGAAGCAGTAGGAAACTCTTTAATAAGTATGGAAGGACATTTATTAAAAGCCTTAGCTAAGGTTATAAGGACCTTAGACCTAGCAGGGAGGCCGGGCCTCTAAAGCTCCTAGCAAGTTCTACACGAGAACGAGTACTGTTAAAAAGAAGTTAGTAAAAAGAGAATAAGTAAGTACGCTACCGCTACGCTAAAAGGCCGTTTTCGTTTATTAAAAGAAAAAGAGCGACAGATTAAGTTAAGAAAAAGTTACTAGCTGTGGCGACCCCCTGGAAAAGGAACCGCGCGTCGGCTCTACCAGGAGGCTTCCCCAGTCAAACTCAGGAACTAGCGTAATTACTTCCTAGGCCTTACACTCCTCCTCCACTATAATGTTAAACTTATAGCTAAAAAGTTTGTCTACCCGCTACGCCAGTCCTTTCTATTAGTCCTTAAGGCGTAGAAGCTTAAAGGCCGTGTCGCGAAGAAGAAGAGCAGTTTTACGCTCCTTAGTGTTAAGGCGCTTCTTTTCGTTTAAAACCCTGTGTAAGACAGACAGATCGTTTCCGTAAACGTTATAAGATAAGTATACAGTCTTACTAATTACTACATAGTGGCTATATAACTCGCTCTTACTAGCCACCTTACAATCCAGTAGGTTTAAATGGCAACAGTAACTACACTTTACAAGCATAACGATCCTGAAAGTAAGAATAAACTCAGTATTAACAATATAGTGTTCAGTTAAAGAGGGTGCTACGTTTCTCTTATTCTTAGTTACTTAGTTAGACAGCATAACAACTAGTAAGGAGAAGAAGAAACGTATAAGTAATTCTTTATAGAAAAAGAACGTTAAAGAGGGGGAATTATGTAACGACCCTGCAGGCCGTTATTTAGGCCGGAGCGGCTTAACAAATCCCCTGTAAAAGGAACAGTGCAGAAAGGCAGTATGCACAGTACTGCACACTAGGCTAAGGGTGCAAAGACCCAAAGCCCTTACGACTAATTGTTAAGTAATCACTCTAATCTCACTAAAAGCACAGTAATTACAGTGATTAAAAGGTATTCTAATTACTATAATCACTCCTTATATTAAGTAAGCATAGTAATTAAAGTATAAAGTACCTTTTAGCTAGTTAGTATAAATAGTTATAATTATACCTATAACCACCGTAAGGGACTTTAGTTCCTTACGCTAATATTTAATTATTCATTTATATCCTACTGTTCAGACTCACCTCTATGCATTATAGTGACAGCAACCTACAGTGACATTAAACCCCCCGTCTAGGAGTGCTAGCTTAACAAGCCGTCTTCGGAACGCCCCTTACCTGTTAGCGTCCTGCCATATGTTCTGTCTTAACCCGCGCCAGTCCTCTCAAGGCCTGTGTCAGGTGCAGGTCGTAATACAGCCCCACTGTAATAATATAGCTACAGCGCATTAACACCCTATACTATAATAAAGGCTCTGGAAGCTACGACGAATCAGCGGCCGAATCAGCTAACGCTATAGATATCTAGAAATAAGCACGGCAGCTACACTAAAGCTACTGTAGATATTTGTGAATTTCGCTGGTGGTGGTGTAGTAGGGTTAGGGTTTAATATAGGGCTTCGATCAGCAAGCAGCTGATTTCAGCTTAGTGGCGCTGTGAATACCACCTGTTATATAAGACGAATCTAAGCATATAAAATTTCCTTTATTATACCTCACCTATGTAACACTGCTCACCCTAGCTCAGGCCCGGCTTAAGCCCAGCTTAAGCCCAGCTTAGTCTTTACTCACTTTTGCTTAAGCTAAATGGGCCTAAAGTTAGTCTTATTAAAAATAAGGGGTTTAACCCCTGGATTAAACTTAAGCACTCTGGTTAGCTTGCGTAAGGATGCCTAGCACAGCCAGCAATCTAACTACTACGCCACTAAGTCTTCGTCAGATAGATAACAGTTAGTTTATATAAAGAGGTTTATAAAAGAAGACTTTTTAATAAAGCTAAAAAGTTAAGGAGATAAGAGATATATACATAACATGCCAGTTTAAGCTATAAATGTAATTTTACTAGCTTTCCCCTTTTATAAATATATTTATACTGTAACCATTTACACTTATATAACGACCCTGCAGGCCGTTACCTAGGCCGGCGCAGCCTGACGGATCCCCCGCCTGAAGAACAGTGCGAAACAAACAGTGCGCACAGCGTTACGCACTGGGCAGGGGTGCAAAGACCCAAAGCCCCTACAACCAGTAAGAAGAGTCTCTGTACTAAGACCCGTCTCTGTGCTAAGACCCGTCTCTATTAACAGAGACCCGCAGGGTCACAGAGAAGGAGGTCTTTATAGTACCTCCCCTTAAGAAGCACAGAGACATAATCCATAAAGATAAGTATAAAGTACCTCTTAGTTAACTAATATAAATAAATATCATCATAACTATAATAGCCCTAAGGGACTCCTAGTTCCTTACACTAATATTCAATTATTCATTTATATCCTACTATTCAGACTCATCTTTATACATTATAGTAATAATAACCTATAGTGATATTAAACTCCCCTATCTAAGAGTGTTAACTTAATAAACCGTCTTTAAAACGCCCCTTAGTCTTTAACGTCTTGCTATACGTTCTGTCTTAACTTGCACCAGTCCTTTTAAGGCCTATATCAGGTGCAGGTCGTAGTATAATACTAGCGTTATAAGTTCTAAACGCTGTTTATTAAACTTCTAAACACCCTCTTCCTCCTCTTACTATATTAGTACTACCTCCCCCTAACCCATTTACTAAGAATAATAACTTGGTTAATGATAAGAATATTACCCTAGACTTAGCTAAAGATAAAGCAGAGATAGGTAATAAAGGAGAGCTATCTCGTAAAGAATTCTTAAAAGCCTTTAAGACTTACGGAAAAAACATAATTATAACATTTAAGAAAGCGTTAACCCTTTAATAATAACTTAAGAGCATTAAGATTAGCTAACTACCTAAGTTTATTAGTAAAAGCACTAAACTATCTACTTAGCTTACTTATATAAACGTAATTTCTAACTTTAAGTAATCATTACAGTGGACTAGAAAGTCCTTTATATAGTGAGCTAGCTAAAAAGCGACCTTAACCTTTAGTTTTCAGTAATTATTAAAGATTACTTAAACTCTATGCTTACAGAGTGGAGGATTATCATTACTAAGGTTTTCGATAAGTATAAAGGATAAGTTAACTTCGAAACTAAGATTATTAAGATATATAAAGTCTAAGATAAATAGAAGTAAGTTAAAGACCACTTAGAGAAGCTAGTACAGCTATCTTTAGTAACTATATACTTATCTGCCTTTAACCAGGACGAGTATTAAGTTAATTAAAATAAGTTAGCTTTAAAGTTTCACTTTTATAAAGGCTTAAAGGATAATGTTAAGGATAAGCTTTATAAGAAAGACCAGTACGTGTTTAATTTCGATTAGTACTTTATTAAGGCTATTATTATTAATAATCGGCTATTTAAACAGAAGTCAGAGAAAAAGGGCTAATACTAATAAGGTACTCCCCTTATAATTAATGGGAAAAATATATTAAAGCTCTTTTACACTAACTAATTACATTAAAGCACTATATATAACACTTACCCTAGTCTAATGGATATTAATATAGTGAACTGCTAGAATTAGCTTAACTGTAATAAACTAAAATTGCTGGCGTCGCTTCGTTCGTCATTACGCGACGGCCCTTCGCTACGCTACGGGGCGCTCCATTCCTCCCTTTCACTCTTGGCAATTTTAGCGTGGGGTATTAAGCTTATTTTAATAAGTATAACGAACAAAGCGACAGAAACCTGTCCAAAGGCTAATATATCTATTCAAAAAGGTGAAATAAATATTAAAAAGAATAATAATTAAAGTTAAGAAAAGTAATCTTCATAAACAAATCTTACTTTTTATTAATCTTATTTTATAAAGTTTTTAAAAGCTTTAATTTTTAAGATTCATATACTTTGTTTTATAAAGTTTAAAGAAATAATAAAAAGAATAATAATTAAAAATAAATCTTACTTTTTAAAGACTTTATTTTATAAAGTTTATAAGCTGTATTCTATAGGGTTTACAAGCTTCATTTTACAATTTACAATTTACAGTTTTGTTTTTCACTTTTATAAATACAATTCGAACTGGGAACCTCTTTAATTTATATTACGCTGTTTACCACTATACTATTTCTATTTCTATCTGTGAAAAACTAATGTTTTTTTTAACCTAACTGGGTGAATTAGAGTAATAATTTAATAATTTTTAATTATAAGCTTATATAATCAAATAATACGTTTTAATATGCATTATATGATGGAGAATCCGATTTTGACATTGTTTTCATGGTTAGGGTTAAATGAAGGGAGATATTCATGTTTAAAGTGAAAATATCATAACTTTCACACTTATTATTTTAGTTTATAATATAGAAAAAGGAAGCATTATATGTAGATTTTAACTGCAATTCTTAATGTAAAGCCTGATTTGGAATAGCTATTAAAACCAGAGAGATATTTAAGTTTATATTAATGTTATGATTATTATTTAGGCTTAAACAGTAATATCTTTTTTATTATAAGTTTTATAGTAAAAATAGTTCCCGCTCTGTATTTTACGTAATGAACTGTATAGGAAACGTAATTATTACTTCTTATTATGCTACTTATTGACAGGTTATTATTATAATAACTATTATTATCTAACTTTAATCATTAATATCTTTCTTACTTTAAGCAGTATGGTAAAACTGAGTCCAGTTCTGGATTCTACGTAATAAGTTATATAATAAACGTAAGTAATAGAACTTATTATATTACTTATTCACCAGTTATTATTTAAATAATTATTATTATTAGACTTTAAACAGTAATATCTTTCTTATTATAAGCTTTATAATAAGACGAATTCTAGTTCTGAATTCTAGGTAAAAATCTACATATACAACTACCTTCTTTGATTAGATTTAGCCTTGTTTTTATTTCCAAATGCCCATTTATTTAATTTTTTCAAAAGCTAATAACTCCTGAACCATAACCCTAACCCTGAATCTGACTTCAGATTTGGAATCTTGGTCACGTGACGTATCTGAAAACACATTATATCACGTGATTTGGGGCCCGATCAGACCCACTTTTGATAATGAACCGACCAGTCCTAGGTCGAGTTGAATTTCCTTATCAGTTTTGACTGAATTTCCCATAGTAATTTTTTTTTGGACCACCCTTACAACAAATTGTCCTCCGGACAGG
>Ga0247780_1001222_pt1 | contig 16879 bp, 21 predicted proteins | sample UWRJL079202R5_FD_179927 | JGI IMG/M metagenome (GOLD analysis project Ga0247780, IMG submission 179927) | Plant litter microbial communities from Arlington Agricultural Research Station in Wisconsin, United States - UWRJ-L079-202R-5 | ecosystem: Environmental > Terrestrial > Plant litter >... | reverse complement strand
CGATTGCCCGAAAAAAAAAAAAAAAAAAAAGGCAGTTGGAGAGCTGTGTTGCCTCAACCAGAAAGCTTGACGTAACTGGCACGCCGCCGCTGTTTCTGGGCCGTGCCGCAAGGCGCATGAGCCAGAGCAGAGGAAGTGCTGGGAGACGCCATGGACGACCATTGTGGGAAAGGCATTGATATCCCCTGTTGACAATTTAGCAAGCACCGCTTTGGCTTCTCATGGGACGCCCAACCGCCTAGCACTCCTTCGCTGTCGCAGCCACGGACTTTGCTGACAGAAATCGCGCCCTCGTATCCACATGCGCTAGGAATTCGGTGCTTGAGCAAAGAGGTTATATGCCGAACGCGTGTCTCGCTGCGACGAGGACTCGGAAAGTGAGGCGCCTCCCTCCGGAAGTCCTCCCTGAAGCGGAAGTCAAGTCCCAGCCAACGGCCCGGCCCTGCAACAGCGTGCCATCGCGCGTCAGATTCGGGTCGATGGCTCGCAGCTAATCTTTTCTAGAAGCCCAGATCACAGAACCCCCAGCCGCCAAGCTGTCTTTTTTGCGCGACGCTGACCAGCCAGAGGCCCCTGTGTGTCTCACCAAGGAAAATACACTTGTCCAAATTGGGCCGCAGGTTTCTCAAATGCGCGCCATTGGAGGCAAGAAGTTCCGTGCTTTGGAGGCTGTCCTCAGCTGGCATTCTTGGGAGCATGGCCGCACGGGGCACAACATCGGTCTGGTTCCATTGACGCTCAACATGAGGTGCTAGCAACCGGAACCCAACGCCGTCTTTCGTGATGTGCGCGAGAAAGTAATCGTTATACCTGCAGGAACGAGAAAGTCTTACCGACGCGCATCTCATCAGTGAGCGACCAAGCCACACGGCCTATACTCTAAATGTCGATCTTAGGCCGACTCCCTGTCTCGTAGCAGGAACCATTTGCATGAATATTGCCTTGTCGGGCGGTTTTTTTGGTTAGGACCCTGTCTGATGTTAATTGTGTTAGACTATTGGGCATCTATGGCCGTCAGCTGAAAAGGGGGTACAATTAACGAGATGACGGCATCTGCCTGGTACAGGAGAAAGCGGGCTGCGGTACGGAATGCACGCCTGCATACGGGCGGGTGGTGCTGTGTTAGGTGATACAGACAAAACGACGAACACTTATAAGTACTGCCTATACAGTACGTCTGGCATGGAGACGATACCTTCATTGCACGTATTTGGTGCTGGAAGGGAAACCCTTCGCCCTTCAGGACCCTCACAGAATCTTTCTGGCTCATAGTTGGGCCTGTCCGGATCGAGGCGGCGAAGGATCCGCGAGCGGCGGAAGCGGGACGAGGAACCAGAAGATCGCAAGGACCCCAGGCAATTGGTGAGTAAGCTAAGCCGTATCGGTAGTTTATGCCTCCCCTCTTTTTTGCGCACCCCTTGTGCTCGGCATCAGATGAAAAGATCGAATCGAATCTCGTCTGACGCTTACGTGAACGCCGCATCCCATCCCTGTTGAAGCCTCTCACCCCCACCACAAACACAAACGGCGGCGATGGCAGGACATGACGTCCATTTGCAGCCGGCTTTTCCGTTGTGGCCGTCTGCTTCCATAAGTGCCGAAGGCGGATTGCTGCTGGGAAAAGGATAAGCGGCCTGCCAGCAATTGGGACTTGTCGTCTTTCAGACAAGCGGGCGCCAGGTTCCCATCACTTGCATGCCATCTTTCCCTCGCTTTCGGCTGCGAAGGCTCGAGAGCCGACATCTGCAGGTGTTTCCGTGAAGGGAAAACATGCCAGTTGGCTGCCCGTGGCGAGCCTATCGGGTTACAGCTCGTGGCCCTGGCTCACCTTTACCCCAACAGGTCACCATGGCCCAAGGCATGGGCTTCGACTTCTGCCCGCTTGCTTCGGATCGGTACTTGCTGGTATACTATCCTGTACCGGCTAGGCCCAGAGCGTCGGAGTGCTCATTGACCGGCTCTGGGCTCGACTGGGATCCCTTGGGACCTGAAAGACCCAGATGTTGACTTGTGATTCCCGATCACCAAGGACAATGGTGCGATGGTTCCGCGTTGGCGATCTCTAGTGGGCCAAAGGTTTGCCAAAGCAGTGGGTCCTGGATATCTTCCCCTGCGGATGCCAGATATACTGCAAGCACCACTGGCAGATCACCATGTCTTGTCTCGAGAAAACTCCGAAGTTCGAGTCGCACAGCAGAACAACTCGGCTGAGAGCCTGATACTATCCGGAGGCTCGCGAGGGGCGGCCAATCATGGCTATCATCACGGGAAAAGAAAAAGGGAAACCAGAAGGCAACCCGAAACCACTGTCTCCAAGGCTACGCTGTCTCACAAGATTGGGCGTTGTTGAGAAGTCTGGTGATAGGCGCCAAGATGAAGAATGGAATAATACGCCCTGCTATGGCCGTAGTCGCTCATCTGCCGAGTCCGCACAGGCAGAGTGAGTCGGTTTGCACAGGCGGTGTGGGCTTGGGGTAGAATTCTGTCAGCAACCTTGCTCGCCGTCTTCACAGTGCGGCTATCCATGCCGAGCGAATCAAGGAAATCGGGTGATGGCGATCACTCGATGGCCATTCATCCCATTATCGTGGTCCTAACCGCAGCGAAGATAATACTGGAGATTTTCGGCACATAAAATGCGAGCCGCAAGCCAATGTGTTGCCTAGCGGTTGAGATGCTGAGGCTGTTGGTTCTGCTAGACAATATACCCGATGGCCAGGCAAACACCGTTGGCTGTGATCACAAGAGGCGTTGCTTGCAGATGCTCTTCTGGATGGAGACAGCCATAATTACCCATGACTCCGGATGAATGTCGCTGGGCTCCCCAGAGCTGACCTAACAAGAGCCTGGCTTGTGAAAACAGCGAAGCGCCCAATCCGCAACCGCTTGGGTGAGTTATCTCGGTAATGGGGTACCAGGCGGGGTGAGGCGATAATCTGTGGTCGGGCTCCCGGCCCCCTCCCCCAGGACATGGCCAAACGACCTGAGGCTTTCATGCTGAGAAAAAGGCGGTGTTGGATGCAAAGCGTCACTGCGACGGCACAAAGAGACCTATTGCCCATGGTAGCTATTCTGCTGTCGTGGTGGTGGTTTTTCTGTCGGCCCGTCTTCACTGCGAGATGCGTCCATGGTGAGTCCGTCTGCGTGGCAGCGGCATCCAGAGCCGAACGTAGCAGGTGGTGGCTCCGCGAACGGCAATTGCTGGGGCCAGCTAGTGGCGGAACGGCGGATACTGAATGCGCGAGGTCCCGTATAACCCCCAGCGATCATTTATGCGCCGTTACGGGATTGGGGCGCTCAGGCGGGCGGCGGAGAGCCGGAGAGGGTTCACGCCGGCCTCCATCTTCTCGCGCCGGTCACAGGGAAGGGCGCTGCTGGTGGACGAGCTAGCAGCCGTGCACGGCTGGCTGCGTGTCTAGAGTTCCACATCATAGATCCCAGGGGACTGGGATCGAGCTAACAACGACATGCCGAACCCGTCTTATCAGCCGTCTGTTATACATTGAGCTGCAGGGTTGCCGTCACAGCTCACAGCCCACGGAGCCACGGCACGCACAATCGAGGTGTGGCCGCCTAAGCAGGTGCAGGCGCAGGACATGCTGTGCTTCCTGTGTTGAGCGTGCCGGGGGAAAGGTGTGGCCTCTGGCTGAGACTGTTGGACACATCCACCACTGACTGGCCAGGCGAGCCGGGCACCGACAACCAACTCTCTGCGCCGCAAGTTTCGGTGCGTGCACGTATCTCGCAGCAACACTATGGTCGAGGCAGACTGGGAAACTTTGTGCGAGGGAGGGGGGGAACAAGACGAATGCAAGTCCCCCTGACTTCCAAGCTGCTCGGATGAAAGTCAGAGATGAAGGCAATCTGGGGAAAAGGGCTCTGCAGTGGCAGTGTGCAGTTGAAGTTGGCAGAGGAGCGAGCACACCATTGAGCTTGCATCCCGCCGGGTTTAGACTCAGAGGGAAGTTGCTAGGTTAGGTAGTCACGAGCACAGGCATGACGATTGATGGTCTTGTTGACGAGGGCTGAAGTTGACGGCAGGAGCGAGCAACAAAGGGACCTGAACCACGAACCGCAGAGCAAGCCATGCCGTGCGTAATTGCCAGTTTCCAGTTTCCCGTGTTGTCAATGCTGGCCCGCATGCCGAGCCCCGCCTAAATTTCCCACTTGCATCTCAGCTCCAAAACGCTGAGCTCGCCTTTTGCCTCTTCTGCTCTGTTCCTTCCTCTCAGCAAGGGCCAAGAAGGAGAAAAAGGGATCACCAAGGAACCCGGCTAAGCGATGCAACCGGCTCCCTGAAGACTGAGATCCGGAACCAAGTTTGTCGATGATACGGAGAATTTCCGTGCCGTCCAGAACCCAGGAACCTCCTGATATTCTTCCAAGTTGTCAACAAGAAGGGTCGCTGGGCAGGTGAGCGCCTCAACGGGCGAGGGGAGGGACTTTGCCGTTCGCACAGTGCAGAGGGGTACTGTGTGCCGCAGCTGGCGGCCCACGACGGGAAGACTCCGGTTTATGCATTCCCAGCTCGCTGCGGCCATGGGATGATGTGATGATGAGCGCCCGATGCACCGCGACCACCGCGACCAGACAGGGTACCTCGCTGAGACCTCCCCCACCAAGCCAGGACATCGCCGCGGATGCCCATGTGCGCAGGGGTTCCCCGAGTCCTCCAGAAGTCGCTGGCAGTGGCCCAGAGGTCTTACGTTTGACGCAGGTCTCGCAGCCGCTCGCCGGAAAAGCAACGACGCAAGCTCGAGGGCACTTGGAAGGATGCAAGATGTGGCGCCCGTAAGCCTAGCGCGAGTGGCAGAAACACGTTCCAGAACAGCGCGGGAATGGCTGGCCATCGTCAGTCTGGGGGGGAGGGCTGCGGGTAACTAACAGCTGGAGCAACTTGCCAGCAGCCCGCTGCGCCCAATGACTTCTGGGCTTTGATGGCGTTCTGGAGCACTGAAGCGAGCCGCGGACGGGCTCTTTGGGTTCTGGAGGACGGAACCTCTACCTGCTACTTCACTTATTGCTTTGGGCTCTGGCATATGGACAGTTGGGCCTGCGGATCCCGTCTCCGCTTGGAGCTCGACGGCTGCCTCGCCCAGCCCTCCATGCCGGCCGCTTCAATAACCACCCCGTCCGCTGTCAGCCATGAACACCCGGTCTGGTGAAGGCATTCCCTTATTCCCCTGCTCTTGGCAGTGGGCAGGGTTGGCGGACTGGCTAGTGCCCCTGTCCCTGTCGTCGCTGGCAGTCCCGGTCCCAATCCCCCGTCCATCCACCACAACAATCACACTCCCCTCCCTTGCCTCCTTATCTTCCCGAACCCTCTTTGCCTCGTGGAGCCTCCCCATGCTCATCTCCATTCGCTTCTGAGCCCCCGTTCCCTTCACCCCCCCAACGCCCCGCTTATACCACCCCCCACCATCTCCCGTCCCAAGCCACCAGGATGGGCTACCCATGCAGCTAGCTTTCAAACGGGGAATGGGATGAATGCAGGCAGTGCCAACCTCAATCCAAAATTCCTTAGCTCGGCCCTCTGTTTGGACGCCTTCGTCTCCCATGCGGTCCGGGATGCTCTCATGTTGCAGGGGCCGCTGGCAAGATGGCGCGGTACCAGCACGCGGTACTTCGTAGCGTGCCTACTTGCGGTACCTCCCCCGTTCAGAGGCAGCGAACGCCATGCCGTGCTGCCGAAAGCCATCGGTGTCGGCGTTGATGCTACTAATCCTCTCTGGACCGAGTAGTGGACAGGGGCGAGCGAGAAAAGCGCTGCGGAAACGGCACATGGGCTCCCCTGGCGGCACGATCCATCCACTGGGCCAAGCTGGGCTTGCTTGACCTTTTTGCGAGCAAAGTAGCAGCAAAGAGGCACCAGGTCAGCCCCTCGCGCATATACGTCGGTGCCCTTCCCGTTTCCTCGGCCCCCCTGTTTACGAAAGGTTTCCCAGCTACCTACCTTACCCCCAAATCCCTTTCTCGTCTCCAAGGTCGAGCTGCCTCGGTGTATCTCGCAGCACCGTGCTCGAGAGTGAGGCCGATAGTACGACCGTTCTCTCTTGGAGGGGTGTTGCTCAGCGCTAGACTGAGCCTGGAATATATCATCAGCCCTCCAGCCGCCACCGCCTCTTCTTCTCGCCAACTTCTTGTTAGCTCACCATCGAAACAGCGATTTAGACGCGCTTCAACCCCAGTGTCCAGTGTCCTAAGCAGCACCGTTGCGGCCCATGCTGTTAGTAGTCCCCTAGGCACCCCGAGACCACCAACAGATCGGCCGTGCATCTCGCTTGACTGCTCAATTATCCGGGCCTGGGTACGCACCTCCTGTTGGGCCTTGGCGGCACGCCCGTCGGTTCGTGGACTGCGCCTTGCCCACTCCTGGAGGTTTATCCGGGCGAATATCTAGCTGCTGGCCGCCTTCAACCCTTTGTCCTCTTGGAAACCGGCCTTCTCCCCCGTTCGCAACTAACCGACCACGCCCCCGTTTTGTCTCCTTGCTTTCTCCCGAGAGGGCCATGAGACAGACGCCGACACGCATCTGTTCAAATCCCACTAACGCTCTTCTCAATGGGGATTGCATCTTATACCGATCTTCGATACCGCTTGCCCATTCCGGATACCCCTCCTGAGATCCTCACGCCGGACCCCTCGTCCTATACCTCCAGGCAATCTGAGGAGCGGTCGTGGAACCCGCCTGCTCCTCTCTCCCCGCCCATGTCCAACTATGACCCCTCAGTCAAGGCCAGCGACATGTCTGCAGGGAAGGGCCAGGACGACACTCAAGTCCGAAGGGATGCTAGTGGTGACCATGGTGCTCCACGACTTCCTCCCCTGAGCAGCCTCTTTGGACCACCGTCTCAGGTCCGGCCATTTAACTCGCCTGTTTCTGACCGTCCAGGCAGCTACTCTTCTGGTTCGCCGCTTGGTCCGGCATCGACCTCGTCGTCCTATTTTCCGCCAGTCAGTTCGGGGACGCCAATACCGCCGCCCCGCAGCACGCCGTTCCAAGATCGCCCTTCGTTTCCCTCACTCCCCCGCGTTTATGGAGGCCCAGGCTCGCCGCTACCGAGAGAACTAGATGCGTCTAGGCCTGACACTCGTTCGGGGTATAACACGAGCAGCAGGTGGCCGTCGCCCCAGCAAGGTAACCCCGACTACTCGTTCAACGGCCGAGAACAGTATAGGCCAGCTCCAGAACGGGAAAGGTTTCCTCCCCCGCTCACAACTTCCCGCCGAGATGACGACCCCAGGACAAGAGAGCCGCTTCCACCACAGAGGCCAACGCAGAGCCTCCCAGCGACGCCTTCTAGTCCCGCTATTTCCGAAGTGCCCCTGTCAAAGGATGGGCTGGGACCGAAAATCTGGACGGGGACACACTTCCTGCCCCGGTTTGTCAAGGCGGCCGAGGTGCCAGGCGAGGGAATGTGCTACTTCTACGACGACGGGAGTCATTGCAAAACGGTCATCGATGGAGAGGCGGTGACGGCGCACTGGGGGGTGACGAAGGCTGGAAAGCCTCGGAAGCGGTTGGCGATCGCTTGCGTGACCTGTCGGGAGAAGAAGATCAAGTGCGACCCAGACTATCCGCGTTGCGTGCAGTGCGAGAAGTTCGGCAGAGTTTGCACGTTCAAAAATGCGTGAGTCACAAAAACAGACACCGTTGCGGTCAGACGATCCGAGTGTGAGATATTGTCTAATACAGGAAACTGCGCTACAGCCCGAGAGGCGGCCACAACACTTCTCCCTCCACTCCTCCAGCCGAACTAGATGACACTCGCCGGCTGGGTAGCATCATCAGACCCCCTCCGGATCACATCATTCGGCCGAACAGCCACTCGAGCGACTCAATATCACCTCGGACAGCACTTCGCCCCGGAAGCCCCGACATGGTCGGGCCGGCCAAGCGGATTCGGGTGGGTTACGAGCACTTCACGCCGACAGCGGGCCCACGATCCCCGATGGCACCCACGCCGGACACTGCCCGATCTGCTCTCTCGTGGCACCAGCCAGAACTGCCTCGTATACATGAGGATGTCTTGTGCCGAGCGTGGCAAACAGACCCGTACGTCTCCGACCCTCAGTCCGTGACCAGCACCTTGTCATCGTTCTTCGCCCACACCGATGCTGCGGCACTCCGCTTCCTCCCCGAGAAGACCTTCACGTCCTGGGTTCAGAACAGCGCTCACAGAAAATCACCAGAAGACCTGATGCTCGTCTATAGCGTCCTCGCTATCGGCCTCCGCCTCTCGGGCGGCGCGAGGAATATTGCTCACGAGTATTCGCAGGTTGCCCGGTATGCCGCCGACCACGCGGCTATTTCGCTGCAGCTCGTCCAGACGCGCATTCTCCTTTCGCTCTACTATTTGTCCGTCTCGCGACCAAGCGACAGCAACGACACGTGCAGCGCTGCTATCTCGGCAGCGACCTGTTTACAGTTTAACCTGCCCTTAGACAAGTCCCGGGATGCGATGCTGACGGCTTTCCCTTACGGCCTGACAAAGGCGGGCTACTCGGAGTGCAGGAGTAGAACATTCTGGTCATGCTTCATACTCGAGCGCCTGAGCGGACTATTCCCAACACGAATGGCCATCCTCAACATCGAGGATATTTTTGCCCATCTCCCAACGGATGTGAGGAATTTCGAAGAAGAGCGAACAGCAAAAACGCCTGCATTTGAGCCGCACTTTTCGTCGCTTGGACAATCACGCGTGGGAGTTGGCATCATGGGCTACCTAGTCGAGCTTGTTGCAGTATGGGGAGAAGTTATGATGTCGATCTACAGGTTGTCGCGTCGGGGCGCGCACTACGGCTTTGACTTTTCGAAGTTCTACCACAACACTCTTTCGAGGCTTGAAGACTGGAAGTCATCACTTCCACCGGCTTTCGAGTTCTCGCCAGCCAACCTCGGTGCGAGTGCGGGCGAGGATCAGGGTACCTTCATCCTGATGCACCTGGTTTATCACTTGACGTTGATCAAGCTACACCGACATGTCCCCCCGCGATTCCTCACGACAGGCACACGACTGCATCACGCGTGGATTTCGCAGGAGCATGCGCACAAGGTGCTGGAGGTCGTGTGCGCGGTTGCAAAGGACAGTGGAATGGGCCGTTCAAGCATGCCGCCGCCCTTCACTAGCATAGCGATTCTTGAGGCTATCGATGTGGTCTCGGCGGAGGGTGCTGTGCGGGATCTTGGGCGCCTTGTCGACGGTCTGGCGCTTGCGCACAGCGTGCTAGAGGTTCTGGGGAGCATATGGGAAGACGCAAAGGTTCACCGAATGGCGATGGATCACCGCCTGGACCGGCTCGTGGGTCTTCGAGACCATGTGGCCAACTCTGGCGAGGACGCTGCTGTGGGTGTTGGAGGTTTCAACAGCCCTCCAATTCAAGGTGTGCGAGTCTACATGCATCACGACGATGGCCACAGCGAGACAAAACACCCGACGGGACTGCGGTGGCAGATCCCCGAAGCTCTGGAGACTAGGTTTCCTCTGGAAATGGACTGCGTATATGCAGCATCTAGGGCATACGTCTAACGAAGTCGTGCTCGGATCATCTTATTTGGTTTTAGATGGGATCCCTCATGGTGGCAATCAAATAGGGACGGAGGTGGCAGCAGGTGCTCACTAAAAATCCACGACGTTTTGCATTTCTTGTTTCCATTATCTATATACCTGTATTCCTTTCTCTTGTCATCTTTTGCTTCTTGTACATGCTCTTTTTTCCTCTCTCGGGCAATGGTCTGGTTGGTTTTGACGGTTACTATCTGGGTATGCATTGCATATGGCGTTGGCTGGTTTGTTTTGAGACAGGTATCAGCGGCCGGAAAAGCAGGTCCAAGGCACTCTTCGGAAGAAAAGGGCCTGAGCGGAAGGCTAGAGCGGGCAGAAGACACGATGTACTGTATGGATTTTCTCGGCTGTCTTGAGCGTGAGGAGCTGGAACGAAGACGAATACCCGGTGCGTGTAAGTAAATACCTCAGCTGCTAGGTAGTATAGGACGGCCCTGTGGGAGAAGCGGGTTTGCAGTTGAAGCGAGTTGGTTGGCTCACTGAACAATGCTGCGCTGCGTGCCGGTGGTGCATGTCCCTCGCCAGCGAAGATACCGCCCGCGTCAGTGCGGCCTGCCTGGACTGAAGGAGGGCGGAATGTCGGAATGTCGCACCTGGCACCCAGAAGTTCGCCTTGGAGGAAGTGGAGAAAATCATCCAGATTGTCGCTGATTGGCTAAAATGCTACGGCGCGGCTTGACGTCTGTCATCTTGAGATCTCGGCCCGCCTTCCCGCTGCGTGAAATGTTCTAGCTTCCTTCTAGAAACACTGAAAAACGTGCCGCACCATAAATCCGCGTCCCGTAAGGCTGAGTCCCGTCCACGTCGTGCGCGAGCCGAAAGGTTGTGCGATGAGCTGCAGGGCGGTTTTCTCGCAACCAACATTAATTGGCGCCGCATGATGTGCGCCCGCTGAGCCACGGAAATAAACTCGGGGTGCTGCGAAGCACGTACAGGATGCCCGACTTTCCGCAACGGCCCGTTGCCCAGCTCCTGGGATCCAATGGTATGTGATTTCCCCCCTGACTCGACCTGGCCTCCTACCCGACCTCTACTAACTGCCCCCTGCAGGCCCCGTCCACGCAGTCAGCTATTCCGCCTCCCCCGGCGACTACATCCTCACCGGCTCCTCTGACCGCTCCATCCGCCTGTACAACCCGGCCCCCTCCACCTCCACCACGCCTTCCACCACCTCCTCGCACATCACCACACCCTCCCACCCGCCAGCCCCCTCCATCTCCGCAGGCCGCCTCATCCAAACCTACTCCGCCCACGGGTACGAGGTCCTCTCCCTCGCCGTAGCCTCCGACAACGCGCGCTTCGTCTCCGCCGGCGGCGACCGCGCCGTCTTCCTGTGGGACGTCACCACCGCCCAGACCACGCGCCGTCTCGGCGCCGCCCCGCCGCATGGCCACACCGGCCGCATCAACACCGTAACCTTCGCTGGCCCCGAGGACACCCTCGTCCTCTCGGGCGGCATCGACACCACCGCGCGCCTGTGGGACCTGCGCGCCCAAGGCCAGCGCCCCATCCAGACGCTCCCCGAGGCGCGCGACGCCGTCACGGCCGTAGCGGTCTGCGATACCGAGATGATTGTCGGCAGCGTCGATGGCCGCGTGCGTAGCTACGATGCGCGCATGGGGCGCGTCGTCACGGATGTCATTGGCGCGAGCGTCACGAGTGTTTGTCTCGCGAGGGACGGTAAGACCATGCTGGTGGGGAGTTTGGATAGTAAGATCCGGCTGATGGATCGCGCGGACGGGGCGTGCCTAAGGACGTATGCGGATGCGGAGGGGGGGTGGAGGAACGAGGAGCTGAGGGTGCAGAGCGTGCTTGGGGGGAGGGAGAGGTTTGTGGTTGCGGGAGATGAGATGACTGGTGCGGGTGCTGGTGCGGGTGGTGAGGGTGCGGGAGCTAATGAAGGGAGGGTGTGGGCATGGGACTTGATGACGGGAAGGTTGGTTGCCAAGGTGGGCGTCCCTTGGGGCCCCGCGGGGAGTGAGGGGAAGAAGAGGGTGATTGGGAAGGATGGAAAGGAGAAGGAGAGGAAGAACGTCATCAGTTGCATTGCCTGGAAAGAAGGGGGGTATGGTAACCAGTTCTGCGTGGGTGGTACCTCGGGAGTGGTGACGGTGTTCGGTGAATGACGGGACACTGTTAATACTCCCAATTTGAGCAACGAACGAGGATACCTAGGATAAGGTAACATTTAGGCGTTTGGCATTGGGGCCTGTGGGAACGGAATACCCAGTGGCTTTGGGTCATAAAGACAACTTGACCACTAAGAAGCTGATCGAGATATACAAATACAGCATTGTTTCGCAGCTAACCATATAACCCCCGCCCCTCCCGGTAACTAACATGCCCGCATGCGCCCCCGTTTGTATCTAGTCATGTATAGAGGGGCTATACTAACCAACCTCTACTGCGTCTTGCCTTCTTGCGCTTGCGTATCCTTCATTAATCTACAATATCATTGGCGAGATACCCTCTGCCTGCGCCAGACACCCTGTCGCTAGTCCAAAACTCCCGGCAGATATCATATGCAAATAACGACCGCCGACGAATGACGGCGGGTCAAATATGGACGCCCTAGCTTCTTTCGATAGCTTCATTTGAATGTCTTAGCCCATGCCGACATACTTAAACCAGTTCGGCCTGCAGTCTTCCCTGTGAAGGAACGACTCGCCGTCTGTCAGTCTGCCAGTGACACAGCCCTTGCACTTCTTGGAGTTGGGGCAGTTGAAAAAGGGAATGTGCTGATATCCAATGTCACGGAACCTATAAATTGTCAGTGATCGCCTCATGACACACATCTATAAACCGGAAACACGTACCAATGAATGCGACTGGCGTCCTCGAATAGTCCAAGAGCAACGCTGTGAACAGGTGCGTCGCCCCACCGCTCATAAAAGAAGCCACCAGCACGGTCGAGGTGATTAAAATAGTCCTCGTAAGCCTTGCTCCGCCAGAATCTCATATCAGCTATCTCAAAATTGCTCCAGAAATGGCAAGTCGAGTAGCCATGTGCCTTCTTGTTGTGATCCGGACGGCGGACACTATCCGTCAGCCAATCCATGGCATTGTTCTTGTGAATATGCTCGGGGTGCTCAGCGATGAACTTGAGCGTCTCGGGCCACAGCGTTGGAATCGATGCGGGCGAGTCGTATAGATTGATGGTGAACCCGTACGTCTTGTTATTGTCCTGCATGTAGCGGAAGACATCGTAATCGACGTCGCAGAAAAAGTGGACGTTCGGTTCCACTCGCCAGTAGTACTGCATATCTGCGAGAGCCGGGTGTTTATAGAACATGCCGCTGTTCCATCGGCACATCTGGTGGTACGAAATTTTATCGGCGTACTGAACTTCATTCGCGGCCAACACCTTGACTGATTCCTCGTATAAGTCCTTGCTGATCCAAGACGGCATCTCCCAGTGCTCCTTCGGAATCAGTTCTGTCCCATGTTAGCCCATTGACCTAATCGCGCCCGTGATGTCTGAATACTCGGCGTACCGTATCTGCACTCGGCCTTCGTGAGAGCTTGTGTCTTCTGCTTGAACTCCTCTGTAAATGGGACCTCGTTAAAGAATGTCCAGGGATAGTTGAATTTGTGGTTCCACGTCCGCTCGAGGTCTTCCATTGCTGACAACATGCCCTTCAGCTCCTCGTTTCGAACCAGCGCCAGCAGCGTGGCATTGATGCGCGCCGAGGCCTTTATGCCCGGAGCGTAGTCCTCGGAGGCGCGTATTAGTAGTCCGTCAGGTTCGCCCGTCGCTGCGTTTGTTGGTTAGCATGCGATACGGAGGTATCCTGCGATGGGACCGAAGGCACTCACGATCTAAATTAGGGTCCCGCTCGTATATCCCATTGTAATCATCGCCAGGTTTCCTTATCGGCGCAGATGGCGAGAACATTTGCCAGAGAAAGAATATCCACATGACGATGGCGGCGAGGCCCAACGCCCTCACGGGGCGAGCGATCGCCATGCTGTTGCTCGAGGTCGGTTGGTCGGAGAGTTTGGGTAGAGGTCGGTGAGGAGTGCATCCGACGGCGCGGAGAGCGAGCGTCCAAAAGCTCAGACGGAGAGCTACTTCATTTAATTTGGTTTGTCGCGGCTCGGTGTGCGCGGGTGAGACGTTGTGCTGCCGTTACGTCGATTGTCTGTAGTTTTGGTCTGAAAGTCGCAAGTTGTCGAGTCGCTGAGATGCACATTGGGCTTGGCTGAACTGCTAAATTTCGGGCCAATGAAAATTCTGGCTTGCCCCTATTCCCCCTGCTAATGCGGCTGATGTCACCAGATAACTCGGAGCGATAACACCCTCTGTTACAAGAACGTCAATTGGCTCCGTGCACGCACTTCTCCAACACCTCTCAAGTAACTCATCAAGCGACGCGTCTTGTAGCGCGACGAAGACTCCACGTCGGCCAGCAAGATGCAGAACTTGCACCGAGTGGTAGCAAAATGGCGTATCTCGCGCAACTTGGGGCGCTGACAGATGAGCTAGTTGCATCTATTGCAACAGCCCCAGATGTGCGTTCTGGTTGGTTACTTTGGTGTTGCAGGACTGCAGCTGACATGCGAATAGACTGCGGAGGGGCGCAAACGGCAAGCTGCGGATCGAGAGTCTGCACTTCGCGGCATTCGCTTCCACAGCTTCCTGCGCACAAATCAGTTTGATGTGGCGGACCAACTGAAAGGGTACGACGAGCGGTTTCGCGTCGTTGGCCGAGAGTCACTTGCGGATGCTCTCAAGGAACGGCTCGATGCGCTGGAAGTGCATCGCAGCAAGTGGACTCCCGACTTGTTGCGGTTCATCCTAGACCTTTCTGACCAGCCAGCCCAAAAATCCAATCTTCGCGACCTGGATCTCCTATATGAGTCTGAGAATGACGAGGAGGCGCCTCCGCTAACCTGGCAAGAGGTTGCGAAAGAAGACGGCTGGCAGGAAGATCCGGCCATCTGGCGCAACATCGACTACTCTCCTAGCTCTGGAGATGAAGAGGACGAGGAACAGTCCACCGCGTCTGATAACGAGTCTCTCACGACTGATTCTTCCGCTGATGGAGAATTTCAGCGCACAGCGCAAGACCTTGTCGCTAAGCCCGTGGATGGCGTTGCATCGCTGAACCTAGCTCGCGAGGGCCAGGCATGGAGACAAGCAATTCCTGCAAGAGACAACAGGCGACGAGCAAAGAAGATCCCCATATCAAGTCTTCAGTTACTGCGAGAGGTTCTCTTCATGCTCGGAGGGTTAGAGACGACCCTCTTCAACGCAAAATGCGACCCTGTTACCAACTACCAACTTCCGGGTGTCTCCTGGGATACGTACAATTCACTCGTCACGTCCTTTTCAGAATGTGGCCGGAAGTTAGCGCCCCTGCGTGCCTTCGCCGCCACAACACAGCAAGTCCCACTACTTCAAGTCTTCCAAGACTCGCTGCAGAGGGCATTGGGCTCATTGGACCGGAAACTAGCAACGGTCCAGCACCACTTTACTGCAATACGAGAAGATGCGGTAGTCACGTTAATGGGATTTATGACTGAAATAGGGCCATCTCTAGTCCCTTTGTATTCCCTGTCAAACATCGTACGGCAACTCCAAGACGAGCGAAACCCCCACGCGTTTCGCTACCTCGAGCTTTTGTTTGACGGTGTTGGTATGGCTCAACTGGAGGGCAACGACACGGCCTACGAGCTACTCGGCACCATCTTTTTCAACTGTTTTCGAGTCTATTTAAAACCGATTCGACTGTGGATGGAAGAGGGGAGACTTCTTCCTGGGGACCGGACTTTCTTTGTATCTGAGACGCCAACAAAACTACCGCTACCTCAAATATGGAAGAGCCAGTTCAACCTCCTGCGGTCACCGGAGGGAACTCTGCATGCTCCGCGGTTTCTAAGGCCAGCAATACATCGTATTTTCACCACTGGAAAAAGCATCGTCGTGTTGAAACATTTGAAACACCGCGACCCCTCAATGAACAGCAGGGGTGAGAATGAACCCCGAATGGATTTTGCCAGCGTTTGCCAACAACATCTCGGGTTTGCCCCCTTCTCCGAGCTTTTCAGTGCGGCCTTTCAGGCATGGATACAGAGCAAACACCACACCGCCTCCGCCACGCTGAGAGGATTACTCTTCAACTCATACGGGCTCTCCCAAGGTCTGGACGCCCTCCAGTACATATATATGATGTCCGATGGCTCGAAGTCAGGCGCTTTTGCGTCGGCTATTTTCAGACATCTTGACAGCCTCAGTGTCAGCTGGAAGGACCGCTTCACCCTGACCGAAATAGCTCAGGAGGCCTTTTCGTCATGTGTGGATGGATACCGACTGACGGCCGACATCGACTCTCATGGTCTTAGCCAGAGCGGAGTGACGTGTCGCAGTTCTGTCCGGCAGAGCATCCCGGCCATCCGACTGACATACCGCCTGAACTGGCCTGTCCAGATAATAGTACCAGAAGAGGCAGTAATCCAGGGGTACCAGTCGATCTTTACACTTCTCCTCCAGACACGCCGGGCCATATCTGTGCTGAGCCATCCAATACTCGGCTTCTCGAATGGCGGTATCTCGGACTCACCCGATCAACCCGTCATTTATCATCTGGTGCGAACGAAACTGCTGTGGTTTTGCAACACGATCATGACCTATCTAACGACGCTAGTTCTCGTACCGAATGCTGCCAGGCTACGGGAGAGCTTGCGAGATGCCCCTGATGTCGACGACATGATCTCTGCGCACTCGAACTTTATCTCTCGTATCATCAATGAAGCTTGTCAGGGACCAAAGCTCGAGCCGATCCGGGAATGCATTCTGGACATGTTTGACCTGGCAATCAAGGTTGAGGATGCCAATCGCGCAGAGATGACGAGGCTCGCGGAGGAAGATGAGGAGATTACCAGGCTGTCGGTCATGTCGTCGCCTTTCAAAGCGTCATCAACAAAGGGGAGAGGAAGGAGATCCTTACATGCTACTCCGAGGAAGAAGAAACAGAAGGATGATATGGCCGACGACGATGATGACGATTCAGACTGGGGGTCTGAAATACTCAGAAGCAGCACGATGGCCAACGGGAAGAAGCCGCACACGTTGGTACTGAAGGATATGCACGCCGACTTTGAGCGATATTTACGCTTTGTTGCTGGTGGCCTGAGGGGGGTGGCAAGGGCAAGCCGCGATGAGGCGGCAGGGAAATGGGACCTGCTGGCGGAGATGCTTGAGGTTGGCATTCGTGACTAGATAAAGGCAAGCTGAGCCGACGATTCTCCCAAGCCGAAGTGTGTGTGAGATAACATACCCAATCGTCTGGCTACATGTGATAACACCCCCA
>Ga0247780_1001221_pt1 | contig 16886 bp, 12 predicted proteins | sample UWRJL079202R5_FD_179927 | JGI IMG/M metagenome (GOLD analysis project Ga0247780, IMG submission 179927) | Plant litter microbial communities from Arlington Agricultural Research Station in Wisconsin, United States - UWRJ-L079-202R-5 | ecosystem: Environmental > Terrestrial > Plant litter >... | reverse complement strand
GCAGACGTGGTATCATGAAAACCCAGAGCGAAACTAGCTCGCAACCTAAAGACCAATTACCTCACCTACGCCATATTACCCCCCTCACGTGCCCCATCGCTACCATAACGCACATATCCCATATCCCCCGGTTCCAAAAAAATCAGTTCAGCTCAGACATCCTCCTTATCGTGGACCTTTGTCATGGCCCCGGTCGTAATCACATCCTCGATGGTCTCGTCGCTAAACTTAAGATCCTCCTCGAGCGTAACAGTGTCCTTGATGTTGAGCCAGATGACCGGCGCAGCGAAGATGAGCGCTGCCGCTAACAGACCCCACTGCGTAGAATAGTTAGTACGGTGGTTCGGAGTTGGGTTGGGTAGGTTTGATATCGCGGCGGGGATACTCACGGTTGCGCCGAAGATGGCGTTGTAGGAGATCTCTAGACCATCCAGACGCCAGAACACAGCGGCGCCGGCAGACTGGATGCCCTTGTAGAAACCGGTGAAGTTCGCGGCCTTGCGACCGGAGTTGCTGAGCGCGCCGATGTACCTGTGGATGGAAATGCGTCAGTAAATAGGGGAATGGGTTAGGGGGGGAGGGGGAGGACTACGCACCAGTAAATGCACGTCTGCCATGCGGCATCGTAGATGGCGTAGAACATGAACAGAAACATGGGCCCAATATAGCTGCCGCCATGGGTCCAGTCGATACGGACGTACGACTCTCCCTTGTCGGCCATGACCACCTCGCGGGTGGCTTGTTCCTTCTGCCAGGCCCAGCCGCCGCCCCAGATGACGAAAGTCAGGATGGCCAGCGCGGCGAAGCTGGCCTTGGCACGAACGGTGCGGCGCGCCTTGCTATAATCGAGCGCATAACCGAAGATGCTCGCGCCGATGATCTGGCTGGTCCAGTAGAGCGTGTTGTTGAGGGCGCGGGTGCGGGTGGTGAAGTGCGCGCCGTTCATGTTGTTCAGCTGGTAGGTGTAGAAGATGTTGGAGGCGAAGAACATGGGGAAGAGGAGGACTACCCAGGGGTTCTGGGTGATGGTCTCGAACAAGCCCAGGATCTCGGTCTTCCAGCTCGGGTTCTTCATCAAGATGACCTTGCTGCCGTCGTCGCGGATCACGTTGCCGGCGTTGCAAAGCCCCAGCGCCAAAATAGCGCCGAGAAGCATGAGTACGATGAGCCCGATGTAAGTCCCGTCGGTGACCGGGCCAGCCACCTGGTTGGCATTCTGGCCGAGCAGGACGAGGGCGCCAACAACAGCGCCGAGGTTGAAGATCATCCAGAACCAGGAGATGTAGCGGCCCTTCTCTGCCTCGTGCGGGTAGCTGACCATGATTGTGCCCTGCGCAGTCCAGAGAAGACCGGCGCACACACCGAGGAAGGCGCCAGCAAAGATGACGAAGCCGTCATTCTGGTTGTGGTTGTACGACAGGAAGCTGGCTGCGTAAATAGAGTAGCCGAGACCTCCAAACGCCAGCGTCGTCCTCACGCCGAGCTTGTTGGCGATACTGCCGGAGAAGAAGGCGACGACGGCAAACGTCGAGTACAAGGCCGTGGCGGCATTCGTCTGCGCCTTCGGGTCGACCTGCCCACCGGCGCCTATGCCAGTGAGGGCGTTGAACATTCCCGGGCACAGGAAGCAGACCACGGCCACCAAGATGAGCTGGGTGGCAGGCGAGGCGTACCAAATCTCCGTCTTGCCGAACTTGAAGCCCTTGTACATCCATCCCGGCGGGCGGGGGGGAGAGGCGCCAGGGGCGGCAGTGCTCGTGAGCTCGGGGGATGCCTCCGTGGCCGTGGCCGTCGCCTTTGCGTCGTCGGCCATGGTGCTGTCTGCTGGGTGCGTCGGCCGCGAGAGTTTGCCGGTGTCGTTGTCGGGGATGAGGGGTCGAGAGCTGCTGAGCCGGAGCGTGACCCGACAACCAGGAGTGGCAATGGAAATATAGTTGCAGGTGGAGAAGAGAGCGAGGGATCTCGCAGGAGGGGATCAACGGCAGAGCCGGTATATGGAGGATTAATATGCTGGATGCTTGGGTCCCGCACGGCTAAAGTACGGTGTGCTTGTAGGCTCGGGGCGGGGCGGGATGCGATGGCAGGGAATTAAATGGTAGGGTAGGGGTCGCGATAGGCAGAAGAAAGGAAGCCTTTGGACACCGGTCCACGACAGCTGGAGACACTTAATGCGAGGCCAATGCAACAGCTCATGTAACAGCGGAAGCAGAAGGGGCAGCAGCAAGCGCATGTGCTTGCTCTCTGTTTGTTGGTTTTAGACCGGGGACCAACACCTGAGCACAGGCAGGCTACGTGACAGCTCCGAACGCAACGAGCGTCCCCGCCGAGGATGGAGCCTCCCGAGCTTTAAGGTAGCACGGCGATAGGCATGGCGTTTGACGCCCGCACTCCGGCGAGACAGGGGACGGCATGCAAGCGGGAGTTGGGGAAAGCGTGCGCGTGACACTAGGTAGTTTTGTGCTATTGTAGGTAGCCTTGTGAGCGGCTTGGTTCGCCCGACTTGATGAGCTTCTATTTTTCTCCGCACCAGCGACTGTTGACAAGAAAGGGACAAAAAAGCGCCGACCAAAGCGTCGGGTGCTCGGGAACCGCGTGGAAGAACAAACACAATGAGAAGCTCAGAAGCGGGATTGGAGATGAGCGCACCTACCCGTCAATGCCCATTTATTGCTGATTGCTTATTTCCTACCGGCCGTGGACGGGAGCGGTTTGACAGGATCGTGGTGCTGCGGTCCTCGTTGGGGCCGACGGTGGAACATACCTACCGCAGGAGGTCCAACGGCATCGATAAGCACGGAGGGGACATGCAGTGTAGCCCGACGCAAAGTGGTTTCGAGCATGGTTTGCTGGATCGCACCCCGTGTGGCGGCGGGGGACAATCATGGAATACTAATTGCATTCATCGGCGTCGACGCGCTCGTAACAACAGCCAGGCGTTGGACGCAAAATGTTGGAAAAGGGTTAAGATCGCGGCGATAAGATGACCGCCAACGATACCGGACCGAATGCAAACCCATGGGCGTTGCTGATTGGCCTTGCCCCTTGGATGCCGTGGAGTCCCGCTAGCACACAGCCGTTTCTTTAGGAAGGAGGAGCGTTGGAGCGCACAGACGGCGCCAAGACCACTCAATGGAAGCCAAGCAGCCAAGCAGCGTGGAGTTTTGGCCCCGCCCTGCATAACCGTCCAGAGTGCGGGCGCTGCGGAGAAAAAGTGGCCACATCCAGATGCGGGCATGTAACGTTTCTCAGGATCGAGAGAACCAGCCACTCATTGGCCGCTGGTTTGTTGTCCACGCTATCGTCCGGACGCTGTGTCGACATCAAACGCGTTGTGGCCAGTGGGCAGCGGTGCGTATTCGTGACACCTGCGTTGCTGGGTGGGGCTATTCCTGGCCTTCAGCGTGCATTCCTGATGTTACCAACCACAGCCCCGACCTTACTGGACTCTTACAGATCGACGGACCACGAGTATGGGAAACCTTGGGTACCGTTTGTCGCCGAGTGCGATATCGTGATCCGAGGGCCCTCGTACCAAATCCTTTGGCTGCGTGCCTCGTGAAGGAACGCCGTGATGGTGTTGCCCACAGAAGCAGTCACGGCTCAGGGCACTCTTTCTTGAGACGACACCGCGGAGACTGAGTCAGCTTCCCTTGTCGTGTTTATCTTCAAGCCAGGCAGACCAGATGCAGGTATGCTGCCGATAGTAGGGTAGGCTATGGTATGTTTTAGTTGCAGGTATGTCGTGCAGATGCCGTGGTCTGGTAACACCAAGGCGAGGAGCACGATCGAACTCGCGACATTCCATCCTCGCTACCCACGCCATGGTATCCCCGTCCCTCCAACTAACCACCCACTCCCGGCTGGTCCCTGATAACCCGCAAAGATCCCCAGCTGCGCGCAATCTATTCTTTAGGTTCGAACCCCAGAGGACATGCGGCTCTTGGTGAGGGGTGCTGGGTCAGTCGGACGCGACTGGGCGTGTCACCTCGGGGGTACGTCGCACCGAAGCATCGAGTGGCCCAGACACTCCAATTGCAGGTTGTGATGTAACACCAATCTTATTAGCTGGAGAGTGGACGGATGAGATTTCATCTCGGGACGGATCAAGCTGTCTCCTTACTGGCATCCCAAACCCAGTAGTCGTGACACTCACGTGGGCAAATGGTGGGATGATAAAACACCGCAAGACGCCAGATGACCTGCCAGAAAACGGCTAGAGATCACAGTGAGTTATGAACGGCGACTGTCGGCAATATCGGAGACCTGAGAGACCCAACGTCGACATTCGGCAATGGCGCGGCGCGTCTCAAGTTCTGGGGTTTGGCGACGTGAGGCCTTCGGAGGGAGCAACGCTCGGGGTCCTGAAAAAAACCCGAACGATCCGCCCCAACGTGGGGATCGTGAAATTTGTCGTTTCGCCTACCCGTCGACCGAGTCAGCCGCCACAGCTAGCCGGGCGGCCGACAGAGCCGCCGTACGTTATCCTAGTGGAATAGCGCCCCGGCTCAGCGGAGGTGAAGCGACGGCGGCTCAGAAGCCGACTTTCGGCCGTTCCCGTGGGGCTCCCGTAGCGTAGCGTGCTTCGGGCGTCCAACTGCCGCTGCGCCGAAGCCCTCCCACGAGAATTGGCCGATGACGTCACTGTGCGAAGATAACTGAACCGACTGCCCTCAATTGCCTGGGCTCCAAAAGTCCAATTGAGTCGCTATTGAGCCCAGGAGACATGGATGCCGTGATCCCAAGCCAAGAAGACTCCTGGAGCAGCCCCTTAGGTGGTTGTTGTGGGGAGAAATCGAAACCCGGATGGCGAAGTTGGTGGGGCGGGGTTCCGGAACAACCCCACCAACATTTTGGGGACGGGAGCTGGGTCGACGGGCAATGCCTGACAAACATCATGATGTGTGCCAATACTTAAGCCAAGAGTGCCCTCTTCGCTGACTGATGACCTAAACCCACTTTTAGGGTATTTTTCTGTGGTTTTGTCGTTTTTCTCCTTCTTTGCTTCCTGTCGAGCGTCGCGCCCAACATCACGACCTGCCAATTGAACTCTCCGCTCTCCCCGTCTCCGGTCGTGTCGTCTTTCGCTGTCTCACAATGGCGTCGCCAATCGCGTCGGCGGCTCTCAAGGCCCGCGTCAAGCGCCCTTCCATGCTGAAGAAGCTGTGCAACCCCCAGGATCTGCTTCACCACTTCCCCAATGGCTCGTACATCGGCTGGTCCGGCTTCACCGGCGTGGGCTATCCTAAGTACGCTCTTCTCTCCGGCCATCTGTTCCGTAGGCAGCGAATTGGAGCTAACTGTGCGCGTGCAGGAAGATGCCGGTATTCCTTGCCGACCACGTCGAGAAGAACAACCTCCAGGGGAAGCTGCGGTACAGCCTCTTCGTTGGCGCGTCGTCGGGCGCGGAGACAGAGGACCGATGGGCCAGTTTGGACATGATCGAGAGGCGGGCGCCCCATCAAGTCGGAAAGTCAATTGCCAAGGGAATCAACGAAGGCAGGATCAAGTTCTTCGATAAGCACTTGTCCATGTTCCCGGTCGACCTCGTCTATGGTTTCTACACCAAGGACAGGCCGTCGAACAAGCTGGACGTTGTCGTCGTGGAGGCGACCGAGATCAAGGAGGATGGCAGCATCGTCCCCGGCGCTTCCGTTGGCGCGACCCCCGAGCTTCTCCAGCTCGCAGACAAGGTAGGCGATTATTCCCTGCTTGAGCGCTGATGCATGTGCTGACGTATCTAGATCATCATCGAAGTCAACACTGCGATCCCAAACTTTGACGGTCTGCACGATATCACCATGACAGATCTCCCTCCCCACCGCAAGCCCTACCTCATCATGGGCGTCGAGGACCGTATCGGCCGAACTTCGATCCCTATTGACCCCGAGAAGGTTGTTGGTGTTCTCGAGTCTGATTACCAGGATCAGACATCCGAGAACTCGCCCGCCGATGCGACCTCAAAGCGTATTGCCGGCCATCTGATCGAGTTCCTCGAGCACGAGGTCCGCTTCGGCCGCCTGCCTCCCAATCTGCTGCCCCTCCAGTCCGGCATTGGCAACATTGCCAACGCCGTCATTGGTGGCCTCGAACACTCCAACTTCAAGAACCTCAAGGTCTGGACCGAGGTTATCCAGGACACCTTCCTCGACCTCTTCGACTCGGGTCGTCTCGACTTCGCCACCGCGACGTCTGTTCGTTTCTCGCCCAGCGGCTTCGACCGCTTCTACAACAACTGGGAGTCGTACAAGAACAAGCTTCTGCTCCGCTCGCAGCAGGTCAGCAACTCCCCCGAGATCATCCGCCGTCTCGGAGTTATTGGCATGAACACACCTGTCGAGGTCGACATCTACGCACATGCCAACTCCACCTGCGTCATGGGCAGCCGCATGCTCAACGGCCTCGGTGGATCTGCCGACTTCCTGCGTAGCTCCAAGTACAGCATCATGCACACGCCTTCGACGCGTCCTTCTAAGACCGACCCCCACGGTGTCAGCTGCATCGTACCCATGTGCACTCACGTCGACCAGACCGAGCACGATCTCGACGTCATTGTCACTGAGAACGGCCTGGCCGATGTGCGCGGCCTCAGCCCCCGCGAGCGCGCGCGTGTCATCATCGACAAGTGCGCCCACGACATCTACAAGCCGATTCTCAAGGCCTACTTTGAGAAGGCCGAGTTTGAGTGCCTGCGCAGGGGTATGGGCCACGAGCCCCATATGCTGTTCAACACCTTTGACATGCACAAGGCTCTCCAGGAAGAAGGTAGCATGGCAAAGGTCAAGTCGTGGTAAGCAACGTTATGGAAGAGAAAAGTTTGATGTATATAGTTTTGGATAAGCGAGGCGGGAGCGATTTGGTTGCCATGTTTGAGTACATCTCCCTCTTGGGTTCCCTCGCGGGTCAGGGATCTGGCGTTGAAGTTTGGGTCAAATCAGATTGGATTATTTCCAAGTCATTTCCCAGTTGCGAGCTGTGTGCGCCCTCGAGCGGAGTGTTCATCTTGTCATCTTGCTCAAGGGCAGAAAGGGGTCCCGGTTGCCCCTGGTTGGAGAAGTCTCCTTCTCAAGTCCCGGCATTTTGAGCGGCCTGTGATGGCACGGATATCGCCATATTTTGGCTTCCCCATTTATCTCCTGATTGCGAGTCGGACTGCCCTGCTGACCCGTTGAGACGCATCGCTGTCGAACTCAAAACGCCACAGAACCCTCCAGTTGATCACGCCTAATTAAACGTCGTGGATGTAAGCCACACCTGTTGATCGCCAATGGCAGCATCGGGAATCTGCCTCAAAAGGCGGTTTGCTTCCCCCGTAGCCGGCCGGCGAACCTTCCCCGCTTCCCCCAGCCCGTGTTGACGATACAGTTCCCGATACCGAACAAGTCCCGGCCACAACCAAAGATCATGACACAAAAGCCTGCGCGAGATAAGTGGAGAACCTTTCTGGCAGTAGCCGAGCCGTTGGGAATAGCCCGTCGAGATAGCCGCCCACGGCCGAGATCGAAGCATATAATGCCCCATGAGATCTCGCGGACGGTCCCCTAGTGCCCCCCCAACTCATTTCTCGGCCGAGACTGCAGACGAACATCAACGTCGCCAGCCGCCAAGATGAGTGACCAAGCCGCCTTCCCCGACGAGAAGCCCCCCCCGTTCGCCATCTATGACGAGGAACTCGGCAAGCGGGCTCCCAAGCCCACTCGCCGCGCTCGCGCCGTCAAGGCCATCCCTACCGTTCTGGGCTTCCTCTTCCTGACCTCCATCCTGTCCATCGCCGCCGTGTCCTTCATGCGCATCAATGTCGCCCTCGACATGATCCGTGACATATTAGACGACGTAGACCGCGCCAACCTCGAGCTCTGGGAGGCGCGCATCGACCACGATATGATCTATGACCGCGCGCAGGAAGTCAACGACCGCGTCCTCGAGCTGGGCTACCTCGAGCCTGACTACCTGACCATCCCCCACCCCACCAATCCCGACGAGACCGTCACCCTGATCATCCCCCCTACCTTCGACCCCAAGGTCCCCTACATCAAGTCCCCCTACGACGAGGGCTCCTACCGCGCTCTGTACAACACCGACATGGATCTCTCCGAGGGCATCGACTGCGCCAAGACCCTCGCCCCGCTGCTCGCTGGCAAGACGCCCTCCTCCTCCCCTTACCCCCCCTCCCTTGACCGCCGCTCCAAATTCCCCGTCCTCCCGGACAACATGCGCCCCGCAATCTGCAAGAAAATCCTCCTTGACCCCCTCGGAGAGCCCGAGAACCCCGATCTGCTCGAGTACTGCCGCGACCGCCAATCCAGCCCCAACCAGCGCCGCACCACCACCCTCGTAGCAGTAGGCGACGACCTCCCTCGCGTGGTGGAGTCGCAGACCACCGAGAACAAGCAGATCAACAGCGGGGCGCTGAGCTTCCCGACGCGCAGGCGCGGTAAGGCCCACAGCAAGGGGGCCGCGAGTCCCGAGGCGCTGGAGGGGGCGTACGGTCATCTGTTTGAGAGTGCGGAGGGCCAGCAGCGGGGGGAGGATAGGGGCCGGTACGCGCAGGGCTGGGTGCCGGAGGGGGGTGGTGGCGGGTATCATTGGCAGGGGAGGGGGGATTGGAAGCGGAGGTGATTCCTGCTTGTACCTTACAGTGTTCAAAAGGCAAAGTAAGCGATGCGCTTCGCTTGCTTCTCTTGTAATGGTAGGGTAGTAGGGTGAGGTGAGGTGGTTCTTTTGTCGGACAGCCGATGTTCACGGTCCGAAGGAAACACAAGGGGGAGGGGGGGGTATGGAAGCTGTCATGGGACTGGAGGATATGGTTGCGGAGTTCTGTAGTGTAGTACGTATGATGCTGCATAATCAGCGTGGTAATTCGTCAATTAATAATAGCAAACTCTGGAAAGACTGCCCGCAGAATGACTGGACTTGTGGGTGGAAAGTGACAGGATCTGAAACAATAGCATGAGCTTTGCTGGTCGTATGACTTGCAAGGGGGGCCGCGGGGGACGTTGCTAGCTGGTAGGTATGAGAGGGGAGTTAATTGGTCTTGTTCTGTCAGAGAGAAGTGCTGATAACCAGCTGGAGAGGCTGGAAACGGGATGGATCTCTCTCTTCCGACTGGTACCGGTGGGCTATCCATGCCCGCTACCTCCGGATATCCTGTTGAGCGGCGAGGATTATGAAGAATAAGGGGAGCTCGGTGTTGTTTCGCCCATCCCGACAACGTGACGGGCAGGTGAAATACAGAGGATTTCTATTGCATGGCAGATAAAGGTTCGACGCATGGAATACACACCACACAGCTTTTGGCAGGGCTAAAGTATCAGCCATTTCGTTCAAAGTCTTAGTCGCATCGTAGGAAGCCTTGACTGTACCAAAACAAGACGTTGGAGAATGTAAGGACACACAACATCACGAACCAGACTTGTACCAGTGACCCAAATAATTGCGGTTCTATCTCACTGAATCTAACCGACCGGTCCTCGATGCAGCTAAAAATGCTGGTTCAGCCCCATGTTTGCTTCCACCGATGCCACAACTCTTCCATTACCACCTTAAACCCATGTCAACGCCCAAATCCCATTCTCGCCATACCTAAGACTTGCCACACCTCCCCTCAGAAGTCATGCGGCACAAACTCCAAATCCGGAACAACCACCTTCCCCCCCTCAAGCTGCTTATCCGAATACGAAGGGAACGCCACCAGCCTCTCCTCAGGATCAATAACCGACAGCGTCGTGAATCCATTCTCCGGTCCAAACTGGCCACTCCAAGCCGACACAACCCGGAACGGTCCACAATCCGCACCCATCTCCTCTGCCATGCTGGCCGGCACCCCGGGGAGGGCAGGGATACTGTACTTGCAGGGGGTTGGCGCCTGGAAATCACGGTGGGTGTTGATGGTGAATGACCACTCGCAGTTCATGTCGGAGTCGTCGCAGACGCGGCGGAATTGCTGCATTGTCCAGACCCTGTCGGGGGTATCGAACGGGGCGCCTTGGCGTCGGTTAAGGCAGGTGGGGAGCCTGAGAGCCGGGGCGGCGAGGGTGAGGGTTGCGAAGAGGGAAGTGAGGAGCGCGGTGGAAAGCTGCATTTTGAGCTATTTTTGCAGTGGACAATTGGATAGACGGTTCAAAGGAGCTGAGAGACTTTGGATGAAATTGGTTGTGGTGCTTGTGGTGATGCTTGATGTCTGTTTGATGACTGATGACGAGGTCTGGTCGAAGGAAGACGCGGGGAGATCAGATGGCAGAGCAGAAATATATGGTGCGGGTCTGGAAGGGCGACTGCCTTCTGAACTCTTCTGCGGGGCGATGACGCTGCCTGACTTTGCCAGTGGAAATGGACGGGAGGGTAAAGCATGGAAGGTGCGTGGTCACAAGCACCGCGTTCCCTCGGGAGTGATGATCGTGCCTGCCGATAATGTCAGTCTCGAACCTGCAGGGGTTGTGGTGAGTTCCGCCGGGACCAGGAAACTGCTTGAAAGAAGTACCTTCGATGATCGTCAACTGAGGCAGTGCGTGCTCGCAGTGACTCTGCGGAAAGATACAGCGCGCAGACGCAGCGAGCCTTCGGCTACTATCATGCCATACGAGCTGGGGTAGCCGTTGTAAGAGCCGCGGAAAGCCTCAAGGCACGCAAACATCGGGGAAGTACATCAGGGACCCACTGAAGGGGATGGCTCTGGAGATAACTGACCGTTTCTTTCGGATGCATGTTTGACACAAATTCGTATGTACATTGCTAGTTCTTTCAGGTTTATCCCACGATACATTATCCAATATGGTGATACAAGAGCAGATACCCGGGTCCTGACACCCCTTGAATCTATCGGCGCAGCCGGTGCAACAGCTCACAGCTCAAAGTTCCACCGCACATTTTCCCATCCTTGCCGTCTCCTAATCCTAGCCCCAAATCCTTTCCCATCCCTCGCCGGCTTCGTCACGGCGTCGATTAGGGATCTATTTCCGAAAGGCGGGAGGTCCCACTTTCCCCCAAGTGGCTCAATATCGTATCCCAGCAGCATCGAAGCGGTGAACGCCATCATCTCGGCCGCAGCAAACATCCTTCCAGGGCAGAGGTGTGCACCACCCCCAAATGGCAGGAAGGCCATCCTCATAGCCTTGGGGCTCCCAGGACCGTCAGCCGTCTTGGAGCGATTCGCAAAGTCGAGAAATCGGGTCGGATCGAACTCGTCGGAGTTCGGGCCCCAGTATTCCTCGATTGTATTCAGCGACCCAAGCGACAACTGGACGGGTACACCTTTCTTCAGAAGATATTCCCTGCCGGCGCCATCGCTCAGAGTCGTGTCCTGCATCACGGTCCGGGTGCTGACCTGATGGACAGTCATCCGCAGTGTCTCCCGGTAACAGCTCCACAAGAGGGGACACCGCTCTTCAACCGCACTCGCACTCGCCATAACCGTCACTTCGTCCCCGTCCCGCTTCAGGATAGCGCCCTCCACCTCCTTCCTCAGTTGGATCACGAGGTCTGGTCGGGACACGACGAAGCTGAACAGCCAGAACAGGCTTGGCACGGTGTTGGTCATGGCGGCAAAAGGCAGCAACATCTCGATACGAGCGACATCGCTGTCCGGGATGCCACCCTCTCGCAGCGTAGCAGCACGAGCTTTCGCAAAAGCAGAGGCTGACGGGTCTTTGTCATGCTTCTCAGAGTAGTATTCCGTCAAGACTCGGGTCAGAAGAGCCCTGGCTCGGTGACCTGCTGGCGCAATAATCGACGGGAATACGTTCAACGACAGCTTGAGAAGGTCATGCTCGAGGTCCCTAGGAGCTCGCGTCAGCAATCTGCGGCAAAGTACCGGAATAAACGGACTCAAACCTACCACAGTGCTTGTTCGAGGCCTGGTTCCTTCGAAAACGGATCCCAATCTCCAAAAACCGCCTTTCCAGTTGGCTCGGTCATCAATCCGCGGATCCACATCCATACGTTGGATACTTTCTCCTCGCGCCCATTCGCAAACCCATTGAAATATTCCCCTAGGTAGGACAATGCAGCCCCGTTGAGCTCCCGAAGGCTCTCGCCAAAGAAGGTAGGGGGCATAGACGCGAGAACATCATGTATGAGCTTTTCTCCATTGGGGCCGTGAAGAATGGCGTTCGTTTCCTCGCTGATGTGACACAGCGGGCTTGTGACAGACCTGATTTGCGGCATCGTGGAGAGCTGCTTGTTCCGCAAAGCTGCAGCGACGAGGACCGGATCCCAAACAGCATAGAGTTTACCATTGAGCATGGGAAGCGTCGCGATGGTTTTCTTCGTCCGGCGGCTTTGCGCACGGTCAGCATGTTATACTGTTCAGGGAGGTGTGGCGGGGGGCTTACCGGAGCATGATATGGTATTCTGCTTGGTAGCGGATGAGTCCGATGATATGCCCTATGACCGGAATCCGGGACTTTAGGAGCGGAGGCTCACGGGAGTTGACGCGAGGCACTGCCAGAACATGGAGCATAAACCCGATAACAATCGCGACTCCGAGGCTGAGGGGAACAATGGGCGGGATGGCGGAAAGCCTCCAGTCAGCTAGACCGGGGACAGCCCCTTGCCAGGAGCTGTTGGATGTCATTGCTAGCGATCGTGAAATATCTCATTCAACTTTAAAGGATTCACGCTCGTTGTTGTCGGGTGGAAACGCTGCACCCCCAGAGTATGGGAGGAGGCGAAGTGATATATCCGTTCCATCTGTCAAGCCATAAGCACCTTAATAAAATTCGTGGCGCGTCGCAGAGGATTCAGGATCGCGACCATGCAACAGCAACCAACTGCATGGCGGATGGACATGGGTTGAGGTACCAATCGTCGTCGGCCCAGCCGTCCGTCAGCTTACAGCTTACCAAGCGAGGCTGGAAGCGGGCTAGCTCAAGGGATACTAGGAACGCAGAAAAGTAAGACGCAGTGAAGAGGGAATGTGTGACTAGTGAGTGTGATTGGTGGTGTAGAGATAGAGGGTCGGATATTTCACGTGCGATATAAAGTAAGGAACGGACTTGGGTTGGGTTGGGTAATAAGGTAATGGAGGTGTTGGGTTGTCGGGCTCTCTACTTTGATGTTTGCTAACTGCAACTAGCTGTAACTTGAATAGTTCAGCGTCCCTCAACTTCATAGGTTGGTTTGCCCTATCCCAAAGCGCTTCATTTATCTTGAGTTTCTGTTTTGCGTGGATGGCGTTCCCTTTTGAGGGTCTCCTGGTCACTTCAAGCTCAAACTTTTGGTGCGACTTGCGACTGTCCCCGTCAATTAGTATCTACTGCTCTTTGTGAATCAAAAAGGATATCAACAGGAACACGGGTGCAGTATATACCTGGTTTATACTCCAGCTGATTCTCCTCCAGGTATCCATCATCGCGCCTTCCCGGAATGAAAGCTGGGAGCTCGACCCTAGACCCTGGGAGCCAGGGTTTTGTCAGCCCTCGTCGCGCAGACGAAAAGAAAGAGCGCGACCATCTCCTGACTATCCCTCTCTTTTTGTCTTTCTTTTTGCGCAATTCGGAATATGCTGCCTCGACGAGAGCCATGACTGTTTGGTGACCAGAGCCAGCGGCAAGAGCTCGCATACAAGGGCAGTACGGCAATTGGGCGTCGCAATTGAGCTGCGAACTTCCTGAGTCTCCGCCATAGCGCCTTGCAGCTGTTTTTCTGAAGGTGAGCCGCAAAGATGATTATCAGCAATCAGGATCACCAAAACGGCGCGCATGCGGTCCTCCACAGACGGCCTTTGTCCACCTGCTTGATCAAGCTGGTGCCAGTACATGATGAGCCGACATTTGCTGATCGGATGCCTGACAGACCCGGAGGTCGGCGCTGCCCTCGCCCCACGCAAATCCGCCCGGTTGGCGCCGGTCTGATTTTGGACGAATCGCGCTCTGTCGGCCTGTCTCCGGCACCCTCCTGCGCTGCCCAGAACGCCACGCCCCGTTTGTGGGTTCCTCGCCCGAGCAGAAGCCGAAATGTGGGGCTCCTTGGCCCGCATTTGGTCCGGCGGCGCCCCCGGGATGGTAGAACGGGGCGCGGGACAATCCAAAACCGCCGCTGCAAGGCGCTAGAGAAGGCGAATTGTGTTCCCCTAAGCCGAAGCCTCCAATCCTGTTTTCTGATCTGGCGGTTTGAGTGGACCAGCTAACCCATCCCCAGTTCCCCGCGGGCGACGGCCAATCCTCACCCACACCCCGCATTCCCGCCGTGCGTCAGGCCCCGTCAATCGCCACGTCGGGGCAGAAAATGGAGAGAATTTGGCATCGGCGCTATGTCATGGTAGTCACGATCTACTTAAGACGGTTCCCAGTCTTCCGGGTCCTACAATCAATTAATATCTGATATCCAATACCACATTCGACCTCCCGTTACACTACAGCAGCGTCGCAACCATGTCTACTGCCCGCAAGAACATCATCATCACAGGCGCTGGCGGCCTCGTCGGGCCGCTCCTCGCGTCGCGCCTCCTCGACTCGCCCGAATACCACCTCATCCTTACCGACCTTGCTGACCCCATCGTCCCGGCTGGCGTCAAATACCCCGAAAACACCACACTTCTCAAGGGTGACATTACCTCGCCGGCATTCGTTTCTGAGCTTGTCGCCGCCGCCCAGCCACTGCACGCCATCTTCATCTTCCATGGCATCATGTCGGCTGGTTCCGAGGCCAACTTTGAGCTCTCGCTGCGCGTGAACCTCGACAGCGTCCGTCTCCTCGCGGACCACCTGCGCGTCTCCAACCCGGGCGTGCGCACCATCTACGCCAGCTCCCAGGCCGTCTACGGGCAACCGCTCCCGGCGCGGGTCACCGATTCCGTCACAGCTACTCCGGAGGGCACATACGGCGCACACAAGCTTATGAACGAGATCTACCTCAATGAGCTGCACCGCCGCGGATTCCTCGACGTCTTCACCGTGCGCTTCCCCACCATCTCAGTAAGGCCAGGGAAGCCGACGGCGGCCGCGTCGTCGTTCTTGTCTGGAATCATCAGGGAACCCATGAATGGCGTTGAGTGCATTGTGCCGGTCAAGGACAGAGCGTTCAAGTCGTGGATGTCGTCGCCAAAGACCATCACCGAGAACTTGGTGAGGGTCCTGAACTTGGAGAGCGACAAGCTGCCGAAGCACGTCCGACACATCAACATCCCCGGTGTGTCTGTCTCTGTGCAGGAGCTGCTCGACGCATTGGCCAAGTACGGCGGCGAGGACAAGCTGCAGTATGTCAAGGAGGTGCCGGATGCCGCATCGGAGAAGATCCTGCGAAGCTGGCCTAGCGACTTCGACACCACTACCCCCTTGAGCCTGGGGTTGGCTGTGGATGAGTCTGGAGAGCAGCTCGTCAAGCTTTATATCGACAGCTTGAAGAACTAGGAGATGTGCTGTTGGTGAGATTCTGGACATCTTGAGCGATGCCGTTTCTCCGATGTCAATTTAGCGATGTTTTCTAGTACTGATGTGTCTTTAGATTAATGCATTACAAATATATACCTACCATGAATTTTTCCTGCTCCGTGCGACTATAAAAGGTGCGTGGCCTGTGCCAAGTGTTGTCATGGCACCTGGATATGTTGCAATATCCAGCCATTAGCCCGGGACTATAACCGCACTGGAAGAATCCGGCGATCAACCCCAGCCGGGTAGTTGGTGTCCGCGGCGATGCGGACTGCTGTCCACACGCGTCAGCGTAATTTGTCGCAAACCAGTGGAGATTAAGAGGCTTTGGATACCGTCGCGATTTATAGGGTGGTGAAGATAGGCAGATGAGCCGCGCTCGAATTCCGATTCTCAGAGTCCCCGCCTCAACGCTGCGTTACCCTCCCTCTCGCCAAACAAGCGGCTGAAACAGGGGGGCTGACACTTGACCGCAAATGCCGAGCCCACATCCGACGCTCCGAGCCCGCCCCCAGAAGATGGAAGCAATATGGCCGTGGGGCAATCCCGAGTGGGACCCGATACGGAGGCGAGCATAAACTTGGAAACATGGAAACATGGAAACATGCAAACATGGGGAAATGGGGCACCACGGAGTCGAAGCGAAGGCGGTGCGGGAACTGCTGGCAGCGGTCCCTGAAGGGGCTGATCTCCGTCATGCATAAACAACCCGTCCCGTTTCGGTGCCGGCGCGCAAAAACCTCGGCTTCTGTTCAACACCCGACCAACCAATCCGTCGTGGATATCGCAGTCGGTTGGACATCGGCATGGCGGCCGGCAAAATACCACGTCCTCTCCAGTCGTGACCCCAGCTTGACAGTCCAGGGGCAAGCGATCTAATCCTGTTCTGTGCGCCTCAAATATAGCGTTTCCAGGATTGTGCGTTATTCCCATATGAGGCCGTGGCTGATGGCTGGCGCTACGCTCGACGCCCCTAGCTCCAACATCTACGCGACTGCCCCGTGCTTCTACCCGAGCTCAAGCCCGGAAAGATCGGCGCGGACGCGTGGTCAAAATAGCATGCTCGAACGGGTCCGAACACGCCAAGCCGAAAGAACAAATCTATCCGGGCTTAGTGACGGATAACTCGGAAGGCAGCGACCCAACACGCCGCCGCTACCACGGCTTAGTCGCAACAAGGCGGACCGCCCAGGTCCAAAACCCGGGGTACATAAACTGAGGCTCGCCTGCAATCACCTCATCCCAGGATGCTCTGACGCCTCGACCCGGCGCGCCGGTTCCCAGCCAAGCCACGCTCACCACTACGCCTCCTCCAGCCGACTTATACGATCCTCCCATCACGATACCCTCAACCCTCCCCCAAAACAAAATGGGCCACCTCAAACCCTTCTCCCCTTCTCCCCTCCCCCCCCCCTCCCCCCCCCGCCTCCACCCCCCCCCCCCCCCCCCCCCCCCCCCCCCCCCCCCCCCCCCCCCCCCCCCCCCCCCCCCCCCCCCCCCCCCCCCCCCCCCCCCCCCCCC
>Ga0247780_1001219_pt1 | contig 16891 bp, 15 predicted proteins | sample UWRJL079202R5_FD_179927 | JGI IMG/M metagenome (GOLD analysis project Ga0247780, IMG submission 179927) | Plant litter microbial communities from Arlington Agricultural Research Station in Wisconsin, United States - UWRJ-L079-202R-5 | ecosystem: Environmental > Terrestrial > Plant litter >... | reverse complement strand
TGCCTCCGGTCCTTGAAACGTGACAGCCCGCACGGCGTCACCGTATACCCGTACCCGACTGAGGGTCCCGGTGGGACTCGCCAAGCCTCCCTGCAGTTCGCGCAGGCGAGTCCCACCGGGACCCTCCCCCGCGTCCTGTTACCCGCTGACCCCCGCGACCTGGAAGCGGCTTCCTTCGCCCTCGGGGCTGGCCGTCTCGGCGATCCGCGATTCCAGCGCCAGCTCCTTCTCGAAGTCCGCCGCCTCGCCGTGCTGGAAGGAGACGTCCTTGCCTTCGAGCAGCTCGATGAAGACCTCGACGAAGCGGGCGTCGAGCTGTTTTCCGGCGACCCGGCGCAGCTCGACGATCGCGTCGTGGCTCGACATCGGCGTGCGGTAGGAATCGCGCGCGGTCATCACGTCGTAGGTGTCGGCGACGGAGATGATCCGGGAGAGTTCGGGAATGTCGTCGCCCGCAAGGCCGCGCGGATAGCCTTTGCCGTCGATCCGCTCGTGGTGGGCGAGGATGATCTCCGCCACCGGGCCGTAGCCGTCGAGCGAGGAGACGACGCGCGCACCCTGCTGGGGGTGGCGGCGGATCAGCATCCAGTCCTCGTCGGTGAGCGGCACGTTGGCCTTGAGGATGCGGTCCGGGAGGATGAACTTGCCGATGTCGTGGAGCAGCGCCGCGATGTGCACCAGCTCCTCCTCGCGACGCGAGAAGCCGGCCTTCTGAGCGATCGCCCGCGAGTAGCGCGCCACGGCGGCGGAGTGCCTGGCGGTCATCTGATCCCTCAAGTCGAGGGTGCGGAGCATCGCGCTCAACATCCCGACCTGGAAGCTCGCAAGCTGTTTGCTGCGGAGCTCCAGCTCCTCGGCCCGCTGCTGGGAGACCAGCAAGGCGCCGAGCAGGTACTGGAAGGTGACGAGGACAACGCCGAAGAGGGCGACCCCGGCGAGGCCGACCTGGGCGTAGAGGAAGGCCACGCCGACCGCCATCAGGGCGGCCATGAGCTCCGACGGGAGCAGCGGGAAGAGCGCGGTGCGCACCTTCGAGGCGAACGAGGTCCGTTCCAGGTAACAGGCGTAGGAGGCGATCATCGAGAAGTTGATCGCCAGCGCCAGGAGGAAGACGCCGAAGACTAGGGCGTAGAAGGCGGGGTCCGTGTCGGTGGCGCCGAGCCGGATGACGGCTTCGTGAAAGGCGATGCCGCCGATCAGGGGGAAGGCCGCGTAGGTCAGCAGGTTGTTGATGAAGTAGTGCGTCTCCTCGCGCCAGCGCAGCCAGCCGATGCCGATCGTGACGACGCCGATCAGGGCGGCGGGCGCGCCGCCGAGGAAGACCATCGAGAGGACCAGGGCCAGGAAGCTGCCGGAGATGCGGATCTTCCGGCCGGTGGAGGCGGAGGTCAGGTCGCTGAAGATCGAGAAGCCGAGGAGGATCGCCAGCAGGCCCAGGTCCCAGTCCGCCAGGGGCGCCCGCCAGACGGCGCAGGCCGCGACCACGATCAGGCCGACCACCTGCGCGACAACGACTATCGAAGTTGGGCGATTGCTCATATGGACCGGGGGGAAGAGGTTGCGGCGGCCGTCCCCAGACGTAGGGATTCCCCGGGCTCGGCCGGTTCCCTGCGCGTGGCACGACGACCGCTCTGCCTATCTCCGCGAAACGCTACTCCGCGCAAATTGCGCATACAAGACGGCTGGCCAAATGGCCCCGGACTTGCAGCGACCGCCCGGCCGCGGGCGCCGGGCCGACGCGGGCGCCCAGGCAGGAGCGGCGCCCGGCCCCCAGAAAGCAGAAAGGACGCCGGTTGGCGCCCTTTCCAAAGTCTTCGCAAGCGCTTATGGCTTGCTTTGAGATCTAGCCGTGACGGTAGCCCATGCCAATCCCTTTCTCTTGTTGAAGCCCGAAGTTGTTGTGCCCCAGGTGCAGAACTTCCAAATCCACTGGCAACTTTGTAGCACAGGTTGGCGGAAACTTGTGCAACTGCAGGAAATCTTGTGCATAAATACAGTAGTACGCCTGCCGAGCAATGCGTAGACGACGCCTAATCGACCCCCTGCGCAGGCCTCTCTTCCGGCGGCTCGCGACGACCTACACGGTCAACGAGCTGGGCGACTGGATGGGCATCGTCGCCCTCTCGGTACTCGTCTTCGAGCGCACCGACAGCGCCTTGGCCACGGCCGCGCTCTTCCTCGGGACCCGCTTCCTTCCGGCGCTGCTGGCTCCGATCCTGGTCGCCCACGCCGAGCGGCCGCCGCCGCGCTTCGCGCTCCCGGTCATCTACTGCGGCGAGGCGGCGGCCTTCGGCGTCCTCGCCCTGCTCGCCGGCGACTTCTCCCTGGCGGCCGTGATCGTCGTCGCCACGATCGACGGCGCCCTCGCCCTCGCCGGTCGTTCCCTGACCCGGGCGGTGGTCGCCGCCCAGCTGGAGCCGGCGGGAGAACTGCGGGCCGGAAACGCCCTGCTCAACGTGGCCTTCACCGGCGGCGCGGCGATCGGCCCGGGGCTCGCCGGCCTGATCGTCGCCGGCTTCGGCGTGCAGACGGCGCTGCTGCTCGACGCGGTCTCCTTCTACGTGATCGCCTGGATCCTGCTCACGGCGGGCTCGATGCCGCAGGCCGAGCCGGAAGAGGGGCGCATGCGCGAACGCGTCCGCGCCGGCATCGCCTACATCCGCGAGCAGGCGGCGCTGCGTCGCCTGCTGCTAGCGCAGGGCGCGGCGTTCGTCTTCTTCGCCGCCGTCATCCCGGTCGAGGTCATCTACGCCAAGGAGACGCTGGGCGCCAGCGACTCAGGCTACGGCCTGATGCTCGCCAGCTGGGGCGTCGGGATGGTCCTCGGCAGCCTCGTCTTCGCCAGGCTGCGTCGAGCCTCGCTGGCGCTGCTCCTCTTCTTCAGCACCCTCGCCGTCGGCGCCGGCTACCTCGGGCTCGCCGTCGCTCCGACGCTGGCGGTCGCCTGCGCGGCCTCGGTCCTGGGCGGCGCCGGCAACGGCGTGCAGTGGGTGTCCACGATCAGCGCCGTCCAGGAGATGACCCTGCCCGGCATGCAGGCGCGGGTGATGAGCGTGCTGGAGTCGATCGGGGCGGCGATGCCCGGCATCGGCTTCGCCGTCGGCGGCCTGATCGCGACGGTGGTTAGCCCGCGGACCACTTTCCTGGTCGCGGGGGTCGGTGTGTTGGCCATTGTGGCCATCGCGAGCTCCTTCCTTAGTTCAAATTGGACTGACCACCTTGCAACATCTGGTTCAAATCGTCTTGACGGGGGAGATGACGTTGTGCTGGAGTTGCTTCCTGGGAGCATCCCTGGGAGCAGGCCCGTCCAGTCCAAATCGGAGGTATCGCGTTGAAGAGATTGTGCGTTCTTGCAGCGGTTCTTGGAATTGCAGCGGTCGCAAGCACTGGACTGGTGGCGTGCGGAGACAGCGATTCCTCGTCCTCCGGTTCGGGCGGAGGGGGTGCGGGAGAGCCGTCGTCGGTAACGATCGCCCAGGCCTCGCAGCCCGACTACCTCGATCCCGCGCTCTCGTACACGATCCACGGCTGGGAACCGATGTGGACGGTCTACACCCCGCTGATCACCTATCAACGCGAGGAAGGCGAGGCGGGATCGGAATTGATGCCCGGACTCGCCGAGGCGCTGCCGGAGGTGAGCGCCGACGGCAAAACCTATGAGCTGACCCTTCGAAAGGGCCTCAAATACTCCGATGGCACGCCGGTCAAAGCCAGCGACTTCGAGCACACGATCAAGCGGGTTCTGAACCTCGAGTCCGGTGGAGCCTCCTACTACGAGGTGATCAAAGGCGCCGACGCCTACCTCTCCGGCGGCAATCCGGATGCCGACATCTCCGGGATCGAAACCAACGACAAGACCGGCGAGATCACTATCGAGCTGACCGCTCCCGAAGGCGCCTTCAGCTACGTGCTGGCGATGAACTTCGCCAGCCTGGTGCCCGGCGATACGCCCTTCGAGAACATGACCAAAGACCCCCCGCCGGGAGTCGGCGCCTACGAATTCACGAAATCGGTGCCGAACCGGGAATTCGTGCTGGAGCGGAATCCCAACTTCGACGAAGGCACGATCCCCGGCATCCCCGCGGCGAAGATCGACACCATCAAGACGGTGATCCAGCCGAGCGTCCCGCAGGAGACCCAGGACGTGATCAACAACGAGCTCGACTTCATGGAGGAAGTGCCGGCCGCGGACTTCGTGGCCGAAATCCTCGAGCGCTTCGGGCCCGAAGGCAGCGAAGAGCAGCGCTACAAGGAATTCACCACGCTCTCGACCTACTACTTCTTCCTCAATACGAAAGTGCCGCCGTTCGACGATCCCAAGGTCAGGGAAGCGGTCAACCTCGGCGTCGACAAGCCGGGCCTCGCCCGTCTGTTCGCCGGCACGCTGGAACCGGGCTGCTCGTTCCTGCCGCCCGGCATGCCAGGCTACAGCGAGTCGCTCGACTCCGGCGGCTGCCCCTGGGGCGACCCCAACGAGGCTCCCGACCTGGAGCGGGCCAAGCAGCTGATCAAAGAAGCCGGCGCCGAGGGCGCCAAGGTCACGGTCTGGGGCGACAACGTCGACCCGACGCCGAAAGTGACCCAGGCCTTCGCGGACCAGCTCAACCAGATGGGCCTCGACGCCGAGCCGAAAATCCTCGACGGCGGGGTCTACTTCCAGACGATCGGCAACGAGAGCACGGAAGCCCAGACCGGCTTCCTCAACTGGTTCGGCGACTTCCCGCACCCGTCGAACTTCTTCTTCCTGATGAACGGGGAGACGATCCAGCCGACCAACAACCAGAACATGAGCAACGTCGACGATCCGCACATCAACAAGGAAATCGACGAGCTCGGAGAAGAGCCCGACCTGCCGAAGGTGGCGGATCGCTGGGAGGACCTCAACGAATACCTGGTCGAGAAGGCCTACATCGTCCCCTACGGCTACCGCAAACTGACCACCTTCATGTCCGAGCGGATGAATTTCGAGGACTGCACGCCGATCAGCCCGATCATCTACAACGACTACTCGCAGTGGTGTCTGAAGGACGAATAGTCCCCGCGGCGCCCTGATATTCGGCTGCACCCCCCGCTCCCCGGTTTTGCCGGGGAGCGGGAGCGGATAATCAAAGCGTGGTGGGTCCGCATCCCGAAGAGGCCGAGCCGGCCGCGCGAGCCGGGCTCGGTCCGTGGCGGCTGACGTCCCGCCGCCTGCGACGCGACAAGGGGGCCCTCGCCGCCGGCGCGGTCTTCGTCCTCCTCGTCGCCGCCTGCCTGGCCGCCCCCCTCTGGGCAAACCACGTCGCCGAGACGACGCCCGAGGAGAACCACCTCTCCGACCAGGTGACGATCGACGGCAAGCGCACCGACGTCGTCGACATGCTCGGCAAGCCGATCGGCCCGACCTGGAGCGGGCACTTCTTCCTCGGCGCCGACAGCAACGGCCGCGACATCATGGTGCGGCTGCTCTACGGCGGCCGCAACTCGCTGCTGATCGGCCTCGCCGCGGCCCTGGGGACGATTCTGCTCGGCCTCCTCGTCGGGCTGGTCGCCGGCTACTACAGGGGCCGCTCCGACAGCGTGATCCGCTGGGCGATGGATGTGATCTGGGCCTTCCCGGTGGTCCTGCTGGGCGTCGCCCTGGGCGTGGCGCTGGCGCTCGGCGGTCTCTCGATCGGGCCCGTCGACATCGCCGGCGACTCGCTGGCGATCCCGACCCTGATCATCGCGGTCGTCTACGTCCCCTACATGGCGCGCCCGGTGCGGGGACAGGCGCTGGCCCTGCGCGAGCGCGAATTCGTCGAGGCGGCGAGGGCTCAGGGAATGGGCTCGCTGCGCATCGTCTTCACCGAGATCCTGCCCAACGTCGCCTCGACCCTCGTCGTCTTCCTGCCGCTGCTGGTCGCCAACGCGATCCTGCTGGAGGCGTCGCTCTCCTTCCTCGGCGCCGGGGTGCAGCCTCCCAACGCATCCTGGGGGACGATGATCGCCGAAGGCGTCGACCGGATCGCGACCGCGCCCCACCTGACGATCGTCCCCGGGGTGATGCTGGTGCTGTCGGTGCTCTCGCTCAACGTCTTCGGCGAGGGCGTGCGCGACGCGCTCGACCCGCGGGCCCGGGTCAGGATCGAGCACTGATGAGCGCGGACATGACCCGCTTCGTCGTGCGCCGGCTGCTCTCGATGCTGCTCGTCCTCTTCGCCGTCTCGGTGCTCGTCTTCCTGATCTTCAACGTGCTCCCGAACGGCGACCCGGCAGTGCGGATGGCGGGCAAGATCCCGACTGAGACCCAGATCGAGGCGATCCGCGAGGAGTGGGGCTTCGACGAACCGGTCTACGTGCAGTACGCGACGATGATGAAGAAGCTCTTCACCGGCGAAACGATCTCCTACTTCACCCAGCAGAACGTCAACGAAGAAATCCGCAAGGGCCTGCCGCGGACCTTCGCGCTGGCGGTGGGCGCCGCGATCATCTGGATGGCGGTCGCGGTCGCCCTCGGTCTCTACAGCGCGCTGCGCGCGGGACGTATCTCCGACCGCTTCCTCAACGTGCTGGCGCTGATCGGGATTTCGATGCCCGTCTTCTGGCTCGGCGCCCTGCTGCTCTACTACCTCGGCTACAAGGCGGGCATCTTCCCCAACGGCGGCTACGTCGAATTCTTCGACGACCCGGTGCAGTGGTTCTGGCACCTGGTGCTGCCCTGGTTCGCGCTCTCGGTCCTGTTCATCGGCTTCTACTCGCGGGTGCTGCGCTCCGACGTGCTCGAAACGATGGGAGAGGACTACGTCCGCACGGCGCGCGCCAAGGGGCTGTCGGAGCGACGGGTGCTGCTCAGGCACGTGCTGCGCAACTCCCTGATCCCGATCGTCACGCTCTGGGGACTCGATTTCGGCGCCGTGCTCGGCGGCGGCGCGATTCTCACCGAGACTGTCTTCAACCTCCAAGGGGTCGGCCAGTACGCGGCCGACTCGATCGGACAGCTCGACCTGCCGCCGATCATGGCCGTGACCATGTTCGGCGCCTTCTTCATCGTCATCTTCAACACCGTGGTCGACATCGCCTACGCGGCGCTCGACCCCCGCATCCGGCTCGAAGGCAGGCCGACCCGGTGAACGCGCGCACGCCCCTGCTCGAGGTCCGCGACCTCTCCGTCTCCTTCAACACGGAAGAGGGGACCGTGCCCGCCGTCGACGGGGTCGACTTCCGGCTGCACGAGGGCGAGGTGCTGGCGGTGGTCGGCGAGTCGGGCAGCGGCAAGTCGGTGACCGCGACGACCTTGATGGGCCTGACCCGCGGCCCCAACGCGACGATCTCCGGCTCCGCGAGCTTCGAGGGCGCCGAGCTCCTCGCGGCCGGCGAGGAGGAGCTGCGCCGGATCCGCGGCAACCGCATGGCGATGATCTTCCAGGACCCGATGAGCTCGCTCGACCCCGTCTACCGGGTCGGCGATCAGATCGTCGAGCAGATTCAGGCGCACCGCGATACCGGCTCGGCGGAGGCGCGCGAGCGCGCGATCGAGCTGCTCGACGCGGTCGGGATCCCCGACGCGGCGAGGCGCGCCGACGCGTACCCGCACGAGCTCTCGGGCGGGATGCGCCAGCGGGCGATGATCGCGATGGCGCTCTCGCTGGAGCCGTCGCTGCTGATCGCCGACGAGCCGACCACGGCGCTGGACGTGACGATCCAGGCGCAGATCCTGCGCCTGCTCGAGGACCTCAACCGCGAGCGCGGCCTGGCGACGATCCTGATCACCCACGACCTCGGCGTCGTCGCCGAGGTGGCCGACCGGATCCTGGTGATGTACGCCGGCAAGGTCGTCGAGCAGGGGACGCTCGACGAGATCTTCTATGACCCCCAGCACCCCTACACCTGGGGGCTGCTGGGCTCGCTGACCAGGCTCGACCGCCCGCGGCCGAAGCGGCTGCCGCAGATCAGCGGCTCCCCCCCGTCCCTGCTGGCCTTGCCGCAGGGTTGTCCGTTCCGGCCGCGCTGCCCGCACGAGTTCTCCAAGTGCACCGAGCTGCCGCCGCTGGAGGCACGGGTCGCGGAGGCCAGCGGTCAGTGCGACCGCTGCTGGCTGGCGCCCGAGGAGAAGCGCGAGAAGCGCGTGGTCGGCGGGCGGATCGGGCTGGAGGCGCCGACGGCATGAGCACGAGCGGCGAGCACCTGCTCGAGGTCACCGACCTCGTCAAGCACTTCCCGATCAAGTCGGGGCTGCTGTTCAGCCGCCAGGTCGACAGCGTCCGGGCCGTCGACGGGGTCGACCTCCACGTCTCCGCCGGCGAGACGCTCGGCCTCGTCGGCGAGTCCGGCTCCGGCAAGTCGACGCTGTGCCGCGCCGTGCTGCAGCTGCTCGAGCCGACCTCCGGCTCGGTGCGGTTCGAGGGCCGCGAGCTGGTCGGCCTGCGCCAGCGCCGGCTGCGACCGCTGCGGCGAGAGATGCAGATGATCTTCCAGGACCCCTACGCGTCGCTGAACCCGCGGCGGCGGGTCGGTCAGATCGTCGGCGGCCCGCTGAAGCTGAACGGCATCGCCAGCGGGGTCGAGCTGAGGCGGCGGGTGGAAGAGCTGCTCGACCGGGTCGGGCTCTCGCCGGAGCACCACGACCGCTTCCCGCACGAGTTCTCCGGCGGGCAGCGGCAGCGGATCGGGATCGCCCGGGCGATCGCGCTGAAGCCGAAGCTGATCGTCGCCGACGAGCCGGTCTCGGCGCTCGACGTCTCGATCCAGGCCCAGATCGTCAACCTGCTCGACGACCTCCAGGACGAGCTGGGCGTGGCCTATGTCTTCGTCGCCCACGACATCGGGGTCGTTCGCCACATCTCCGACCGGATCGCGGTCATGCACCACGGCAAGATCGTCGAGCACGGGGACGTGGACCAGGTCTGCGAGCGGCCGCGCGACGACTACACGAAGAAGCTGCTGGCGGCGGTGCCGGTCCCCGACCCCCGTGAGAGTCGCGAGCGCCGGCAGCGGGCCGGCAGCGCGCCGGGCTGAACGATTCTGCGCGATCCTTCGAGCGTGGACCTGCCGCTCTCGCCGCCGATCAAGCCGCAGCTGGCGCTGACGCGCAAACAGCTACCGGTCGGCGAGGAGTGGGCGTACGAGCCGAAGCTCGACGGCTTCCGCGCGATCGTCTTCGTCGACGGCGAGCGCTCCTACATCCAGTCGCGCGGCGGCAAAGACCTCAACCGCTACTTCCCGGAGCTGAGCTTCGCGCCGGGGCGCTGGGTGCTCGACGGCGAGCTGGTGATCCGCGACGCCGACGGCAACCTCGAATTCGACTCGCTGCAGGAACGGATCCACCCGGCGGCGTCGCGGATCGAGCTGCTCTCGAAGCAGATCCCGGCCGGCTACATCGTCTTCGACCTCCTCGCCGAGGGCGACGAGTCGCTGCTGGAGGCGCCGCTGGCGGAGCGGCGGGCGCGGCTGGAGGCGATCGCCGGGCCGGCGGGCCTGGAGCTGACGCCGCTGACTCCCGACACCGCCCAGGCCGAGAAGTGGCTGGGCAGCATCGAGGGCGTGATGGCGAAGCAGCTCGACGCCCCCTACATCCCCGGCAAGCGCAAGGGGATGGCGAAGGTCAAGCGCGAGCGGACGATCGACTGCGTCGTCATGGGCTGGCGGCCGGGCAAAGAGGAGGGCACCGTCGGCTCGCTGATCCTCGGCCTCTACGACGGCGCCGAGCTGCGCTCGGTCGGCCACATCTCCGGTTTCTCAGCGGCGGCGAAACGCAGCATGCGGGCGATGCTGGCGCCGCTGGAGACGGGCGAGAGCGGCAGCGCCGAGCCGAGCCGCTGGGCCGGCGACCGGGATCTCGAGTGGGTGGCGCTGCGGCCCGAGCTGGTGATCGAAGTGGGGTATGACCATGCGGCCAGCGGCCGGATCCGGCATGGGGCCAGGTTCCACAGATTTAGAGAGGACAAAGCGGCGGTGGACTGCAAATTCGAGCAACTAGACGAAGGCGGTTAGCCGGGCGCGGCCTGCCTCGGGGGGAGACACCTGCGGGCGAGGTTTACGTTCTCGGTGTCTCCCCCCGAGTCACCCACCCGGAGCCGCGCCTCCGGCCGCACGCTCGACAGCGGCGTCCGCTGTGGCTAGAGCTCGAACAGCGAGCGCTGCTGAGCAGGTTCCGCGGGAGGTTTCGCTCTGGCCGGCTTGCTCGCGGAAGCTCGTTGCTCCGAACGGTCGGCCAGGGATTTGCGGAGGCGACCTCTCCCCCAGCCGCGCACGGCGCGGGTGGCTTGCTTGCGGTCGGCGGGGCGCATGTAGGCGCGGCCTTTGTAGAGGTTCTCGTATTGCGGGAGGAGGTCGGGGCGTTTTTCTTGGAGCCAGGCGAAGAAGACGTCCTTGACCTCGTCGCGGAGATGGAGGGCGACCCCGCCGAGGAAGGTGGCGCCGGCCTTTCTGGCCCGCTCGACGATCGGGCGCACCTGGTCGGGGGCGTCGTTGATGCCGGGCATCAGGGGGGCGATGAGAACGCCGGAGTCGATGCCGCGGCGCCGCAGCTCCGCGACGGCGTCGAGCCGAGCCGCCGGGCTGGGCGTGTGGGGCTCGGTCGCCCGCCAGGCGTCCTCGTCGAGGGTCGGCACCGAGAGGTTGACCGAGACCGGCAGCTTCTTCGCCATCCGCTCGAAGATCTTCACGTCCCGCATCACCAAAGGCGACTTCGTCAGGACCGAGACCGGCGTGTCGGCGGCCTCCAGCGCCTCGAGGATCTCCGGCATCATCCGGTAGCGGCTCTCGACCCACTGATACGGGTCGGTGTTGGTGCCCAGGGCCACCAGCTCCCGCTTCCAGCTCGGTCGCGCCAGCTCCGCCCGCAGCAGCTCCGGGACGTTGACCTTGACGACGATCTCGCGCTCGAAGTCGCGCCCGGCGTCGAGGTCGAGGTAGACGTGGGTGCGCCGGGCGAAGCAGAAGGTGCAGGCATGGGTGCAGCCCCGGTACTGGTTGACCGTGTACTTGAATCCGTAGCGGTCGCCCGGGACGTGGTTCAGGGCCGAGCGGGCGCGGACCTCGTGGAAGTTGATCCCCATCGCCTCGGGTGCGTCGAACGTGCGCGTGACGGTCCCGTCCCCTACCCCCGGCAACCGCAGATCGTTCTCGACTCGTTGCTCGTCCCAACGCACGAACACATGTTCGCACACCGACCGGGCGGCCTCGATTGATGAGTTGACCCCGCTATAGGGGGGTCAACTCATCAGTGGATCGATCTTCAGATGGAGGCGCCGGTCTCGTCGCGGCGGAAGGCGGCGAGCTGGCCGAGCGCTTTGGCGCGGACCTTGGAGCGCAGCGGCGGCAGCAGCGCGATCGCGTGGCCGCTGGGGCCGAGCGCCTGCTTGGCCCAGTTGCGGAAGTCGAACTCGTCGACGTGGTCGACGATCTTCGCGTCGGGGGCGAAACGGAAGCTGGCCTGGACGTCGTTGACGACGGCGCGGCCGGTGGAGAAGGTGTAGCGGGCGATCCAGTGGGCGCTGCCGACCTCCTCGTCGGCCTCGTGCTCGCGCAGCTCGATCGTCAGGTCGGTGGCGCGGCCGGTCAGCATCCGCCACATCGCGCCGACGTCCTCGCCCTCGAGATCCCCGAAGGCCGGGTCGCGGAAGTGGGCCCCCACCGCGTAGCAAGCGGTCATCGCCGCCCCGTTGCGCTGAGCGAACGCCTGGTAGAGGCGCTCGATCGTTTCGCGGTTGGCGTCGGCCGACATGCGGGCAGCCTACGCCGATCGGCCTGGCAACTCGCCGCGGATCACGTAGCGAAGGACGTCGACCACCTGCTCGGCCTCGCGGGCGGTCGCCTGAGCGGCCCGGTCGACCTCCTTCAGCGCGTGGTCGAGGTCGGGGTCGTGAAGGGTGACGACCGGCTTCCCGAGCGCCGCCGCGAAGCCGGCGTCGAAGGCCGCGTTCCACTGCCGGTACCTGTCGCCGAAGCGGACAACGACCAGGTCGGCGCTGCGAATCAGCGTCTGAGTCCGCATCGCGTTGACCCCCGCACCCTTGTGGTCGCGCCAGAACGAGTCGGACTCCTCCCCCAGCGTCCCGGCGCCGGCGTCGTCTGAGGCACCGTGGTCGGTGACCGGCCCCGAGAAGACGACCGGCAGCCCGGCCTCCTCCGCCCCAGCTTCGATCCGCTCCCGCCAATCCGAGTGAATCTCGCCAGCGAGATAGACGGACCAGACGCGAGGGCCAGGGGACACCCCCTCCGAAACACTCAAGCGAGGCTCCCGCCGAGCGTTTCGGAGGGGGTGTCCCCTCCCGCTCCCCCCGCAGTCTGCTCGCGGAAGTGCTTGCTGAGCATCGTCACCTGCCCCTGGTAATTGGAGCCGAGCCCGGCGCCGTAGAGGCGCTCCGCCGGCTCCGCCATGCGCTCCAGACCCAGCTTGCAGACCGGCTGGCGGTGCTCGACCATGAAGGAGACGTCGCGGGCCCGCACCTCGAGCGCGGCTCGGCTGCCGGGGCGGCCGCCCTCGGGGTCGTAGCCGAAGCCGGGGTCGAAGAAGCCCGCGTAGTGGGTGCGCAGCTCCCCGGCCGTGGGGTCATAGGCCATCATCTCGGCGGCGATCTCGGGCGGGATGCAGACGCCCTCGGCCGAGAGCAGGAGGTAGAAGATCTCCGGCTCGAGGACGACCCGGCCGCCGGACTCGGGGAAGACCGGGTCCCAGTAGTCGGTCCAGCGGTAAGCCCGCACCTGCGAGAGATCGACCGGCAGGCTGTTCTTCTTCGCCCGGTAGCCGACCGTGCGGTCCGGGGGTCCGGAGAGGTCGAGGCTGAGGAAGAGCCCGTCGGCCACCGCGAGGTCGGCCTGGGCTACGGGCTCGGAGCCGTCGAAGAGCAGGGGCGCCTGCTGCTGCAGGTCGCGGATCTGGCTGTCGGCGAGCCGCACGTCGCCGCGAGCGAGGCGCAGCTGATTGAGGGAGAGGCCGGTCTTGACCTGGATCGCGAAGGACCGCGGGACGACCTCCAGGTAGAGCCTGCCGCGATAGCCGGCGCGGATGTCGTCGAAGCGATGGTGGCGGTCGGTGATGACGCGGGTGAAGACGTCGAGGCGGCCGGTCGAGCTCTTCGGGTTTGCCTTGGCGCGCACGTCGTCGGGCAGGGCCAATTCCTCGATCAGCGGCACCAGGTACGGGCGGTCACGCTCGAGTACGGCGCCGTCGCGCAGATCGACGCGCTGGAAGGCGAGTCCCTCGGTCTTCTCCTCGACGGTCGAGTCGACGTCGGGGAGGAAGGAGCAACGCAGGGCCCAGGCGAAGTCGCCGAGCCGCAGATCGATGCTGGCCGGCTGGATCGCCTCCGGCCGGATCCGGTAGTCGCCGGAGCTGACCCACTCTTCCTCGATCGCCCGGTTCAGCTCCTGCGAGGGGAAGACGCCCGGGGTCGGCTCGCTCATCCAGCAGAGATTATTCGCCTCGCCTCAGCTGCGCCCAGATAAGGCGTCAGCGCGAACTCCAGGACCTCCGGAAGCAGCTCATCGATCTGCTCCGCCTCGCCGGCGAGCACGCGCCGGCCCAGCAGCGACGCGATTCCCCCCACCACCGCCTCGTCCATCGCCTCCGGAACCGGCTCCCGGCCAGGCGCCTGCGGGGCGCCGTTGCGAAGCTCGGGAACGAAGGCCTCGAGCGCGACCTGGTAGCGCTCGTAGGCTCCACGTCCGGCACGCAGGCCCTCGACCAGGACGAGGCCGGCCAGGGGAGGGTCAGCGGCGAGGAGGTTCAGCACCGCGACGAGGGCGTCCCGAACCCGCAAAGACCACTGCTCCTGCCGGTGCTTGGCGCACGCCTCCTGGACCGCGCTCTGAATGCGCTCGACCGCGACTTCGTAGGCGGCGAAGAAGCACTCGTCCTTGCTCTCGAAGTGCTTGTAGAAGTCGCTCTTGGAGACGGAGGCGCGCTGCCCGATCAGAGAGACGGTCGTTTTCTGGTAGCCGACCTCGTGCAGCACCTCGATCAGCCCGGCGATCAACCGTTCCCGCTGATTGCGCGCTACGTACTCCGGCGAAAGTCCGTGTCGTCCCCGTGGCAAGCGCTCCATACCCAGTGGAGTCTCGCACCGTACCGTTACTTTCGTCCAGCGGTCGGGCTCTTAATTTCCTACACCGCGGTACGGCGAAACGAGGAAGTCCAACAGTTCGGGGGTCAGGTCGAGGGCCTTTTCCGCTCCCCCGCGCCGGATCTCCTGGTGAAGGATCCAGGCCACGCCTCCGACCAGGGTCTCCTCGAGCGTGTCGGGCAGATTCTTGTCGGAAGGGGTGTTATGCCGCAGCAGCTCGACGTAGCCCTGAACGGTCTCGTCGTAGCGGGCGGATGCGGTCGGGGTGGCTGACATCGCCTCGATCAGGCACAGGCGCGCCGCCGCCGGATTCTCAGCCACGTAGCCGAGAAACGCCTGCAGACCGGCGGCGGCGCGGTCCACCCACTCTCCATCGGCCTCCTGGCACGCCTCCTCGATCCGAGCCGTCATCTCGGCGGTCGCGCTGTCAAAGGCCGCCAGGAACACCTCTTCCTTGCCCTCGAAGTTGTCGTAGAGGGTTTTACGGGCGACGCCGGCGAGCCGGACGATGTCCGCGATCTTCGTCGCCTCGTAGCCCTGTTTGGCGCACAGCTCCGCCATCGCGTCGGTGATGCGGCGACGCTTACGCACTGCTATGAACTCTCGCGGAAGCTCGGGCCGAGTCGGCTTCACCTGGGCTCCCCCGGACGGCAGGGGTGGCATGGCGGAAAGGATACTCGCGACGCCGAAAATTGCCCGCGCCCCAGCGACTCTTCTGGTACCTTGAGAAAACTTCTGTAGTTCTCATTGGAAACGTGCAGGTTCCTCTTGGCATTCGATCGAATTCATCTCGACGAGGAGAAGCTGGTCGCCGCGATCGGCGACGGCTGGCCCTCGGCGCAGGTCGACGCCGCGGTGGCGCTGCTGAGCCGAGGCGACGGCAAGTTCCCGTCGGGCATGCGGAAACTGCCTCCGGACCTGGTCAGCGCGGTACAGCGCGAGCGGCTGATCGCGGCGATGCTGCGGGCCGCCGCGGAACTCGGTTACCGCGGAACCAACGTGCAGGACGTGATCGAAAGGGCCGGTGTCTCCCGCCCCACCTTCTACGAGCACTTCGCCAACAAAGAGGACTGCTTCCTCGCCGCCTTCGACATCACGGCCGCCAGGCTGCGCAAGCGGATCTCGACCGCGGCCGAGAAGGGAGGGGGCGAGTGGCGCAGCCGCCTGCGCTTCGGCCTGGAAACCCTGCTCCACTTCGTGTCCACCGAGCCGGAGGCAGCCCGCACGCTGATCGTCGAGGCGCGTGCCGCCAGTGCCGACGCGGTGATGAGGCGCGACGCCCTGCTCGACGAATTTGCCGTCTGCATCGATAGTCAGGTGCGCCCGCACCTCGCCGACGCCCCACCCCACTCGCCGATCACATCGGCCGGCATCGTCGGGGGCTGCGAAGCCCTCCTCTACTCCCGGCTCAACAAGGGCGAGCTCGACGATCTCGACTCCCTCCTGCCCTCGATGATGTATTTCCTCGTCCTTCCGTATGGAGGGCCGGAGGCGGCCGGCGAAGAGCTGGCGGTCGCCTCGGGCTGAAGCGGGGCCTACCCCCTGCCCCCCCGCTCCCCCCCGGCGCCCTTGCCCTTCCCGCCCCTGCGCCCCTTCCCGCACCGCGCCCGCAAGAGCGGCTTGGCGCTGTAGGTGGCGCCGTTGTGGGCGCCGAAGGAGACCCGGGCCCGGTAGGGCTCGGCGCAGATGTCGCGCGAGTTTTCGAGCAGGCCCTTCTTCCCTCCCTGCAGTTGCAAGACCAGCTTGGTGAAGGGGGCGTCGGGGACGAAGTCGAAGGTGTTGCGGATGCCCCGGTTGACCGAGTCGGTTCTGCCCGAGGACTCGAGGCGGATCGGCTGGTGGGCCGGTCCTCTGAGGTCTGGGACCAGGTCGGGCAGCGGGTTGTCGGAGGAGCGCAGGTAGACGGGTCCGCTGAGCTTGTAGTCGAGCAGGGGGGTGCTCACCGTTGCGGTGCCGTAGATCGATGCCTTCGGGCACCTGTCGGCGGCGAACTGCACCCGGGTGCAGACCGTTCTGATGTGGGACTGGGCGAGGAACTCCGAAGGCGGCATCGCCACCGAGATGCTCTTGATGTTGGCGTCGCCCGCTCTTGGCTTGAGGATCGCGGTCAGGGCCGGGAACTCCGAGCGCTTGGTCCCGCCCTTGAGGAAGAGCGCCAGCTTCGGCTTGAAGCCCAAGCGATCGCACTCGGCCAGCTGGAAGCGGTTGTTCAGAGCAGCGCTTGCCCCCGTGGTGGTGAGGAGCGATCCCGTGACCTGGGTCGGGTCGCAAGAGGTCGGGTTGAGCGTGAAGCTCGGCTTGTCGAGGCGGACCTGCACCGATCTGACGTCGAGCGGGATCCCCTGCAGGATCGTTGGGATCGGATCGCTCACCGCGGTGATCTGGGCGCTCTTGGGATCGAGGTGCAGGGCGGTGCGGACCACGATCGTGCCGAGGTCAAAGGGTCCGGCCACCGCGGGGGTGATGATCGCCAATGAGAGTGGAGCACCCTTATACGGGCCGGCGAGGTAGGCCTTGCCGGGGGCGTTGTAGGGGGCGGGGCCGGCGCCGGCGGCGGCGTGGACTGAGCCGACCTCTGAGGCACTCGGGCAGGACGGTGATGCCTGCTCGGCTCTGCCGCTCTTTGCAGCCGCCTGGGCCAGGGCAGCCTCAGAGCAGGGCGGGGTGCCGGCGAGCTTTGCGACCAGGCCGGCCGGGGGCTTGACGGTGAGCGAGGAGAACTGCTGGGTTCCGTCATCGCGGCGCAGGTTGAGCACGAAGGGGGAGTACTGGCCGGCCAGCGGGCTGGTCGAGCCGGCCTCGAAGGAGGGGGCGTTTGGCAGCTGGGCCTCGGAGCCCGCGCAGGCTCCCCCGCCCGGGGCGGT
>Ga0247780_1001218_pt1 | contig 16911 bp, 12 predicted proteins | sample UWRJL079202R5_FD_179927 | JGI IMG/M metagenome (GOLD analysis project Ga0247780, IMG submission 179927) | Plant litter microbial communities from Arlington Agricultural Research Station in Wisconsin, United States - UWRJ-L079-202R-5 | ecosystem: Environmental > Terrestrial > Plant litter >... | reverse complement strand
GTAATTAACGCTCTCAAGTCTTGTTGTATTCAGGGAGCCGTCCTCTCAGCCAAGCGAAGCTCTGGTGCTCGGCCGCGCTGCGGTTCCGTGGCGCCAAGGCGCGATTACGTAATTTGACACACCCCCTCAATCTTCCACTTCCAAGTGGTTGATTGACTCCTGAATAAGAGCTTTGAAACAGTTGAAATAACGCAAAACAGTGTAGTTTCCAGAGCCTCCTTAATCGCTCTCACCTATACTCATGCTCTCGTACTCCGAATCCGGTAATAACCGGTCTGAAACCGCCACTTCACCACCTTTAAAAAGGTCTTCCCTGGCCTCTAAGTCCTCTGCTGTGATCTCACACGTTACGTACGTGGCCAGTTATAAAGAAGTGTCTTATACACCTATAGCGCTTTAGAATAGTTTAAACTTTAATACTAATAAGGCCTTAATAAGGCCGTTAATAAGTATCTTATCAGTTAGCTTATAATTAACTGTAATCCTCCTATTTATAGCCTCTTACCAGAGTTAGTAATTATAAATATCCACGTGTTTAAACTTAGTTTATAACGTAGCTGTTTCCTTATTAATTAAGCTGATTATTTACTAATTATCACATTAAAGGATAACTTTATAATATATAAGGCGAACACCTAATTTACTTAATAGGTAATCTGTATATATTACCTCCTTTACTACTTACATTAAGGTGAGGAGCTTTACTTTTGTAATAAATGTAGTAACGGTATCTTATTTATTTACTTACTATCTTACTATACTACTGAAAAACTTTATAATATAAGTTTATAAGCTTTTATAATCCTTAAAGTTATTAATAAAACTGGCATCACTTTAGGTCTTAAAGGTATCCCCACCCTTAAAAGTTAACGTAAAGTGCCGTAAGCTTAAGAGGTAGTAGATATAGTAATTAGCTACACGGTAATAAAGAGGTCTAGGGTTATAGTTAAATTATAACAGTTTAAAAGCTGTAAAAGTAATATCTGGCTTAAAGATTACAGTAATGTAAAGGATAAATCCCACCTTATGTTAGTAATCCTGTATTAAAGCCGTAATAGCCTCCTTTAAGTAGATTAGGAGCTTTTTAATAGTAATAAGGTTCCTTAAAGGTCGTACTATCTCCTTCTTATACTCTCCTTAATTTACGTAAAGTAGGTGTTTTAATTTTATAATATACTTTAACTAACTTAGTTAAATTAAATGCTTTTTACAGTCTTAAAAGATCTCCATTTTAAGGAACTATTAAAGTAACTTACTACCTTAAAGTTTATAAGTCTATATTAAGTATTTTATTAATTTTACCATAACGTGCTACTATTTAACTTTATAAGTAACTATTATATTATTAATGTAAAAGAAGATAACTATACCTCTTTTAATGAAATAACAGGGCTTATAAAATACTAGTTTAAAGCCCTCTTTATAAAGGGAAGCACTGAAATGGCGTTATTAAAGGAGAGGGGACTTTTTAAGCCTGTAAAAAGCTTATTAAAACAGGAGAACGATACCTTTCTTCTTAAAACCTGGTGATATTTACATATAAATATTATAAGGTAATTTAACGTAAATAAAGGTGTTAATTACATTATATTAAATTAACTTAAGGTTAAAACATACTGTAATTATTATTAATAACTAGAATAATCAGCCTGTAAGTGTAAAGGCGTAAATGCTTTTAAAGATTAAGCTGTGTTATTAATCTTTACAGATTATTAATCTTACTTTATATTTCTGTAGGAAACTGTGTTTATTAAGTTTATAAGTTAATACCTATATGTAATTAAACACTTAATAACCGTTTACATTACTCTTTATAGTCTTAATTTAAAATTTCATCTCTTAATAACTTTATAAATGGATTACCTACACCTGTGTAAATTCTAAATTCTAAGGGTAATACTGTAACTTTTTAAGGTTCTTTAAAGGAATAAGTAAATCTTTATAATATACTCTCCCTTTAAAAGGGCACCTTTTAAGCGCCTTCTTCTTAAGTTTATACTTAGGGTCCCTATTATTACCATTACTCTGGGAGCTTATAACCTTCTTTAAAGCCTTTTTAATAATATACCTCCCCTTTAGCGTTTTAATACTTACTGTTAGGCGGCCAGTGTTAAACGTTACCTTTTAGGGTCCACCTTAATATATTATCCTACGTTAATTATAGGAGGAGTGGTTTACTTACATATACGCTGTATTCGCTACGTTTTTATAAAAGCTAGGGAGTCTTTTAATAATGGTAGTTATTATAGCTATATAGGGAGGGGGTGTACTTTTAAGAGTTAGTAACGCCTTAAGTAATGGAACTGGTTAGTGGTGATCAGTCACTCTTTATTTACACCTTTTAAATACACTTTAATTAATAATAATACTCTTTAACTGTTTTATTACCTCTTTTATATATTTAAATGTTTTACCAGGATTAAGAAAGAGTACTTTTTCTTCCTCTTCTTTAATAAGACTTAAGGTGTACTTATCTTATTTCCTTTTAAAAAGCTTAAACTCTTTTAAAAGCTCCTTTATCTCTTATAACGATTAATTCTTAAAGTTATCTTTTAAACGCTTTAAATCATTATAAAAGACCTTTATCTTATTAAAGACTATATCCCATGTGTTTACTACGGTATTTATAAAAGGGTTTTAAATCTAATAAATGTTTAAGGACCTGTAACTTATTAAATAACTAATCTAGGCTTTTAGTTTAAGTTTATTCTTCTTATTTTCACTAAGAATCACTTCTGTAATAAAGGTAAAGGTTTTATAGCTATAAGTGTGTAAATAAGCTAAGTGTGGTTTTTAAGCTTATTAAGGCTAGCCTTCTAGTTTCGTAATATAAATTATAATATCCTTATAAGGTGTACTTTAGTTTAACGATTAACGTAGCGTTCTGTTATTTAAATATACTGTATAAGAGATAGTTTCACACTAAAGGTAAGGGGGTAATTTTAAACCTGCTCTTATAAAGGCTACCTTCGCCTTAATTACACCCCTTAAGTGCTCCACACCCTTATTTTATTATTAAGTATTAAGGGTGAAGGGCTTAATCTTCACACCTTTATGTGAGAAGAAGTGAAGGAGCGCCTTAACTTAAAAAAGCTTATTATTAGCTTTTATCTCTTAAGGTTTATAACGGAACTGGGTTTTATAAGCTTCTTAAAAGTGTTTTAAAGCTCCTACGATTATTATGGCCTTTTTATCCTTTAAGTAGACTTTTATAATAAAGCTATTATAATAATCTGTGAAGAATATAGTTCTTTAATAGCCCTTAATATCTTAATGGTGATTTAAAAAGTTAATCGCCCATTATAAGCAGGGCGATTACAGCCACAGTCTTACCTTTTTACTCTCTTACCTTTTAAACTTACCTTTAATACAGTTATTACACTCTGTAAGCGTTAGAAATAAAGTAACGTAATTAGTAAGATTAACCTCTCTATAGTAAAATTATTACCCTGTAAGTCCTTTTACATAGTTAAGGGTTTAAAAGCGCACTCCTTCCACGTTATAAATAAGGTGTTTTATAACAGCTTTACTTAAGTAGTTTAAATGTAAGTGCCAGAGATAAGGGGTCGCTACTGCAGGCTTTTTCTTATAAGTTTTAATGTGGTAACGCTTCCACGTTATAAATAAGGCGTACGTGGCCTCCTTTTTAACGTGTTTAAGAACAAACTGGTTATAATAGCTTATAAGGTTAGTAAGTACGGTTCCGTCTGTAATAATTAGTTAATTTACTAAAGGCTTATTATTCCACCATATACCCTGTTTATAAAGCTGCTAAAGTGAGATTAAGTTACAGGCGAAACCTTAATAGAACGTAACGTTCTTAAGGTGAAGGAGCACCTTTTTACTGTGATAAGTGAGCTTTAGGTCTATTTTGCCGTATTTTAAGATTAGAACTGTAGAATCTCTAGTGTAAATGTAGTCGTTTTCCAGTATATAGTGGTAATTATAAAACTGTATTAACTTATTAAAAATATAAAGGGTAATATTAGAATCTAGGATTATAAAGTTTCTTAAGGGGTATACGGTTACTGTAAAGGAGCTTTTTACCATTAGGAAGCTTACAGGAGCTCTTTTCTCTACTATTAGATCTGCCTTCTTTATAAGTTATTAACTTTCTTTACACTTTTATTCTTTAAGCTTTTTAATAACCTTATTAAAAGCCTTATTACCTTTTTAGTAAGAGTTAATTAGTGTAGTTATAATAAAGTTTGATTTTTACATGTTAGGTGTAAGCTTAGGGAATATTAGTTAATAATCTTTAAGATTGTGATTGTTATTACAGGCGGTACACTTCTTTAAACCTTTTAAGCTCTTAAACCTAACTCTTTTAAGGCTCCGCTTACCGCACTTCTTCTTAAAATCCACTTCTTTACCTTTACCTTTACCTCCTTGGCCTTTACAGCCCTTATTACCGTATTAAAAGCTACGGTACGCTACACCTCTGTGTAGTTTACAGTTCTTTTAATTGTTTCTTAAGGACTTTTAATTGTTAATATTATACCCTCTTACTCGCTTACCTACTCTCAGTACAGCCTTCTCACTGTAGAACGTTAAGCTTTCTTATTCTTCCTCTTACTTTACTTAAATATTAAAACTGGCTTTCCAGGTCTTTCTATTTACTACTTTTAATGTGTTAATAGTTATTAATTAGGATTTAAGGTTATTAATTACTTAAAAGAACTGTAACTCTCTGTTATAAATTACTTTATTTTTCGTAAACAGGTTAACAGTTTAGGAATAGAGAGCTGGGAGTGTGTGAAGGGTATTAGTAAGTTTTATAAGCCAGATTTACGGCGTTTAGTAATTTAAAACGTTTACTTGCTAAACCTCTTTTATTACTGTATTCCACTTTATAATCCACTCTGGAACCTTCTTATAACTTTTAATAAACGTGTTAAAGTGCTGTTTATAACACTTATAAGCTTTTATTATTTTAATGTTCTCCTAGCCTTAATTTACCTCTATAATTACCATGTACTGTTATTTAAGGTTCTCCCCTACGTCAGTTATAGTCGTGTAAACTTTAAGGGTTATTAAGGCCTGGAAATGGTCCCTTAACGCCCTTAACCTTTTCTTTAAACTTTTATATTTAGTAAGGTTAATCTAGTAATCTTTTAAATCGCCTTAATAATTAGTGGTTTACACAGCTGTAAGCTCTAAGAGCTGCTTAGGGTAATGTACGACTTTATTAATGGTCTTTCTTAGAAAATCTAAGAACGTTGGCTTTTCCGGCTCCATTAGCCACAGTTCTTCTCCTTTAAGGTCCACGTATTTCCACAAGCCAGCTCTCTCTACGTGGCTTTAGAAGCTCCTTAACCAGAGTATCCAGTCTTCCAAGCTCGTGTAGATGATTTCTGGGGCCTTTATATTAGCTATGGCTTTATCGTTTAAAGGCTTTCACAGTGTTTACGAGCGTTAATGCCCAGTAGGGGCTGCTTGTTAACGGTTTGTTCAGCTTGACGTGTGAAAATCGGGGCTCTACACACATCGTAATTTGCACGCCGATAGAAAAACAGTAATATTATCGCTTATTTGAGACTTTTAATTGTCGAATTCAACACAGTCAACCAAGAACACAGTAATTAACGCTCTCAAGTCTTATTGTATTCAGGGAGCCGTCCTCTCAGCCAAGCGAAGCTCTGGTGCTCGGCCGCGCTGCGGTTCCGTGGCGCCAAGGCGCGATTACGTAATTTGACAGGAATGGCATCAGCTGGATGCATGCGGCCTCTTTTCCCCAATCTCCCGGGTGCTTGGAGATACCCCCTTTTCTTTTTATCAACATGTTGCAAACTCATAGCCCCAAAATGCAGCTACCGGGTTAGTTGATGCCCAATTCACGCTGTTCCAGGGCTTCTCCACTCTTGTTATGTACTGGAACAGGTGGACTTAAAGGGCGTGAAGGTAGATTCACATATGCGGAAGGAACCACCACTTTGGTCCCACTTCACAGACAAGTATTTCAGACAGCCAGTGGCGCAGCCATTTCTGTATCGATCAAGCATCTTTGCCACTGCTCCACAGTTTCCAGTTGAGATCACCATGCCCTCAGCAATGATGCTCGAACCGACAAAGCTATGGTCGCTGACGGCCACTGAGGTTCTGAGCTTGATCGATATCGGAGGGGATATCGGGAATGCTGTGGTGGGTGTGAAGCGGGATGTTGAGGCGGATGGTGTGTTGAGGGAGCTGATTGGGTAGATTTGGACTGATTCACAGCGTTGTTGTTTTCCAGTGTTAGCGTTATTGTGTACTCGTGGGTACCTAGGTAGCTACTTGAAATTCTAGACGGGAATATCCCTCCACTGTACAGCTCCCGCCCGACCAACTCTCGCCCGGCTCGACTGCTGCATCATACGTCCGGTGTCCTACTCATCTGAGATTTCGGCGGCGAACTGAGTCGGGCTGATCCGAGACGAACCTAAGGAGACAGGATCTGAGGACATCGATCCGTGTTATGGCCCCGAACCCGTTTTTTGCATAAGCTAGAATTAAAGAAAACACTTATCTTCTTGATGCCAGGCTTTTTGCCTGCAGCCACGGCGCCATCAACTCGAATCTCATGAGCCTTGATTGGTTCCTTCTCATGCCCTTACCTGCAGTTACCGTACGATGCTACCTGCATATGCATTAAATGAAGCTTGCCTTTCTATTAGCGCCCTCTCCGTTTTCGGTTTTTCGGTGCTCGGGAAGGTTTGCCTTCGGGGACTGTCTCATCGTCCCTTCTTCGCTTCTTCGTCTTGTCACTGGTTCAAACGTCCTTGGTACAAAGTCTAACGTTTGTCCTATCGCCTCGATTTATTTCTACCATACATTCTCAACCTACTCCATGCTCAACACCTTGACCATTTGGACAGTCCGACTGTAAGGCAAGAAGTTGGCACTTGACCTTACGAAGATCCATTTCCTCTCCTCACAATATTCGACTAATATGGATCTGCCGCACATTTTGGACCAATGGAGATGGGAAGTCTGGTAAAAGTTCCACGTTACTTTCATGACCCCTAGTCACCGACACTCGGTTGCGCTTCTGGAGCTTCTCGGACACGCCCAGGAGTGGGCCAAATGGGACGAAATTAAAGCCAGACCCCCTCGATGGTTATGGTTCCATCTTCCTGCAGTCTATGTACGCTGAAAACCTACACCCGTCAACGTAACACAATTTCTGACAACTTGTCTCGGATACCTCGAGTGGGTTGAGGCAAGTAAAAATACTGTGACAGTTCTCGACCGAAAGACCACACTGACCATCTCTCCTCGAGATACAGCATCTTGCGATGGAGTTAGCTCGTCAGGGAATCATCAAAGACAGCAAAGATATCAGAGATACCATCAAGGATACGTTTGGAAAAAGCCATCACGTTGGGACGATGGTTGAAAGAAATACCACCAACACAGACGACGCATTCTCTTTGGCTGTAAGAGTTACCCGTCGCAGGAAAGTATATCTAATCAAGCTATGTAGCGCTAATATCCTCTGAGCATGGCACAGAGACGCGTTTCCTGACCTCAGATAGGTTCGACGATTACCTGAGACAAGGCAGACTCCAGGGTCTTGACAAATTGTATGATGTAGAAACGGCTGACCTAGTCACCAGAAAACTCCTGATATCCCGCCCTTTGGACCAGGGTAGCAGTGTACTTAACCACATCATCCCCAGCCTGGTTTCCGGTGGATAGTCTGCTCAAGTTTGATTGAATGGAAGCGGTTAGTGCAAGAAAGCTTAATCGGAAAGTGCTAGTCACCGTTCATTCCTGTGGAGAACAACAGTGTGACTGTCTGCTGCAGCAGACTTGGAAGTTGAGAAGCCCTGGCACCCTCTTGAACATGGAGCAGCGCAAGTACAGTTCATTGGTTCCTGATACCACGCACAAAGATTTTCGCCCCAAATGCCAAAAAGACGAGCTACACACAAGCGACACGCTCTTCATTAGGTTGTCCGAGGGCATTGGTTATCACATCCCCTTAGTGACAAAACTCAATGCATTCATTGGTCGTGAGAAGTTCTCGATCTTGTCTATAACAAATTATCCCAGAATAGCCCCGCCCGGTTCGCGGCTACAATTTTGGAAGAAAGGTAGGTACCCAGACGGGACGCGTGGGCGATGCAGTGGTTGGGTAAGAGTTATCCAGCGAAGCAATAGTCTTACTCATAATGGCTTGAGAGAACCGGAGCCTCTGTATTTGCGCTTCAGATAAATTCAATGATAACACTGTTCCAGTTCTAGTTTCTCAAACCCCACCACCTTTTCGATCATGTCGGTCTAGAAATCCTGGTAGTAGGGGTAAAAGTCACTCTGGCACTACTACCAAAGGGTTCCAAGGAAGCCCCAGTGGTGGTTGATGTTGTGGCAGCAAGGGGTTTAGCAGGGAAGACCCCACGCTCCATTTTCGATACCGCGTCTGCCTCCTTTTTGGCTTTTTTCTCCTTATCATTCTCATCTTCCTCCTCCTCAGCCGCCTCCTTCACCTCTGTGATTTTTCCACACTTGGTAAACAACGAGCAAAGCCACCGCTGTCAACAAGATTGGGACAACTAAATGAAGTTGCAGAGAGGTCAGTGAGTGGGAGACTGAGAGAGCGAGCCAATGCAGCTGCTGAAAGAGATGTCGTCATATACGCGAGAAAAGCTCACCTAGACTAACATTTATCTGAGCTCAACTCCAGCTGATAGCTCCCTCTTCTCCCGTGGTGCTACTAGCAGTAGGGAAGTCCCGGCTAGGGATAGCAAAAAAAGAGGATACAAATGAGAGCGGTGTCTATTCTCAGTGCAGTTAGCAGCCAAGCAATTAGAAGAGGAAAACTATCGAACACGTACAAAGAACACAGTGACGGCAGTGAATACAAAGAGCAAATTCGACTGTGACTCTGCTTCTCGGGCACGCTTGTCGGCTTGTGCGAGAATTATCTTCATATCTTCTTGGGTTTGTTTGCTCTGCTTCAAAGTCCTGGCCATTATCGCCGAAAATTTTGCACCACTGTCAAGAAGCATGTTGGTCGCCAAGGAGAGAGTGACCAGGCTGCCGGTGAAGCCACTGATGGCGGCTGCTATCTTTCGAATCTCTTCGGCCGCGGGGAGGCCCGAGATAGAGAGCTGGATGTCAAGGACTTTCCGAAGCTGAAGTTTGAGGTTAGTCGGGTAAGTAAGGTACAGCAGGTAGACAGGCCAGCTCCTATGGTATCCGGGCAGCGATGATGTGAAACCTACCGATCTTTCTACCGATGCTGCACGTTCTTTCAAGTTCTCTATACGTTGCGTCAATGATTCGAGTCTACCGGCAATGTTGGTGATGGCGGTGGTGGTGGTAGTGGTGTCCCCAAGTAACTGATCCAAGCTCTGGAGCACCTTTAACGGCTGATGCAGCACCCAGGAGATCTTGGAAAGCTTATCTTGGATGTCCATGATTTCCCGAACACAATCTGTCTCGGTTGTTATGATGTTCATACAATCATTCTCAGCGACATTCTCGACCCGATCGACAACTACGCCACCTGGAGCCGCCTCTGGGGTGCTGCTTCCGGATTGTCTGTGTCTCTCACGGTCTCCCTGTGGGGAGGAGCGAGTAGAGCCCCTGTGGCAGTCTCAGTACCTGTCTGTTGGGGGGATCTCCGTGCTGTAAAGGCTTTGAAGAACCCCTCATGGCTTTCCACGTGTTTTTGTGCCTACAATATATCCACATTCCGTTAGCACTGTACTGCGAATCGCTCGTTCAAAGGGTAGGTGGTTTGTGTCCCAGGGATGGCCGGGCTGAGTATCGACTTACGATTGTGCTAGTCTCATGCTCGAAAATAGTCAAGAAGTGGTCGTTAAGCCGGCAGTAAAGCGGGTCTTCGGTCATTTTCGATAGAGCATCAATGATAACTGGGGGTAGCTCTCTTGCTGAACTGGCGCTCGAGTCTGCCTGGGTTGGGAAAAGTATGTTGTTGTGAAGCCAGTCGTCCCGAGTGGCTTCGTCACCAGATTCCCAGAGCATTGGCAGGGCCGTGATCACAGCATCTGTGTTAATCTATGAGCTGGTGCCTTCATCGTAGCCAGATATCACGGCGGTAGAAAGCAATAAATATCAGAATCACATACTTTGAATCTTCCACAGTCTGAATGGACTGACCATCAGTATCCTTGGAATCCGTTCACCATCCTTTTGGGGGGGGATCTTGGCACCCGCTGGCGAGTTGAGCTACTTATAATATCGGTACACAACTTGATCACGATCCATCCACGCTTTCAGCAATGACGCTCCCGCTGGCAAGGTTATGATCGCTGACGGCTACCGAGGTTCCGGGCTTGATCGAGAAGGACCAGATCACTGTCGAGGACTATGCCACAGCGCTCCTGAGTCGTATCGAGTCGAGAGACGGCGTGGTGAGAGCATGGCAAGTCAACGAACCCTTCCTTCCCCTACTTCTTTCCGCAACTGATTTTCGATAACGATTTCAATCTCAAACTCCGATTAATCTAAATTTGCCAAGATCGGCCTCAGCACTTCGTCAACGACAGTAGGAAGTACCGCATCCACAAGTCTCCCTTCTTTCGACGGCAAACACTGCACCGATGGCCCACAGCATTCTTTCTGCCGCCCGCGCTCTCGCCGCAGTGGCCATTCTTCCCGGCGTCTCGGCCGCCCCTTCCAGCGCGCTTACCTCAACCAATACGGAGGCGTGATGCTGCATGCCAAACTGCCTTCAGTGTCTCAAGGTTAACTGCAGCAACGATGATACGGGCTGCTTCCACATTCTGCCGGTACGCCTTATGCCCATGGCGAGTTCGACACTCAGCTCGGGAATGTTTTGCTAATGGTTTGTTGCATAGTGGACTACATGCTGGGCGGTAGAGCTTGATAGTGGCAGGGGCGTGTACACCAATGCAAAGGGTCAAGTTGTCACTATCACTTCGGCCGATGATGCCACACCGCCCCCCCCGCGTAGATCAACATTTCGAGTGCCAATCTCATTTCGACCAGGGCATTAAACTAGAGGATATTTCGCTAAAAGACGGACGGTAGGGCGTGAGATTGATATTCTGCATAGGTACCTGAGGGTCTGGAGCTGGAGCGGTTGGTCTGTAAATGAATTGTAGCAAAGATCTCAGTGAATCACGTTTGGTGAGATAGCAACTTGGGATATTGAGCAATGGTACCGGGCGGCAATCTCTTGATAAAAGCTTTCTACAATCTGCCTATCACTGAAGGTGTTTGTCAGTGGCCCCTTGAGCATGGCCACCAACTGTGCCGGACACATGGCACTTAAAGAGAACCAAATCTAACCTGCCGTTCACAAGGGGATCCCTATCCTTGGTAACAACTTCGTACCCCATCCCCTCATTACCTTCAAGTATCACTTAACAGAGTATTTCGCAGCCGCAATATCAGCCTGCACCGCAATCCTCGGTAGCATCATCCGGATACCCCTGCGTCATAGCCCTCGCTTGGCCAGATGTAACGAAAATCGCTGAGAGCACCTTAGCGCTGCTCTTTAGGTCTTTGCACGCCTTCAGCTAATATCCAGGTGACTAAGACGAGCAATACGCGGTGTTGCGTCATCAATAATCTAGACTAGAGGATGCATTTCTGGTAGGTCACGAGGTGGTAGACGGGCCCACTTGCCTGTTTGTCCCAGAGCTACTCTGCTCGTATTGTTCCGAAAGCTTGTCCATCAAAAGCCCGCCCCGCGGTGCGAGTCTGGTAAGCCCGTCGTCGTCTGGCAGCCGATTCGAATCGAACTTCATAAGGCAAATACCATTATGCTGACTGCCGTAAACACTCGGTTAATGCCGAGAGGCGGAGATGCGGGGAAAAGTGAAAGGGGAGATTACCCCGATTCGCAATACTTCCGCCTACTCCCGGAAGCTTGGCCTGCCCCAAGACAAATTTGGCAGGCCTGAAAGAACCTTGGCATGCATCGTCTGTCTTGGCGGGTAAAACCCCCCTCCCCCCCCTGGGCTAACTCGCCACCGCTTAGCAAAGTGTTTTTGTGTCCCTCACTCTGATTCACTATTTCCCTCCATTGGATATTCTAGGTACATGTAGATGCAAATTACCTTCCCAACCCTTGAGTAAAGTACCTAATCTCGGATTCCGTGCATAGCGGCTTCGGGTACGTATTGAGAAATTAAATGACGGGGTGGGGTCCTTTCCTAGGCCGGCGGCGTGTTCTGAGCGGGGAGAAAATAAAAATAAAAAGGATTGACCAGTGCTCCCAATTCCCCTATCTGTTTTGCTGTGTAGTGTTCCTGTCTCTGGTGATTCAAAATGCAAATCCTCGGCTTCTTGGCCTGGGGGGCCATCCTCTGCGGCGACCCCCTCGCTTCGGCCCTCAAAGTGGCCTTCAACCCGCAGTGGATCGAGGGCACGCCCTTCACCTACGCCAACCGCAACCTTTACAAGGGCAGCGACACGGCGACGGCCGTCAGCGGCGGGGTCGCAAGCATTAGCGACCGCGCGATCGAGCTGGGGGGGAATGCGGCGACCCAGGGGCTCAAGCAGTACGTGCGCAACAAGAACTACCGCCTCATTTACATTGTCGTCGATGTGACGTACCGCATCGTCGCCAACAAGGCCGCCGGCATCCGCACCATCACCGACCTCAAGGGCAAGCGCGTCGGCAGCATCCCGGGCACCTCAGCCGAGGTCTTTGTGCGGGCGCTGCTAGGCAATGCAGGCCTCGCCAACAGCGACTACACCGTCGTGTCGGGCAACGTGTGCATGAAGACGCCCTGCGGGTCGGGCACGTTTCCGGCGCAGCTAAAAAGCAAGTCGATCGATGCCTTCGGCGTGTGGGAGACGGCCGTGCAGCTGGGCGTCGAGGCCATCGGCGAGGAGAACGCCGTCATCTTCAAGAACGCATCCGTCTACCGCGAGGTCTACAGCCTGTACGCGACGACCGAGAACCTGAACAACCCGGCGACCCGCAAGAAGATTGTCGAGTACGTCAAGGCGCTCAACACCACCCTGGAAATCTTCCGCAGCGAGCCCGAAAAGGTCTACCCCACCGTCGCCCAGGCCATCAACGTCGACGTGCCCGTGCTGCGCAAGGTGTGGGAGGACCATGTCTGGGGCCCGCGCAGTCTGGGCGATGACCTCGTCGACTTTTTGCTCCGCGAAGACCAACTTCTGGCCCGCATGGACCGGCGAACGGCCGCGACACGGGCCGAGATTGAGAAGTTTATTGATAAGAGCGTATATGAGGATGCGCGGAAATTGTGACCAGGTATTTTTTGGGGGGAGGTGTGTGTATTCTCGGGTGGTGGAGCATTACACGAACCCTACGATGCACCATGCACCATGATACAGATAATCATGGTAGTGCCGGAAAAAGCCCATGGGTACTGATGGGTTTTGGGTTAGTGGATTATAACTATGGTTAGGTTACCCAAAAATACCCATGGGTTTTTGAAGTCATCTGTCCGTTGGATGCCGCTTCTGCCTTGGTGCATTCACTTGGTGAGGACCCAGGTAGCCCAAAACTGTTCCCTCGCGAAAAGTTGCCATTTTAGATTTCCAGAGCTCCGCTAAGTTACAGGATACTGCCTACTCGTCTAAACCAGGTTTGGGGACATCTCTAATCATGTCCTAAGTAGCACCTAAGCAGAGCCTGAGTAAGGTGGAGAGGGTGGTGTGGGTGACCAGGGGTTGTTGGTAAAGGCGACTTTAGGGTAAAACAACTCGCTATCTCTCTCATCCAACAACCCCCCCACGGGAATCTCCTCGAATCGGGATGCGACGTCTTCCATAATCCTTGCCGTGTCTGAAAGGCATTCGCAAGGTGCTCGCTTTGTCATTTCCAGCGCAATTTGCAGACGTTCGTTGACTTCCGTTGCCGGCCAAAGGAATGCTAACTAAAATGCCATTGCTCCCGGCCTGATTAGTCGACACTGATGTGTTTCACTCTCCTCCGCTGGGAACTTCGATCTTTGTTGGGAGTCTTCCCTGTCTATTAGCGTTTCCTAAGAACCCTCTAAGTTCTAGTCCCAGACACCTAAGAAGTCGTGAGCAAAGTGAACTTCAATCAGCGACATGTCGGCTAGCTCAAAACCTGGGATAGGAACGAAAATTACAATGATGGCCCAGTAGTCCTCGCATGGTCTCACGATCATGGGCGTTGAGGACTCTTGTAAGAGATAGAGAACGTCTCGCTCCTGGATAACTTTCTGTCGAACTGCAGCGGCAGTTCTTGACGCTCAGGCGCGCAGGCGCCTTACCGCTCTAGGTTAGGCTGGAGCGCAGGAACCTTTCGTCATGTGCTCTCCTCACACACAGGGAGCTCTCTTTTGTATTTAGTCTGGGAGCTTCGCTCCCACCCTTTCTACCTAATCAAGTCACTTTGCAACTGCACTTCCGCTGCTCCCATGAGCTCCGTACCCTCAGTGAAACGTTCCACAACAGCGTAGTCCAGCGACCACATACAGAATTGCTTGGCAAGCTTCCAGCTTCCCGTGCGTGACGCCGAATTAGCTTCAACTGGTTGCTGAGGAGCCACACCTGTTCTGGATTCAGAAAGCCTAAAGTTTCAACGACCGGATCTTTAGCCTGTACGCCACCCCGGAAGGCACGAGACGATGATGACTTCACGCGGTGTGTTGGCATTGTTTTAGGCTTGGTTCAGCCAACTCAAGAGGATCGCCAGGTGGCCGAAGGGTTGGTCCTGTCACCTGCCTCACGCAAGCTGACGCCCTGAAAGAAGGAGCCTGGGTAAAGTCCGGGGGAGCCCCAAAGCAAATGCTAAGTGCGCCTGTTCTGGCTAGAGGTCGTCTCTCTGGACAGAAATTACAGACTCTACCGGGAAGACCAGCCAGCTGCGGCGATCGACTTCGATTAGAGTATGATCCCGACCGGGGCAAATAAAGGCCAAGATCTATGTCAATGCCTAAGTCTACCTCTCAAGTATATGGTTCTAACCTGAGGTCGTGTTTCGTGTCTGACGCATAGCCCCTCTACACTACAAGCCAGACGGCTTCTCTCGCGGGGATGCTGTTCGGCCGCGAATGACAGTCTGATTCTTGGCCCGACCGAGTGCGCGGCCATAGGCGGAAATGCCGAGATGCTGCTTCTGTTCCAAGAGCACCTTCTCGATTTTGAGGAGATACGTTTGCGGAGTGGGCCCAGTAGGGGATGGTTGGCATTATTCAAGACTCGACGGGCTTGGATATATTTGCAATTTACTAGGTAATATAACTAGTAGAGAGACTTCCAACCGTAGGTGCTCCGGCTACCGATTACTGAAACCTTTTATTTTACGCATTATCCTGACCCTGGGGATTTGACCCAAAATCAGCACGAGGTTCGGTTGCAGAGTGGCTTAACATGAGGTACAAGTCCGTGTAATCAGAGTCCTCCAGCCAGACCTCGCCATCATAACTATCCAAAAGATTGGATAGATCTAGCTGCTCGGTCAGAGCTGTCTGGTGGTCGCCCGTGGGAGGTGGTATGCTAGGCTGTTCTAAGCCTAGTACTTCTCTGCCACCGCCATGGAAGTGCTCGGACGAGTTCCTTGCGTGCCGAAAGCGCGAGGAAAGCTCCTGTTCTAGATTTCGCACAATGTCCACGATACGGTCGCGCAGCGCCTCTTGGATCTCAAACTCGAGCATCGACTCCAAGTTCCTCCTCACGAGAGGAGGCAGCTCGCGACGGATAAACTCACCGTGCTCAAGTAGCATGGACGACTTGGCTGCCTCGAGGTCCTCGCCTGCAGGGTCGTAATCTTGGCACGGTTTAGTTTCCTCGTGCCATACAATAGAAAGGAAGACTTGGGACGCGGGGGGTGCGTAGTTGCTTACAGGGATTGGGTATTGTGGCGTCGTCCGGAAACAAGACCTTGTATATCGCTATCCACTTCTCCTCTTCTAGTTTGGCAGGATCGCCGTTCCTCCGGCGCAGGGTTCTCTCTTGCTCGGTGCTGATTCCTTCCTCGAGCAGCGTGTCCTTCTTGACGCAGGGGTCGTCGGCTCGCTGGTGGGCCTCGAGGGTGGTGGTGTCCTTGAAAATATCGCGGCATCGCGGGCAGCGAAATCGAGGTAGTCGGTGGCGGCGGAATAGATGTTCTCTAGGAAGGCGGGGTGGTTAACGTCCTGGGTTATTAAGCAAGGCGGAGGGTTCACCGCAGAACTAACTTCACCCTGTGTGCATCCCACCATCCTGGTCCGGGGCACGATCTCCATTCCCGGTATTTTGATGGGTTGTGTTTGAAAAACGGACATGCCAGCTTCCGCTGCCCAGCCTTTCTTCTCTTGGCTTCCGCTGGCTCGCCGTCACTTTGGTGTCCATCATCCCCATCGTTTTGGCCCTCCTGGCCGCTCTCCTCTTGCCCACCCGCAGCTTTTCGCTTTCTTGTTGCGTCCCCCCTTCCTACGCAACTAGCTGCGTAAGGGGCTTTCCCTGAGGTGTGTCCTCGGGGATTGGTAGCACCACCGCCGTTGGCATTCACACTCTCTCCGTCGCGCGGCGTCTCGGCGGGTGGTGGCTGCGAGCGCCGCACCAGCGGCCCGTCATCATGTTGTCGGCGTTTCTGCCATGTGTCCAACCACCTTTGTATGGACGACATGACGGAGTCGACCATTACAGCCTTTTTCTCTTCAATCCATCGCGTTCCCTCCGATGCGTTCGAGAGAGAGTCGGAGATGTAAGAGGCCGGAGAGGTAGCCGAGGAGCTGCTGCTCTGAGAAGTGACCTGGGTGTCAGATTTCATCAAACTTGTCGGGACAAACCCCCCCTGTGACGGTGCAGAGTTCTGTGCAGTTGACGAGATTGTCAGGCTATGCGGCCGCTGATCGTGGTTGGCCGAGTATTTCCCTGCTTTTTCTTTTAGGCCCCTATCGATCTCAGCCGGGAGCCAAGTGGGGCATTGTTCCACGGGCTTGGGGCTGCCGCTCTCAGCCAAAGGTGGCTGCCAGTGATGGAAATATATCGAAGGTGAGGGCT
>Ga0247780_1001217_pt1 | contig 16912 bp, 14 predicted proteins | sample UWRJL079202R5_FD_179927 | JGI IMG/M metagenome (GOLD analysis project Ga0247780, IMG submission 179927) | Plant litter microbial communities from Arlington Agricultural Research Station in Wisconsin, United States - UWRJ-L079-202R-5 | ecosystem: Environmental > Terrestrial > Plant litter >... | reverse complement strand
CTCCCCCGTCCTCCCACCCACCTCCTCCTCGCCACTCACCCCTCTCGCCCTCGCAATCGCCACCACCCCTCGCACCCCCTCAACCCCAACCCTCACAAAACACCTCCGGTAAAACACGTCCTGCGACGCAACACCCCCAAAGCGCACGCGCACTTCCCTTCCCGAGGGGAACGGGATGCCATCCAGCCAGCGCTGGGGGTCGGTGCCGTACAGGGAGGGGGCGATCTCGGAGGTGAGTGTCATGTGGGGAGGGAAGAAGGTTGGCGCGAGGGTGGAGGCGGAGGATTCCGAGGGGAGGAGGGAAGGGAGGGTGTGCGTGATTAGGGTGGTTAGGGTTGTGTGGAGGGAGTGAGAGGGGGGAGGGAGGAGCCAGAGGGAGGAGCCGGGCATGGTGAGGCTTGGGGGGTGGTTATTGTGGTTATTGTGGTTATAGGGTGGGTTTAGATGGTGGTGGTGGTGGTTGTTGAAGGTGATAGTTGATGCCGAAGGTGAGGAAATGGGGTGACGTGAGGCGGGGATTGGTGTCGCGGGACGGGCCGAAGGCGGCGAGTCCAGTGCCGAGGACTTGATTGGGTGGGCCCCACTTTAAACCTCAGTCATATTTGTGCAACCTGCGCCGATTTGTGACTTCTCGCATGTTTCACCTCGGGTTTTTTGCATGCGCTCCAATCCGTGGTCGGCTCAGAGCTGGGTTTTCGAGTGCGGGCCTCATGAGCCGGAGCCAAATATATTTTCTCTGGTCAGCATTTGTTACCTAGACGCAAGGGTTGATACTCCGTACACTCGACTGAAGGGCCATCATCGGCGGGGCGATACCGATCTGACTGTAAAGAATCGAGCGAAAAAGGCAGTGGTGAGGTTCCAGGGATTGCTGGAGCATCACCCCTTTCTGAACCGGATAGCAAACAAGAGATCCTCATTCTCACATCGAAACGTGTTGGTACTTCTGATCGAGCCTTCAAATCGCGTATTCTGTTGGCCATTGTTTATGGAAATCCGAAGAAGCCCCAAATCTCTGGTGCAAATTCTTCGATCGCCCGGATGAGCTGGTGGAAGAGATGAATGGCGCGCCAGATGGTCCAGGTCGCCGGGAACAATTCTCGTTTGCGCAGCTGCAGCACGTCATCGATGTTGCGGAACGGTTCGAGGGGATACCTAATGATCAACTGGCGAGGGATGATGGGTTGCAGTTTGATGGCGCTGCAGCACAGCTTGCGCTTATTTGTTTATTGTTTGGGTAAGTCATGGCGAGGAAAATATCCAAGACACGACAGAAACCTTGAAGTCTAAGGTTAACTGGCCGGTTACATTGAAGCTTCTCATCAATCGACCGCACAGCTCGCTCACGCCACCCCTGGCACTCTACTTCAACTCCCGCTCTTCATCCCGCGTCCCTGAGACGATGTCCCACCCCTTGCTAACCAAGATCGCCCCCGTCGATGTGCTCGGCTGCTTGTGTCCCTTGGGTCCCTCCTCCCTCCTGACATCGGCCTCGTACTTCAACGAGTCGCCGCCCAAGGGCTGGAGCTGAACCTCCGACGAGTCGTCGCTGAGCTCCTTGAATGGCCGGTTTGTGCCACTGGAGGGCGCCTTGCTCCCGAGGGTGCGGCTCCCGAGGGTGCGACTCGCGTACGGACTGTCGACGCCGGTCGTCCGGAAGGCTTTGCCCTTGACCAGCGGCCGGAGGAAGGGGATGCATGCAAGAGAAAGCGCGACGGCGGGCTCAATCCCCGTGAAGATGGTGGCGGGGACACCCGTGTAGGTCATGTCCTCGAAGACCAGGTGCGGGAGACTGACCTGGCGGTAGATGGTGACGGCGCAGGTTCTACAAAGAGCGAGTTAGTGGGCGGGTGTCACGGTGTGGGAGAGAGAGAACAAAAGCAAAGCAATCCCAACTTACGCCCATCCGACACTGAAGAGACCAATGACGACCAGCTTCTTGTTCTTCTTGAGCTGGAGCTGGTACAGAAACGGCACCGGCAGCAGAAGAATCAAGGCCTCAGCAAACACATTGATGCCTCCGAGCCACATGTAGAAGAGCCGGTTGTCGCCGCACGTCCCTTCCAGCGACTTATCCCAGTTGAGGGCGAATGGCCGGCACATGAGCAGTGCGCCCAGGATGCCTCCGATGTTCCACAGGATGATGAAGAGCCCCATGACGCGACAGGCGAGAATCATCTTGCGCACAGCGATGACGCTCGCATACATAAACAGCACCGACAGCTTGCTGAAGCAGATGGTGAAGTTCCAGATGATAGGGAACGCCAGGATTCCCTTGAGGAAGAGCACCAGCGTGTCCATGCCGAACCGCGTGATGATGTCGATGCCGTGGAAGCCGAACCCGCCGAGGAACAACATGACGAACATGTCGATGTGCAGGCCGATAGTGAAGATCAGCGCTGCGAAGATGCACAGGTCGCTAGCGTCGAACGACCTGTGGAGAGTACGCCGCACATAGACGCGGAGGCCCACGAGAATCGAGGGGATGATGATGGAGAGGATCGAGGTGACGATGATGGCGACTTGGTTGCCGTTCTCAATTGGAATCGTCGACTCAGGCCCCTTGGCCGGAGGGACGAAAACCGCCGGGGCGTCCGTCGAGTTGGAACTCATCTTTGGTGTGTGCTCGGATCTTGTGGTGGCTCCGGTGCCAGGTTTATTGGGGGTGGATGGCAGGCAGGTCAGAAGAGAAGAGACAGCGAAACATCAACAACACAACCACCACAGGCAACAAAGAGAGAAGAGAATGAGCGTGGCAAGGAAACAATGGGATGGGCTGCTCCAGACTTTCTACCCGTGGATGGAGAGCATCAAGGACAGGGTCGTAAGATGGTGTCGCAGAAATCCCCTCCTCTCCCAACGGCGTTTGCCTGCACAAGGAAGAAAAGAAAAAGAAACATGCCAGTCCCACGCTGAATGGCACCTCGACGGCCTTCCTCATTGTTCCAGCCACGGCGCTCTTAGCGTGCATCGTGGGTGCATACGACAAAATTGGATGGTAAACTGTTAGATGACCGGGGGAATCAGGTGGGGGTTTCGAGGGCTTCCAACTGCCAGCGGCCCTTGCTAACACTTCCGCTGCACATTTGCCAGAACGGCCGATATCATGACGCGATGGGCTAGGGGCGAGACCCGGAGAGACCCAGAGAATAGACCCTGACCATCCGGCGCAAACAATGCCGCCGGGAAATACCGTGAACACCAAAACATCTGGGGTTAGACCACAACGGTGCTTCTAACCTCCTATCACCTAGTGCCATCTGCGGGTAAGCAGCCTCTGGAAGCCGGCACGACCACTCAGAGGCCCGTCGAACGCCCGGACAGCAGGCAGAACAATGCATTGGAGTCCCGGGGACGTGGATTCTCACCCCACGCCGACTGCCACTTCGGCAGATGCTAGCAACGCACGATCCAATGGACTCGGCTACCCTTGCTGTTCAGAAGAAGAAGAGGATTCTTCGTGCCCACATACTTATTCGATGGGCCGATGGGACACTGGAGCTCGAGGCGAGGCCCAGCCCCAGCCGTTGGAAGAAGAAAAAAAACAAAGAGGGAAAGGAGAAGAAAAGCAATTGCAATCGCACCCTCGCCACGAAACTGCAAGCGGGTTCCATGAAGAACTGATAACGAAACCGCAGGCAATGCGGCCGACGCGTGATGTGATGAACATGTTCCAAGCCTTCTGCCAACCCTTGAACACCCGGCAATGTCGCAACGAAACGTCGCGCGGAGCGGGCCTTGCCTTCGCCGGCAGCCAATCGTAGCAAACAGGCCAGCAGGGTGTGCCAATCTCAAGCTGCGGAGCCATGGGTGGTGGCGCACAGAAGGATCACTGTTTGGAAAACGCTAGCGTTTGAAAAAGGGGGGGCCATCCCACGCTAAACATTTCTTTTTCCAACAATCTTTTTTTCTCTCCCGTCGGCATCGGGCGGGGCGTGGGGAAGTCGACTGGCTGCGAGCTCCCTCGGAGAAACAAGAGGGGTTGCTGCTGCTTCTGCACACAGCCGACCTGTCAGTTTGTGAGCGATCACAATAATTCAGCACCCAGACCCTGTGGGGGCTCTGCGACAATGATATTCGCTTTATTATTCGACCGCGCGGATGGCGTCAGGAACGACTTCCCTCCCGCCCCCTCCAACTGAGACAAACCCAAGGTCTTGGATCCGGAGCGCGGGAGGCGCCCGATCCAACAGGATTGGCCGATTCTGCCATGCAAAAGTCATGTTGGCGGGAGGCCGCAAATGGCAGATTCAGATTGAACCAGCAACCGACCTCGCCACCTCAGGTGCCGTCGTACAATCCGTGCCACCCCCAAATTCCAGATATCTGGGAGAGACAAGCCACCTCCCAACCATCCCTTATCCGGTAAGGCGTTCGGGCCGGAAGCGGCTTGCATGAGCCCGACACAACTACTCGGCGCCAGAACGCCCTCCCGGTTTCGTTAGTACGTCAGGGTTAGACACCTCGGTTAGCGTAGCCAAGGGCCTAGCGGTCGAGACGAGGATTCTTCATTATTAGAGGGGGTGGGGGAAGCAGTGGAGTGGATCACAAGCCAGGCCCAGTGGCGGCGTGCAGGAAACAACGTACTTTGTACACAACTTTGTGCAGCTCTGGGGTGCTCTAACCAACACACACACACACCCGACAACGGACCTTGAGTGCCGAGCCCAGGCGAACCAGTCGTACCATTTGCAAGCCGTAGGTGGCATGCAATGTTCAGGGGGATCGAATGCGGGCTGCAATAGATTCCGCAGGGACTCTTGATCAGGCTTCGATGCCCCAGGGCGCATCGCATGCCGGTACCTATGCGACCTTAAAGACCGATCCGCCGCAGTTCCGCGGGGCCGCGACGAGTAGGGGTACCTTATTCTTATCTATCGAGACTTATTACAGGGACTTCAGCAGAGTTGGAAGGATTTTATAGGTAAGCAAAGATTTCAGTTGGATGCGCGATTTTATTAGCTGGAGAGTGGTTGAAATTCTTGCGAAAGTGGGTTGGTTCTGCAAAAGAATACGCATCGGCAAACTCTCAAACGGCTTCCATTGTTGGGTTTCTTACAGTTTTAGAGATCCCGTTTCATCAGCAAGCGAAAGAGAAAAAGAAGACACCCTAACGGTGTTGTGCTTAGGTCCCCAGTATACCAACACGCCAAGATGGGATCCAACATTCAGCTTGATGATGCCAAGGTGGCCATCATCACGGGTGGTACGGTAGGTTTCCGTTTCTTCTTTTTGTCCCGATCGACCCGAGTTTCGTTGTTTTGGCCCCTGGCTTACATGGGCCCGTTCAGAGCGGCATCGGGCTCTTCCTCGCCCAGCACCTCCACGGAAAGGGTTGGCGTGTGGCGCTCGTGGGCCGACGGCCTGATGTAGGCGCCGAGAAGGCGTTGTCTCTGGACCCGTCAGGCGAGACGGCAGTCTTCGAACAATGTGATGTAGCGTCGTATTCTTCGCAGGCAACCATGTTCAAAAACGTCTGGGCCAAGTTTGGACGGCTGGACCTCCTGATTGCCAATGCCGGGAGTGTTGACGGCGGGTCATCGTACAACTTCCGGCGGCGCGGCGTGGATGTCAATGACGTGCCCCCTGAGCCCAACACCAGCTGCACCGATGCCCATTTCAAGGGTGTCATGTACGGCACTGTGTTGGCGACGCACTTCATGCGTCACAACTCTCCCGCGCCAGGGGGGAAGATCATCGCGACAACTAGCATGCTTGGTCTTCATCCTTGCCCGACCTTCCCCGAGTACGGGTCGGCCGAGGCCGGTATGGTCCACTGGGTCAGAGTGAATGCACCGCTGCTGCAGAGCAAAGAGAACATCACAATCAACACCGTCATGATGGGGCCTGCTATCACACCTGTCATGCCTGGTTTTGGCAAGGCATTCCTGCCAGAGGAGTGAGTGCTTCACCGCCGTGCCCCCCATGTTGATGCTCAGGTCGAGTTGAGAACCGGTTTCTGACCATTTTGTGCTGCAGACTCGTCCTTCCCGCCACCATCCTCAAGGCATATGATCTCTTCATCGAGGACGACAAGCGGACAGGCGAAACAGTTGAGACGTCCCACGACGGCCTGTTTTGGTATGAGATGCCCGAAGACAAGTCGGGGAGCAGGAGACGCAACATGTTGGTCTTCGAGCCGTGGTTTGCCATGATCCATGGCGAGGAGAGCGGTCTTGGAGATGCGCTGCACGAGGCGCCTGAAGGAAATGCTGAGGATTCGGGACGCATCAAGGAATTCGAAGTGGGCATGTGAAGGCGAGTCTGTGGATGATGCCCTCGGTTGAAAATACCCCTGTGCTATATTCTTTCGGTAGTCCCTTGGCGAGCAGCAGCTGGGCCGATAACGAAAAAGAAAAGAAAAGCTTATTTTCCCCTTTGTGTGAGTAGTATCGGGGGGAAAGCTGGCACGACAGGATTCGGCGGGAACCGCCATTTCAAAACTAGGCAGTGTGGTGTCTCGAATCCCTGGATGTCGCAGATGAATCGTGATGCGATGAGCGGAGCAGGGACCGACCGCTGCGAGCCCCAGAACCAGGGTGCTTGACGTCTGGCAGGGGAGAGGTGGCGATCCTAAGATTGGCTGGAAAGCCTGGGCCGCGACACTTAAAATTGAGAGTGCTGCAAAACAAGCTGGCTGCGAATCGGTCCGTCGGGGAAGATGCTGCTGCTACTGGAATGATGAAGCGTCGCCGATCACAGGATTCGAGAAAAGTAGTACTGATGCGCCCATGCACTTGAGTTGACCCTCGAAGAACGTTCTCCCAACGTCAGGTGTGACGTTGAAAAACAGCCTGGTAGTCTGCGACGAATCGGGCACACAAGATGTCCTTTTTCATTCGTAGTCCTGAGTTGGGGTGAGCTGTGGCTGGTTGGTCCTGAGCTTTCCCTGATTCTTCCCTGAGCTAGGGTGATCCCATATGCGGCCGTTGCACAGCCTCAGAGACCCGCTTTCAGTCCCTCGCGACCAAAGTTTCCTTTCGATGCTATCCGCGCTGTCCAAATTTCTGGCATATACTGTTATATGTTCTAGGATAGTACATGGCATTCTAGACTAATTCCTAGGACAGTACGTAGTACCCACCCAAGTATCGGTTTCTTCCACTCCATCCATGAAAAACTGGTTTTATAGCAAAGGGAGCGGTTAGAGGGTTAGATAGGCGAGTTAGACAGTGGATGAGACAGTCCGAAATACATACGTCGGTCTCTTCTCAGCGAGACATAGACAAGGGTAATATATCGCCCATTTATCTACCGTTCTTCCACGGATCGCGTCCAAATCCGAGTCTGACTTTTTCTAAAACGGGGTTATCTCGTACATAAACTCACTTTAGCATCGGGAATCATGGTGTAAAGAGAATTGGGGGCGTGGCTGTCGAGAGGCGCGCGGTGGCTGCCTCGTCGAAGTCGCCCTTCACCTTCAAGCTGGCGCGGTCTGCTTGGGCTACGATGTTGAAATGCTCACCGACCGACTCGGGCGCGGCGGGCGCATCTGCGATGGTGTTTTAGCAACAAAGCCAACAGCAAAGCGTCAAATAAGCATGCGTTGGAAAATGGCTTTGATGTTGGCAACCATCTCGTCTTATTCTATGGTGAGGAAGAGGTGCTCGTGATGCTGCTCCTCGGTGTCACGGGGAGGAGACGAGAGGATATTGCTGGCGGAGGAAGGACCCATTTTGAAAGGTCCACTAGGGCAATGATATCGCCGCGTGAACAGTGGCTTGACTGGTCTCGGCGATGCGGCGTGTGCTGTTGCGGGGAAGAGGCAAAGAGGGTCAAGAAGAGCAGACCATGCTGCACACGAAAGAGTGAATGGCTGAAGGCGAAAGAAGAAGGCCCCACATTTTGTCACCCTCTCCTTCCACGCCAGTGCAGGCGGGCACGTTGGACTCTCTCCTTCCGCACACCAGCCGCAACTAAGATACAATAGGATGGGGCTGCTGTACAACGCCATGGCTGCCGAGGATTGGCTGCATGTTTGCTGTTGGCGATTGAGGCCGATTTCCAAACGCCTCTAACTCAGTCTATTCGGGCGCCCCTCCTACTCCAAATCCTCGGCAGGATCCTCTTATTATAGGACCAATTCTAGGCTCGCTCGGCTAGAATCAAAGTGATTGTACGTGCTGCGGCGCAGTCTTTCGGAAATAGGCTCTGAGCCAGGGTGAGCAATGTCACGTGAGCGAGATACGAAAAGGGGAACTTGGTGTGTCCAGATTCGTCGCACAAAATAAAGTTTTTCTTGACCGAATAGTTACACATGTACTTGAGTTGGTCAGCTCAGGCACCAAGTTGGAAATGATTATGTATAGGCGTCGCTACCGTCCTACACCAACGTCGGATGTGGGCATCAAATTCGAGCCACCAGAGCTCGGTTGCAGTGATGACTTCTTCGTACATCAGAATGCACAGCGGGACGTGGTAGAGCTACCAAAACAGCTTAGCAAAAACACCTATCAAGCGAAGCTTGCGAGCAAAGTGGTTAGCCAACATGTGCGTCTGAGTTTCTATGAGTCTACTTACAATGATACGATCCATCCTCTTCAATTTGTTCTGCTGTGCCTTAAGCCTGTCCCCCAACTCCTTCATCTCCTTGTCCCACTCGGCGCACCTCCACCGCACATCTGGATCCGTTGACCTCCTTTCCTCCTTCGATGGCTCTTCATTCCTGTGCTCCCTGAGCTGTTTATATGTGAGATCAGAGCTCTCTTCCAACTGCGACCTGAGCTCCTCCCCAAAAGGCGTCGTGGTGAAGGACCCGCCGTTGTTACCCGTCAAGCCGCTGTGCAGCAGTGGTCGTGTTTTCAAGTCCTTAGACCTGGATACGATGAGCTGGATGATTTTATGGGCCGACTCCTGTGTGTTGCCGTGGTTCATGATGGTGGCGCCCTTTTGCTTGAAGTTTTCCCACAACCCGCCCTCGCCAAAGCGGCCTATGTGCGCGCCGACTCTCTTCTTCAGTTCGTCCGGAGGGGGGTTCTCCCACATAGTGGTGGCTATGGCAACGCGGCGGTAGGCGTCGTCGCCAAGCAGCTTCTCGAGGAGGCGTGTTCGTTTTTTTTTCGTTGGCCGTCCTCACGGAGACACATTTGTTTGTAATAGGGATAGGAGCCCAAAAGGTGCATCATGGGAATGTAGGTAAGGCTACAAAAGCTGAAGTGATTGGTGATATCGTACAAGTTTCCTAAATTAGTCTAGTTTGCTGCTACCGCTGCCTAAGGGTTCTCCGTGTTTTCCAGCCCCTTTCGGCAGCGAAATCGCACTGCTGCTTGTTTCTTCTTGGAAATTTGGAATTATCCATCCGCAACCGAAGATACATCTAAGTTTGATGTTCTGTCTTATGGTGTCGACTTGGCCGGCTTCATCTCTCAGCGAGCTTCAGCAATGGACGGGGACGCCATAGTCACCTTGATTATCACTATTCCCACATTTATTTCCTTTTTCTGTGGTGTGTGGAAGTACTGGTGGGAGGTGGCACAAGCTGCGGCAACCAAGGACATCAGCAGAGCGTGCGAGGATAGTAACGAAATCGGCTACTTCACGACTTTCGTTCCGAGATGGCAAATATGCCCGTTCTGCATAACACGACTCGAGTCTCCCCGGGTTCCGAGCCTCTGGTCAATCATCAAGCTCGGTGATCTTGGTCTTTTCACCGCCAGCATCATGGACAACGGGGCACTTCAACATCTCTTGGCGGCCATTATACGAGAGGTTCTTCAAGGAGTGTGTTTGGACAATGGATCGTGCAGGCATGAGCAGCGGATGTCTCCAAGAGATTTTTGATGGAAAGGATATCTTCTCTGAATACCTCAAGAAAGCGCAGTATGACGTGTTGATGGCCAGGAGATGGGCCGAGGGCCTTGAGAAGGAGGGTGAGATACCAAAGCCTCGTCCGGGGTGTATGGATATACCGACCTAGAAGGTGAGAGCACGCCGTACCATCTCTCGGCAATATTACATCTAATCGTTGGGTAGCTCCGGTTCAAATTTTATACCTCCTCTTGGTGGGGTCAGTCGTCTGACGGGCATCTCATTCAACCCTTGGCAAACCGGCTCGCCAGAATGGACCGTCACTTGCTGTATTACCGCTGGGAGGTCCAGAAGGGCAACGGCTCGGAGCAGGATGAGCCTCTTTACACTGAAGCCCATGCCAGAGAGACGGATGCTGAAAAGGGGAAGGTCGAGCTTTCTTACCCCGTTGCTGTCGAGCTAATTCTGGTCTCCAGCATCCTGCCGTTCGATTACGATCCGATGGCGCGAGCGAGGGAGGAGCGAGATTTTGGCAGCAAACACCAGGCTATGCTCCAGCAAAAGACAACAAGAATCTGGAATCACCAGGGAAGTCCAGCAATCCGGATATCCAAAGAAGAGATTGCTACTCTCGTTCTCATTCTTGGCATCAAAATCGAAAACCGGCACAAGACCTTCGCGCCGGAAGGCCGCGGCGGGTTTGGCACATGCTTGACTTTAAACAAGCTTAGAGGCTTGACCGTACTGCGGCTGATCCAACGCTCGGATCACCCAAGCATCATCAATACACGCGGCGGTAGCGGGTATTTGATACTCTTCGCAAAGTACCTGGCCTGCGGCTGCATTCCTTTCGCGCGAGATTCAGGGACTGATCGCGCCTAAACCTTGGCAATTACTCGGAAGGTCTCCGAGGTTCTCCGTCAAGGAGGCTGCATCTGCGATGGATGTGAGGACGAGGACGCCAGTGGCTTCCGCTAGACAGATCGACAAATCCAGTATTTGAACAATATGCCAACGTATGGAGATATCAACAACTACTATCACATGGAACACTCGCATCCCAGTACAGAGACCCCAGCTCCGGTGGAACCCGTTTCCAACGAGACACGGGAGATCTCTGTGTCAAATGTGGCTTCCAAAGGCAAAGAGGTCGCGAAAGAAGAGGAGGGACTCGAAAGCTCAGAAGAGTTGCGGGGCACACTCTGGAAAGACTGCATGCAATGTACCACACCTTGGCGCATCACCACCTGGCCAGACATTGTCGCGAGGCTGGCATTCGGCGGCCTGGTGCCAATAACCACACGTCGCGTTGTTAACATTGTGCGCTTCTCGACCGGGAGCGCTGCCGTTGACAAAACGGAAGGAAAAAGAGATATGAAGGCCTTGGAGACACTCATGACACTTGTTCAGCTAGGTATTAAGAACAAGATGGGACAGTGGATTCCTATTTTCGGCGATAGATTCCAAGAGCGCCTTCGGCATGGAAAGAAAGATTCCAACATCGACTACGGGAGTCAAGCGTTGGGCGTCTTTGATGAGGACATGACCGACACGATGAGGCACTTGGGGTAGTACACGACGTTATTCGAGGCGCTCCTTACGAAGGCATATGGTCTGGAACTAGTACCTCGGAATGGCGATTGCTTCGAGCAGGGAAAGAAAATATGCGAGACGGTGTATCAGGCTGCGGCTGAGCAGATCAGAAGGATATATAAAAAATGCGTCGAAGAAGGAAAGGAGCTGCACATCAGCATTGCCGACTCGCTAGAGAAGAGCAGCCAGAATCAGCCATGGGCTGCGAGCGAGGGTGGGGAAGAGGGACTCATCAGAGATGCATTGAAGCCTGACGGTAGTGGCGGCTTATCCGTCAAGCAGTGTGCTACGGTGGCGAGATGCCTCATCCAAGCATGGACCAACTTCGTCAGGATTGTGGACTGGGATGAAGGAGGCGTGAACGGAAAGGGGGCGATGAAAGATAATTCAACACAAACAGAAAATTACGCTTCGGGAACTTTGCTGAAGGCAGATGGCGAAGGGCTTGGGAAAGAAAAGGAAAGGGAACAGGAGGCCAAAAATCTCCGCTCCAGGCACCAAATTCTGACAGATTTTTCGACGAGCCAGGGAAGGGATCATAGTCCCAAGTTGATAGCAGTGTAACGGCTTCAGTAGATTCGTTTTCGGAAACGAGGGAGACCCCGAAGGGCCGGGTAGTAGAAGGATGGGAGGCTAAAGTTGGGAATGGCAGATCACCCTATCATCCGGTACCACTGTCAGAGTTGCCTGACGTAGCAGCGTGGGAGTAGTATTAGCGCAGACGAGCTTCGCTTGTTCTTAGTTTTTTTTTTCTTTAAGCATACCTTGATCTGATGGGTTGATGTTTAGAACTAGTCCCAGGAGTACCATATCATTTAGACCTCAAATATCTGCAGACACGATTTCATATCCCAAAGCGGCCACACAACCTCATAAAGAAACTTGCTCAGATCATAAGAGCCAGAACCCCCGATGTTGAGACATCGCAAAACAATGCTTTGTTATTGCTGGCCAACCGCCACAGCCAGCTTCTCTTCAGTCAACTTCACCAAGGCTTCTCCGAACTCGGTCGGCTGCTCTTGACTCCGCAGCAAGCGCAAGAATTTCTAATTCTCCAGAGGTAGCCAAAGTCCAATCTCAAGAAGGATAACGCCAAGACTGTAAATATCGTGATGCATCTGATATCGGAGCGGCGTCGTGTCTCCGGCCTCCTGTCGATCGTGACTTGTCTCACTTGTTCTCTAGGCACATTGCAAACCGGACTGCCAGGCTGCGCGGGGACTGGAAGAGTAAGGCGACAGGCGGGACGTGGTTGAGGGTGGAAATGCAGCGGTGCCCGAAGAAGAGGGCCAGGCCGTATGCATGGTGACACGGCAGGCTAGGAGACGTTAAATGATCGTGGGTTTGGGGGTTGCATGAATACCGATATACCCACCTACGGCGGTTGGCCTATCAATAGGGACGTATTACATGGGGCACACACCAGTATACGGACTGCATGCATCTTACCTAATCACAGGCACAAGTGCAGGGAGAGGATAGTTTGAAGAATACATATATTATTATTAAACTGAAGGTGTGCCCCCCCTCCGATCTTCGAATAAGACGGGGCAATTGAAGTCGAGACGTCTCATTCACTATCATTACACTCGTACCGGAATCTCCAACCTTGGATGCCAGCGTGCTACCACAAAGCAGCCAGGAAACCAGCCGCCGCGGCGAACAGACCGGCCGACATGCGACCGGCGCCCGCTGTGATGGGAGCGGTCTTTGCCGTGGGCGCGAGACTGCTCTGGCCTGTGGTGTTAGTATGGTGCTGGGCGTGGGCATCGTGGTGGGTGGTGCTGACGGGAACCAGGTCGGTTGTGTGCGAGCCGTACGGGCAGTTGGCCTTGTCAGGCGGACACGACGTGACGGTGGCGACGGTGCTGTAGACAGTCGAGGTGGTGTACGAGGTGGACTCGCTGGACGGCCCGGGGCCGGGGGGGCCGGCCTTGTCACCGCGGGGCATCGCCCTAGTGCACTCGCGCAGCGCGTTGATCGTGTTGACGCCCATCAAACTCATGCGAATGTACTCCCTGGCGTAGGCCTGCGGCGCGGGGCGGCCATGGTTAGCCTCAAGACACTGCTACTGCGCGCAGACTGGGACCGTCCACGGACCACTGCCAACTTACCTCGTCCCAGACGCCCTTCTGGGCGGAGAACTGCTGAAACAGGGGGCCGGTGCGCGGCGACTTGGCAAGCGACACGTCGCTGGGAAAACGAAAGACGCCCGCCGAGGCATTGGAGCGGAGGTGCTCGCGGAAGTACTCGGTGTCCCACTTGCCGGGGGTGAGGTCCTGCGGCGGCGCGGCGCTGCTGGCGGCCGAATGGTTGCGCGATGCGGTGTGGGCGCCGATGAGGGCCACGACGCCGCCGGGGCTGACGGTCTTGTTGGCGAACAGGTCGATGATCTGGTCGGCCGTGAAAAAGGCGGGCGGCAGCTTGCCAACAGGCGCAGGCGTGGCGTCCTCGGGCCGACCGACGAACATGCGGATGCGCGGGCCGCCGGGACAGGCGAGCACGCCGACCTTGGCGCCACACTGCAGCAGGTCGGCCATGCTGATGCTGTGCGCCTGGTACTTGGCGTATATGGCCTGCATCTTGGCGCCGACGCCGGCCATGGCGCGGTTCTCAGGCCGTGCCAGCTCGTCCGAGAGCAGCAGGCTGCCGTCAGCCCCGCCCCACGCCGAGGCCCTGTCCCACGCGGCTGCGTCGTGGAAGCCCATGCGGATAGCGCCGCGCGCAAAGTCGTTACAAGTGTCTGTGGCCTCGTCGTGCATCAGCCCGTACAGCTCGTCGGCAATGTGCGTCCACACGCAGCACTCGTCCAACCGGCACTCAGCCGACTCCAGCCGCGGCGCGCTATACCCGCGGCTGCCGCGGCCCTCGGTCTGGCCCAGCAGGATTGCCTTGATCTCCTTGCCCACTGCCGAGAGCTTGCTTGGCGGCAGTGTCACCAAGTCGCCCAGCAGCTCCGTCGAGCCCGCGAACTGCCGCCGTGTGACTGCCGCGTGGAGTTCGGTCATGGACGGGAAGGCCGCTACCGCGCCGGCGGCATACAGCCAGCCCATAAAACCCGACCCCTTCATTGCGGTTGCCCGGTTGGCACCTAGCTGGTTTCGCGGGTACCGTGACTACCTAAAGTGCTGCGCCTGTGCTGGTGAGGTAACGACAGATGGTAGGAGAGGGAAAGAGCGACAGAAAATACAAACGAATGTCGGGCATCAAGCTACAGAATGCCTTGGCTTACCTCGAGCACCATCGCAGCGCTGGGGAGAAGCCTTTATGTTCCCCGTCACCTTTGGCGGAAGTCGGATTTGGTGGAGATTACTATTGAATTCCCAGTCCAGGTAGGTAGGTAGGTAGGGATGCAGGTAGGTCGTGTGCACCAACCCCTTGCCTCGCATTTTCGATCATCACTGCTGCTCAACTCGCTCCTTCCAGCCCCAGCACCGAAGACAAGGCCACCGAGCGCGAACATGGATGAGGCTGAGGTGGTTTGGGGGGCTATCCCGGCGCCGGGGCATCTCCACCTCCTGCAACTTGCACCTCCCGGTGAGCTAAGTCTCCTCAAACCGGGGTCTGCCGACCAATAACTTTGTCAGTGGAATTGGGAAAGCGCCCATCCGAACTTACCTCCCGCTACCAGCCCCAAACTTGGGAACTTGACCTTGCAATTCTTCAGGGGGCGGCGCTAATTGAGCAAGTATCCAACACGCCCATCCTACCGATTCGATCGCACCGACACATGTAGGTAGTCATTTACCGCAGCAGTACCTAGGTCCAGCCAACAGGACCAGACCAATCGAGGCTGCATGTTATCGAGGTAGCAGTCGGTCTGTGTGACGTTCAGCACCACGCTGGCCGGGATTACGCGCGGATTTGCGCAAGTATTAAAATAGTTGTGTGCAGCATGTCACCACCCTTTGCCCTGCTCCCGCTGCGCACGGGCACGGACACCACGGGCAAGCAAATAAACCCCTATTCCGTCCCGTCAGACGTTACCCCAAAAAAGAAAACACAAACAGAGAACTCGATGGCGCTTCATAGGCAGGCATTGGCTCGAGGTTAGATGGTGGGTCTTGTTTGGCTACGGCTGGCATTAAATGCTGGGCGTGATCAGGTAGCCCTACCAGGCTTTCCCAATCTCGCCACCTTGAGGTTCAACCTGCGATATGCTATACTTATTCAAATTTATGCATTTCAACTGCAAGTGTTTCTGAAACTAGAAAGTGAAATATGTAACATAGTAAACACCCAAAGCCGTTGTTGGGAATAGCAAACCAAGCTTAAACATCACGAGAATGATCAAAGCCGCCGTGAAAGACACTATTCGCGTCTGCTTTTCCGAGGCGCATGAAAGAAACCCCAAGCCCAAGTGCAGGACGCGTCGTGCCCCGCCCGTCCTCTCCCCCTGATAATGGTCCACATGTAACTACAGCTTATCCAAGAATTATATTGCTACGAGGAACCTCAGCAGTGCTGCAGACTCTTATCCGTCGCCACGGTCACAGTCCCAAGCAAAAAGGTTCCCACCCAGATGCCACCGATGACAGAGAGGAAATAACCAATGTTCATCGTCATCACAGCAAGCATCCTATCGGCGGATACAAGTGTTAGTTATCTGCCACATCTGTTTCCTAGGTAGGTGAGTACCTAGACAGGGAGCAGTAGTTGTGTGGGCTCGCGAGGGGCCACAGGGACTCACAACACATATCCCAAGCTGACAACCACGATCTCGTACGACGCCATGCCCAATCTTTGCAGGAAAGACGTCGATCTCCACGCACCCAGCCACCTTCTCGCCTCGGCGCGAGCCCCGAGCGGTCCGGCAGGCGACATGCCCGGCGCCGCCTCGTGGTGAGCCTTGGCAGCGGCCTTTTCATCGTCCCGGAGCAGAGGCTGTTCGGTCAGCTGCTGCTCGGGCAACGTCCAGACGGTGCGCTGGAGGACGGCCTTGAAGTTGACCAGAACGCATGCCAGGATGGCTAGGAGGACGAGTACGATGCACGCGCCAGCGTATTGACCTGGAGTGGTGGGCTTGGCGTCGCGGAATAGCAGCGGGGTGGTGGTGGACTGGAAGAAGGTCATGGCCATACTGGACAGGCTCATGGTGGAATCGGCAGTGCTTTCGCTGGTGCCGCCGCCGGCGCCGCCGGACATGCCGGGCATGCCAGACATTCCAGACATGTCGCGGTGGTTCATGCCGCCGTGGTCCATGTTGCCATGGTCCATGGTGGGAGGTGCCGGGTTGGGGGCAGGTCAAGAACGAGCGACGGTGAAAAAAGGCCGGATTCGTGATGGGTTTGCGATTTGCCAACGTCTGCGGGGTCGCCGGCGATGAACGGGGGGAGTCTCGGGTCACAAGCGGGCGGGCAACAAGAGGGGACGGCATGTGTCTGGCGACCCTGTGGTTATGATTATATAGCAGCGATATGGTGGAAGCGTAACTACCATGCTGTAATCACCTGAACCTGTCGGGTTACCTTGAGCTGGCAAATGACGGGTCATGCGTTGGGTTGGTAGGGGCTAGGAGGCAGACCCCCCCCCCCCGCGCCCGACAAAAAATGCGGGAGTCGCACCTGGGCTC
>Ga0247780_1001216_pt1 | contig 16916 bp, 15 predicted proteins | sample UWRJL079202R5_FD_179927 | JGI IMG/M metagenome (GOLD analysis project Ga0247780, IMG submission 179927) | Plant litter microbial communities from Arlington Agricultural Research Station in Wisconsin, United States - UWRJ-L079-202R-5 | ecosystem: Environmental > Terrestrial > Plant litter >... | reverse complement strand
ACACCCTCGACCACGGCGCCCACCACCACCCTCGCCCGCCCGGACGAGACTCCCACCGCCCTTGACGGCAGCCCCTACTGGCGCCGCCACGCCGAGATCGACGCCGCCCTGACAACCCTGACCACCCCGGCCCTCGCCCGGAGGGTTGTTCTCTCAGCTTGCGGGCCCCGATCCTGGCGCTTTCTTGCCGTAGGGGAAACGTGGCAAACGCGGGGCAGGCCTCGGGGTGTGTTTGAAATAACGGGTGCGTCTGCTGGGTAGGGTTGCAGCCTGTTGATATTAAGCTGGCTCTTCACTCATGTGCCCGTGGGAGGACGCCGATTGCTAAGCATGTGGAGGCCATTTCCATCGCCTTCTCTTTGCAATATTGGGACTATGAAAACCATAGGTACCTATGGTGGGAAACAACATGTACGCTACCCTAAAATCGACACTACGAATCTCAAGCAGTTACAGAGGATTGGCGGAAAATGCAAATCCGACCTCTCCCAGCCAGTGGTTCACCAACAACTAATGCAACATACAGGCAATTCTACGGCGACTTCAAATACCTCTTTCCAAGCGCACGCACTCCGAGCGATGCTCGTCCGATATCAACCTTTCTCAGCTCAGGTGCGACGGAAGAGTCACACCATCCTCGTCGGCCTTATTGAACTTTTCGGTGGCCGTGTCCGTCGTGGAAGCGGTGTCCTTGTCGATGTTAAAAAACTCAGCGAACGAGCGAAGAGGCCGGAAGAAGCCCGTTTCCCCGACAAACGGATGCCACTGCTCCCGCTTGTCAAAGTTCTCTGGAAGACAGTTATCCCTAGAAATTTTTCGAATCACAAATATGGGACCGTTGATGATGACGTAGGTGAGAATACCGCTGAGGGAGACCTCGTTATTAGAGAGCTGTCAAGAGAAAGAGAGAGAGAGAGGGAGGGAAGGGAGGGGGGGAAGACAACTTACGCGATAAGACCGTAGGCGATCGAGTAGCTGAATGGGATAAACATGAGCGTCACAAATGCGGGCACGGCGTCCCCGATATATTTCCAGTTGATGGCTACCACCTGACGCATCATCATGCACCCGATCTGTGTAGTTGTCAGACGATCCGCCGCAGTCAGGAGGAAGGGGGATATCATCAGACTGCTCTTACCAAAATCAGGGTGCACCCGGTGGCCCACGGCGGGATGGAGGCAAAGATGGGCGCAAAGAAGATGGAAATGATGAAGCAGAGGCCGGTGGTAACGGCGGTGAGGCCGGTTCGGCCTCCCTCGGCGACTCCCGAGCCCGACTCGATAAATACCGTCACCGGAGACAGGCCGAGCAGGCTGCCGACGGAGATGCTTAGGGCGTCGGTGCAGTAGGCGATGGTGGACCGGGGAAAGTCGCCCCTGGCGGGGTCGGCGACGCCGGCGAACCGGGCCATGCTGTACAGGGTTGCCGTGCAGTCGAGGATGTCGACGTACAGGAAGGTGAAGAGGGCCAGGGCGAACTGGGCCGGGTTGGAACCCACGTCCCAGTCGTTGGCCCGCAGGAGCCTGTCGATGGGGTAGAAGCCGACGACCTTTTTGAAAAAGTCGAACCTTGACTGCCCCTGATCATCATAGGGGAAGAAGGTGAAGGATGTGGTGCGGCTGTGCTCAAGTTAGCCATGCCAAGAGAGATTCTCTTTTGGATGTGATGCATAGGGGAAGGTACTCACGGCCAGGAAATAATTGACACGAGCATGATGCCGATGATCATGGCGCTCTTGACCTTGTACGCCATTAGCAGCACAGTGAGCATCCCGCCGAGGCCGAGGCCGATCCACAGGGCCGGATTGCTCATCTTGTGACTGATGCACCGTCCAGCCTCATCCAAGTACTCTGGGGGACAGCCGCCAAGCTCTAGGGGGGCGGGGTAAGAACCGGTCACGGCACCGATCCCCGCCGGGTACGACAGTCCGATGACGGCGAGGAAGAGGCCGATTCCACAGGCACTTGCGATCTTGAGCGAGGAAGGGAGCAGTCGCACCAACCACTGGCGCATGCCCAGGAGAGACAGGGCCATGAAGATCCACCCTTCGACAAAGACTGCCGTCAAAGCAAGACGATAGGGGATGATGCCCGTTCCGTGGAAGCCAACTACTTGGTAAGCAAAGTAAGCGTTCAGACCCATGCCGGGACTAAGGACAAGTCAGTTTGTGGATCACGCATTCACGAGGCCGGGCTGGGCTTACGCGAGCGCCACAGGCATATTGGTGAAGAGGCCAAACAACGTCGTTGCGAATCCGGCGAGGGCGGCAGTTCCTGTGATCAATTCGCGCTGGATGTCTGCACCCAGGTTAGGTGGTGTCCCCAATAAAACAACTTGCTCAGCGAGGAGCTGCAACACGCACCAAGTAGACACGCATTGTACGCCGGATCCTTGAGGCAGGTGATATCAGTCGTGTCGGTGCACACGCAAGTCCCGCCGCTATCCTTGAGAATGACGGCGTTGACCGAGATGATGTAGGCCATGGTGAAGAAGGTTGTCAGGCCGGCCCTGATCTCGGTTGAAAACCGAGTGTTCGGTAACGCTTTTTCCTGCCGAGGAGGGTCAACATGGAAGCAATACCAATCTCGGGGGGAGGGGGGGAAACATACATGGCCAGAACCTTCGAGCCTGAACAGCCTCCCAATGCTGGATCGGGCAAAGCTTTCATTGACCTTGCTGATGAGGTCGTCGAGGTACATCATGCCAGTCCTCCCGCACCCTCAGCGTCTAGAGTATAGAGTCAGGGCTGTAATTCCCAGACAATCCGACACATCGCTCTCGAACGAACAGGACAACAGACGAGAGAGCAGCCAGGGGCGGGATCGAGGAGAGAAAAGGGAGGAGAGGGACAGATGAGCCTTGAGAGGAATGGTGTGCCAGACGTGAGCAAGATGCTTACCTAAGGGTTTCGAGATGCAGATGGCTCTGCCGCTGTTCTGTCCTGGGTTAGCGGGGGTTTGACAATTTGGGGGCGTTCAGCCCAGCTGCTGCCATGGGCCGATGGCGGGGTCGGTGGTTTTGGCCTCTAGGTGGTCTGGACGCTGCTAGGTCCAGCTGAGCCAGGTGCGCTCAGGCCAGGCCCGCTCAGACCGCGCCCGGGAGGGGGACGCGCAGACGGTGGCCGCTAGCGGCGAGACGGCCGCAAATCGCTGGCCGTCCTCTCGGCCCCGGACCACCCAGCTGTTCGGGTAGCGCCATCTCCACAGCATTGGCCCCGACTGGGCAACCCCTGTCTGGGCCATCAGGAGCCGAAAACCTATCGACACCGCCGTGGGGCGTGGCGTCTTTGTGGCAGACGTGCCGCTCACAGGTGACAGCTGTTGATGCCGTAAGTGGGCGAATGGAGATGACAGAGATCTGAGCCCAGACGCCCTAATGCCGAGATCATACCATGCATCTCGTCTGCGGCCCGGGAGACCAAAGAAAGGCGGGCCAAATGGCCCATCACCACCCAGCGCAGGATCCCGAATCTTTGCACCACCGCCAACACCATAACCGCTTCCACCGCTTCCACCACCGCCGCATTCTGAACAAAGATGTTCAGTTCGGAACTATCATGGGCGCCGGTGACAGAGGTGGGCTCGAGAACCGAGTCAACCGACGACAGGGCACCCTTCTTCAAGCCGCCGCCCCCAGAACCCGCATCGACCCGAGAGGCACCACCGACAGGCAGGAGCAGATCGGTGAAAAGCTCCCACGGCGCGCCGAACCCGTCGGTCTTTCGCTGGGGCAAAGGCAAGACGTCTCGGACTTTGAGTTCTACCCACCATCAACAGCGCTGGCAGGCCAAGTCTAGCAGCGGCTCCGGGCTAGGCCCTGGTTCGGGCTCAGGAGTGTGGATCAGCACCGAGTCCACCGTGGAAATGCCCGAGGAGAGGGGCCTAGCCCTAAGGCACGAATTGCCAGCGTCATCGCTATTCACGGCCTCGGGGCAGGTGCGATTTCCATCGTTAAATTCCCCGACCGCCAGTTGCCCTCCCACCTTGTCACGTTCATCCTCTCGATATCATTGCCCCAGCTCGGGCTACGAGAGCGAAGGCTGCCCGTCACGACCACAAACGCTGGAGATGGCCGAGAGCCAGAAGGGAAGCAATGGCGAGCGCTGGCGTTCGCTCTGGTAGTTCAACACCCTCCTCTTGTGGCAACCTTGATCGCGACGTCGACTAACCCTGAGCGTTCGTGTCCATCTAGGCGGCCCCCCGAGGAGTGGGCATCGAGCAGCAAAGGTCCCATCTCCAACTCCGACTACCTGGACAGCTCTCCCCAGACGACCATCGTCTCCCTGTCGCGGAGCCAGAGCTCTGTGCTCGACGGGCTCAGCCCCCCGCCCAAGTCGCCCGGCATCCACCGGCCGAGCATGGCCGACTTCCCGCCGTCCCCGCCCGCCGCCGCCACCGCCGCCACCGCCGCCGTCGACACCCCGTCCTGGAGCGGCCTCCAGGCGCTGGTGCGGCGGATGCCCAGCGCGTCCGCCGCCACCCGCTGGAACCGAGCGACAGAGGAGTGGCCCGGCCCGCTCGAGGCGTGCGAGCGCGACGAGATCGAGCTCGAAAAGCAGCTCTGGCTCCTCGCCGAGCTCCACCGCCGGGACGGCGCCGCCCCACCCGCAGCAGCCCGCCTGTCCGTGCCGCCGGCGTCGCCGGCCGGCTGGACGAGCCCCCCCGTCCACGCGGTTCAGCGGCCCGGCGGCGGCTCCGGCCGCGTCCTCGACGTGTGCAGCCGCCAGGCCGACCTCGTCCAGCTCGCGGCCCTGCAGCCCGGGGCCCGCATCGCGCACCTCGCCCCGACCAATATCACTTCCCGAGACTCGGGGGGGGCGGAGGCTGCATCGCCGCTGCCCCTCCCTCCCAACGTAGCTAGCCTGTCGCTGCTGTCGTCGTCGCCACAGGACCCCCCGGCCTTCCCCCTCGGCGACGCGACCTTTGACCACGCACGCGTGACGCCCGCGGCGGTGGGGGCGTTCTCCGGCCCGCAGCTCATGGCGCTACTACGCGAGTGCTACCGCGTGCTGGCGGTGCGGGGCCGACTGGAGGTGCGGATGGTGGACCCGGCGCCGTGCGGCGGCGACGGCGGCGTGGGCCCGGCGACGGCGCGCTGGGTCGAGGCGGAGCTGCTGCTCGCGCTCGAGGCGCGGTTCCGGTGCACGCGCCCCGCCGCCCTGGTGCCGGTGTGGGCCCGCGAGGCCGGCCTGGAGCTGATGACGGAGGGGGGTGGGAGTGCCGGCTGCGACCACGAGTTCCGCGTGTGCGTCGCCGAGGGGGCGGCCCCCGAGGAGCGACTCGAGGCGGAGCTGGTCCGGGCGCTGCTGCGGAGCCAGTACCCCTTTGTCAAGACGTGGTTGTGGGAGGTGGAGGAGTGTCGGGCCGAGTGTCTGGAGAGGGCGACCAAGTTTCGGGTGGTGAGTGTGTTTGGGCTCAAGGCCTAGCTGTGGAGTGGATCCATGGACATTGTCGAGAGGACAGTGTTGACGTTCATTAAGAGATTTTTTACCAATACTAATAGGGCCCTGCTAACCGCGCACTCATCGTTTGGCTATTCGCGCACTCATACCCCCAAGGGTTAGGGTTATGTATTGCCCCACATAAGACTTTTTTCCATGCCAACATCCCCAGTCGCCAACCCTGCCATTTTTGCAATCCCAACACCACGCAATAACCCTGCCAATCAACAACGCCTTGTCGCATCAATGCAGCACGTTTTGTAGGGCAAAACTAGCCATTTTTGGCTGCTTTTGAGCCCTCGGAATCATCCCTGCGTATTTGCGCGTCCAACCCTTGCCATCCGTGGCGGTCGCAACGATGCCAGCCAATGCGGGGCAGACCTCACGCCATGGCGGTTCAATTGACACCGCCATTGAGATCCAATCTTCGAGCCAGCCTTCCTAACAGCCCCTGCGGTCAATTCGAGCGATTCGAGCGATTCCAGCGATTCTGAGACCTGGGAGGGCTTTTCCACCTCAAGCGACGATGAGGCCCAAGACCACCACCACAGCGAGAGCGATAGCGATAGCAATAGTGATAGTGATAGTGACGATGAGGTTATTCCTAGGCCCCTGACCGGCTTCCTCTCCCTTACTATTCAAGACCTACAGAACGCCGTCAACGAGTGGGCCAAAGAGCGAGGGTTTGCCGTCGTACGGCAGAACGGTCGTAATCGAGAGGACCGTACTCGAAACGAGGGAGAATATACGCGGTACGATATCGTCTGTGGCCGCTATGGCAAGCCACGGCAGTCTGAAAGCGTTGGTCTAAGGGAGCCATCTATAAGGAAGTGTGGTTATTTATAGAAGGGATACGCTGTTAGAACTGCTGCCGGTTAGCTATATCGGGATAACCCTAAGTCCCCTAAACACAACCACACGCCCTCTACTCATCCCTGCGGTCATTAAACATATTGCGATAGCTAGGCGCAACGGTCTACCGAAAATGATATTATGGGCGTATAAATCCGTTCATTGAAAGGATGAGAAGCTTAGAAGGGATATACACGCGGTCTTTGGCCCTCATGAGCTACAGAAGCTGGGATCCCGAACACACAGTTTCAGTATAGCCTTAATGTTGAATGGGGAAGGATTAAAACCACCTCTACCAACTCATGTGCGCTCAATAGCTCATTAAAAACCAGAGCCCCGTTTGCAGTCCCCGAACAGTTCGCGGATCCAGGGGAGAAGCCCGACCATTCCAAATGACATGTTTTCCTGAAGAAACCCTCTGCATCGCCAGCTTTTTGTATTGATTTTGCCAATTTCTCTTAGGACTTTTACATACCCTTCTTCAACCAAGTGAGAAATACGAATCGAGTGCCGACTGTAAAACTCGGTAAACGCATCAGGTGAAAATGTATACCCGCTATCACGCACTTAGATTCCGGCGAGGCGAAATTGGACTTAGAAGCATCGCATCCCACACCCGATGGTTTAAGGGTGAGGCCGAAGCTGATAACCTGGGTTTCTGAACCGCGGTCGAGGAGCATGTTGTAATTGCTAAACGAGACATATCTGGACTGATCCGTAGAATGAGGGTTTGGAAGTGCCAGGACGGTGCCAGCAAGAGGGATGATTGAGGTGATCACGCCTTGGAAATTATTCGCTAGAAGTTTGACACTAATAGCTTAATTGGGAAAGAAGTAAGCACTACCAAGGTAATTTTCAAGCAGCTAATCATGGGAAGAGTCGGGATTGTTATTTGTCGCTAAGGTATTTATATTTTTAAGGTTATAGAGCATAGGATGTGTCGGATTTACCACATTAATAATTAGATGGCCAAAAGACTGTTGTATTCAGCTGTTCTGGCAAGTGTCTGTACTCGCCAAAGGCGCCAGGGGGTAGAACCACGGGCCTCCGGCGTGTGGATAATCCGACAGGATGCGGCCTGGGCTGAGGTCACACTTCGGCGAGAATAAAGTGGAAATTGGTGAAAGATATAGCGTTGCTGCCTTCGTTCCTGGAGGATAAATGGGAAATTTTACTCCGCGCATCACTACAACGCAGCTGTTTGCTGCAGAATCGCCTAATTATGGGGTCGGCGTAGTGAAGGGCATTGAAACCCCTAAACCCTTTCATCAGCAATGTTCAGGGGCATCATTGGGTGGCAGTCAGGGGCTTCCCAGACACACTTCTGCCCGGGCACCTTCCTGATTTCGCTGCGAGCTGAGCATGAAGTCTCTCGACGGGCTGGTGTTTGCGCCCATGGAGACGACGCCCTTGTCTGGCGTCCGGCGGAGAAGCGCGACCAGGGCGCGCGTGTACAACCCGATTGGAGACATGGCCGGGTCGACGGCAACACGGAGCTCCGAGGCCATTTTCCCCAGGGGCATGTCGATGGTTTCTTGGTTTCAGGGGCTAACCTATTACGGCTTTTAGTAATAATATTTCCACTAATAGAAAAGACTCGTTCTATAGGAGCCGAGATATCCGGAATAGTTAAAATCCTTCTAGCCATAAGGCTTAGAAGTGGGAATTAATAAACTGCTAATTTCCAATAATCTAAAGGATTAACCTAATAGACGTCGACTGCGAAATGAAGAGCACCAAGGGCGTGAGCTTGTTGTCATGGGCTTCAGGAAACGGGTTGACAGCGGTCGTACGGCTCCTCCTCCAGAAGGGTGCGGACCTCAACACCCAAGATCAGCTCCAGCAGACACCGCTAATATGGGCCGCGTTGTCCGGTTATACGGCGATAGCCAAGCTGCTACTCGAAAGAAATGGAAAACTAGAGGTGAAGGGGAAGGCCCGCTATCGGCTGCTGGGCAACGCCGTCGCGAAGCATATCTTTTCTTAGCAAACGATTGACCTGGAAATGGAAGACAATGATGGCTACACAGTGTTGTCTGGATCGATTGCAAACGGCCATGAGGTGGTAGCTAGGCTGCTACTCGATAAAGGAGCTAATGTTGAAGCGAGGGATAATTCTGGTCGGATGCCGTTATCATGGGCCGCTGAGCAGGGCCAGGAGGCGGTAGTTAAGCTATTACTCGAGAAAGGAGCTAACATTGAAGCGGGGTTTTATTTGGCGCCATTATTATGGGCCGCTGAGGGGGCCACAAGGCGGTAGTTGAGCTGTTGCGCACAGCGGATCCTCATATCCACATAGGGGGCAAGGCTGGCACGATGGTGCAATCGACTGTCGATGCCCGCGCGTAGTGCAAATCCCTGATCTGGCAAGCCCCGGTAATGCTGGTAGGCCTTGTCTTTAGGCGCCCTCTGCCCTGGACGCCAAGCGTAAGGCCTGCATGCCTAGAAGTGCAGCTGGCTGATGGCCAAGCGACATGTAAGTCTTCCAAGAGTACCAAATTTAGCTAGCATACTACCCTGCTCGCCCCGGTTCTTGGATCCTCGGTGCCCATCCGCCCTATCCGCTCGTCTCAGAAGAAATGCCACCATTACATCATGCCACATCAAGATGCCCCCAAATTTCATCGCCATCGGGGCACTGTCCTCACAGGCCCTCATGGTCCACACTGCTCCTAGCCCGATGCCATTCCATCAGCGTCCCAAACCCCAATCCACCCCCAAACCACCCTCGCCCAGATTGATGCCGGAGCCCGCCCTCCGCTGAGGGACCCTTATTACCTAGAAGCCCCATGGGAGCTGATTTTGTTCTCTTCCTTTCTCTCATAAAAACCATAATGGATCCGGTCACTGGTCATGGCCCTTACCTGTCTGGCCCGTCACAAGCAGCAGGAGGATTGCCGATTCACTCCGAGTGGACGGGGCCGACGACGCAACGCCAGTCCACTAAGGCAACCTCCAAGTCACGGTGACCTGAGCAGTGTAGCCCGCAACGGTGGCCATGGCAGTTGCGCAATAGCTGTTGTAGATGGAAAGGGCCCTGCTCTGGTCAAGCGAGGCTGTGGATCCGCAGTGGGACTTGGATGAGGGAGGAATATTGCTGAGCCTGGGTGCTAGCAGTCTGGATCTTTTAGCAGGATCATATAGTAAGCACATGCTGCGGTTTTCGGCTTCTTGTCAAAGGTTGTGATGCCTTTAAAACGCGCCAAAGGTTCTGGGAGGGGTTTTCGAAAGCATGGCCGCATGAAAAGTGCTGAATTTGGCTGTGAAATCGAAAATTACCTGTTGGCTTGCTTTGGCATGCCCCCAAGCCTGGAATGGCTAGCGTGTCTGGAGCTATCAACCACTAATCAGGGGTGAGCCGGCTGTGAACCAGGTGAGCCAAAGGGGAGCTGAGCAGAGCCCGACTAATAGTAGACCTGTTAGCTCCCTATTCCTAAACACAGATGTAACGGGATCAATAGCACAGGCGTCGCAATGTCCTGCGTTCAAAGATTACGCTGCTGAACGCGTGTTCTCATTATAGGGATGTATGTCTTCTTGTATGTTATCGGCTTCCAAGGTTGCTAGCATACTGGCTAGGTAGGTGTGCGGCTTTAGGGACTTCAATTACGGGTTGATCCTCTCATCTGTGACAAGAAAGGCTACGACTGTCTGGCGTGTCCCCGCGATGATCCAGCATGTGCGAATTACCACCGCTACCTGGAGCGGCTGGTGGTGAGAAACTGTAAGGAAGGCATCTAATTTCTCTCCAAGCTGTTTTATGAGACGAATCTAGGCACACAAAATTTCCATTTTCGCACCTCGCCTAGGTAATACAACTTACCCTAGCTCCCCTAACCAGGGGACATGATTGTAATTTCGATATATTTGTATAAATAGTAAACCTAAATCTCAGCCCCTTACACGTTCTATACGATTCCCCAATTTCCTCCGAGCCTTAGACCTCTTTTACACTTGGAGAGCCACGTCCTTCACCCACTCCAACCACTCCTGGTTAGAATCCGGGTTCCAGCCAACTTCACTCCCACCTCTCCTCCATCATCGTCATCTAGACTTTACAGCCCATCGATAGCTGCAACGAGGGCTTTTTGGTTTGATCTCGCAGCGAAAGGGGATTAAATGATCCCCACTTGGTCTACGAAACAGCTAGTTCCGCAGCAGATACTAAGGGCATCAATCGTATACACAAGGTACGGATTGTTTTTATTAGCTAGGTAGATAAGACAGCTAAGCACCCTGTAAAAGCAGTAAGTTCCGTCGATAACGTAACTACTCTATCATAATGCGTGTCACTTATGGTAGGGGGTAAGGGAAACATAACGTTCTAAAGCTAGAAAAATCAGCAATAATAGAGCTAAGGCATTATTAATCAGCTTGCTTTATAGTGAACAAGAGCGCTTTACACCCTAAAAGCAACAGATAGAACACTGCAAACACAGAAACGGTAACAGTAGACTACTGCGGAAATTTGGACTAGTGCCGTAAGGTACTAGGAATGAAACTACAAAAAGAACCACACCTACAGGAGAAGGTACAGTCAGCTTGTAAGGCCAACTTTCAGGTTACTGGTCTTCCGATCGGAGGGACAGGAAGACAATTGCTGTAGAGAATCGGAAACGTACCTAATATGAGACGAAGCCTAGCATGGAACGAAATCTAGTATGGGATAAAACTTAGTATGAGACGGAGCCTAGGATGGAACAACAAAGGAAACGAGTGACCGTAGATTAAGTTATCTTCCTTAGATCGGAGGGACAGAGTGTCACTAATCTCTTCACAGGGAGTCTTCGTAGTGGAAATCGTTAGTTGTTAAATTCGATAAAGCGCAGTTCGAAGAACCGCGTGGTACGACCTGCACCTGGCACGGGTCCGAGGGGGACCTGGTCAGTTAAGACAGCGTATGGTAGGACGCCAAGGCTTAGGGGTGATCCAAAGACGGCTTGTTAAGCTAGCACTCCTAGACGGGGGTGATACACTGTCACTGAAGGTCGCTGTCACTATAATTCACAGAGGCGAGTCTGAACAGTAGGATATAAATGAACAATATAATACTAGCGTGAGGAACCAGGAGTCCCTTACGGCCATCGTGGTCACGATGATGACTATTTATACTAGCTATCTAAGAAGTACCTTTGTACCTTTGCTCACTCTGCTCACTGCTAAGACACAGTCATCACAATGAGCAACTCACCCTGCTCACTCTGCTTACTCCGTTCCGCCAGTGAGCACGGTGAGCACACAGTGTGTGGCACAGTGCGGTATCGTTTCCCCGCACGGTCCTTCTGCGGGGAATCCGTCGGGCCGCGCCGGCCCAACTAGCGACCTGCGGGTTCGTCACAGCGTGCTAAAGAATCTATCGCTACGTACAAAAGCAGGTATAACGATGTTATAAAACTAAGAATAAAAACAGAGTAAACTAAAACAAACGCCCCGAGTTACACTTCTCCTTAAGACTAGCCGTTACTTCCACTACTATACAGCAGTCTCGAAAACGAAGTAACACTTTAAAAAGAACTAACGCGAGAGAGCAATACAACTCCTTCTTTATAGCCGATCGACTAATCTATATACCCAGTCCTCTAACACCTTCTATCCTTCTTACAGTTTACCCCATCCGTTAAAGCCTGGCTGGTGCGTAGGGGGTAAGAATAGGTTTAAGGTTTGAACTTCAGGAACCCACAGGGCTGTAGTACAGCGCTGTGGCTCAGAGGAAGAAGTGCTGTACTGGTCCAAGCCGACTACAGTACCGTAGGCACTGTAGGAAGCAAACAAAGGCCTGAGTTACAGGGCAGTGCCACTGTAAATAAGGGTCTCACAGCGAATATTAACGCTGGAAATAAGAGGATCGGGAAGGCAGTGCCTTATAGAATGACTGGAAAAAGAATAGGATTGCTTGCTATTACTCAGCAAATCCAGTAAATTGTTGCTTACTTAGAGAAGACTACATACAGCTTCCATCGAACATTCGGTGCCTGGCCGGGTGGATTGATATGAGAGATCCTAGGTAGCTAGCTAGGTATTTTTGTGGCATCTTGTTATGCAGTGTTCTGCATTGTACAACCAGCACATTCATACCGAGAAAGTGGCATGCAAACAGCACAGATTTGGCGTGCACACTGTAACCTGCCAGCGGCGCGGCCGTATCGCGCGAGAAGGATTGCGAACGGGTGGCAGTGCAGGAGAAGCGAGCCCGGTGGTCCGTTTTTCTTGGCTTTTGGGTTGGGGGAGGATGACACGCAATACTTCCCTGCAGATTTTGGAGCATGCGCCGCCCGGATGGTACCGGGTAATTCCTCACGAGGCGACATTTACGAGAATTCCAACGTAGCATAGGCCCAGTAGCACCGGCGTTACGAGACTCAGCTTTCAAAGTTACATGCATTCTTTCGAGACACGAAAAGGATATATAAAGACCAGACATCCGAGAGAGCGAGGACATGACAACAGACACAACCAGAACATCAAGTTCATCTCTCCTCTAGTACACATCCATATCTTACTTAATATTAATATCTAATTCACCCACTCAAAATGCTCACCACCACCTTCTTCGCGCTCGCCTCCCTGGCCGCCGCCAACCCCATTACACCCCGCGCCTACCCCCCAAGACAGACATCTTCCGGCTTCACCCTCATCGCCAACCTCACCGACCCCACCAAATCCACCCTCTTCAACGACCCCATCAACCATTGGTCCTTCGGCAGCGTGCACGTCGGCGCCGGCCTCAACACCGCCATCCTCACCCCCCCTACCCACGGACACATCCTCTTTGTCAACGGCACCGGCCGCGAAGTCTCAGCCGAAGCAACCTCTATCAGCCTCCCCCCACTGGAAACCACCAACGGCCTCATCCCCTGGGGCGTGCAGTTCAGCCAATACCCTAGTTCTACTACGCCCGAGTCCGTCTACCTCGGCGTCAACTTCGGGTATGGCTCCATCGGCGCGGGCATCAGGGGTGGGCTGCGCAGCCCGTGGCCCGTGGCGTTTGCGCCGCTGCAGGGCAAGTGGATGGTTTGCAATGAGAGTGCGCCGACGTACGGACGGCCGCAGTACCCGGTGCGGATTGCCCAGGAGGTTCCAGAGAACTGTGCGGAGATGACGCTGTTGGCGCAGTGTGCGACGCTGCCGGTGCCGCTGTTGGGGGTGGAGGAGTTTGGGTACCAGGTTATGGAGGTAGATTGTTATGAGGATGTGAAGGGGATTGAGTGGGGGAGGTATTAGGTGGAAGGTACCTCTTGTGATGGGGAGTAGTAGTAAGAGGGGGCTAGAACTAAGGAGGGAGGGATGAAGGGGGAGGAATAGAAGTTTCCCAGGTTTTGTTCGAGAGATGGTAGATAAGTACGGTACCTGTTTAGAATAGATCATAATTTAATTGTCATGTCCGTCTCTGTATGAAGGTGTCTTCTTACTATTAAGATAGCCTATGAGTTTTGATGTTATCGGCCATCTTGCATTCTGAAGAGGCCTTCCTGCATTCTCAAACGGCCTCTTCTAATGGAATTAGCGCATCTCACGGCGCGTTTAAAGTCTAATGTGAGACGAACCTGGGCTCTCGAAATTTCATTTTTCGCACCTTGCCCACGTGACATTGCTCACCCTTGCTTAGGCTCGGCTCAGTCCCTGCTCAGGATTTGCTCAGGCTAGCTCAACTTTTATTGGAAGCACGGCACACAGGATTTGATGATGATATGATTGTATTGCTTGTGTTGTTCTAGCTTCCAGCCAGAACCTCCTTCTTTTATGGACTAATCTGTGGATTCGGCTTCGTCACCAGTACCATGCATCCAGTCAGCTCCGCTGACTAGATGCCCAGGGCCCCTGAACCCCTTTCTTTCTGACACATATTGCACATGTAGAATAGCAACCGCTATCAAGCACGATTTCCAGCACTACGCTAATCGCAACAGAACAAACTAAGTGCAAAATAGGGGGGGTGAGCAAGTGAAGAAAACATACTCCTTTTCTTTTTTCTTTTTTTAAGCCCTCCCCCAAATGAGATTCGGCATGTCGAATTGACGTCAACGGTTGGGGGTAGCAGAATGTCAAATTCTGAGACAGGGTGTCACAAAGTCGCGTGCTCGATAAGGTTCTTAACCTCCAGGCTATGTAGACAGCAAGACGGTGTGAAATAGCTGGGTCGCTCGGCCAGGTTGACACCGTCCAAGTCAAACACGTCCACTTTCACCAGCAGCTCCTTCAGCATGATGGTCTCGACTCTGGTGTTGCTGTACGTGAGGGATGTCACGCACTTGACGGGAATCTTGAGCTCACGCGAAAGCGCTAGGAACTATGTAAAGCCAATGGGCTGCGGCCGCGCCGGCTGTCATGGCGACGCGTATCCCGAACATGATGGAGCTAAATTCATTGCGAATTTCTAGACGAAAAGAGAGTCAGCTACCTCGCTGTCTCAACGTTGGTCATGACTGCTGTGTGGACGTACGCTTGCAAGTTCGGAGGAACACGAGCAGTCCTCTCAGAACAGCGGAAGGACGTTGCGGGAGGGCATTGCCGTGCTGGGTGATGATTTTCTGCCTGTGAGAGCATCAGTCATTTATTACACAACCTGCATGTCTCAAACGCAATGGTGTCCAGGCTTACTCGTCTTGGCCGTCCTCCTGAGGAGACGCAGCGGCAGCTGTGGCCGCGAGGAGGGGAACGAAGAGCGAGCGGAAGAGCATGTTTGGGTTATGAATTGATGGTAGGACTTTGATAGGACTTTGACAGAAAGGTGCCAAAAAAACTGCGGAACTTGAGACAATTGATGTGAGTTGAAGAGACTGGCCACGCGGGAACTTGGGGCTTTTAACATGTTTTTCGACGCATAACTTACAGTCCAAGGCATTATTTTTTGAGGCCAGACGCAACATATCCCATTTCTCCAACGCAGAAGCGTGCTCGTTTTTTGCAAGATGGCGTTGAGCCGTAGTGGGATGCACACCAGACAGGCAACGTCATGCCGCCGATATTAGCCGGGGCTTTGCTCCGGCAGGCTCGGACGCAGAAGCGCTGCAGACGTTTTGCTCTAAAGGGGGGGTAAGCTGAGGCCAGGCACTTCTGCTGGTGGTGTCCTGTAATAACGGGCCTGCTCGCCTGACAACCGTATTTCCAAGGCATCTTAGTATCTTCGCAGGCAGAATAGGAGGCTTGTTGCTGCTGTGCTACGGGTTTCTCTCCCGCACAGCAACGAAGTAAGGCGCTGAACTTGGCACACCCGGGCCACATTGCAGCTCGGTGAGCCTACGGGGCATCCCATTGACCAATCCCTAGGAAGCTTTTTAGCTGCTCGCGTTGTAGCACAGTTTTCTGCCAAAAGTTCCCCCTTAAAATAGCGTTGATCAATGCCAAGCCTCGCATGCTTAACCCTCTTCTTCGCAGATGCCCGTCTGCCTTGTGGCAGAGCAGGGGCTATATCTCCGACCGTACCTCTATGCCGTAAAGCCGCCTCCATACCCACCAACTCTAGTCGGAACACTAACTTGTCTGCACCACTCGTCTGAGTATCCTAGTCTTTCAACTGCCATGGATACTCTAGCACCACCGCGCCGTCCGCGGCCCGCAAGCTGGCCCTGGACAGTACACGACGGCTCAACTTCGACACTCTCCACCACGGCCCCGGTCAACTGGACGACTCTACCTGCCAAAGACGAGAAACAGACGCCAACATACCAGGACTCCGACTTTTGGGCACGCAACCTTTGCATCGGCGGTCTGGTCCTCGGATGGGGTGCATTATTCTCCTGCCTGGCCATAGCCATCCATATCATCATCGCAGGGCCTACCATAACCCCCTCGTGGCTGCTGCTGCGCGTCGCCATGATCGGGCCCATGGGCTATTCCTGGGATAGTAACCCAAAGGCGCTGTACAATAACGACCACCGTGTGAACAACGTGTCCGAGACGTCCATGGTCCTCATCCCCTTGCTCCTTTAAATGGCCATCACCTTTGTGGCGTCTTGCCTCGACTCGATCCACGCTACCACCCTCCGCTGGGCCCTCTGGCACGACGGACACCTCCGCCACAACACTAACCTGCACCTCTTCACCTCCTCCAACCCCCGCAGCCCTAACGGCTGGCCCGCCAACGTCCTGCCCAGCCTGAGCCTAATATTCGCCTACGGCAGCGCTACCGTCATGACCTTCCCTGTAACCATTGTCGCCATTGTCGAACTCAAAGACTGCGGCCGCAAGCTCGCCTTCAACTACAACGGCGACTTCGGCCCGGACCGCTACGGCATCAGCTTCAACGCCTGGGGTCTGCTTGGCCTGGGTACCGGTTTCCTCCTGCAGAGCGCCCTCTGCACCTAGTGTTTAATGCACGACGCACGCCACCACATCATCGGAAGCTAAAGTTCCAATCCCCTAGCCACCGCTAAGGCGTGCTATCTCTTGCAAGAGCAAAAAAAGACTCTAACCCTCAACCTAAGCTACCTCCCATCTATCCCCTCACATACCTTTACTTTCTGCGTTCTCGTGATAGTTGCGTGTGTTTGTTCCCCGGTTCCACAATTACCTTCCGTTACCAGTAATCATGATTGCTAGGAGACGCGGTCCCATTGTACCACGATACACTCCCAGTCTCCTAACATAGTTCGACCAACCGAGCCTAACGCTCTTACTACTGATG
>Ga0247780_1001215_pt1 | contig 16918 bp, 9 predicted proteins | sample UWRJL079202R5_FD_179927 | JGI IMG/M metagenome (GOLD analysis project Ga0247780, IMG submission 179927) | Plant litter microbial communities from Arlington Agricultural Research Station in Wisconsin, United States - UWRJ-L079-202R-5 | ecosystem: Environmental > Terrestrial > Plant litter >... | reverse complement strand
GATACAGGAGAGGAGAGGGCCTTTTGTAGGCTGTAGTCGGCTTCCAGAGCCTTCTATCTACTATACAGGATTGGAATAGTGGCCGTAGGCCACGTAAGTGCTTGTGTGACTCACTGGGTTCCAGAGGGTTCGGCGCAGTGCGCCGACCCAGTGGACCCACTGGGGCTAGAAACCAACATTTATAAGTAGGGGGTAAAAACTAAATTAGTAAATATTAAAATCTCTTAAACCAGTTATTCTTTCCGGAGGGCAATTTATTAACGGGGTGATAGCCAAAAAATGACTATAGAAAATTAATAAGAAAAATTAAATTAAGCTGGGACTAGTTAGTTTATTATTAAAGGTGGGTCTGTTCGGGCCCCAAATAACGTGATATAATATGGTTTCAAATACGTCACGTGACTGGGATTCCAAATCTGAAGTTAGATTTAGGATTAGGGTTATGGTTCAGGAGTTATTAATGTTTGAAAAGAATTAACAAATGGGTATTTAGAAATAAAAACAAGGCTAAATCTAATTAAAAAAAGGTGGTTTTATATATAGTTTTTAACGCACCACTAAGTACCCTATATTGAGTGCCTTATATTATGTACCTTATAAGTGTAGTTACGTACTCTAAACCACTAGCCGAATCTTTTAGACCCCTAGAGGGTTCTAGAGAATTCCAACCCACTCTAGGGCCCCTTAGAGCCCCTGGAACACTCTAAACCTTCTGGAATTCAGGGGGGTGGAACTCCCTGAATCCAGTAAGGCTACTGCCCCATAGAATTAACTAGAACATCACAGTGGCTACGTCAGCCACTACGTTAACAGAACCACGTAGAATGGTTTAGAATAGTACTATTCCATTATTATATTAGTTAGTTCCACTTTACAAAAGGCTTTGGAATTCTTCCAGAGCCTCCTATAGCCTATAACAGGCTCTTTCCTCTCCTGTATCTAATTCTAGTTAAGCAAGCAATTCCACTCTATTCTATTCATCTTATAAAGCACTGCCTTCTAGATTCTCTTGTTCTACAGCGTTAATATTCGCTGTAGCAACCCTTCTTACAGTAGTACTGCCACTACAACTCAGGCCATCTCTTGCTTCCTACAGCGCTGGAAGCGCTGTAGTACGGCTTGGACCAGTACTGCACTTCTTCCTCTGAGCTACAGCCCTGTATTACAGGCCTGTGGGTTCCTGAAGTTTAACAAAGGTAAGTCTAAATAGTAAGATATAAATGAATAACGTAATATTAAGGTAAGGAATTAAAACCCCTTTAGTTATTATAGTTACGATAATAACTATCTATATTAACTATTTACAAAGTATCTTATACTTTTTTTATTACTCTGTAGTTTCTTATCTGTAAAGTATAGAGTACTACTCTGTAATTCTTAGCCTACTCTGCGATAGAGTCATATTGCTAAAACAGAGTAACCTTTTATTAGCTAGCAGAGTGTTTAGGAACAGTGTGACGCTGTTTCTAACATCGTGCTTGTAATTGTTAGAAAGAAAGGGGTTCTGGCCAGAGGCCAGAACTGTCAGAAAGAAGAGTCTAGAAACCACTGGAACAATAGATTTGTAACCATTGCCATAGACGCGCAATTGTAGTCGCGTGGCTTTGCTACACGGCTTGCCACTATTCACAGCTATAAGGAAGGTTCTCTAGCTGAGCCAGAGAGCCGAAAAAAGCAAGACAATTACGCAGTTACAACCCCTTCAATTCCACAGAATCCAGAGTGCAGTGCTTCTGACAGTAATATAGTGCTTAGTGTGGGGAATCCCTCTGGCTGCGCCAGCCTAACTAGCAGTCTGCAGGTTTGCTGAAATGAATCAGTGGGGCAGGCCCCAAATTGAGATGACAGTGGGGGTATGAGTGCGGGGTGTCAGACTACCAATTGAGATAACGGTAAGGCTTAGTGGGGCCCTGAAATTGGATGAGTACGGGGCTGGGTATAGGGCTCAGTGCGGGGCTTAGTGCTCTTCTCATTCTGTGGCTCATTTATGAATTCCTGACTCTCGCAAATCAAGCCGTGAATCTTGTTCGGTGGAATCTGGAAGATTTAGATTCGGACTCAACTTAGGCTCAATTGCGCCGCCATCCTTCGAACAAAGTTCAGAGATTGATGTGCCATCCTTCGACAAAGTTCAGACATGTTTGTGATGGCTGATGCGTGATTATCAATCTCTGAACTTGTCCAGCAATCAATGAGCTCATTCTTCTGAACTTGCATCTGAACTCTGCTCTGAACTGCATGGTTGCACCCGGCAGTCAGCATTGAGCTCGGAGCTCATTCTTCTGAACTGCATTCGCCACTGCGTGCTCATTCGGCTTGCTTTTCTGGCTTGCTTTTTGTCGCTCATCCTCCCTTTCGGTCGATTTTTCTTTCACGACCCTCTCTCAGCCATATGAGAAGCTTCGCTCGGCAATACATTGAACACCAGCTCAGCCATCACGAGAAGCTAAGCAACAATCACCCGCCACCAGCCACGGAGCCTTGTGTTCTTTCATCATGCAGAATGATTGGGCGCCGGAAAAGGAGGAAGGCGACCGGACACAAGGAGACACAAAGGACTTGGCATCATTGGGGGTGTCCGTTTGCGTCGCTAGACGGTTTGTCGCCATCTATTTCAGCCATTCCATTCCCACTCTTGCTTTCGCTCATCCAACTGCTTCTGTTCCTCAGCCACAGAAAAACACATCGAAGAGCCGAACCTCCATGGACACCCTCGAAGAGCTGCAGCAGCGTTTGCGCGCCGCCGAGGAGCGTGCCGAGAAGGCGGAACAACGTGCTGAGGAGGAACATCAACGTGCTGAGGAGGAGAAGAGCGATAACCGCTCCACCAGCCTTGACGAGTACCTGGAGGCCTGCCATGAACTTGTCTTCACCAAGTTTGCCGTGCAGCCAAACGTGAGCCTCACGACTAAAGGAACAGGAACCAATCCGCGCGGCAAGATGCATCCGGTTCTCATCACACCCTGGTCCGACTTCGTTGCCGAGCAAAAGGCGGTCCTCGGAAAGCTGTTCCTCACCTACTCCCAGGAGTGCGTGTTTGAGAGCCGTTCCTTTCTGCGCGGCCTGGGTCGGAGAATGGCCAGACGCAAAATCGGCAACGAAAAGGCCCTCGAGCTCTTCCAGCACATCGCCGTAGAGGACCCGGTGGGTTTCATCGTGGACGAGCTCGCCAAAGATAGCGACGTCGTCGAGGAATTCGACATTGGCAGCGGCATCTTCTTTGAGAACCATGCCAGTGTTCTCAGCGAGTGGAACGAGGAAGTTGTGGAGCGTCGAGCGCGCCGGCTCCATGCAACGGCGGCCCCCGCAACACCCTCGCCGCCACCGTACACCACACTCCAGCCGGACCAGATGTGCGTCTTCCAGGATCGAGAGTCTAAGAAACGGGCCATGGCATACCTCGTCGAATACAAGGCGCCTCAAAAGATCCCGCTGGCCTGCGTACGCTCTGGGCTCCAGGGGGATCTGCATGTCAGCCTCGACGTCATCCAAAACCCGACCTATCCGGCCTCGAAAAAGGTTATCATTGCCGCTCTCTGCCAGACATTCCATTACATGATCGAAGGTGGATTGACGTATAGCGTCCTGACTACCGGAGAGGCCATCATCTTCCTCAAGATCGACTGGGCCAACCCGGACATTCTCTGCTACCACGTATCCGAGCCCATGTCGGAGGCGACGGGCCACCCCGGCAGTTTTCGCTACTACACGGCCGTGACGCAAATCCTCAGCCTCACTCTCATGGCCTTTGGACCGCCGGATAGGGAACATGCAATCCAGCGGTCCCAAGACGAGCGTCACTTGGCCAAACAGGGGCTGCTTTTGTGGGGAGTCACCCTGGATGGTGTGCTTCGCGACATGCCCGAAACGCCTAGCGTTGCAGCTCCAGAGTCGCCTGGCTGGATGCCGCCCAGCAACATCGACCGGAGCCCCGACTACCAAACACCGCTCCGCGCGAAGAAAAGAAAGTCCAAGAAGAGGCCGAGGGCGGAGTCGGAATCTCCAGAGCCCAGGCCCCCCCCACGGGGCCGCCGCCGCAGCCGGTTGAGTGATGATGACGACGACGACGACGACAGCAAAGACTCATCGCCCATTGCCCAGAGGACTCGGCAGCGTAGAGGGCAAGCCCCCATAGCTCGCGGCGGAGGAGGAGGCGGCGGCGGTGGCGGCGGCGGCGGCGGCAGAGGTGGTAGCCCCCAGTTCTGCACGCACGCATGCCTCTTGGGCATGGTACAAGGGGGCCCGCTCGACCGGCACTGTCCCAACGTCGCGCTTCACGACAGCAACAACAACAACCGCCACCCGGTCAGCCACGCCGCCTGGCTCCGCCTTGTGCACGAGCAGCTCGAGCGGACCCTGGACGACGGCATAACCCCCCTGGGAAAGGAGGGCGCCAGAGCGGTCACGTTCCAAGTCACCCTCCTGCAGCACGGATACACAGTCGTCAGCAAGGCCACCGTCGACGAGTTCATCGAGGATCTCGAGCACGAGGCGGCCGTGTACCAACAGCTCCGCCCGCTCCAGGGGGTTGACATCCCCGTCCACCTCGGCGCAGCCAACCTCGGGACCCTCTCGCGCACCTACTACTACGGCCACGGCGTCCGCATCACCTACATGATGTTTCTCTCGTGGGGTGGCTACGCCCTCTCCCGCAGCAGGCTAGGCCGTATCAGCCAAGCCGAGAAGCAAGAGTTCTTGGGCCTTGTAGGCAGGATACACAGCCTCGGTGTGCTGCACCGAGATGTACGAAAGGAAAATGTCCTGCAGGACCCGCGGACCGGCCGCTTCATGGCTATTGACTTTGAGCGCGCCGTGATGCACCGGCCCGAAGCAAGACGATCCCCTCGGACCACCGACTCCAGGTACGCGAGCCAACCGTGCAGCGCCGCATCACACCCGCTAGCGGCTGCCGACATGGAATCAGCCCGGCTCATGCTGCGCCTCCACCCGGTGCAGTAAGTGTGCTCTTACAGAGGCGTTGCGCGAGTGTGACTACATGTAGCTCCTCTTATGTTCTCATGCCCCCTAGTCTATCGCAAAACGCAGCGCCTTTTCAAGGTTTTCGCCGGCCTGAATAAGCATTTGCATGCTGGCCTCGCGCCCTCTCTCGATGGGCTATCCACAGCGGCGATTTGTCTCGACAGTCCCATTCCCGGATGCCGGAGCCCCTGGACAGGAGCTGACGCATATAAGGGTGGATAAGAGTTTCCCTGCATGTGGTTCCGGCTTCTATCACCCACCTTGAAGGGTTAGTGTACGAATTAATCAGCGACATAGCTTTTCTAATCGAGAACACATTCCATTCATTTTCTAATACCATGTTTCAAAAAAAAACCATTTCAGTGTAATATCCTTAGTCCCCAATCCACTAGTGCTCACTCCCACACAATCCACGACCAGCCCTAATTATTAAGATGTGTTATCACCTTGTCGTCTTCGTAGTGTTTGAAGACCAGCCGTTCCGAAGGCGACGACACGGGTGCGATAGCGTTGGTGAAGGGGCACAAGGCGGTGCAGCTCGATGAGACGGTCGCGCGGAAGTGTTGAAACTACATTGCCGATGCTGTTACTGCGGGACAGCTGGTAATCGTTAGGCGGTGACAGATGTGATCATGAGATATAAGCTTTGTCGCCTAAGGCAGACTACAGCACCGCTAAACCTGCGTGCGTTACGGCCGTTGTGCCAGCAACTAAAATTTGGTAGTCTGTTACCCATCCAACTCCTTCAGTACTATGACGTGTCCACAGCGGGCCGGTCTGGAGACTGGGCCATATGACGGCCACGGCAGGGTACCACTCATCTGCTATAACTGAGTCCGCTCTCTCTTCTCTCTCTCTCTCTCTTCTTCCCCTTACTCTTTCTCTTCCCCACCCTCTCTCTCTACCACTCTCTCCAACCAAACTATCTCTCTAACCCACGCTGTCTCTCTCTCACCCACAAATCCCCCCAACCCTCTTCATCCAACATGCCGGACGAAAAAATCGAAGCACATCCTCCCCCTCCTCCCTACACGCCATATTCAAGGTCAGGCGACGTCACTGGAACACTGCAACAGTCTCAGGAGTCCTCAAGCTCGGGCTGCCCGCAACAGGAAGACAGTACAACTAGCAAAGGCAGCTCAAGCACCCTGTGGCGGCGGATACTACGCCGAGGTCAAGTCTCAACCCACAAACCTCGGCGGCAGCAGGCATCCGATAGCAACGCATGCATGCATCCCTTAGCCTCACCCACTACTGCTGCGGCTGTTGCTAACATCCCAAGAGTTTCCCAGAATGGCACTGGAAAGGGCATAACGGCACGGCACGCGGTCAGGGCGCCATGCTTACAAAGCTGCCGCTCCCGAAAATACCCTACACCTGTGTGTATTCCTGCTCACTGCACATTACATGCTACCCCCCGGCGCCGGAATCAGTGGCCCAAGATGTTATTGCCCGCTGGCAGCGAGTTGAGTTCGTACAGATGGAATTCGGGTCGATTCATCTCCGCGAGATCCTCCGGGGGCCACCGATCCCGTGGCGGGCCAACCTCGACAACTACAGCTCCTCCGACGATGTTGATTTAGTGGGCTATCGGTATCCTATCCCATTTTTTGCCGACCGGTCCGACACGCGGTCTGGAAAGGTCGAGGCAAACTGCTATGAGGATGGTCATACCGCTTCGCCTTGTTGCACGTCTGTGTCCTTCGGCGGGCTTGCATACACTCGTGGCATTATGCTGACGCTGAAGCACAACCGGACCGCCGACTGGTGGTACTGGAGCTTTTTACTTAACATCACGAGTCGAGACGGCGAGTGGCTCGCAAGCTTGTTGCGCACTGACGCCGCTGCTCTTGTCAGCCTCCATTCGGTAGCCAGGTGCGTGAGATGCCTACCTGAATTAACTGTACTCGGTTAACACAGGCCGGAAAAATTAAACAGAGTTGCCGGCTGGATGTTCCCAGAGCGGGGATCCATCAAGACCGGGGTCATGTTTTACGCAAAGACTTTTCACCAACCGGGGCTCGAGCATTCCGATCTTGGGTCTCACCGATGCGGACAATCCTCACCTCTGGGCGTGTCACCTCTGGGCGAGTCCTATGACGAGGAGATGCGCCAGCTGGTAGATGATAACATCGAGATGCTCATCCGAAGAGGGGATTGATGTCTTCGCTGGCCTCGTCCATGGACCTGGGGCGTGGACGGTTCCTCAACCCCGTGGATCCAAATCTTTGCTCAGACCCCATATCACACGCACATTGGCCGTGAGACGTCTTGGACTCTGCATTCTGGCACGCAGATTCCAGTACCGGAGTGAGCGACTCGGTCAATGGGTGGCGCTGTCACGATCCCACCTCGGGCGTAGAAGGCTAGAAGACGGTCAAACGGGCACGAACTTGACGCGCGGAGGTCGAATTGCAACTGGAAGCTGCGTATTGTCGGGCACAGACTAAAAGAAGTCAATTACCAGCGGCCGAACTCGAGGGGGGAGCAGCCCATGACAAGAGTATCTGTGGGGTGCCCACTGGCGTGGGCACGCCCCAGGGCCAAATAGTGGCCCTAGCTTCCAGCCCAGCCGTGACCAGATAGTTCAGTAGATTGCGCCGTGGACAGGGATTTCCTGCCCACAACGCCATCAATTCCATCATCTCGCAGATTCTGTCCCTTCGTGCCATAGTATCTCAAAGCAAAAGCCACTGACGACCAACACAAATAATACTTGAAGTACCAAAAAATCCGCCCTCTGCAATGATCTCAGGTTTTGGTATACGGTGAATCTGCGAATCTGCATTAACGCTTGCCCCTCGATTTGTCAGCTCGACGATGTTCACTTATCTCAACTATCTCGATCAGCGACGGTCCGAAGTACCTGGGTGATACCCACCACCTGCCTAGGCAGTGCTGGCCGAGAGCGATCGCGAGCGCCCCTTCCTACCGCCTCCCAAATAGATAAAGGGGTCTCCAATGGAGCCAACGAGTTGTCCCAGAGTAAGGACTTCCCCGAGAAGGACCAGGACCCCATACCTACCCCTCCAGCTGTACGAGTTCCCTTTGACTCCAGCACCTCCGAGAGCGATCCATGGCTGCCGTAGGTGGTCTGGTGGGTTCAAGTCCTTAGCGGACGTCGCGTTTCCCCTGGTTAGGATTGTTCCTGTAAGCTATCAGGTCTGCGAGGGCAAGGCACTGGGAAAGGCACGCAAACTAGGGAACTGCGTCGGACACGAAGTCAGAAGGCAGGCGGTCTGGACACAGCGTCCCCTCGTCCTTAGATATCCGAATCCTCCCCCCAATCTTCGATTCTCCCTCCAGACTCTTGCTAAAGTCAAATTTTATTTTTTTGAAACATCATTAAAAAAAAAACATTATTACAAACATCATCAAGATCATCACCAATGGCCACCTCGTCTCGCCGCACCCCCGGCACCACCACCAATGGCCCCGCCGCACCCCCAATGTCTCCATAATCGCTCTCGCAAAGAGCCGGCGATCCATGGTTGCGATGCTGTGGCAGGGCTGTTCTGGTATCAATTTGTATTGGGAGCGCCGTTTTCTCGCAATGCTAGTTGCGAGGCGTAGCTGTAGCGCGAGACGTGGCTTGTTCGCTGTGGCACGAGGGCAAAATTTCCGAAAGGATGCAAAAGATGCAAAAAAAGCACTTTTCTTCGCCAGTATGAGATTTGCCAAAAAAACGCCATTTTGCTGCTTTTGTAGGTCAAAATCAATGACTCGAGCTGCAGCCTTCCACAGTTCTAACAGGTTCTAGTTCCCACAGCCGCGTAAATTGATACGCAATAGCTTACCACAATTCACAGCAAAAAAGGACTCTCTGGCAAAGGCAGGAATCCACACAGGAGACAGGAGACCAGACGGGGATAGTGTTGAATCCAGCGTGCCGCGCTTCCGATATGGCTGGGTGTATAGGTTAGGTGTATTGAGAGATACCTCTTCTTTACCGAAGAAGATGCCTTATCCCGGAAAGCGAGTTCGTCTATACGCGCGATTCTAGCGACCCTTGGGTTAGGCCCGTGGGATACACTTAGTGGGCTCGCCTCTGAGGATAGTGTTCCTATTGGTCAGTCAACAAAGCTTGTTGCTTTTAGCGTATCTACTATATAGTAATACCTACTTCAGGGCTTAAACAACGTCACGCTACTAATTATACGAGATAATAATCTAAGGTAGTGACGACATAGTACACGTGTTTCACAGGAAAATCAAACACTTCTTATATCCGTAGTCTACGTAATTCTAAGTCCGCAATCCTAGATATAACCTAGATATAAGGATCAGCAGCTTACCGTAGACCTAGACACTAAGCTAGTCTGGTACGCGAAACTTTACAGCTCCTCTACCTCCTTAGAACACGCTGACTCAATAGTACGTTATCCCTATAGCTACGTGGTGAGCACTTTAGAAACAAGCCCTATTAGTTAGTATATCCGTCCTACAGAATTTGCCTGCTAAACCATACAGCCTAGATCTGGAGATATATATCATAATTATCATAATCCTTTTGTCGAACCTGGTGGGGAACAGTGAGGTACAGCACAGGCCACACCCTCCTCCGGAGGGTGTGGCCCGATGGGAATGTTGGAAAGCCATGGGAAAATTGCACCGCCGTGGCATAACCCATTTCGGATGTGGTGAGCCACATCCGAAAGGGTGACTGAGATGGGTGGCGCAGGGGTTCTTAGCATTTGAGCGAGGGGGTCCCAGGGGAAACGTGTATATAACTGGGCGCTTCCTGCTATCTTTTAGTTTGGAAGAATCAAGGCATTTTGCACACTGAAATGTTCTACTTCCCCAGCTCCCTGACTTCGACATCTTTTTAACTGAGATACGTATCGGCTCTTTAACTAAATATCCAGAATTACAGATCGCTTAGAGGATCTATTCGTATAGGAACCAATTAACTTAATACTACTACTATCTATAAGCTTTAACAACCAGTCATAATTGAACACGTCAATAGAATAAGCTCGCTCCGAGCTTTACTCCCTACTAGCATTTACGTAATCTAAACCCAAGAGATACCGTAAGCCTTAATAAAGGTACTGTTCGGGGGGGGGGGTTATAGGACGTAAAATTCCTAATCCTTTCATCTTTCCGTATTACTTACAACTTAATACGCCTTACTTATATAAGGAAATACTAACCTTAAAGAAACAGTAAAGTGGTTAACGTTACTTCCAAGGTAGATAAAGCTTTATTAATTAATATGCTTTGTTAAACTATCTAATATATATACTGCGTTATAAAGGCAAAGCGAGTTAAGCTTGTTCTTTTAATATAGTTTAAAGTTATAATTAACTTATAACGGTGATTTCTCGGATGGAAAAGAGAAAACGGCAGTTATTGTCAGCTTATATAAGCAATTAAAGCCATTCGCAGATGTAGCTGGCTTGGCAATAGGGGACCCTGCAGGCCAGAGATTCTCTTCCACAGAACAATAATACATAACTATCACCACAATTAGCTATAAGTGTTAGATTCTGACAATTAACAGTCTGATCTGCAACAGCTAGCTTTTTAAGACGAATTTGGCACTTTTTTAAACCTACAATTCCACGCCTAATAACAACCCTATTTACAAACACGCGATGCGACCGATCCAAACGCTCCACAAACGCCTTAAGATAACTATAACCATGCAAAACGTATAGCAGTAACGGCAACAAAGGCCATAGAGGCTACAGAGGTTTAAAAAGGCCTAATAATAACAATAAGGCTTAGGAGTGAGAAATAAAGAAACTCTAAACTAATAAAGTTAACTGCTAGCTCTGTAATACAGTAAGGCACTTAATTAACCACTGTTTCTTCACTTACAAACTTAATAATCCTCTAATACCAAAGGGTGGCTTACCAGAGTGGTTTTAATAAAAAGAAAAGACTAGCCTTAGTAAGGTAATATAGAAACTTATAAAGGTTAACCCTAAGACTATTAAGAAGGTTATAAAGGTAAGGAAGAAGCGGAAGATAGATTAACTAGCTGAATTCTTTACTAGGCTGGCTAAACTAGAGGAAATTCTAGCTGAAACAGTTACTAAGAAGAACACCTCCTTCTGTTACACTAAAGTGGCCCTTAATGTAATAACCTACCCTCTCACACTATTAATAATACTAGATTCCAGCGTTACTATTTATATTTTTAACAATTAATTAAGGCTCTATAACTTCCAGCCAGTGCTAGAAGGTGACTTACTATACGCTAATAACTCTGTAATCCTAATTAACGGTTATAAAGAAGTAACTATACAGATTAAAGGGCTATAAAGGTCCTACCACTAAATAAAGCTGAAAGATGTAGTTTATTACAAAGACTTTACCTGTAACGTAGTCTTACTTAAGTACCTATTATGTAAAGGCTACTATTAGAATATTAAGGCTAATTAAATTTATAAAAGGAAGGATAAGTTTATTATTTACTAGCCTACTAATTATAATGGCCAGTTTATAGTAAAATACGTGCTTTTATCTATAGCTTTTACGGCGAGAAAGCACACCTCTTAAACTAGTAGAAAACTAAGCGAAGCCGAAGCCCTCCTTTAACACGGAAGACTTAGCTATCCAGGCCGCGATACCCTTACTAACCTTAACGTTTCCACTACCAGCGTAAAGCTTTAAAGACCGAATTTCTATAAGTGCCCTGCCTGTAACTAAGTTAAAGTAAAGTGGCAGATCCGTTACAAGCCGCGAGAATTACCACGTAACGTAAGTAAGGTTATTGTTATTAACTTTCTAAACTTTACACTAGACTTTACAAGGTTTAACTCCACTATACTATTTACTAACTATTATATTAATTATATATTTGACATCTACCTTAGCTACAAGAGCGGCCTAATAGTAAAGGAGGGCCTGAATCGCTTTATAGTAATAATGATATAGTAACACAGCCTTATAATAAAGGCTATTTAGTGCAATAACGAACTGGTAAAGTTAAGAAAGATAAGGGAGTATTAGGTACGGATGTCCACTTCAAAAGTTTTGACCAACATGCTAGTCTGTTTTTAGGCTTGCCTAGTGTCAATATCATACTGATCGACGTTTTAGGGCAGGAGGCCTATATTCAGGGGATGCAATCGGTGGGGCATTAGCGCAAGGTTTTGCCTATCCTGGGTTTTTAGTGGCTGAAGCTCAGCAGCAAATTCATCTGGCTAAAAAGACTAATTACAGTCCCAATAAAGTATAGCGCCTTATTTGGCCTGGTCAAAACTTTTGAAGTGGACATCCGTAACAAAAGGCATTAAAATTAAACCCTACGTACTTTATTCTTAAAGCTAGAACAGGGGTGCTAAGCGCTTAAAGGGTGTAATTAAGCTGAAAGCTAAAGTGTTGTGAATAGTGGTAAAGTTACTAGCACTCCTATAAGTAAAGATCTATAAGGCCGCCGTTTACCTATGTAACAGAACTTTAAAAAAGAGCCTCAGTTAATAATCACCTTATAAAGACTTCCACACGTTTATAGCTAAGAAAGACAGTATTCTAAATCCAGTACGCAAACTACAGATTAGCTACTTACATAATTACAGCTGTAAAACCTTCGTAATAACAAACGACGTCCTTAAGAAAACTAATTGCCTTAATAAGTTAAAACCTAATATCTAGATTAACTACCTAATAGGCTATAACTCCACAAATATCTATCGTGTTTAAAACCTTAAACTTAACAGAGTTATTTACATAAGAGATGTAACTTTTAACGAAGACAAGTTCTATAACGGCGATTTTAATAGCTTTAAGGACAACCTTCTTAACGTTATTAAGGAGGAGATAGACGAACTTATCCATACGTGTAAGATATATAACGATAAAGCCATTTTAATAAACCTCCTTAACTAAGGCTTATAATTGTAAAAAGAAGACAAAGATAAGGAGATCATTCTTAACTTTATCACTATTAGGCCACTTTTAGTTAAGATTAATTCTAAAAAGGTTATAAAGGTTAAAGATTTATAAGAAGAAAACTTTAATAAGTTAACAGCCTTAACTACTTTAAAAGAGAGGTAAAGTTAAAGTACGAGACTGATTACCTTATTAATAGGTTTAAGATTAGTAAGGCTCTTAGATCTAATTAAGCCCCAGTTAACATAATGCTAAAAAGAGTCTTTACAGGCCTAAACCTTAAAGAGGAAGAAGTTAGCAATACTGTTATTATAAAAGAAGTGAAAGAACTCCACGCTGCCTTCACAGCCGTAAGAATTAATCCTTAATGACGGCGTTAAGTAAAGCGTTATAAAGCAGCCTTTACAGTGTAAGTAATTACTAAAAATCCTCCCCTTTAGCTAAAACTGCATTTTAATAGCCGTTATTACAGAAAAGACCTTTTATTATTACTAATTAATTATAGGCACTTACGTAAGCACCCTTTTAATTAAAACTATTATAAGGTTATAGAGGAATATATAGTAAGCTATTATAAGATAAGGTCTTTTAAAGAGTGCTTTCTGTAAAAGGTTAATAACTATTAAATTCTAACCTGTATGTGGGTATTTATATATAAATTTAATAAGGCTAGGTATCTTTTTAAGGTTAAGGTAAAGCTTATTATTTATAAAGATTAATAAAGGAAAGGTGCTGTTAAAAATACCTACACTTTTACCTTAGTTAGTAAATCGTTCTCAATACTAATTACTATTATTATACGTTTTAATATAAAGTTAATTTAGTATAACGTTATTAACGCCTTTATTTACACTAATATATTATATAACGTGTTTATAAAGATACTAGACGGCTATATTAAAAAAGGAAGGATTCTGTGGCTCTAAAAGGCTTTATATAGCCTTAGAGAATTACTATTACTCTAGTAAAAAGATTTTATAACTACCTTAAAGAACCTTAACTGTAAGCTAGTGCCTTATAAACCCTGTTACTAAATTAAAGATAACGTAATTATCTTCTTTTATATTAATAATATTGTTATCGCCTTTAAGAAAAGAAGCTATTAGAAGGCTAAGGCCTTAATAGCTTTAATTAAGTAACGATACGCCCTTTAAGGCGGTAAAGATCTATAGTAGTTCTTAAAAGTGGTAATAGTCTTTAACTGTATGAATTGTACCGTTTATCTATTGTAAGCTGACTATGTTAATAAATTGGATCGATTCCTTAACAGCATTTACAGTAGTTATTTAATGCTAATAAGTAATATTAAGTTATTACTATATAAAGGTAAAGCCTCCTGTAAAGAAATAACTAACTATTAACAGATAACCAGCTCGATTTTATACACTATAATGTTTACTAGGCTAGATATAACTTTTACAGTATTATGGCTTATACGATTTAACCTTAATCTTAGCCTTAAGCACCTTACGGCCGCAGACCGAGTAATTTAATACCTCCTTTTAACAAGTAATTACACACTTAAGCTTAGGGGTGGTGATACCTTTAAAACCTAAACTGACACCTTATTTACTAATAATATTGTTAATTGCTATAGCTTACAGGTGTACGTAACGAAGTTATTCAGCAGAGTAATTAGCTAGCACGTTAATAAGTAAGATATAGTAATAACCTTTATTATTAAGGCTAAACTGCTAGCGTTAACATAAGGCATTAAAAAAGTGCTCTTCTCACTACACCTTATTTAAGAAGCCAGCGTTACGTTTAATGGTAATAAGATACTAATTTAATGCAATAACCTTTAAATAATTCGGCTTATCACAAAGGATATAGTAACCCTGTAAACAAAGCTATAGCACATCGATATTCATAACTACTAATTATGTAAGAAAGTTACTAACGGTGAGATTACAGTGAATTACGTTAGTACGAAGGAACAGGTGGCTGATGGCCTCACGAAGGCTCTTAGTGACGACGATTTCAAGCGGTTTAAAGCCATGGTTGGTGTGGAAGATATCACGGAACGGTTGAATATATAAGGCACGCAGCCACTCTCGGAAGAAGAAGAAGCCTTGGAGGACTTGATTGAAGGCGGAGAGGCTGGATTTCCGGAATTGGGTCTGTGAATAGCTTTAACCACCGCCTCGGCTAACGAGCCAGCGGTTAAGGGGGTGTGTCAGCTTATATAAGCAATTGGAGCCATTCGCGGATGTAGCCGGCTTGGCAATAGGGGACCCTGCAGGCCAGAGATTCTCTTCCACAGAACAACAATACACAACCATCACCACAATTGGCCATGAGTGCTAGATTCTGACAGTTATATGGTAAGGGAAAGCCACTGTTACGTACAGGGGCGCCGGTGTCCTAAAATTAGGCACAGCTTCGTCCTTGCAACACACCGCCCTATTTATGGTCATAGCAAGTATAGCCGAGGCAAATTCCTAGGACTCACCTCGGCTCAGACGCGGCTCACCCCTTGCTCAGGATCTGCGACTAATACGGACTCGGCTAGAAAATAGTGTCGGGTAAGACTATAGAGGTAATGGTTCCTTCTACCTTCTGGACACGCCCGGGCACGCAGTAGGCCACCTCTCTGGATTGGCGCGCACGACCAGGGACCCGGATACGTTTGTCTTTATGGGCGGGGATATCTGCCATCATGGGGCGCAGCTGCCTCCCTTGGAGCACCTGCGCATTCCGAAGGAGCTAAATTTGAATCTGAATCTCCCGCTTGTAGACATGGAGGAGATGAGGGTGAGATAGGGGGGAGGTGGTATCTGTCCTGGAGGGAAGGCGTTTGAGGAGATGAATGTCCGGAGGGGAAGGAAGAGGGAGGAGCCCTTCTTTGACCCGGTGATGGGGTTGGATGTGACGTTGGCGATTGAGACGATTGGAAAGGCGTAGGAGGCGGATGTGAGGGAGGATGTGCTGTTTGTATTTGCGCATGAAACTGCGATTGATCCCACACATGGACTCAGCCACAGAGGAGATTTTGGAACATAAATGAATTCAATTCCTTGGGTTGCTGTCTGCCTATGATTTTTTGACGCTACTCAGCCTTCCAACCTTCAAGAGCATGGTGACAGATGAACTGTCTAATGCAACGGTAGACGCCCTGATGGGAGCCTTGCCAGACGGATCTCAGACCAATCCAGATCGGGTATGTTTTCGTCTTTACGAATGCGAACAGGACCCTCCAGGAGAAACTTGTCTTCGCTGACGCATGACTGCTCGATAGGTCTGGCTGTGGATCATATCTGCAATAGGTGGCCCCAACTCTGCCATCTCCACAATGTTTCCCCCCGACAGCACGTCGTACTCTCATCGGTCTTCTCTATTCCTCTGGGAAATAGGCGACATGGTAAACGCCACCTCCACCTATCCTGACGATGTCGGAATCCCTTGGGTGAGTCAATTCGTGGACATCGTAGAAAGGAACGAGGGAAAGAAGCTAGGTATGTATTATAATTATGCGGACCCCACGATCGGAGAGCACGAGGTCGCCGGTAGGAGGTATTGGCCAGGCAATTATGAACGGTTGGCGCAGCTGAAGCAAGTGTGGGATGAGGCGGGCGTTTTCGAGAACCCACAGAGCGTCAAGCGTTGAACTTGAGCTGGTTATGCATTAGCACAATTGCGTTTCCCGAATGTTGCCCTCAGCAGTTAAGTTGGTCGTGCATGGTCCTGAGCTACTGCTGCCTTGATCTGAGCTGTAGTAATCGGAATGCGGCTCTGTGAGATAGCTCGCAAGCCTCATTTGTAGCCACTCGGTTGAAGTTAACATCTCCTAGAACAAGGATATCGGAGAAAGTTCCAGCTCAATACAGGCCATGCATAGCTAGTTGCGGGCTGAGGCTATGGGGTTGCTCAACAATTGCGAAGAAAATGGGAATTTAAGGAGCGTATCTAGGCGTTGTGATGATGGAGAAGGCTGCCTCGAGGATTTCCCGATGGGAAAGGTAATAAGGCGGTTCAGATCCAGATTAGGGTGTTAAGTTGGGGGGGGGGGATTCCGAACACACCTGAAACCGAACACGCCTCACACCCCGTCAACGCGCCGCAACCCCCTACTTAAAACGCGTCTACCGTCTTCAAT
>Ga0247780_1001214_pt1 | contig 16974 bp, 18 predicted proteins | sample UWRJL079202R5_FD_179927 | JGI IMG/M metagenome (GOLD analysis project Ga0247780, IMG submission 179927) | Plant litter microbial communities from Arlington Agricultural Research Station in Wisconsin, United States - UWRJ-L079-202R-5 | ecosystem: Environmental > Terrestrial > Plant litter >... | reverse complement strand
TGGACAGTCTGGCTGAAATAATATTTAGGATACAAATTATCTTCGACGAAGCCCTGACTGGTAGGATAGACATCCACCGGGTTATTTGCTTTCCCGTCCTCAACAAAGAATAATTACCATCTTTGCAGCCTATTATCCACACTCTTGAATGAGTATATGACTATTCACTGCATGATTCTCGGGCTAATTCGGCGTTGATATGGCTGAAGTGAGCCCGCCGCGCGATGTTGCGGACTAAGTCTCAACACAGCCCTGTCGGCCCACCAACATAAACCTGGCATGCCTTAGGAGCGCGTCTGGTAGGCGTTATATAGTCTCTGCTGTCCCTGATTTACGTATTGAGCCTGCCCTGGGTTCATCTGCGGAGTAGTAACATACGTCGATTGGGCCGGCCACTGGGTCTGCGTTGGAGGAGCCTGATGAACCATCATCTGCGCTGGGGGACCAGACGGGCTGCTATACGAGTGTGATGGAATGGACGGTCTCGGCGGGGAACTGCATGTCCTTTGGTGGTAAGGTACCGCTGTCACGCCGTTCCGGGTGTTGCTATCCGGTGTCTGTCCGAGCCCCCCCCAGTGGCTCCCGTCGTAGAGCGAGATGTCTTGGTAGGTAGTAACAGTTGCTTGGCTTGTCGCTTCAAACGGGCGTCTGGGTAGTTGGGGCGGTGTCGGTCCGACCACAGGCCGAGGAGGAGGAGGTGGCGGCAGGTTCGCAGCAGCGACCGATGTAGGTGCGGGATCTCGTGTGCCTAGGGCGTACGCACGGTATTGTCCCAGAGGAGCCTGGTCTGCATTGTTGCGCTCTGAAGAGGCACTTCGAGAAGTCGAGTATTCAGAACTGACCCCGCCTGCCACGCCCACTGGCCTTCTTTCAATAGCCGCGCGGGGGGTAGGTTGTTGTGCATAGGTCAGCGGCTGGGATCCAGGATTTGGTGTCTGATATGGATGTACCGGGCTGTAGTGATCAGGCATCTTGGGCATCTCAATGGCTTGCTGCCGCTGCTGCGGAGCTAGAGTGCTCGCTTGGATATAAGGTTGAGGCTGCTGCTGCTCCCACGAGACACGCTGGGTAGTGGTACTCTGGGCATCCGCGAAAGGTGGTGGTTTAGGAGTAGACGCCGGCAACGCGGCGATCGTGATTGGTACTCCGGCGCCAACATTCCCGTGGTACGAAACTTGCTCGCAGTGAACCTCGCCGTTGGTTGGGCTGCTCCCCTCGTCATCGTAGTTGAGCGCTTGCGGTTTGGCCATGGCCGTCCGCATAACAGCTATGACCGCAGCGTTGCCGGACCTCATCGCCGTCTCTAAACAAGACAAAATCATTGAAACGTGCTCTACCAAGACCCTAATACACTCGCTCGCGTCTACATCGTCGTCCGATTCGATGGCAGCTTTGAGTGCGTTCTTGCCCTCATGAGTCGTGAGCAAGATGTCGGCCCCTTGCGCAAGGAGGAACTCCACGACCTCTTCATCACCTGCGGAAGCAGCAGCAATCAATGCCGTCTCACCCTCCGCATTCACTGCGTTGATGTTGGCTCCTGCGTTGAGGAGTTTGCGCAGGGAATCTGTGCCTGGGATGTATCCGGCTGCTTCGATCAGTGGTGTTGTGCGCTCCTCGCCTGAAGTCCAGACGTTCACCTCTGCTCTGTGGTCGACCAGTAGGTCCAGGATGGCGGGTTGGCAGTACGAGGCCGCAGCCACAATCGGAGGAGAATACTCGCCGGCTCCTAGATTTGGGTCCGCTTTACAATCGAGCAAAAGTTCGACAATGTCTCGTTGCCCGCTTTCGGTAGCCGCTTGGATCGCCGTGCCCCCTGGGAAGTTTGGACTCAAGGAGTTGACATCAGCCCCACGAGCCAGCAGTTCTTGAACCACGTCGAGATGGCCTTGCTGTGCGGCTGCTTGCAGTGGCCATCCATCTGGATTATCAATGACAGCACCGTGACTCAGCAAGAGCTTTACAATGTCCAGTCTCCCGTCAAAAGCGGCAGCAGTCAGGGCGTTTCCGTACCTGACATCTGTTAGCGCGCCGCCAAGGTCCAGGAATAAACGGGTTGCAGGGGATACTATGAACTTACTCCGGCCCGGTAGCGTTTGCGTCTGCTCTGTACTTTTGAAGCAACACCGCAACTGTATCAATCTTCTCTCTGTCGGTGGCGTGGTACAGAGATTCGTTCAGCTTGTACTGGGAGATGGCTCCCCTGGTATAAGCCCAGAGCCTATCGAGGAAATCATTCTTGCTCTCCGGGTCCGCAGCCGCCTGTACAAATGTATCGTCGCAATTCAGCCCTCCGCATGTTTCGAGGATGATGTTGATGATATCCCATTTCGAGTTTTCGGTCGCGCATTGGAGGGCGTACTGAAAGTCCTGATGACTGTACTCGCGTCGAAGCAGTCGGTCGAAAATGTCAATCCTCCCCGCTCCTGCCGCACTCGCCAGAGCTTTCCCGTATTCCTCAGTCGGTATACTAGACTTAAACTTATCCAACAGGTACTCAAACATGGAGATGTCGGACATGGCGGCCGCCTGCACTAGGGGGGACTCGATATCATCCCTCTCGGGAAGCAGGACGAAGCCCTTCTGTGCCGCAAGTAGTTCAACGGCCCCGATCTTGCCAGATGATATGGCCACGGATATAACCAAGCCGGAGAACTGCGAGTACTTGTTTGGATCTGCTCCGCGATCGAGAAGTTTCTTCATGACCGCGACATGCCCTCCCTCAGATGCCATGTGAAGAGGCGTGTCGCCATTCGGCCCTTCCGCATCATCAACTAGCGTTCCCATGGTGATTAACTCGTCAACAATGTTACAGCGCCCAAGTGCGGCCGCTAGGTGAAGCTGATGCAGAACAGAACGGTTAGCCTAGGTCATACAGGCGAGCGCCCTGGGGGTGGGGACTTACGGGCTTGAATTGCAAGCTATCGTAGGTATGCAGCTCCTCTTCGTGACCGTTATTGAACAAAGAAACTACAAGTTGTCTAAAGCCAATCGATGCCGCCACATGTAGTGGTGTGAGTGTCCGAGGCTCAAACACGTTAAAGTCAAAGTCACTCGTCATTCGCATGTATTCGACGAGCCATCGTCGTCTGACTAATGAGTTCGTTTGCCAAAATTCATCCTGGCTCAGGTCGTCGGCAAATTCGACGGTTGCTTTGCCGCCATGATGAAGCCAATGTTTGACGGGATAGGCATAGGCCAGGTCTTTGAGGATTTCCGATTCAGGGTCCATCTCTTCTTCGGAATCTTGTTCCCAGTCGTATTCCTCGTCGGATGATGAACCGTCCGCTTCCGAATCCTCGTCTCCATCTTGCTCTCCCTGAGTATCGACACCCTGCTGAGACTCGGGGGCTGGGATTCCGGTGGGAGGAAGGCCAGAAGGAGCCGCGCCAGAGGGCGGAAATCCCCATGGCGAAGGCTCGGCATCAGCAATACTAGGCGCGACGGAGTTTTCATCCTCATCATCATCCGGGACATCATCTGTGGCCGATAAATCCTCAACGTGTGTCTCTGGAAAGCCGAGCTTTTCCTTCAGGTGCGCAAGACATTGAAGAGCAAGCACGCCGTGGTGCCATCTGATAGCTTCCTCAGAAAGACCTAGCAGTTTCTCGGCATTCCGATAGAGGTGCGTCTTGACTGCCGCATTCATAAACCCAATGGTCTTCTTCACAACCAAAAGCGGCTTGCACTTGTCGATCAAGACGTGGAGCTTATTGTTGGAGACGTCCTCTGCCGAACCCAGCCCCGCCAGGACTTCGAGTTCAGGCACTGTTGGCTCCTCAAACGTCAGAATCAGCGCGCGTAGCATCTCCTTGATCTCCTCGCCGCTGTCTTCAGTCGATGCAAAGATGAGTCGCCATGCCTCATTGAGAAGCTCACTCAGGTCCTGAGGGGTGCTTTCCAGCTTCCGTCGGATCTTAAGTTGGCTTTCCTCTTCAGGAAGTTGCTCAAGCTGTACACAGGTAACGTCGATCCAGTGGGTGCTCCGCGCTCGCTTTCCGATGAGACTGCTGGCGTAGTAGGTGAGGGCCTTGTTATACTTTTTCTGGACTTCTAGAGCGGCAACCCTTGCCTTTGCGTGCCGACGGAGCTCGAGTTGGACCTTGTCGCCATACTTCTCATCCTCCAAGTTGATGAGCCGAACGACAGACGAGCCGAGGAGGGGGTTTCCAACGCGGTGTGGCTCCCTGCTTGTGATGAACCACCGAGTGGGAACTCGCCAGCCTCCGCGACTCCGGTCAGAGGTGTACACTCCCCCGAGCTCTCCTTCCAGGAGGCTCATCAGCTTGACTGTGGATTCAGATTCCGCCGGCAGAGCATGCAGATTGTTAATGACAAAATACACGCGAGCCCCAGCGAGCTCATCGGAAAGCATGCTCTGCAGTGACTGCCAGAGGTTTTCGAGCGTGGGTTGCAGACCTTCGACCTTGTCTCTCAGGTCTCTCGCGGTGTCTTTCTTTCCCTTGTTGGTCTTGTTGAACACCCTGGCATGGCTCGCAAGAGCGGTTTGCTGGGTGATGAGTTGGCTCAGTACGGACTTAAGCAGGTCCTCGGCTGTAGAGCAGTCGGTCGAGGAATCACAAAAGAAGTAGGCCAGGAGAGTCTCGTCCTGTTCTGGATTTTCCTCCTCGTTGAGGTTCTGCTTGATTGATGACTCGATATTGTTGATGACTGCGATAGCCGCGCCCGTCTTTCCTCTCCCCTCACGGCCGCGTATCCACAGGCAGTCGATGGGCACTTCTGCCTCATGGGTTGGGTTGCCGTGCTTCTTCTTTCCGACCCACTCTGCGTACTCGCCAGCCTCGGTGATCCACGAGGACGCCGCAACCTTTTTGGCTATTTCCTTGCGCTTCCTCTCAACTTGGACTCCCCCCAAGGCGTCCATGATGCCCTTGTGGACCGACCAATCGAGACCCCGAGCCATCGAGAGACGGTTCTTGGCATTGGTGTGGACGTGGCTGAGAGCGATCTTGAGGTGTTCACGGACCGCTTGCGCCCAGTTCTCATCCTTGGGCCCATGGAACTTGACCAAGTCTCGATGGTTGGTTGCAATGTTCTGCGACTGCGAGGCGACCGCGAGCGTAGCGGACTCGAAGGCGACCATGATCGTGCTCTTGGGAAGGATAAGCCTGGCGGCACCGAAGAGAGTCGGCAAACGTGCCATTTGGGCAAAATCGGTCGGCTCTGTCTCCCAGAAGCAGACGACATGAATCTTGCGGTCGAGCTTGCCGACAAGCCGCGTGAACTCCTCCCGTAGCTCACGCAAGGCCTCGTCGCCGGGCTTCATGTAATCCAGGAGCGTCGATGCGGTGGCCTGGCCAATCTTCTCGGCGAAATAAGCGTACATGGCCGCTGTGGAAGCAGCGTCGGCACCGCCGAACGGTGTGCCAAAGAAGATGGTGGCCGAGGTTGCCGCGAACATGACCGGGAAGAGGTCGGGCCGCGAGTCGGCATAGCATACGGCCTTGGCGATGACGAGACCGCCCATGCTGTGACCGATAAACACGATCGGGCGTGTCTTGCAGTCCTCCCTCAGGCTCCGCAGGGCGACCAGGAGGGTCATGGCAATGTTACTCATGAAGTTCTTGACCTTTAGAGGCCCCACCCAGGCGGACTCGTACATGAAGAGAAGGATCCGGGCTCGGGGGTATTCCTTAACCAGCCCGTCCTCGCTGGTTGTCCAGTTCCATCCGGTCTTGGCTGATTTCCAGCTCTCCTCGGGGTGCGCGCCGAGGCCGGGAACCAGGACGATGCTGGAAATGTACCTAGGTAAGCACTCGATTCAGATACGAGGGGTGGGCAAGGAAGTTGGGCTCACTCCATATCCGGTTTGTCTTTGGTCTGACCGGGAGGTGGATAGAGCTGCTTGAGTCCCTGATGCACAGCATCGTACCCCTTTGGCCTTTTTCCCGCTGCAGCCTGCGTCTGGGCGGCTGCAGACATGAGACCGTCGCCACCCTTGACCGTTCCGGCGCGCCGCATGGCAACGGCCGACGTGTCTAATTGCCGTAGCGACGTGCTGTCGGTTGATTGCGTGTCGAGTGCGATATGTCCGCAAATCTCAAAGCCGGAGGTTCATTGCTGACGAGAAAAGGGGGAAGATTGGTGGTGTCATGATTGGGAGAAGAAGCCGCGACCTCGTGCTGCTGAAACACGCTGACAGCCCTTCGCGACCCCTGCCTGGGCTGGGGGCCAAATGCACAGCCGAATACGTGGGACTGGTGATCTGCATGCAGCGATACAAATTTATCCGGTGGGCGTGCCTGTGGCTTGTCGCTTTTTCAGCGTCGTTTTGATGTCGGAGAGCTTCAAGCCCGCCCTCATTTCGTTGGGTCCAACAGAATATCTTAGAGCCCTAAGTGGACCAAAAACACGACTCTTAACAGCGCAAGAAAGAGAGGGATAGTTAAAGAGATGTCTATTTACGGATCCGTAATGGCAGGGATATTAACGTGTGGCGGGGCTCAATCAAGAGTGCGTGCTTGGCCCGTGCGTTTGCGCAAATAGCACTTTGCTCGCACTTCCAAGCGTCTGACCTCCCCCCAAAACCGAGCAGACCCGTGAGGCAAATTTTACACTGTTTAGATTTTGTAATTTTATTAAAAGGAGAGATCAAAAGTCTCTTCATCCGGCCTCTCGAGCAATAGATGATCTCTCAAGGTACCAAGCCGGGGCCTGCGCAGCAGAGTGTGTACCATTTTCTCTCCTTCAAGTCGCCCTGGATTCGGTCTGTACTGTGTAACCTTCACTGGATCGCCTCGCCATCCGGGAAGGCACGGACCGCAGCCCCCACAAGTACATTACTAATGCGCATCCCATCATCAAATCACAAACCGGGGTGACGCCAAGGCCAGTATTAGAGTAATGTGACGACCCTGCAGGTCGTCGCTTGGGCTGGAGCGGCTCGACGATGTCCCCGCAGGAGGTGTCAGAAGCACTGCACTCTAGATTCGGTGGAATTGATGGGGTTGCAACTGTGTGGTTGTATTGCTTGTGTTGACTCTGTTCCTCTGGCTCTGTCTGGCTGGAAGCCAAAGACTTCTTTATAGACTATTCTGCAGGATTCAGGCTTTGTCAATCCATTGGCCGAGGCTCACTGGCGTTCTGGCAGTGCCAGGCATCCAGTCAGCTCCACTGGCTAGACGCCCAGGGCCTCTTAACCGCCTTCGTTCTGACAGGAATTGACGGGGTTATCAGGCAACCTTCCGCCCAAAACGACCTTCGATATCTACTCGATATCAATATATATTATCGATATCGACCGATAAGATATCGCTGCCCACCCTGGTTAGTCTCGGTGTTGTACTGTTCGTTGCCAGTCGCGTCGTCGTCTCAGTCCTTATCGTGGAGATGTGTTGCCCAGTTATTAAAAGGGGTCTGACAAGCGAAGCGGAGGCTCTGCAGTTGTGTGCAGCCAGAGATGATGTCTCGTACCTGGGGGCCAACAAACATCCCCGGATGTTGCAGAGCCGGAAATCAGTGATGGTGGGAAATATTTTCCACCGATAGCTAGTGATTGCAATAAATCCTCCATTCTGGATACATCCACGCCCCGTTCGTCTTGTCAATCGTCAATGTCCGCACGTTGGTCATCTGAATGCCGCAAGGCGACCGGGTGATAATTGGGAAGCTGGGGAATGCTCTGCTCTCGAAGTTTGTGTTGTTGAAGTTCGATCCCTGCTAGAGTGAGGAGAGCTATTGCTTCCTAGTTCGCGAGCTCATCTGCGAAATCCTTGTAGTAGCCGAAGATGTGGGTGGCCATTGAAGATCGGGCAGTAGTTATGCCATCATGAGGGAGATGTAGGACTCTACTGGGACCAGAGGAGATTCCGGGCTTTCCGGACCGCTCTGGAACCATCGTTGCGTGGTATGCATATTGGCCTAATTGGCTGGGCAATTGAAGTTCTATTTTGAGCATCTTGGCAACTGACTGTCGTCCGGCGAGAGTACGGCGGTCTGCGGAAAGCAAGCGATGTTCAGCGCTCCGCACCAGGCTCGATAGTGACTGATGGCTTGCCAGTGTTCAAACCAGCGACATGAACCCGGCCTCTGCAGCTTCCTCACTGCGGTCAAAGTAATATGTTTACGCCCACAATATCCATTGCATTTGTAAGATTGATCCCAGTCATCGAGCGAGACATCCCGATAACGAATCTGCCGAGCTTTCACTACGAGCCTCCTGGAGGTGAGGCACGGGCGCAGAAGTCATTTCGGTACTAGCGAGCAAGATAAAACGTACAGACATCTGCTTCCTTCCACGGCTTTCTCGCGCGTGGTCGATTGGTGGCGAGCGTCGCGCATGTTTTGGTGGACGACAAGGCTCATTTCATCCTCATGTACTTCGATAATGGACTCGCAAATCCGCCCAAGCAGCTCGACTGGAGGTAATGACAGTATATTGGCAAAGTTGGATTCGTAATATTCTCTTATTGGTCGGTAGGGAGGAACAAGCCCGAGGGTAAAATGAGAAACCAGATATGAAGATTTTAGAAGATTCAGGGAAGCTGAACACACTCCTCACTGCTAGGGAAAATGAATCTTCGTATCCCTCGGGACTCAGAAAGTTACAGGTGAGACTGGAGGAAATGTTAAATCTCCTGCTGGGCCCACACCATCCATGGCTGCTTTCCAAGACACCACGTGTCACGACTTGTTAGGCTGAGAAAATTATATAGCTGGGGTCGATTTGCTAACCGAGCTTCCCTTTTATTCCCTTTTTTGTTGGTGGATTCAACATGTTATCGTCACTCCAGCACGAAGTTCTTCTTCGCATCTTCGAAGGTCTTATCGAGGTTCACCAAGATATACACGGCATTTCAATGTCCCCTTGCCGTCCGTGTCTGTGGGGGGTAACTACAACCGATCTGCAGAAGCTTCGTTTAACCTCCAAACGTGTTCGGGTGTGGGTAGAACAGTTACTTTATCGAGATATCGGGCTGAGCGCCCCTAGCTGTGGTCCTGGTGGTACCTTAGAACCTTGGTGTGGCGGGCTGCGTAGCTGAGAAAAGAAAGGTTGAAGGCCCAGTCAGAGGCTCGATAGTTGCTAGTCTTGCAGGAAACACTAACAAAACGGACTTAACCTCATGAAAACGGTCAGATCTGGTAACATCGAATGATCCCAGATCCGCTCTCTGAACCCCAAATAACAGCTCGGACTTATTCACAGACTCGAAAGCAGCTTTACGCACAACGGCAACTTCCGCGGACTACCGGCTACGCAGATGGAGCAATTAAGGAGGTTGCTCTATCATTCTGATTATGTGGTCTGATTATGTGGCAGCATATCTCAGGTGTTTGTTCCATCGGAGACTTCCCAACCTCCAGAGTTGGGGTTCTCGGCCTGGCGTAAAGGTAGAGGACCCATAGTGGGAGGATAACGTAGTCGAAACTGGGGAGTTCCCGTGGAGTGCACTTAAAGTCAGAGACAAGTTCACGGAGGAACAAGAAGGAGGTGGGTGAAGGCGCCGATGTGGAGAGATCCCTCCCACAAAGTTTTCCCATGAGTCGATAGTGTCGCCTTGAGCCGAGATCTTATGTTGAGGAATATATAGGGAAAGAGCCGCAAGAGCGTTCCGCCGAGAAAGATCAGCTCGTCCTTTGGTACGTAGCGACCGACATTGCTGGTGACCATTGAAGGGCAGTTGTGGGTCGAGAGAGGTTTCATCGAGCAGTTTCAGGATGATAGATAGAGGGCTGATATTTTTCAGCTGCCGCAGCCGGCACCTGGTGAACTAGGACGTATAGAAATATGAGATACAAATAGGGCAGATCCATCATGCACAGTTTTGCCCCAACAAGAGGCTGCAGCTGGCACAGGTATGATAGAGATGTAAAGTGGAGGGCCACAGAAAGCCGACAAGAACAAAGAGGAACTAAAAAGAAAACTTGGTGATGGGGTAGATTTGAGTATCATGTAAACCAGTGCCGCTGCGGGCACGGAGCAACTGGGCAAACTGGCGGCACCGCCGTCTATGCTGTGGGACCCCCTGCGGGTCCCGCTGGCCCGCGAGGAGGGTTCATTTCGGAAATATTGGCAATACTGCAACCAAACACGAGATGTCGAAGATGGCACCGCCCAACGTCCCAGATTCGGGATAGATTAACCGCATCTAGATAGGAGCACAGTCCATTCGGCTCGGCGCAGTAGATGCCATCACGCTGCGCCGTCCCCGTGCATTCTCTGCAAGCACCGTGCAGAGCCGGGTGCCGAGGACCAGAGACGGGACTTTACCAGAGTAGGCATGCATCTAGGTACCTGGTAGTCCAGACGCACCTCGTGCAACCGGAGGTCGAACCATTAAACCCCTTGCGCATTACCCGTCGACTCATGGCTCAGCAGGCCCAGGATGGCATGTATATATCATAGCAGCTCCGGAGCAATGCGGACGGTTGGTTCATGTCATCAACCGAAATCGATGGCTACTGTTGCTCGTCTTGAGCGCTGTCATTCGTTTTAGCCACGTCTATCCTTCGTTCCAACCACACTACACCATGGGGCCGCGCTCTTTCGATTGGCTCGCCCCGTTGCCCATAGCATGTGCCACCCCAGCAATACATATAACGGCCTCCGTACATGGCGTTGTTAGCCCCCCTTTTTTTTCTTTCTCATTCTACTAAACTTATACAACTTCTAGCTAGATTGCCTGACATCTTTACGCCTCGATGCTGCTGTTTGTCGCATTGAGCCCCTGACACTTGCAAGGTGATTTTGCAATAGTCGAGGAAAACTCGTTCCCAAAAAAATGAGGAAAACCGGGATACTTGTCTGTCACTCATATCAGTTTGTTTGTAATATTCTGGTTCGCTGGATTCACCAAACGCAGGCTGCAACCAACCCATCACAACCCGATCCGTCAGCTCCAAATCACATGCACGCAATGACATCAACACTCCTGGCTCCATCGCAGACATCTGCTCCAGTCTTCTTGGTAACGCCTTGTTAAGAGTGTCACCCATAGCTAAGCCGTACTTAGCCGTGAATTCCGCGCTTGCAGCCGCAACCACTGACGCACTGCAGCCTAGACCTCCCCCTCCTCAAAACCATCGTCTTGTATCCTCGTGACGACAATGTGGGGAAGCTGTGCTGTTAAGGAGGGGGTTGGGCTTGGCATTACACAGGTAGTTTGGAAATCCCCACCTCCATGCTGTGCAAAGTTGAATGCATCGCCAAGTTAGCTTCATCCCACCTCCCCCGCGCATCAGCAGCCCCCCACAGCCCCCAAGCGAAATTCCCCATGGGAACTCTTCAAATGTCAGAACGACAAATAGTCTTTATAATCGCACTTTGACGGCATCCTCATGTCCTCTTTGACAAGGGCAAGCACATTCCGACACGCCCCCATCAACCCAGAACGCGATACGATTCGACTTATCCGGTTGAAAAAAGGCCCCGTTACCGCCACCATATCATGCGAATTGTTTGAAACTTCGCTTGGCGAGGATCGAGGCTTCCCGTATGAGGCCCTGTCGTATACCTGGGGCGGCTCAGAGCCAGGTCAGTCCTTTCTGGACCACGACGGCGAAGCCCGGTGCGCCCAGATAGAAAAGCCGGTCACGATTGTGGTGAATCACTTTAATTTCTACGTCGCGCCAAACCTCTACTCGGCACTGTGCCATCTGAGAGATGTTGAAACGGACCGGATTCTGTGGGTTGATGCTATCTGCATCGACCAGGACAACGACAGGGAGAAGGGCCACCAGGTCGGGATGATGCGGCGGATTTTCGAGCAAGCTAAAGGCGTTGCGGTATGGCTAGGCGAGGGAAACGCCAAGACGGATTTCTTCATGGACGTCGTGGCCGAGGTCTGGGCCGTCTGGCAGCAGCAAACCACGTTGGCCAAGACGGCGCTTGAGCGCTTGCAATGCCGTCGAAGAAGAGACGGATTGCGCTTCGACGAAGCATCCCTAGCAGCCTCTCTCCGGGAAATTCTGGATCGGCCATGGTTCACAAGAGTATGGGTCATCCAAGAAGTAGCATCAGCCAACACCGGCGTAGTGATTTGCGGGGCCAAGTCGAATCCGAGCGACGCATTCGCTTCGGTCACTACCTTTCTTCTCGACCAAGAACCCATCCGAAACGCGCTGGAGCTGTTGCCCGGCGCCTTGCAAACCAGAAAGGCTCTCCTCGTCGTTATGCCGGGACCCCATCGCGCAGGTTCGTGGTGGACTAAGGACCGGACGCTGGGTAACCTCCTAGCCAAGTTCCATGACTCCCAAGCGTCGAATCCTCGGGACAACACCTATGCGCTCCTCGGCATCTCCTCAGACGCCTGCGATCCAACTACATTCCCTCCGGATTACACCAAAACTGTTCACCAGGTCATCCGCGACACGGCGGCCTTCCTCATCTTTCGGTCCCTCGATTCCCCCGCCGCCTTCCTAGCCAACCTTTTTGGACCCCAAGCACTCCGGCTCTTGTATCGGCGCGGGACCCTCCAGTACCGCACCCTCGAACGCGCAATGGGAACTGGATGTGCCGAGGTTGTTCGAGTCATCCTGAGAAGCGAAATCTTTGGACTCTCCGATGAAGCCATGAATATCTTCATGGTTCGGTACGTGGAGTTTACGGGCGCTGGGGCGCATTACGATACTGATCGAGGTCACGGTGATCCGAGACTGAACAGTATGCTCTTGTCGCTTGCCTCCAAGACCGGGGAAGAGTTTTCGGTCCGCAAATTCGTTGGGATGGGTATGAGTCCCTTTGAAGCTAACGAGATGGCAGTATTCAAGGATGAAGGGCAAAGAGCGATACTTACAGACTGAAGAAATACTCAGGTCTCAGTAATACTGTAGTGACTGAAGATGCCGCGAAGATGCCCCAACGAAAGCCACTGTGGTGCACAGGACTGGGTTCCATTCCTTGGGGGGGTTTCTGTTTCTTTTCTTTTCTTTTCTGCCCCACTTGTTGAACAGATGTATGAGAGTCAGATATTGTAATAGTGAAGTTGAATGTTGGACTTTACTCTCTCATCGCCAAGCCACTACATGCCTTGACGGTGGGCACGGATCATGAAGCTCTTCTGCAACAAGGTAACCCTGATTTATGAGCACAAGAAGAAGGAAAATATACTCTTGGGATACTTAAGCATAGTCGTAACTAGTTTTAGGCCCTTTCTAGTTCGGTAATGTTATGGTTTGAAGAAACTCTATGGCTATGCACACCACCTTAATCCAACACAATACCTGAGGTATCTAATCATTCCGCACTAGGCACCTCATCAACTTCACAGTGCCGCCATGCCCGGATAACCCTTAGGCTGCACCTCTACCACCTCTCCCGCGTATACAACCACCTCGGTCGTGCCGAAATCCAACACCGGGTCCATCCCGGGAATGTCTGGCTGCTGCTTGACGTGGTATTTCGCCAGGGCGGCGCCGCAGCCCGAGCAGGTATGCTCAAAGGCCCTGCTGGTCATCTTTGGGACGTAGCCTAGGAAGCACGAATCCACGCATACGTATTTCCTAGTAGGGAAACAACCATGATTAAGCAGTTGTACAACGTAATGTACCTAGGTAGCATAGAAGACTCAAGAACAACAAAAACTTACGAGGGTGTGGTGGTTGATATCTTGTTAACTTTTGTAGGCCCATCGTAAAGGCATTTGGGACAATGCACCGGGGCGGAATAAATGGTCAGTTCTCTCAGCGGGACCATGTCGAAGTGCTGAATGGACGGGGATTGTTGCTGCTGGAATGCTTCATATTGCTGGCGATGTGTCTGTTGGGAAAATGGATGTTCTTGATGTCGCTGTTGTTGCTGTTGTTGGTAAGGGAGCTGTTGGGCAGATTGCTGCTGCTGCTGCAAGAACACATGTGTGGGCTGACTCAGAGGCTGTTGAGAGACGGGTTGGGGTGGGAGAGGCAGTCGGTAAAAGGGTTCGTTCTTGGTAGTCATTTTTCCTCAGGTATTTTTCCTCGGGTGGAGTATTTGTCTTCAGAATGATGGCAGACCGAAAGGTGGCGATAAGGCAAGGGAAATGTTACCATATTTAACGTCCCGGCAGTACTAATCCTTTAAGGGAGACAACGTGTCTTTATCTCCCCCATCTCGCACACTCCTGAGTTGCATCGCTACGGTTTCAATTCGCAGTCCTTTCGAGTCGCTTATTTTGATGGTCCTAAGCGTACACCCGCTCAGCACCTATCAAGGCAAGACCCGCTCCCAAGCAAAAATTGTGGCTGGGAGGGAGCCAAGTGGCTGTAACAAATTCCGGTTGGGCTGAGGGTACCAGCCCGAGGGAATAGGGAGCAAGGGGATTTTATTTTCCTGGGCAGGCTGTAGGTTCCTGAGGAACGAGAGCTGGTTGGCAGACTGAGCTCCAAGTGTATCCAAGTCCCCATAGTTAGTGCAGGTAGATAGACAGACCCCTGAGTTGCTGCGTGGTGGCTTAGGGCTGAGCTGACAGGATGTCGACAGGGGTGTCCCTCATTGGATGAAGCTGGCAGTACTTTAAATTTGTTGGGAACATTCTTGCAAGTTAGCACGTCGTGCACGTTCTCCTCCCCCAATCTACTACAACTTGGCATTTGCGGCCGCCCGCTGTTCAAAGCTAAACGCAACCAATTGAACATCGACCGGCCGACCCCCACTCCACGCTCCCTCGTGTATTCGCTGAAACCCAAAAGCGGGGAAACAGCAACTCGCGCAGATCAACCTGAACTGGGCTTGGTCAAAGCAGAACGAGTCAATTCGCAATATGGATATCCTCTGCTCCCCAGAAAATGCTTCTCAGGTCGAGGAAACTCGATATCTCTGCGACGCAGGCGACCGCTGGGATGGCGGCCCCTTTGTCACGTTCCCTCAACGGGCAGCCATCCTCCACATGGTCCCCCCCTCCTTTCGCCAGTACAACCTCGACGTCCCCTACACCGAGCTGATTCATCCGTCCAATCTGAATGCCCGACAAAGTATCTATACGACATGGCTCTTTATCGGTCTGATCTCGGAATTCCTCAGCTCCAACCGACAGGAGGACCCCGATCGGCCCCCTGACAATCCCGATGCCGAGGAGGTTATCGCCAGTATTTACAAACATTGCGTTATCACTAAGGACAGTGGTGAACGCTTCCTGAGCGGAGAACCCATCAAAGATCTTGTCCTTGCCATCGTGGCCCTCATCAACAAAAGCACCGACGTTGAGGCCCGTCTGAACTACCTGTCGAGCTGCCTTCGCGTCGCAAGCGGAGTCTTAACCTCACCAGCCACCCCGGGGGTTGATCGCTCACTCAAATTTGCCATTGCCGGGCTGGGCGAGCTCCTGTCGGTTATTGTCCGACATGGCGTGGCTCTCAAGGACTTTGGCGACGTCTCCCTTCCTCTGACAGGCTTCAACTGGAAGCACGACTTTCTCCTTCACGATAGTTCCGTCCAACAGCGCATGATCAGTGCAGGGTGGTGCAAGAGTGATTTGAGTAGGGCGGATAGCCTCTATCAGCATCTCTTCACCATGCATTACTTGAGCTTGCTGCACAGACACGTACCGGGGAGGGACCATTCGAACTGCACAGGGACGATATGTGCGGCTGCGCAGATCGACAATGACACGTACAAGCTCTCACATGCTACGGAGGGGTGTACATGTGAGGAGTTTCGGGTCGACATTGGCAAGATCAAGGACGTCTTGGGCAAGACGGAGACGTATCCCGTTCTGGTTTTCGATCCCGACGACGAGACGGCGCTCTTAGTCAAGCCGTTCCTGGAGGGTGATGAATACATCGCGCTATCCCATGTAAGTGCCCGATCGACTCACCAAGTGCCAGTCTGACAGTGTAGGTCTGGGCCGACGGTCTCGGAAACACCAAAGACAACACGCTACAGAAATGCCAGATCGCTCGGCTCCGCCGACTAGTGGCCGCAGTTGAAGATGAAGTCTGGGCCAAGGATACGTCCCAACCCCGCCCCAAGTACCACATTTGGGTCGACACGCTCTGCTGTCCTGTGGCAAAACTCGAGCCATACTACAACAAGATCTCGCTGCTGAGGATGAAGACGGTCTACGAACAAGCCACCCATGTTCTTGTTCTTGATCTCGCCCTGTCCATGCATAATGCGGAGGAGCTTCGCCCTGCCACGTTGCTGCTGAGGATCTTTGGGTCCTCTATATGGATGAGGCGGTTGTGGACTCTCCAGGGTCGGTTCCCGTTTACCACTCCCACAGCTAGCATAACGCTGACCATGGACAGAGGGCGTCCTGGCAAAGTCCATGTACTTTCAGTTCCGTGACAAGCCAGTCCACGCACAATCCATGCTCCCCAAGCTCCTCGCTCCCGACGACTTTCGGTACTGGGTCATGTGGGGTGACTTGCACGGCGAGGTGTGACCCTCCTCCCACCCTCCCTCCCAGCCTATGTATACTAACACCCCCCAGCTCCGCCGCCTCATGCACCTCAGCATACACCCTTTGGCCATCAAAAACCCCACCACCGAAAAACACCCCCTCTACCGCTCCATCCAAGACGCCCTCGACTTCCGCGCCGTCTCCTACCCCTCCGACGAACCCATCTGCATCGCTACTCTCCTCGGCCTCGACCTGTCCCAAATCCTCTCCTCCTCCCCTACCCCATCAAACCCCCAAAATTCAGAACCCCCCACCGACGCACAGATAACAGAATCCCGCCTGTGCACCCTCTGGACCCTCCTCGCCGCCGCAGACAACGGCATCCCCTCCCGCCTTATCTTCATCGTGGATACCCCGCTGTCTACACCGGGGTTTGGGTGGGCGCCGCGGACGTTATTGGGCGCGGGGGAGAATCGCGGGAGGCAGGGGCAGCTTTTGGAGTTTACGGAGTGGAATGACAGTGCCAGAGGTGTGGCGAAGAAAGCGAGGACACCGTCGGGGGTTATCACGAAGTATGGACTCGGCGTGGATTTCCCGGGGTGGGTGTTGAGGGTGGAGACGTTAGGTCAAGGGTTGCCGTTGCATGCGTGGGAGGGGGTGTTGAAGGTGCAGCCTAGTGAGGATTTTGTGTTTGTTTTTC
>Ga0247780_1001213_pt1 | contig 16992 bp, 18 predicted proteins | sample UWRJL079202R5_FD_179927 | JGI IMG/M metagenome (GOLD analysis project Ga0247780, IMG submission 179927) | Plant litter microbial communities from Arlington Agricultural Research Station in Wisconsin, United States - UWRJ-L079-202R-5 | ecosystem: Environmental > Terrestrial > Plant litter >... | reverse complement strand
TTCCACCCGCCATCATCCACCCCGCCAATTGCCACGACCTCAAACACCACACGGCATCGCTCCAACTGCGAATTTTATATCAAAAAGGTAATTTTATCAATCGCGCACGATTGCCCGGGATAATTGGGTGTTCAGATGGCCTGAAACGACCCGGCGCGTGGTGCTCTAGACGATCTCAATCCTGGGTGCCGATGCGATAAATATCAGCGACGATAACCGCGATTCCGACTACAATGGCGACATTGAGCCTGACGTGGAGCCTTTCTCCCACCCTCCTCCAAGCCACAGACCCTCTGCGGAGCTATACTGCCTGCGTAGTCAATTGGTTTTTTATTCGAGAATCGGTAGATCTGGGCTTAATTGCGATGGATTCGATCGATCAATCAACTGAACCGTAGTCGCAATTGCGCGTGGATGCGACCGGGGTAGGAGGGTGCGAGGTTAGGGTTATATATGGTGGTGGGTGGGGTTATAGTGCAAATAAGCCAAAGGCTATAGTGTAAATAGACATATTGCTTCAACTCTAGCCGAATGGTCCCAAAGTTGGTCCCCATTCTTGAAAATGAACAGTTTCGCCTTTACTTTATCGTGTTGCTTACCTGGCCACTGGAGATATATATTAGCCTCTACCCTCTAAGTGTAACGGTGCAGTGACCCAATGGTCGCAAACATGGAGAACTGACGCAATTGACACTTGCGCCGAAAGGTACGAACAAGTTGAATTACCGTCAGTCAACCGCTCTAATTCTCTAGGTTTCTAGTGTGTAACGTTTCTGGAAACTTTTAACGCACGGGAAGAGGAGAAAAGGCTGCTGAGGGACGGGAGAGGGGGAGAGAGGAAACTGTGCCTATTTGACTTGTTCGGGAGGGTCGATGGGCTGTCCTTTCCTGTGTTCCGCCGCTCTCAATGGGTAGTTGCATAGTTTTTGACTCTTGATCGCATGTCTCTGAGAATAAACACGAGGTATGGTTTTGTGGACTCCTGCCGAAGAACCTTTGAGGATATGCCATTCGAACGCTTAGAGTGGCTTCCTCGCATACACCACATATCTGTTAAAGTTAGAATGTCGTCATAGTAAACTCTTCTGCGAAGAGAGAGAAAAACAGAACGAACAGTGACCAAAAAATTGAAGAGCAGAGCCAAATAGACAGAAAAACTTACATCGGAAAATACGCATGAATCTTCGAGTTGTCCAATTCCACTTTCACCTTACTTAGGAGCTCCTCAAGTTCTTCGACCGTCCATCCTAGCCCATTCTCCTCCCTCGGCCTTGTAAATAAAGCAAGGCTGAACCCCTTCATCCCGTTCGTGAAGTTTTCGTTGTTCCACGTGCCTAGTTGCTTGTGCCTCCGGTCCTTGGGCCACCGGTTGGTCGGCCACTTGTATTTGCGTTGCACAATGTCGACAAACCCTGCGGCTTGGAGCTGGGCTACGTATTGGATGGCCGAGTCGATCGGTGGCCCGTGGCGCGACCATGTCTCGCGCATGAGTTTGACCCACTTAAGGAGCTGGCTGTCCGGCGGCACTGTGTCGTCGTCGGTCTCGATGAACCACGCTATGTCCTGGACCTCGATGATGCCGCCAGGACGGAGGGATCTGCAACAGCACCGCGCGGTTACGTTCCGCCCAAGACAGAAGTAGAGCTATGAGAATGAAGGAAGGGGAGCAGCCGGTGGCGACTCACGCGTAGCCTTGCTCAAAGAACTTGGGCCAGTTGCTGATGCTGCCCGTCATGAAACGGGAAAAGACAAAGTCGAATGGGTCATGGAACGCCCATGCATCCTCGATATCCTCGACGAGGAAGGTGACGTTTGGGGGTACGCTATGGGGGCTTGGTTTCAGTTGCTATTTTTTGGAGGTCAGCAGGCTGCCGCCGGACTTACAACACAGGCTGGATCGGGCTCAAGTCGACGCCGGTTATACGAGCTTCGGGGTGGACGTCGGCTGCACGTCCATATGAGCTTTAGAGACACTCAGCAAAGGGTTACCGGGCCCGACAGCTTGTCAGGCTTACCAAAATCGATGGCCCAGTCGCCGGTCCCACACCCGGCATCAAGGACGTGATGCATCACTGCCGGCAGAGGCGAAAGGTGCAACCGATCGTTGAAGGTGAGCAAGAACATGTAATGCTGAAGCTCCAGCCGCTCGTTTTCCCACTTGAGCTCCGCGGTCAGCAATCTTGACACGGTTCGAATCCAAAGCCAAAACGAACCTCATCATTTGGCAGGAGATACTTCCCGTCCTTGTAGGCGTGATACGTCCTTCCGTTCTCTTGCCGGTACCTCAAGACGGCAGACTGCACCGTTATATGGGAGGCGACATCGCCCTGTGCGGCCAAACCGTGAGCTTCTTGCCTCCATGAACCGAGAGATTGGCGCGGGCGTGGGCTGGCTCACCATGTCAAGGGCCGAGTCGCGGTCGCTGTCAGTATCGGCAATGAGGAGACCTATATCCATGGCTGTTCGGTCGCACAACGCCCGTTGCGGCGGCAAGCCGTGACTCTCAGGGGAAGGGAAGCGGTCCAAGGCCCTGGGAGCGGCCTGTTTCGAAAAGAGGGAGAATCCGACAGTCTGGGTGATCGGGAAATCCCGTCCAAAGTGGGGGGTGCTTCTAGGCTATTGAGGAAATGCTGGGTGCGGGGTTTCATGCGGGAGGGTTAGTTGCGGTACGCTCGGTGCGCAGGGGCTGGGGGCGAATATTTGACGATTACGTTTGAGCGCTGGTGATTGAATCGCGGCAAAGGCGGAGCGAATGGTAAATGAGTGCTCTGCGGGATCAATTAAGATGTAGTAGAGCTCCCAAATGTCATCGCAGAAAAAACCGGGCTAGGTGCTCGCTATCGTTAGCAACAGCGTCACCCGATACGGCCGCTTGACCGCTTGACCGCTTCACCAGTTCTGCAATCCCTAAATCCGAACAGTTGCAGACAAATTATTGGTGTTGGAGGGAGCGCGGCCGTGCGAGAAGAAAGGTTGAAAATTGCCCATTAGCGATAGGCGACGTGGCGCTTGCGGAAGCATCCGATTAGCAGATGGCTAACTAGGAGACGCGATTGCCAAGTTTTTCTTGCCACCGCGGGCGCTGCTATCAATGCCCCGCTTCCACCCACAGGCAACGGTATCTATTGTTAGTGCGTTGGATTAGAGCTGGAAGAATATATGCGAGAGAAGGTCGTGAAACTGGTCGTGAAACTGGGCTTCCTTGAAATTATTCCTTTAGTATAACATGCCCCATCACCCTTTCGGACACCCCACCCTTTCGGACAGCAAAACTGCCTGCGCCCTATACAAAATCTACCTTCTTCAACCCCGTGGCTTTCGACCAGTTTTAAAGTGATTTACAAATCGTAGCCTCTTCTATATAAAAGAATAGCTAGACTTTACTTTTATCAAGGTGTTGGCGATTTTCAGCCACTGGTCCGTGCTACCCTGGTGTTGTGAAATTTTGAAATTTGACCTTGGATCTCCTTTACTTTCTTCTCTTTTCTTCCTTCGCTTATTACCCACAACCTCACAGATATGCCTTGTAAAAGCCTCACTGGGATTATACAGAGGATTCTGTAGCTAAAGCAATCCTAGAGATCACAGAAAATGGGATGTCAGTATGTAAAGCAGGTGAGAAATGGGGAATACCTAAGGTAACTCTTTCTAATAGACTTCACGGTTAAACAGTCGCAGCTGATCAGATACAGCTTAAAAGCATTCTAAGTAGGAGCCAAGAAGATAAATTATCTACTTGGATTCTTCGTCAAGAGTCTTTAGGTTACGCTCTATCACACAGTCAGATCCACGCTTATGTTCTAGCTACTTCTAAACAGCAAGACCTTAAACCGGAACTAGGATATAACTGGGTGTTAAGATTCATTTAACGCCGGCCAGAACTGAAAGCCAAGGTTAGGAGACGCCAAAAGACTAACAGATTCGATTCATTCACACTTAATGTCACATGCTAAACGCCCCTGACACCCCTGGCCCACAATGACTCCGTAAGGCTTGCCAAGCTGTAAGGACGACGTTTGGGGCTTGCCTAGGTTCAACATCGGTCCCGGGAGGACCTCAGTATATAGACAGTTCATCAGAGCCTGAATACATCTCGAGGGGCAAGGACCTTCGAGGCCATAGTCAATTATTGCGATTCAGAATAGATTTGTTCAGCGCTACAGGGCCACATTTCTGTTCCACGCCACACCCACAGCTACCTATAGCTGTCCCATGTCACAGTTATATACTAGTATACTGTGGGATATCCTATAGATGCTGGTATATTAAGTAACATCCCAAATTTTAAACGGGGATAGAATGTACTATCCTGAATTCCGAGCTGGGATATCATGACTATCCTAAATTTTAGCCTGGGATATTATGTATTACCCTAAATATTGAGCTGAGATATTTTATACCATCTTATAGCATGTACTGGTATATTCTGAAGCCAAGATTTGAGACTGTGTGGTCCAGGATTTGGGTCTATTATGTTATGCTTTAAGGCGCGTTCGTTTGCTCGGACCAGGGCCTTAGATAGCTAGGCTTGGAAATCAGGTACAAATGCCAGATATCACTTCCTTAAAGTACCTTTTTCCACACTAACGAGTTGTGAAGGCCTGGATTAAAAAACTTAGAATGCGTGTAATTTGATTAATTAAAACTGGATTTTTGATCTGAGAGGTGGCCAGGACTACTTTTAGTTCTAAAGGAGACCCGGATAGAAATAAGGTTTGCAGCAGCGTTGAAAAATCTAATGTATCTTTTCAGCGGTCCAAGTGATCTGGTCCGAGTAAACGAACGCGCCCTTAGTAGTTCCTAACCGCTGCCCTAAGTTTAAGCCTTTTACCCAATATTAAAATTTTAGTATTAATCGCCTAAATATTTAATATCCTGTCTTTTCTTCCTAGATGTTATGAAAAACGTAAGGACCAATTTTAGCCATCTTTATATATAAGACCAATTCTAGGCCCACTCGGCTAGAGTTAAACCAGTTCAGCATACTGCGTCGCAGCGTGCCGAAATGGGTACTTAGCCTGAATAAAGGTGAGAAAATCCTAAGCAAACACTAAGCCGGCCCTGAGCCGGCCCTGAGCCAGGGTGAGCAGTTTCACGTGGGCGAGGTACAAAAAGGAAATTCTGTGTGCCCAGATTCGTCTCTTATAACACCGCACGTCGACGGCGCGCGCGCCTTTTCGAGACCAAACGTTTGGCACGAGGGATGAGAACTTGGGGAGAAAACCCCAACTGACGTGTGTGGTCCAGTTATCGCTGCTGGACGACCCGGCAGGTCCGTCCATAGGCATACACATCTTCCCACTCTCCGAATCTCCCGGTGCCACCGTGATCTCACTATGGAGCACCACCATCACTAACCATGTCTGAGACCTCAAGTCCCTCTCGGCAATCTAGAGACGCCACATCACGAAGGCTTGGCCGCTATGGCCCCTGGGAGGCTAGCATTTTCTTCACGCTCCCACCTGCTTAGAGTCCCGCGCTGTATCGTCGGCAGAGGCGACCTTCGCGGGCATAGGCCAGTTCGGCCACGATGCCGTGAGCATTCTGGGCTTCGTCGCGGGCATCCTGAGTGGTCCCGCGAGCGTCCTGTGCCTTCTCGCGTTCGTCAAGCCTCGCCTGGCGTGCCATTAACTGCTTATTGAAAGCTGCCTGGTGCTTATCGCGCTCGTCCAGCTTCGCCTTCGTTTCAGCTAATTGCTCCTTCTGAGCATTTTGTTCCTTCTCGCGGTGATCTTGGGCTTCGTCACGCTGCTTCAGATTAGTCTCATACTTAGCGTGCAGCTTGTCGCGATCGGCTTGGGCTTGGTCGCGCTTGTACATTGCTTCTTTGCGTTACGCAAGCTGCTCCCCGAGAGTAGCGAGCTCCTGGACACGATCGTCCTGGGTCTGCTCGCGGGCGTGCTGTACCCCGTCTCGCTCGGTCGCCTTCTGAATTCGCTCGGCTAGGTCCGCCTCACGAAGCACGTGCGCTTCCTTGAGAGCGATCTCCTTGGCCTCGTCAGCGTTCTGAGCTTCCTCGCGAGCGCTCTGAGCTTCCTCGCGAGCGTTCTGGGATTTCTCGCGAGCGTCCTGAGTTTCCCCGCGAGAGTTCTGGGCTATCTCCTGTTCGCAAACTTTCGCCTCACGGTTATTCAGATCGTCATCGCGGCGGTCCGTCTCCTTCTGGCACCGTTCGAGCACTTGCTCAGCGGCCTCACTGGCAGTCTTGCTCTCCGTAAGCGAAGTACCCACCGCTTTGAGTCTCTCTTTGTCGGCCCGAACATCCTTCAGCTCCTTTTCGACAAGGGCTTTCAGCTTGACTGCCTCGGACCTTGCGTCGACTGCCTCGCGAGTCAGTCTCGCCGTCTCTGTCTCGTTGGATTGGACACACTGCTTCCTTGCATCTAGCTCGCTGGTTTTGATGTCGGCAGCATGTTGCTTTGTCTTAAACGCGGCAATCTCGCCGTCAAGGAACGTTTTTTTCTGAAGGGCTTCTGTCTCGAGAACCCGAAAGTCTTCTTCCTTCGTCGCAAGCTCCCGTTTCAACGAGTCGAGCCACTTTTGTAGCTCACTAAGCTGGTGGGCTGTCTTCGCAGCGTCGGCGAATTTGGCACTAGTATCCTTTTCTGGCCAACTGCAAAGTAAGCGCGGAGGAGCGTTCGAGCTCCTCGTTGCACTTGCCGACGCACTTTTCGAGCGTCGTCGCGACGGTGATATTGAGCGCATCCGGATTGTGACTTTGCACAAATAGTGGTTTGAGGTTCATGAGAACATCTACACATTGCATGGCTTTTTGGCGCACTTGATCCATGCTCCTCATGTCGTCCATTTTTGCGAATGGGCGTTGGTTGCTGGTGGATTGGATTGCAACTTTCAAAATCAAAGGTCGAACGAGGAAAGGCGTCTAAGTGCAAGCGCTGGACGAAACCAGCGCAATCCGCGGGGTTGGCGCGTTTGCGAGGACGATACGTGGACGATGAGCTTCGAAGTGGACAGCCATATCTAGCCTTTGTTTTGATTCGCGATCCCAAGTCTTGATGAATGTAGGAAAGAAAGCCAATTTGTGGGAGCATGGACATCGCCCCAACCCCACCAATCTGGCTGGATTCGGCACTCGAGGGGAAAACGAGGGACACATAAGTACCTAGCTTATCATGCAGACAGCTGAGACCGGGGAGCCGTGCCGCTGTTACCTACCTAGCTCAAAGGCTGCGGCCCAAGGAAAGGGTCTCTCTCTCTGGCCACAAACCGGTTGGGGGACCGTCGCATAGGCTTGTTAGAACAACGAGGGCTGGCCGATTGGTACCGAGGTATGCACAAGACACATTGCCCCCATTGCCAGTCCAAAGAGAAAAAGACCAATCATCAACACCTTCTGCATTTATCGTCTTTTCGCCCCCTCGACTTCCAGGAGCTGCAATCCATCAATCCAACCATGCAGAAGGAGGAAGAATGCCAGATCTCGATTCATATTGCAGACGCGAGCTTTCACGCTAGGTAGATATAGAATAATATGGCCCCCGTGATAACGGTAGACTGTGATGCATGCTCAACCATCCAAATCGTATTACTACAGGATTCTTGTTTGAAGTGCGTTGGAAAAGCCCTCGACACCATGTCTCATGAGAGTAAAGCTTGAACTATTACACTGGAAGCCTTTACAGCACGACCAAAGGGCTTAGTTGCATTAGAATAGGCCGTTAGAGAATGCAGGAAGACAATAAGGCCTTCATTGGGAACGCATTTCGACATTGGGGGTGCAGTACAGCTAGACGCTCTCTAAGAATGACCAAGAAAAAGGATAGATGCAGCAAAGTGCTTTGTGTGTCATGTAGCGCCTTGGAATCCAAAGAGCGGCGCGAGTGCTGTCCCCTTGAACCACTCCCTGTCCCTCGCCCAACCCTTCACAATGAAATCCCTCCCGAGTTTCATCGCATTCGTGATTCTCTCAGGGGTGGCTAGCAGGTCTTTCCCGGGCGGACGCCTTATGTACCAGTGGATGAAATGCGCACCCGCGTGGATCGCCGTTCGGAAAGCCAGCTCCTCGCTCAATTCCCCATAGCCCCGGGCAAATCCTTCGATAGCCCAGACAGCGCTCTCAGCTTCGTCGAGGAACCTCTTCTCGCAGAGATCTCCAACCATTTGCCCCAGGTCGTAGGCGCGGTGGCCGTGCTGGGATAATTCCCAGTCAATGATGGCGAGGTCGTTTGGCTTGTTCGGGGAGGGCGGGTGCATCAACAACGCGCTGGCAAAGTGTTAGTCAAGCGCCAGCTTCACATGACACCGCATAAGTAAAAAACAAACTCACTTTCCCTCACAGAAATCACCATGGATAAGGCCCCATAAGGGGTCAGCTCCATCCGACGGTTGTCTGGCAAACTCTTCCGTCGCCATGGCTTGCACCTCCTTCAGCGCCTCTACGTGCCCTTCAACGACACCCGGGAACTTCTCAAGAACACCGATGAAGCTTTTGTAGCTCGTCAGAAGTTTGAGCTGGCGCATGGGCTCATTCTGCCATATCTCAGCGCGCAGCTCAGACTGCGCAGCCTCGGGCGTCCAGTCGTGGAATGCCCGCAAGGAAGACCCAAGATCACGGCCGATGGATGTTGCGAGAGCACGATCAGCCGTCCGGGAGATGAGGAATGGCTGGAGTAGAAGCGCCGAAGGGAAGTCCTCGTGTACCTGCGTCTTGCCGTCTCTGTCGAAGAAGAGAAGGCGGGGTGTCTTGAAAGGGAGGCCCTCGAGAGCATTGAGCATGCTCCCTTCAGCGAACTGGACGGATTGGTGTCAGCACCCTGCAAATACAGTGGGGAGGGACTTAGAATTCATATTCTTACACAGCGGGACACATCAATCCTGAAATCCCTGCTGCAGGCAAGGAACTCGGGCGTGTGCTTCACGATGACGGTTTTGGCTCCGGATGAAAGCGGCGACACAAGTGCCCCGCGGTAGACGAAGTTGGTGGAGCCGCCGCTCAGCAACGCCAGCGATGAGCACTCATACTGCGTGCCGGAAATCTTCTCTCGGATCTGGGCCGCAAGCGATGCCAGCTCTTCCTCGTTGAGACGTGCCATTTCAAGGTGTTGTTGAAATTGGAAGTTTCGTGAGCAGCCATTGCGACATTTGATTGTTGATGCGAGCTGCCGACGGGAAGGCGCAGGTGACTCATTCCTGCTGACGCTGTCGTTGGCTGCGGTAGTGCATGATCCTTCATGCCGTGCCAACACCGACAGTAACACTTTGCTTGTCCTTCAGGCAGCTCGTATGTCATTTTCCACCAAACTAAGGGGTATCGAAGACAAGAAGTAGCTGTGAAGCAGATGATTGTGCAGCTAAGGAGACCGCTTGCCTGTTTCAGGTCAATGTGAAGACCCAGCCAAGGGGATTGCCTTTGCGAGACATGGACATTTGGGTCTTTGGCAAGAAAAACAGAAAGGTCCATAATGCTTCAACTCCAGTTCCTTCAGATTAGCAATCTACCTATCCAATACGTATAGCTCTAAATCTACAGACGCAGGCGAGGCCTGCTCCGATGCTCATGTCCTTTGAGGACTGTTCGCTAACAATGCTAACTCGTGTTTGTTTCACCTCTCTTTTCTGGAGGTTCCGATTGATGGTATTGGGAGATGGGCAGTACCACCTCAGTCCAGTAAAGGTTCAAACATGTTTATTTGCACCGTCCCTGATATCTTTAGCGTTCCGGTCAAAGGCTTCCATGCGAAAGGGGAACTCTTTGTACAGGTCATGATAGTAAGAACACCTGATAATGCAATATGTCCTGAAATTGAAACACATTGCTACCTAGTTCAAGAGCGAGAAGGTATCATGTTGAGGAAGCAGCAGCCGGTGCCATCTCTCGTAGTGAGAAGCGGCTGATTGAGGTAACCGAAGTCGTGCTATGGACTGGGCGTCTTTCTTTTGAGGGTCTCAATGGGGTCTGGCGGGTTGGGTATCCACACCTGGATGGCAGTCGTCCGTTCCCGCGCCTCAACGGAAGCCATTCGCCGTTTCGCTATCGCAGATCTCCAAGCTGCGGAGAAAAAAAGGTTAGTCTTGAGGCAACGCGCTGCGGTTGAAACAAATTTGCGGGCGAGGTTAGGTTACTAGGGTTGCGGTTGGCTGGACCGGGCTACAGTTATGGCAAGGGAAAATTGAAAGTAGTGTTTGGTGCTTGTTATTGTGTTAACATGGGATGAGATAAGAATGCACAGCAACATCGCGGCTACTTGCGACCCCCATGTCCGCTAACGAACGTGCCATCGGACGTTGATGTGGTAATGTCAGAATTATGGGAGATTGGATTCAGGGCATCACACATGTCACATGCAGTCAGTTTCATCAGTCGTGCGAGACAAACAAATGCATTTATCCGTAAAATCCTATGTTTCCGGCCCACCACCTCAGCGTCTCCCCGGTAACGAACCGCATAGAGAACGATTTACCGTTTGGGGAGGTGCAAACCCCTTCTCCCAAGCCTTCGCTGATCCGGTATCTGCAGATGCGCTTGAGGACTGCCATAATGGTCATCATGTTGGTATCGACCTCGAGAAAGAAATTCCATCTTTCATCCGTGACGAATCCAGTTGTGGATTGGAAGCTCCCGTGCAACCAGTTGAAACTGTGCATCTGGCCTTGAAGTACGGCGCCGAGGATGTCGGCCGCCCTCCCCCGGAGAATCCTCATGTGACTCAGCAGCTCGGTGATGCTGGAATCAAAAGCTTCAGGGAACCGCCTGTTTAGCGTTTCCAGTGCCTGAAATAAGCCCACCAGTGACATGAACGTCTCCGGACTCTCGTTGATACTGTCACACGTGAGCGTGAGAACAGCCTTCACAATGCCGGCAACGGCCGCGAGAGCGACCTCGACGTTGATCCTCCCGCCATCGGCGACTGATTGCGCGAGTCGAGACACGATCAACAGGGCCTGATGGCTCTGCCAGCGCTCGGTGCAGAATGCTGCGTGCAGTTCGTGAGCGGTGATGTTGGAACGAGTGTTCAATCTCGCCCATAAGCCATCCCTGTCCTCGGACCCGTCCTCGTCGGATCCGTCGATGTCCATTCCGTCTTTTGCGCGCTCCGCTTCGGCGCTTTCCGCCTGTTGCGCATCAGATGGCGTTTCAACACCCCATTCTCCTCCAGGAATTGCATGATCTAGGCCCATTGTCTCCAGCAAAGTGTACTGTGGGGCAGCAACGCCCCCCTGTCCTTGATGTCCATTCAGCCTCCCATTAGGGCGTCCACGAGTGGAGTCCACGCAGAAACCAACATGCCGCGCATGCGGGTCGCAAGCGTGAAGCTTTGCATCCTGACATGGCGTTGCAGAACCTTGATCTTCTCGCGGAGATCTGTAATCGTCTCTTCGTGTGTTGTGTTCTGTCCATGGAGCTCCGCAATCTCCTGCTTCTGAGTGTCGATTGTCTGCTGCGTGTCTGTCTCAAGATCCTCGTGTTTTTTTTCAACGCTCTATAACACTCGGAACGCAGAGAGTACTTGGACTCGACAGTCGCAATTTGCGTATTCTTGTCAAGTATTTCCTGCTCATGCTCCGTGTTACCTTGTTGTGCGGCAGCTTGCAGGTCTCCAACCTCCTTCTGTAACGCCAGGATCTCTTCGTTGAGTGTTGTATGCTGGTTTTCAACCTCGGTTTTCTCCGACTCGACTGTATACACCCTGAGCATAAGTGTTGATTGTAGTTCCCGAAGATCATCCACTTGCTTCTGAAGAGCGGCGTGCCCTTCGACGTAATTCGAATGCCGCGCATTTGCGAGGTTCGTCTGAGCTGTATCACGTTCGATCACCACTGCTCCCAAAGTCTCCCGCAAGATCGTGGCCTCTCCTACCAGCTCCGCGACTCGAGTGTTGAGGTGTAAGACGGCTGTCTGAAGTTCGTTCCTTTTTTCTCTGATCCTCGTGACGGCTGCTCGAAGCTGTTGAATCTCTTCAACGTCGGCATTCAACCCCCTGATAGTTTTCTTGAGGCCGGCAATCTCCGCTTCAAGCTGGTCGCCCTTCGATCTCAACTCACTATTGACTGCCTCGAGATGTGGACGGCCTCCTGAAGTCTTCTGCGCTCTTGTTCGCCTATTGTGGCGGATTACTTGAGAGTCCAGATCTCACCCTCAAGGTCTGCCACCTTGGCTCGGGACCTGATGACCGCGGCGAGCGGATCGGTGTGCTCTCCGAGGCCAAGAAACTCGAGCGTGGCGCCGCGGAAGCAGGCCTTGATGAGCTTTTTGGTCTTGTCCTTGCTCAGCCGTGAAAGCGCGGTGTCTAGTCTCGCGTCCATGTCGACGGGAAAGTTCGCCACGACCTCTTCTAGCCGTTTCCGAGCCTTCATCGACGTAGCTACTGCTTGCGCGTAGTCACTCTCTGCTTGTCTCGCTATGACGACCTTGGCCTCAAGTTCTTGGAGCTCAGAATCGATTGGGCCCGCATCGGGGAAACGGGGCAATGCAAAGGTCCAAGCTGGGCCTCGCCAACTTGTTTGCTCAACGCATCCATGGTAGGCTGCTGTGCTGCGATTTTGGCTGTTGAGATGTTGCTTGGTACCTTAATGGTTGTGGAAGAAGTATGAAAATTGCGTTTAGAGACGGAAGGTACTACCTTGGTCCTTTGGAAGGAGCCTGGGCAGTCGTGCGTTTACACATCACTGGCAAACCACAAGTCCCAAACCGCAAACACATAAATCCAGTGCCCAAGAAAAGCAAAGTTATTTCAAAAGATCGAAACCATTCATCAGAAGATAATGCAGAACGCCACCGGGCAAGCTGCAGCCGCCCCCAAGCCTGCTCCCGCGCCTGCTGCCGTGGTGCTGCTGTGTCTTGCTCTGAGCACATTGTCTAGCCCGGTGTAGGCAACCGCCGAGCTGCCGGTCATGCACGACTCGAGAACGGCGTTCGCCGAGGCCTTCCTCCGCGGCGCCTCGCCGTATGCCCTGATCACTTTGCTCCCAGAGATAGCACGAGGACTCGGAAATGTCAGGTCCTTCAGTGTCCTCAAAACCGTAACGCTGTTGGAGGAAGTGGAGAGAGAGACAGTCGCGACAGATCGGACGAGAATGGTGTGGGAGCTTTTCCACGCCATTCCAAGGACAGTGCTCCAATCTCTCATGCTCGGCACGGTCGCGTACGACGCAAGCTCGATGCGAGGCTACGATACCGACGGGCCCGGTGTCTATCTTCTGAGTATTTCCATCAGCGGCCGGAACGGCAGGTTCCTGACCCGCCTGGAGATGGAAACGCTCATAGAGAATATGCAAGACTATTTTGTCGGCGCGGAGTTGACGCTAGGCATCTACACTGACCCCCAGGGGCAGCCGCCGCTTACGCAGAACAGGAAAGACGAGCTCAAAAAGCTCACGGCGGAAATCGATGTCGTCTACGTCAAGATATCAAAAGGGAGCAAGAAGGCGCATCCGTACTTTGCCAGCGTGGCAAGTGATGATGCTACAAAGCTCAATCGAGGCTGCACCCGCTTTCTCGATAGACTCAAATCACAGGCCGAGGAGCTTCGGAAACTTGACCCCGGCGGCGCAGTCGAGACACTACAGTTGCCCCTGTATGTCGGCTGCGGGCAGAATATCAAAACCCGGGTCAAGAAGTACGAGGTCAAGACTGGCAACCATCTCGCCGATGCCAATGCATTCTACACGCTGATGTTGAGCTTGCTGAAGCATCAGGGCCTGGTACCCAAGCGTCACGTTGTTGGTGCCCTCCGTACGTGGAAGGATGGCCATATGAAGGTCGCCGAACAGCTCGTTGCTGCCTTGGCTCTGTCGTACCCAGACTTCGGGGGGCTGAACTGGACCGAGGCTGAGGACCACCCCTCGAAATTTTCGATCACGAGACAGCATAAACTACAGGTGTTTCAGCAGCATCCGTTCCTGAAAGTCAATATCAAACATAGTATTGAGGATATCGAAGCGCGCGAGAGATTCGCCGATGCTCGCTTAGAAATCGAACACCATGTTGCCATGGTCGAAAGCCGATACCCCCCCGAGGATCTCCTGCCCCAGCTTCGGCACATCTCGAGGGATATCAAGAATCAGCACAAGGAGCTGGACAGCCGAATCGAACGGTTGAACAACCAGAAGACGCAGGCCGAGGACGTCGCAGACGGCGCAGATGGGCTGCGCGAAATACTTCTGGAGCTGCAGGACATCATGCTGAGCTCGTTGAGCGAGGACGAGGAGTCTGGCGAAGACTCAGACACCCATGAGGGGCGGCAGGATGAGCCGGGGAGGCGCAAGCGGCGGACTTTATCATAGAGGCGACGCAGTATGACGATTAAACACGGCTAGATATTGAATCGATAATTCAGTTGCTTGCAAAAATTGTGTCGTGCCTCTGTATACCTTTCCTGCGAATGCCCAGTGACTACCTAGTCTGGTTCCCGTGGTTTCCCGCTTGCCGACATGTATCTCCTTGGCCACCTGGGAACTCCCGAGTCTCGTCACCAGTCCACTCATATTCTTTGCCCCACACATCTTTCGGTGACATGTGGATATTTGAGACATGCGCGACTAATATAAGACAACTTGTTTCCACTGTCATCCATGTTTCAAAGAAGGGTGACTTCTGCGGACGAGCACCGAGATATATACCTTACCATTGTGTTCCTCCCAACTTGGATGTGTCATAAAGTGATTGACAAGAAGCTTGCTTTCAACAGACATCGGCGTCTTCTTGACTCAACAAAGATTGACAATATGCAACCAGCCCTTTCAAACAACATTTTGTCATACGACAGAATACTGACCCACGCATTGCAGACAGGGTGTATGCAGTCGATACCTATATCCACAACCTTCGCGAATAAAAACTTTATCTGCACCATAGACTGTGCATATTTACTCCTTACCCTGATATTGAATCCTCATTCATGTTATTGTGGAAAGCCATGGTACATCTGGAAGAGGCCTTCATGCATTATGTAAGGGCAGTGATAATGCTGTGAAGGCCTCTCAAAGTGCAAACAAGGCCTCTCGTGATTCAACCAAGGCGTTTTATTATGCAAATAAGGCCACTTTAAATGCAGGTACGGCCTCTCGCAATGCAAAAAAAAGCCTTTTGACATCTAAAACGCCTCTCACTACACAAATAAGGCCCCTCATCATCTAACCAATGCATCTCAAACAGTCACATGCACTCACAAATTACAAGACACGGCATGAAGGGCTTTTATTTGCACTTCTAAACTAATTAATTCCAAGGCTGCGAGTGAAAACCCATCTTGTAGGCCCGGATACCGTCCGACTCCTCATCAGACTCGGAGGTGAAGGATATATCCTCTGGCTGGCTGTTGTCTAGCGCTGGCAGAGAGTCGTATCCCTCAGTCTCTTCAGGATGGCCCCACATATGCCTGATTCCGATTGACATTGGATCTTGCGTCCAGTCCATGATGCCATCCTCAAGCTGCGGTTCAGCGAGTTGCGGTTCAGGGAACTGCGTTCCAGGTACTATGCTTGCACCTGCGGGTTCACCTGCAGTATCAGGTGCGACCTTCTGCTTCTTTGCTGGCGTGGTGTTCGCTTGCGTGGGGGGTATCACACCAGCAGAAGACCGCTTTTGCGGTATAGCCGGTTCGTTTGCTGCCTCTGGAGCGTTTCGACCCATTCTGGCAGAACGTCACATCTTTGGCTTGGATTGGTCTGCAGCCGTGACCACGTCATAAACCTGGCCGCCATAGGCAGACTCCCAGAATCGCCGATTTGCATGCGCTCTATGCTGCGCGTGCTCACGCAATGGCACAATATCAACCATTTGCGGATAAGCTCTTGACGAGATGCGCCGGTTGAGGAGGCGAGCGTAAAACTCGACTGGAAGGTGTTGCGGAATTCCTTTTCGACTCATGCTCTCTAAGCCAGCGCGCAAGATCTCCAAATGCTTCTTATGGACCGGCCAGAAAACACAGCGAGGGTCTGCCGGGCGTGTTGGGCCTTGGCGCTCCACGACTTTGTCAATCGCTTCAAACGGGAGGTTCCAGTCGGACTGGTGCCGTGTGGTGGAAGCAGTTTGCCGCGCTTGTGAGACAGTCACTCCCGGTTGGCACGCATCGTAGAAACGCGCCATGAAGCCCCCATCGCTTCGAAGGTCGGTCGACTCCCATTTCCAACCTCGCTTGTCGCCCGATTTCGCGAGCACGGTGTAATAGATAGCGGTGGCCAAGTCCTCAGGATTATCGCTCCACATTGGATGAGCGGCCAATTCCATCATTTCGTCGCAGAATGAAGCCGACCAAAGCCAAGTTATGATCAGATTCCTCTCTCATGTCCGGTTTTGACTGAGATCGTACGCCAAGTAATACTCGGGCGAGAGAACATCTTCGGGAAAGCAGCCCATCACCCTGAGGTACACCTTGTAAAGTGTCAAGATCTCCTGCTTGCCGGCTACCTGCACCAGGTTCGCCCTTTTCGGGTGCTTTTCCCAAGTCTCTTTCGCAATTCTGCGGTCGAGGGTCCAGGAATCGTCCACATGCCTGAGTGGCAGTGCCGCTTTGACTACCTCAAGGCCCGCAAACGGTGGTCGCTCGGCGATGTACGCCGCGGCGGCTTTGGCGATAGCGGGAAGCTTGTTCTTGAACCTCTCCGCACTCTTGCCTAGCTCCGTGGTGTTTTCGCCCCCCCTGTTGCGTCGGGATGACTGCCTTCCCTCTGACTGATCCGTCTCATCGCTGTTGTCGTCGTCATTATCGCCGTTGCTGTCGCTGTCATGGGCGCCATCGTTGTCATCTTCGCTAACACGGATGACCTTGTACGCAGCGCGCTGCTCGGCCGTCATCCTTGACAAGGGAATGTCGATTTTTGAATCCATTATGTCTGCCCGACTCGAAGCGTCGAAAATGTCAACAACAGCTTCAACAACTGCTTTGCTTCGAGAACTGCGACTTGGCAGGGTTCACACAGAAAATTTTCTTTCTTCAGCTTTAAGCTTGTTGCGGTTAGGGACCGGGTTGTGATGTGGTTGACTTCCAGGTTGTGTGAATCAAGCTTTTGTTTGGTTGCTTTGAAAACCCG
>Ga0247780_1001212_pt1 | contig 17005 bp, 24 predicted proteins | sample UWRJL079202R5_FD_179927 | JGI IMG/M metagenome (GOLD analysis project Ga0247780, IMG submission 179927) | Plant litter microbial communities from Arlington Agricultural Research Station in Wisconsin, United States - UWRJ-L079-202R-5 | ecosystem: Environmental > Terrestrial > Plant litter >... | reverse complement strand
ACCTAGGTGCCTAACAAAATGTGACAGCCAAGGGCAAAAGTGGTCAGAGCTGGACTCTTGGTCTCATCGCCAGCCGTCTCTAAATAAAGAGCTGCGCACCCGCGTAATCGCCCAATGGCCGCGCGCTTCCTGCCAGCACGGCACGTAGCGAGCTGTCAAACTGGTCGCTAGAACTCCCAGTGCTACCGAGAACCCGGATTTGCGGCCGCGGTTGCGGGGTGCCAATCGCCAACGCAGGCCTAGTTTCCGATAGCGGTGTCTTGAATTGGAGCCCGAATTCCACGGCGGTTTTGGATGCAGAAATCCATCGCGAGAAAAGGAGTTAACTAGACGGTTGATAGTTTTCTGCGGGGGCCAAGAAACTGCACGTTCGCCCTTTGCCGCGCTCAGGACCCGCCGCACACTCAACCTCACAACCCCACATTCGGGTCCGCGGCTGAGCGTGCAGGACGGAATATGCATGGGGCCCCTCCGCCCAAACATGTTCACGGTGGTCAAGGCGCTGTGGACGGGATTTCCCATCGGGATGTGGAGGACCGGGATGTGGATAATCATCAGATAGGCGATCTTCTGAGATGCTTCTCGGAGGTTCAATTCCCCTGATGATTCCTCTCACGAGCCATCCCCCAATTTACGGTTGGCTTGCATCATGCTTTTTTCTCTGATTTCTATGGCCAGTTCTACCAGACGGTATTTCGAGGTCGACATTGTTCGGTCGAAGTGTGGTGCCATGATTCCTAGGTAATATTTCAGCAAAGAATCCAGTCAAGAGAAAGCAAGCGAGACTTGATGGGTCCCTCTTGTCGTGCTGCCCCACTCGGATCCTCGTTTACGTCCCATGCGCGTACAGAAGCTAGTACCTTTCTCAGGTAGACATGCTCCAGTCCCTGAACCAGATACATAACTCGGAGAATATCATTGATTTCCAAGTACCCCCCTTAAACTATCCCAATGTGCCCCGTATTCCGGACAAAGCTCACGAGAGTGTGTCCAGAAACCGGGAACGACACAGCTTGCAATCAATAAGTTGCAGTTCCCGCACCTCGCCTCCCATCACTTTCCGGTTCATCCGAAGGTGTTCCTGACTTCCCGTGTTGCCCCGCACTCCTCTCACGCTGCATGCACAGGTACTACCGTTGGCGTCTCGTGTCACCGTATCCCTGACAGGTGCAGGTGCAGGTACCTCAGCACCACGAGGCACGACTTGTTGTTGGGGGTGGGAGAGTTCCGCTCCAGAAGGTTTCTGTGTCGATTCCATCTACTGTGCCTCTGCCTCACAGTTTTGGCTGCTTTTTATCTCGATTTGCGATGCCGCCATCTTGCTGCCGGATCTTGGTTTCATGATGACTTGCAGATAGTTGTGATGAAGTTGAGAAATACCAACACCTTGACAGGTCGCCCATTAGACAGGATTAGGGATCGAAACGAAGAACTCGACTGCTGTTAATACGGCTCTCAATGTTACGTAAGAATTGGACACACTAAACGAAACCCCTGAGAGCCCAAGAAACGGAAAAGGCCGCGCCCAGATTTTACCCCCTGATAGGCGCGCGTCTGAGGGTCTCACTGAGGGGGCTGAGTCACCCATCGATCGGAGATGAGTCTCAGCCGACCACGCCTCAGGGGTAGGGTAACGACAACGTGTGGCGTCGAAACGCGCTTGAGGAGCCCGATGACGCCACTCTTCCTTGGCCATGCCGTTCGCTTCAATTTCCCGCGTCTGGTGCACCCTGCATGACATTAAGTCTCGCTAAAGAATCGATACATGCCACCTCCCCACCCGTTCACCTTCGATGGTTTAGGTTGCGTAAGGTGACCGGCCACTATTGACTCTATTTTCAACTTTCTCCTACCAACTGGCTTCCTTCGTCAGGGGCAGCTGACTCGGTAAATCACGATGGCGAGGCATAAAAGTCTCGGCAGTTCGATCACTCCCTTCTTTTGATGTTCCCACTGAGGGTCTCGATGGCTTGGACCAAGGCAGGATAGAACTTATTCGCCATCTTCAGGTCACCCGATTCACTGGGGTGGATGCCATCCTTGAGATCGGCACTCGTGAAGCCCGTCCACTGATCGACTATCCAGATCGGCGAAGCTGTCGAGTTTTTGGATGCAGCCCATGCTGGAATCGCCTGGTTGAGGTCCTGGACCTGCTTGTCGACCGCCGGGAGGGGGATGATTTGGGCCACCTGTTGTTTTCACTGTCAGTACGGCGTGTATTCCTGTCATTGTCATTGTGCGGCTAGTGTCTTACGATTATTCTCATTGCCGAGTTGCTCGCTCTCATCTGGTCGACCAGTTTGCCGAGTGCCGCTGTGATCTCGGCTGTTTTTCGGTTGCCCCTGAATATGTCGTTGGTGCCGAGGTGCATGGTGACAATGTCTGCTGGGTTCTTTTTTAACCAGTCGACGAGCTGGTTCTTGGCCACGATTTCCACAGCCATGAAGCCGGGATGCTGCAGGCGTGGTGATGTTAGCTTTTGGTTGCGTGTTCAGTGGAAAGACAGCTGACTTACCCCTTCATGGTCCCGATCAAAGTTGAGATTGCTGCAGTTCTCACCGGCTCTCTCTCCGCCAACAAGGTCAACATTGTAACCCTCCTTCTGGAAGTGCTCCCAGATCCAGGCGCGCCAGCAGCCGTAGTCGGTGATGGAGTCGCCTAACGGCATCCATCGTACAGTCGCTGCTTGGGACAAGACGGCCAGTGCGATACCGGCTAGCAGTCGGTCTAGGCGAAAGAGAACCATTGTTTCGCCTGAGGTGTGAAGAAGGTGATAGCAGTGTATTGCAGCAACTAGAGTGAGGAGACGAATAACCTGATCATCCGGAAGACGACGGTCCGTCCATCGCAGGTTAGAATAGCCGCGAGCGGTAAAATCGGATTACACCTACACACATCACCAATACTATAAAAGAGAAACAGCAACCTGCATCACCGACTCCCTTCCTCCCGAGCAAGTTCCTAGCATGGACTGACAGACTATACGGACATAACTCTACGCAAACAACTACGCCGACTCCTTCAACGGCTTGTCCCTACTATCCGTCGTACAACTCGGCGCAACAGTCGAGGTCGTCCCACTAACAACAACAATCTCAGCAACAGTAATGTCCGACGACCCCGTGCTCTGATACCCCTCAGTCGACACAATCTGGTACGAAGCATTCTTCGCCGGGTCAAACTTCAAGCCAAGCGCGTTATACTTGTCGTAGTGGTTCTTTGTGGTAACCACGCCGCTGCTGCGCTTCTGTTGGCGGATGGACCAGAACTGCATGTAGTTGTTGCCGCGATTGACGCTGTAGATGTCGTAGGTCCCGCCGTCACTGGTGAGTGTGCCTTTGTGCTGGCCGCCGGACCTGCCCGGGTTGTAGGGGCCGAGGTTCTCGAGGATGTATGTCTCGCCCCGAGTGGTCCAGGTATATACCGCGAGATAGCTGTTGCTTCCGGGGTTGAAGGAGCCCTTGAACTCGATGGTTCTGTGCAGGTGTCATTCAGTTGGGCCATCCGATAGCTGGCATGGACATGAGAGACGGCTACCGTGCTGTTGCATTTCTCCACCCTTTGCCGGCCGTGAAGTCTTTGCAGTTGGACCAGTTCACGGTGTATTCCCCGGCTGCCTTGTTCGTGTAAGTGACTTGTCCGCCGCCACCTTCAGACCCTGATACAGCAGGCGAGTTAGCATCATCAACTCAGATATGTAAGTTTACTATATAGAAAATGGCTCACAAAACTGATACCAGTAGCCATTGCTACAGCCGGAAGCATTTGGTGTTGTGCGTTTTTGGAGGCTCTTGGGAGAAGTCTCCCGTCCCTGGTTGGCGGGTAGAGCGAGCACAGAAATAACTGCCGTGGCAGCAACGAACGCATACGTCAAAGATACCATGGTGAGACCAAATGATGGTTGAGAAAAAGGCCGAGGTGCATATGGATGTTCTCTTGGGGAAGGTAGAACAGTTGGTGGGAAATTAGTGGGAGAAAGTTACTTCGTTTTATACAGGAGGTCACTGGCATTTTCAAGCCTGCACGGCATGCCATGGCCTTGGATCCAGACACGCGCTCAACATTTAGAGTCAGACTTCAGAGTAGCTCTGCAAGCGCCCCAAGCGGAATGGTTTTCATGAAATGGCCGCATTTTGAGGCGCCCTTGCAATTGGCCGCCAAAATCATTGGTGGTGGGCTGTCATGTCGCGCACTCCATACGTCTACCAATCAAGTTATATCTTCGAACTCACGCGAACCAGTCTCTTGGCTGTCGGCGTGTGGGATCTCCATGCTCGATCGTGAGCGGAGTCGGCAGTCGGTAGCCGAACCCCGCAGTATGACTTTGAAATATATTACTCGCAGGTATGAATAAATTGCCACAAAGCTTGTACACTCTGTCAAGCGGACCAGTAAGAAATGACTGATAGGTTTGGATTGGGGTCCAGATCCGTAGAAGATTGGGCCATGGACCAAACCGGGCAGTGCTCCCTGTGTAAGTGGATGTGAATATGAACGGCCTTCTCCGCCGTTACCAATGGTGCGGCAGATTTGAAAAGCCCACATCCCCAAGCTCCTCACTTCTAGTGCTTTAGGGTTAATGGCACAGGTAGCCTTCCTTAAGCTGCCTAAGTACTCTTCCTATCAACGTGATCTTGTTTCGGCGTTGCACCAAACTACCTCGATACAAATCACCACCCCCTAAGGTTCAGTACCAGTAGGTGTCTGGCTCTTATCAGCCCCCTCGGAAGTGTGCATTGCCACCCACAGTCTGTCAGCAACGTCTGTATGCCCCTCCAGTATTGCGATATTGTAGGCCGTAATCCAAGTTTCCTCCTTACCGAAGAAGTTGCTGTCCCCCGCTCCAGCTGCCAGCAACATTTCTACCAACCCCGGCCTTCCAGCATGAGTCGCATCAAGGAGTGCTCGGTCTCCATCAATCCCGAGTTCGATGAGCCTTCGTAGATCCGTACTTGTGCCCTTGTCGTAAACCTCTGCTATGATCTCTTCCTCTCCTGTCAGGTCCACGCTTCCACGTGACAGCTCGCTCCACTGGATGATTCTGAACGCTAAATTAAAGTTGGCCTTCAGGATGGTCAGAAACTTGCATTGACGACGACGGATAACTGCCAAGATCTGATTTCGGTCAGCCGTCCCTTCTTTCGGTCCTCCGCGCTCCGGCTCCGGGTTCGTAATGATTATGTGCTCTTGGTCCGGCGCTATTGCATTCCGCATTCGCCACTTTTCCTCGGTCCTTATCGCCTCCTCGGACTTAAACGCCATAAGACTCCAGGGAAACGAAAACCCCCTGGCGACAACAAGTGGCCACAAAGACATCTTTGCCACTGTACACACTATAGAGTCGATGGTTTTGAAATGTTCCGCTGCCATACGTTCGAGATTTCGGGAAAGGTCGAGTGTATCGACCTCTAACAAGGCTTGAACAACAGACTTCTTGTTCTCTGCTGTTGATACCAGCTTAGTGTTCAGAGCCAAAAATAACGGTGTCAAGAGAAGACCCTTCGCTATCGGACATGAGACTTCGGCTGTTTTGAACCGCATGTTCTCTTCCCAAGCCTCTGGGAGGGTACTAGCGCTTGTGTTGACGGTTGCGGCGTTCTCGAGAATGCTCTTTCTTACAATATCCGGGTTCAAGGACCATGCCCCAAAATGTAGAGCTGTGACACCACTTGCTGTGATTTGAGGGGCGATGATGGCGTTCCGCAAGAAAAGCAGTTCCAGCAGTTCATTCCTCAAACTACCATACAGCCGAGACGCCGTGATAGCAATGCTTTCCTCGAATTTTTTATCGACGTTCAGAATATTGACTGAACCGGATTTGAGGAGCGCCTCAACAGTGCGCAACGCGTCGTCCGCTTGCCGTTGCACCGCGTAATGCAACGGGGTATATCCAATATCATCTCTCTTGTCTGTTAATCGAGTCTTGTCAAGAACAAGCTCAACAACACCAGTTGGTCCATACTTGCAGGCATGATGAAGAGGTAAACAGCCCCGATCATCCGGCTCATTGAGGCCCAAGCTGTTGATAGTTTCGAGGACGAGGGACACTAACGCGGTAAGTCGATTTGAATGTTGTTGGACCACATGTTCGTTTTGGAGGAGACTCGAGATCAGCGTTTCCCCTTGGTTATCATTGGTCGTGATGGTGTTAGTCTTCGCGAGAACGAGCTCTACAACGCCAATTGGACAATCCCTGCAGGCGTAATGAAGGGGTAAATGGCCCTGGTCATCTGGCTCGTTGAGGTCCAAGTCGTTGGCAGTTTCGAGAATGAAAGACACTAATTGCACGAGTCGATCAAGGAAATCCTTCCTGAAGCCAGTGTTTTGGAGGAGACACGAGATCACCGTTGCCCCATCGATATCCTTGGCCGTGATGGGATGTGTCTTGGAGACAAGGTCCCTGATGACTGACTCGCTGGTGATGTACCGACACGCAAGGTGCACGGGCAAGTTCCCATCAGGATCAGCCCTATTTAAATCCACTCGACCGGTCTGGAGGATTTCATGTACAATTTCGAGTTTGTTATTGGTCAGAGCTTTGTGAAGCGGGAGCCCATTGTAATACCGCCTGGCGGAATGATAATTCATATCAACACAGCGTGTGGCAATCAGGCACTTTGCTTGGGGAATATCTCTGGTCTGTATCGCCTCCATGAGGGAAGAGGTGGGATGATACTTCTTTTTGCGCCGTGGAGCAGCGGGGTCGGAGTTTGTAACCACAAAACAATGATCGGTCTTACACAGTCTGTGTTGGTGTGTCTCCGGGGGGAATATGGCAATGATCTCCTTACAGCCCTTCTTGAATGCGAGGCCAACAGATGATTGCCCAGATGAGTCACGCAAGTTCGTGAATTCTCCAGCACCGTACTCTGAAATGAGGAGGAAGGCCGTCTCAGTATCGTCGTTGGAAACTGCTGCGTGCAGAGCAGTCTTCCTGCTATGTTTGCACTGAGCATTCACAGCAGCTCCGTTGTTGAGAAGATAGCGGCAGACTTCCAAATGCCCGTTCTTTGCCGCTACGTAGAGCGGGAATGTGCCCTCTTTGTCTTTTTTGGGTATATTGACATTTACGCCGGCCGTGACGAGTTCTTGTACGCGTCCAAGGTTCCCTTTTGCAGCCGCTCGAATGATATCGGGTACTGCTGTCGATTCGAATGCTGGGAAGTCTTTCAATACTTCTGCATCGCCGCTGTGGAGACGCGTGTTGTGTTTGTCGAGATCCGGCTCGGTGGGAAACCCGATTTGCTGTCCATAACAACCGTGAACGTCGCATCTGAACGGACGATCGTGTTCACTAAGGTGCCTATCCCGTTTTACAGGTGTAGCGAACCCGCTAACAAAGAAGTGACACCACGGCTTCGGGCATTTGTACCCCCAATGGCCATAGAGGTCCCGGATACCTTCGAGTTTCAACACAGCCTCATCAGTGACGAGAGTTTCGATCCTCATCCTAATGAGTTGCGTGCGAACTCCAATTGGGAAAGCATCCTCCCATTTTCTTCCATCATCAGAGAGTTGTTGGATTTTATCGCGGATGAGTTCTAGCTCTTTCGTGCTCCCCTCTGACCTGGCGCTCTGTGATAGTTTCAGAACGAAGCCCCATTTGAGGCTCAAGATTGACACCAATACGGCAGAAACTGTCACCTGATCCTGGGAGGGAGACTCAATGACCTTTTTCGCATGTTTCCACCAGTTGGATGTTGCATAGTCCAGAAATCCGTAGTATCCGGTTTTGAAATAGTTGTCAATATCAGATTCGGTAAGACCAAGAATGAAAGGCCTTGAGCTCAGATATTGGAGACAAAACCTGGCCGCTTTGTAATTCTCGACGCCGAGGGAGAATCTCCCACTTTGTATGAGATAGCTATGCCGAACCTTAGGTTAGCTCATGCCGACCCATAACGGACGCTTCATTCTCGATGCTTTACGAGATATGACAGGAATACTCACATTCGCGCGGTCTCGTGCACTAGCTCGACTTTCCCATCAGGTCCAGGAGTGAGGCCGAGACCTCCTCCAACTTCCACGAGAGATCCACAAAAGTGTTTGCATGAATCTGTCAGTCTGAAGTCTGGGTCTGCTGTTACTTCTTCGACCTTTATGCAGAACAGGCTTTGAACTTCTTTCCAGAGCAAGGACCGCTCAGCACAGATGAGCCAACCCAAGATGCTATTTGCAATGTTTCGCTCAACCTCATTGGTATTGTCCAAAATGTGGACAACAACCCGCTCATACCTGGTTCGGAAACAGATCAGCAATCCAGCGTTGTAGATGGCAACATTAACCAACGCAAATCAGGAGGGGAACTGAAGCACGGGTCGACATACGCTTGGTCCAATCCCTTTGGGAAATTTTCGTTCTTCAACTCTCGCTTGAGGTGGCCGAGTGAAGGCTGACACAGAAGGTTTCCCAGGACAATCTTGGCGTACAAGAACATTCCTAGTGCCACTGTTAGTGCTCAGCAACGATATGAAGTGATTCAATTTACCCTTTGCCCCAAAGCACACCCTATTGACCAACTCCCCGCGGGTGTCCTCTTTCATGAATGTCGAGAATCTCTTTTGTAGAAGAAGGCTCTGAACCTTGCAGTATACCTCGATATCTTTGATGTGAGCGTGATTGAGCTCCAGCTGGATTTGAGGACAATGTGGCAGCCGCTCCTCCAAGTAACCATTGCGTTGACTGCAAATCAACAGTCGAACGCATCGCTCGACTGAATCTTGTGGCTCTCCGTGAGCCATGATTGACTCGAGCAAGTCGATGACTTCGCCCTGGCTCTCTTCTTGACTGGCTGTCGATCCACCAATGCATTCATCCAACCCATCAATCACGATGAAACACAGTCTTTGCGAGAGAAACGCGGTGGTCGCAAGCTCGCGAAGGAGTGTTGTTGAACGAATCTTCTGTTGGTCAACTGACAAGCATTTCTTATACACGACATCTAGCACCACCTCGTCTTGAAACACCAACTGAGAAATTAGTGAGAGGAGTAGAGAAGTCTCACTGTTCTTCTCTGGCAGTGAATGTTTGAAGAAAAAGTATACAACGGAGACGTGCGAGCCCGTTTGGTGGCATTTAACTTGAGTTTGCCGCAGGTGCTCGACAATCCATGAAGCGAGGATGGTTTTACCTGTATGGTGGTGTTAGCCAATGAAAAAATCGGCGAAGCCGCAATTCATTGTCCTGACCTGTCCCTGGACTCCCATGTAAGTGAAGCATCCGGCTTTCAGGCTTGCTGAAATTCAGCCACTCCTGGAAGGCGGCATCTCCAAGGATCCATTCTCCAGAATGTGTTCCTCGGCGCTCTCCTGAAGCCTTTTCGAGTTCGGTCGTTGTGTCCGGCCCGTCCAGCCGCTCCAGCACGAACCGCCGCCTCTTATCGAGTTCTTCCTGTCGCCGTATTGCAGCGCTGTCCTCGTCCTCTAGCTGAAAGTCTTGTACTTGGCGGGACAGTTCACTGAGCTTGTCTTCCATGGATTGGCGGAGTTTGTGGACCTCTAGGATCGTGGCTGTGATCTTCTCATCCGACAACAGGTCCCTGTACTTCTTCAGATCCCTCAAAGTACTCCCAAACTTGGACCTGAAGGTTTTCCACGATGAATGGAAGAAGACCTTCCACCCTATCTCGTGTTAGTCCCGGGTCTGTCGGGTGTTCGTGGAGAAGGTTTATGGCTCTTACTCGGCCTTGAAAACACATCAAGTGCTCTTCGGTGGAATCTGAGCACGGCGCAATAGTATTTCTCAAGATGAACTCTGATAAAAGGGTGCTTGTCGAGGAGCTGACCGTACTGCGTCAATCCGGGAAGTATGTCGCCGATTTCGGAATAAGTATCTAGGAGGCAGTCGAGAGTCTCCACCCAAGTACTGGCGGTCTATTGTTCGTATAAAAGATCCGATTAGCATTTTATCCATGACAGTGAGAGTAAGGTGGGTAGAGACGCCTGACCAGAAGCAAGAACTTGATTGGGGCCCATATGAAGGCAACTGTGTTGTCGACATTCAGAAAGACCTCGACGACTTTGCCCAATTGCTCCATTCCTTCGAGGAACCCGGAAATCTTCTGCATATTCCTCTGACTTCGGGTTGCAGCCAGCGGAGTTTGTATTCTGTGGATGGTGTCCTCGACGTCCCTCAGACTGCATGTCCTGAACTCGGTGCGCTGCTTCTCGGTCAGGCTCATGCGAAACCCCGCAAGAGCGTCTCTGAACGTTTCCTCGGTTTCCATGACTGATGCAAGAGTTTTTGATGCCCTCTGAGACGTCGTGTCTGCTGTAGATTGGTGTCTGGGGTCGCTTTCGAACCCTTCAGGCAGGTGCTGTTCGCCGAGCGAAGGGGCAGAACGCTGAAACTTGCGCGACGCCGTGAGAAAATTGGGAGCGGGGGTGCACGTGAACCCAGCCTATAGAATCGAACCCAACAGGCGAGTTTTGACGCGTGCGAGAGGTTCCAGATCATTTGGCAGCCCGACGTTTGAAGCGGGGTGGGTTGCACAGCCAGCGCCACAGGATGCAGTCGTCCCCACGGGGGCTTTCAAACGGCAGGACCTACCGGAGGCGGCGGAGCAAGCGCATCCCGTCAACTTCCATTTTCGCACACTCAAGCCCAGGCGTCCTTGTGCTTCAACACACTCGGCTCCAATTTCCCAACAAATGGCCCGGCAGTCTGATCACGGGCCATTGAGACACAGTCACTCCGCCCAACCATGTTCGGGCTCAAGCGGCCTATCACCGAGGATGACAGAGAGCAGGTCGGCTTCAAGCGGTTTTGTCTTCAGTCTCCGGCAGCGCAATCCAATTCGGGCAGCTCAACCCCCGGCCTCGAACCCAATCTCTCAGATGTCGGCGCTTCGCCGCTCTCCACCACTGGCCGTTCGCCCTTTCAGCCCATCGAAGATGACAATGACGGCTGGAATGCGATGAAGAACGTGCACTTGGGCTCGAGTACACCAGAACACTCAACTCCGGTTCCCTTGGACTCCATGGACTGGGTCCCGACCCAGCCTGACAGCGAGGCCACAACTTACCCCGGCGGAGCTGAAAAACATGTTTGTTACGGCGCGGTAAGACCACTATCTTGAGGCAAGGGTGTGCCAGGCTCCCGCGCTAATGTCTTCCAAGATAATTTGTGAAGCAAAGATAAACCTTCAACAACTTGATTGGCAAAGTCGGATACTTAATCAGAATAGTGCATATCATATGCTCGACGTCATCTCGTCTGGGCAGTGTGTCGGCTTTGCAGATTCCGCCAAGCCGTTGTGCTATCTCACACGTCAAGCATGCCAGGCTCTTCAACGCCTTGGCGGGTGCCCGAACGTCAGCACGAAGGCCGTTATCGAAGCGGGCACGTTGAAACGAAGTCTAACTGGGTCGAAATCCGGAGGCATTGTCGCAGTCTCGATCAATGTTTACGGACCTCCTGCGGATGCTCCCCAAACTGGAGCAATCCTGTCAAAAGCTTCCACGTTCCTCCAGCACCCTTTCTTCCTCGAACCCCACTACCAGTACTTCAACCCCCAGCTGTATCGCTCAGGCAGCGAGATGGAAGATCTAACACATCTTGTTGGCCTCACTGAGAGCGAAATCAGGGCAAAGGTTCTCTCGGACGAGATCGAACACGTGCTTGAATCACTCGACACTGTTGAGCTCGATCAGGGATCTTCTGACTCTAGCGTTAGTCTTACTCCCGCAGATGCCATATCCACGGAATTAATGAGGTATGTTTCAACCCCCGATACACAGCTCGGCTCTGTTCTAACACACAGTATAAGTCACCAAAGCCAGGCACTGCGTTTCATGCAGCAAAGAGAAAGCCACGGCTGGTATCAGGCGGCCCAGAAAGACTTGCGAAATATCACAGAGGTCATTCCAGCCGATGATATACCTTGCTTCTCAACTGGAGGCATCTTGGCCGATGCCATGGGACTCGGCAAAACACTCACCATCCTATCAGCAATAGTCTCGACAGCCAATCACGCAAAGCGCTTCTCCACCGGACGTGATGCCAGCGCGGGAGCTGGAGATTTGCAGTTGCGAACCAGGGCGACCCTGGTAGTCGTCACCTCCATGCGTGAGTTGCATCGCGTATGACCAGTATTTCTTTCCCATTCCGGCTAACACTGAGCAGAGGTCTTGAATGTTTGGGAAATGGAAATTTCAAAGTTCGTTTCTCGTGTCAACTCGCTTAAACACATGTCGCAATTACTAACACGCGATGCAGACACGCCAGACCGGGCAAGCTGAAGTGGCGCATGTTTCATGGAGCAGGCAGACCCCAATCGCCTGAGCAAATCATGGATTACGACATGGTTATCACCACCTACGGCACTCTCGTAAGTGATTATAAGAATAGAGATCACGGTGTCCTAAACAAACTTCACTGGTATCGGGTCGTTCTTGACGAAGGTACGTCACCCTTTCCGATTCCGTTAATCTCTCATCTCAGGCGGGCAGACTCACTGCAACGACATGGAAGGCTAACAATCATACAGCCCACTGGATACGAAATCAGGGCACGAACCAGTTTTTGGCCGCCTTGAACTTGCCATCGCTTCACAGATGGTGTGTCACGGGGACACCGATCCAAAACCGCCTGGAAGACCTCCTCTCGCTTCTCAAGTTCCTTCAATTTCAGCCATTCGCCCGGAGCTCCGTCTTCCAGAGGCACATTCTCGAACCGCTGAGGGCGGACACCCCGGATCGGACTGTCAGGCTAAAGGCCCTTCTCCGCACTATTTGCTTGCGCCGCAGTGAGTCTCTACTCAAGTTACCAGAGCCTCGAGTGAAAAGGACCACAGTAGTGTTGTGCTCAGAGGAGCGAGCCATATATAACGAAATTCTCAAGAAATGCGCCATCGACATGGACGAAGCCATCAGCAGTCAAGTCAGGATCAAAAGATATAGTGTCCTTTTTACCACCATTATGAAACTCCGGAGACTGTGCAACCATGGTACTTTCGGTAATACTATGGCGAATGGTGACGTCGCATCTATTGCAGACTCAAGGCAAGATACCGAACATGATTGCGAGATCTGCGGTGTGTCGAGTGAGAATAGCTTGGAGTTGGCCGAAATGGGGAATTTCTGTCCACAGTGTGGGGAAAGCCTATCCCCGATTTTACGCCGCTCGAACGTCGAGACATTCGAGAACAACGAAGGGGTACCAGCGCCGCCACCAGCACCTCTTATAAAACTATGGCCACCACAACCAGCACCGGTCCATCGAATCCGCCTGTCTTCAAAGTTACAGTCGGTGGTGGATAATCTTGAGAGGCTCAGCAACGGGCCCAAAAGGTCAGTTATCAGAGCAGTAACGCAGGCGCGATCAAGGGGTCGGCTGCTAACACGAACAGTCTTGTTTTCTCATACTGGACGACAACGCTCGACATGCTAGAAAGGCATTTCAAGCTACACAATATGCCATGCCTCAGAATAGACGGAACCGTGGCTTACAAAGAACGTCTCCGTATTCTTGAGTATTTCAAAAGCTCGGACATTCCAATACTTCTGATGTCAATCCAAACTGGGGCCGTTGGGTATGTACTTTGCTGGTGTGAGGAGTCTACAGATGGAATGGAGAGCTAATCCATCTGCAAAGACTCAACTTGACAGTGGCTAACTATGTCCACGTGATTGAGCCTCAATGGAATCCCTCTGTGGAAGAGCAAGCAATTGCTCGAGCTGTTCGTATGGGCCAGACTCGCACAGTCACGATTTTCAGATACGTCGTTGTGGATTCTGTAGAAGAGGTAAGCATAAGCCTCTTGTCGTTTTCACATGGAAGCCTGGTCATCGGCACTGACTACTTCTGAATGCAGCACATCACCAGAATCCAAAGGAAGAAGCGGAACTTGGCCAAGTTTACGTTGGATGGCGGTTCAGGAGATGGGATCACCGGAAGTCTAGAGGTCAGTCACACAGGCTAGCAACGACAACACAAAGAATCAACTGTTGCTGACAACCGGCATAACACAGGAGCTCAAATTTGTGGCCGGTGTTAACTAGATGCTAGATCCGGCTCAGACAATGTTGGGTTTCTCACAAGGGATCAGAGACATCTCAATATCAAGACGTGGCATGTACTACCTGCACAATGCACACGCTCTCCTCCTTTTCTCCCTTTCCCAACAACTGATCATCAACGCACGCAACATCCCCCATCAGACCCTCCGCGCCTTAACCACGAAAATCTCTTCTGAAAAATCCGGATGCGTCGCCCCCGACTCTACCACAAACCCCCTCCCCTCTAACAGCCGCCTCATCCTCGCTAAAGCCCCCTCATTCCTCACATCCGAAATCTCCAACACCACATTCCTAACCAGCGCCCAATGCTCTTCGTCCAATCCCCCAAGCACATCAAACTCCGCCCCCTCAACATCCATCTTCAACAAATCAATCCTCTCCACCTTCAAGCCGCGCTGCTCCCTCTCCCTCAGGAAATACGAAAGTCTCTGTATCGGAATTGACACCTCTGTCCCGTTGCTAAGCCATTTCTCCATCGCCTTGGCGCCATGCTCAGGGAACTTCTGCATCACGAGCTCTATGAGCCCCTCCTTCTGGTCGGGGAAGAGGGTTGAATTTCCTGGTGCAGAGGGGTAGTACGTGAACTTCGCGATACCCTCCTCCGTCCCGAGACCAAACTTGTGTGTCTCAATCCCAGCATCCTCCGACAGACCATGCAGCGCCAGATTCTGCCTCAAGACGTCGTACGTCAATGGAGCGGGCTCAAAGGCGAGGATTGTTGCGGTCGGGTAAGCTTGTTTGGTGTGCAGGGTGAAGAGGCCGATGTTGGCGCCGGCGTCGATGATGAAGGGCGACGGCGGGAGGTTGGGTGTGGAGTAGCAATTGTCGAGGAAAATTTCTTTAAAGATGTGCTTGGCTTCGTGCTCGCTGGCGGTGTAGCAGGAGAAGGTGGGGGTGATTTGGAGGAGGGTGGCCATTTTGGCGGTTACCTGGGTAGTGAGACTAGAGAGAAGGGTTGGTGTGGTGAAGGGTTGGTGTGGTGGGAAGTTGGTGTTGCGAGAGAGAGAATTGAGACGGTCGAAGAGTGAGGAGGTGAGTGGATGTTGTTGACGTTTGGTGTTCAGTGGCGGGGCTTACATGTCCCCAGATTGGGCTAACAGACGCCACGGGCCGTATTCGGTTGGATTTTGCCAAGGCTGCTCAGCCAGCTTGAGGTAGCGATTTCCACTACTGGCTCGGTCTTTTGCCTGTAGCAACGCGGCCGACTGACTCGGTCTTACATTTCCGCCTGCATTACGTCGTGCCGGCTCAATCCGCTATTGTTATAAACGGTATAGCAAATATGGAATCGGAGCGGGTATTGAGTGTAACGGGGCATGGGGTTGGTCGCCTTATGCCAGCGAGCCTGCGATCCTTCCGGCTCTTGATTGCTACTCTATTATCAGCCCTAACCGGATGTCAGATGTCCATTTGTAGGTGGATTCACGTAGCATTCAAGACTGAGGAGATGCCAATCCTGGTAACAATGGCTGTACGGTCCCTACAGTAGTCTCCGTATCACTTCAAAAACAGCGAATGAGAGAGCTAGGTGATATTCTTGACCGCATGTACAAGTCGAGTCGCACAAGGAACGGATGCTCTGTGCGGTTGCTAGTATCAGGTAGGCTGTGCCATTGGGCTGCCAACAGACATCACTTGCAGATATTGCGAAGCATTGGACCAAATGGGAGGCTCGGTGAAGAAAATTCTGAAATGGTCTTATCTCAAACTCTTTTGTTGAGGCGGCGCAGGCGAGAATATACCTAGTAACTGCAGCGGGACACCTGTTACAATACGGCACAGGCCTATCTCCTTTAGCCGTCAATCAACGCTAAGGGAAATCATGCGATGCACTGGCACACCAAGATGAACACGAGATAGACACGAGTGGTGCCTTCTTAGTGTTACTACGGACATGCAAGGCACTTTCTGCTGGGAATATGAGGTGGCTGGTAATACTGCGAAGCAAACACGGAGTTGCAAGGCATTCCATAGGTAAGGTATTAATCATCTTCCTGATAATGGAAACGGTCGCTTGTCACTGAGCCCGAGAGCAAAGATAGGCAGGTGCAGGGTGTATGTATTGCTTGATTCCAATGTAACATCGCCAAACGCCCCCTGTATGCTCTGCATCAATTGCCCTATCCAAACCCAATGACAGGAAGCCATGCTAGTCTCCCACACACTACTTCTTCCTCCGCACCATCAACTTCCCCTTCATAGGCGGGATAGGGAAATGGCCAATCGTAACAAAGTTCGGTCTCCCCCCCTTCGTAAGCTTCAAGTCGTAGTTGGCCGCAAGATAAGCCAAAAAAAGCTTTGACTCCACCGCGGCAAAGTATCTTCCCGGGCAGGAATGCTTCCCCATCCCAAAAGGGAGGTAATTCTCTGTCGCTGTCACCATAAGGTTACTTCCAGAGCTAGGAGTCCGAGCCGCAGGACCAGAAGGAGCGCTGCCGTCAGCCACGTCCCGCTTTTGTTCTTGTTCCTGTCCCAATTCGGTCTCAGTCTGACGTGAGAACCTAAAGGCGTCATATTCGCTCGCATTTGGCCCGTAGACGGCCTCGTCGCGATGGATCCCCCACGCCGAGACGCTCAGCCTCGATCCCAGTGGTAACCGCACGTCGTACCCCTCTAGCACCAGCCCCTCTGCGGAGGTGACCTCGGTAGCGAGGGCTTTGATTGACGTGCGCAGACGCAACGTCTCCTTGAGGGAGCTGTCGGCTCGCGGGAGACTGATGTTGATGGTTGCGAGGTCGAGGACGGGCGCGGAGAAGATTCGTCGACCTTCCTCGGCGAGACCTTCCCAAACGTTTTGGGCAGGATCACTGGCGCATAGGTCGAGGAGGGTGAAGGAGATAGTCATTGTTGTGGTTTCCATTGCAGCGAACATGGCGACGAATACGCGGCATGCGATGCGGTCGACGAGGCCTTCTTGGTTCTCGTTGCGCTTGACCGCGTCGGTGATGATCCAGGAGAGGACGTCATCGCGCTGGCAAATTTTGTTT
>Ga0247780_1001211_pt1 | contig 17011 bp, 11 predicted proteins | sample UWRJL079202R5_FD_179927 | JGI IMG/M metagenome (GOLD analysis project Ga0247780, IMG submission 179927) | Plant litter microbial communities from Arlington Agricultural Research Station in Wisconsin, United States - UWRJ-L079-202R-5 | ecosystem: Environmental > Terrestrial > Plant litter >... | reverse complement strand
AGAACTCGCTTTCACCCAGCCAACACCAACTCCATAAATCCACAACTGGTTATCGAGACGTTGGTGAAAAATACTGCTTGACAACTCGCTAGCAGTTCTCAATTGGCGAGAGAACTAGAGGGTTGAAATGTTGCAAAATTGGTAGTGGCTGTTAGGATCAGGCCACAAACGCAGGGGTCACCGATCTTTGCAGTTCGCTTTATTTTGTCAACCGCTTGCCGCGTAACCGTGTAACCGTGTAACCGTGTAACCGCGTAACCCCCCGATTTTGCGCTGTCCTGTTGTTGTTGTTTTTATTCCCGCGAGGTTCACCGGTCCGGCCGAGGCATGGCCGTAGGGAATTTCCTGGGACCCCAGGGTAAGAGGGGCAACTTTTGTTGCAAGTCCCATCGGACGCGCATCGCATGATTCACATCCCGCGTGAGGGCCGCATTGCCCTTTCTTCTGTGTCCTACTTTCTTGGCCCCCTTGCCTTCCCTCCCGTCCTCTGAAGGCAGTGAGCGCTCCGGTTATTTGGGGATATAAGACAGATCAATGGCGGGCCCGTGTTCGCACAGACAAACATTTAACTCAACCTCGTCCCCTTATCCGATATATCCCATTCCTTACTTCTCTTCATTCAAGATACCCAGTCAACTCTTTTACTAGACACTTGACTTTTTTCAGCTTGGATCGTACACAGCGCTAAAATGTCTGGCCCGCCTCTTGACTTTACCGTGCTGGGTATGAACAGCGGCACGTCGATGGTATGCACTCACCCCTTTTTCTCGTCGCGCAACATGCATCTCTAACATGCAATGCAGGATGGTATCGACTGCGCGCTCTGCCACTTCCGCCAAGAGACCCCTGAGTCTCCCATGCACTTTTCGCTTCTCAAGTATGGCGAGATCCCGCTCGACCTTGAGCTAAAGAACAAGGTTCTCCACATGATCAAGCACGACACCACCAGCCCTTCTGAGCTGTCGGAGGTGAACGTCGCTCTCGGCGAGACCTTTGCCGACGCTGCTTTCCAGTTCTGCAAGGAGAACAAGGTCGACATCAAGTCCATCGATGCCATCGGCTCGCACGGCCAGACCATCTGGCTGGCGTCCATGCCCGATGAGGGCCACCCCAAATCTGCCCTGACCATGGCCGAGGGCTGCATCATCGCCTCGCGCACGGGTGTTACCACCGTGACAGACTTCCGTATCTCCGACCAGGCTGCCGGCCGCCAGGGGGCTCCCCTGATTGCCTTCTTCGACGCCCTCCTCCTCCACCACCCCAAGAAGCTCCGTGCTTGCCAAAACATTGGCGGTATCGCCAACGTGTGCTTCATTCCCCCCGAGGGCGCTGACCAGGCCTACGACTTCGACACCGGCCCGGGCAACGCCCTGGTCGACGCCGTCGTACGCCACTATACCAACGGCGAGCAGGAGTATGACCGCGACGGAGCCATGGGCAAGCGCGGCAAGGTCAACCAGGACCTTGTCGACGCCTTCTTCCAGAAGGTCCCCTACTTCAGCTGGTCTCCCCCCAAGACCACCGGCCGTGAGGTTTTCCGTGACACTCTCGCCGATGACCTGATCAAGGAGGGCGAGGCCCTTGGCATGTCTCCCGATGATGTCGTCGCCACCGTCACCCGCATCACTGCCCAATCAATAGTCGACCACTGGAGACGACACGCCCCCAACGGCGCCGTCGACAAGGTCGAGGAGGTGTTCATGTGCGGTGGCGGCGCCTACAACCCCAACATTACCGACTACATGAAGGAGCAGCTCCCCAACTGCAAGATGTTTATGCTCGACGACGCCGGTATTCCCGGTGGCGCCAAGGAGGCTGTCACCTTCGCCTGGCAGGGTATGGAGGCCCTCGTCGGTCGGTCGATCCCCGTTCCTGACCGTGTCGAGACACGCCGACCCTACGTCCTTGGCAAAGTCTCCCCCGGCGAGAACTACCGTGATGTCATGAGCCGTGGTATACTCTTCGGCCAGGGCCAGAAGCAGCTCGACTGGGTCAAGTCTATGGTCAACTACGTTGACGGCAAGGTGTTCGACAACCAGTGGGAATGAAATATTGATACCCTTTTAAAAGTGATCAGTAAACGGGTTGGATATAGATAGCACTTAACTTTTAGAGATAAACGTATTTGCGTGAGGCAGTGTAACGGAGACTAGTTGACTTGCTTCTCTGAGCTGACCAGACCGGTCACATCGAAAGGTGTATCGAGTATACTGGCCATCTTTCTTGCGGCGCCTATTCGCCTTGTTAACGGCAAAGCCCTTCTTCTTTGCCCAGTTATTAACAGTAGTATGTAGTTCCTGGATCGTGGGAGCTGTGCTGGTAATCGTGGGGTTTGGAATATGTTCATCTTCGTCTGTAGCATACATCTCGTCGTCGCTGTTGATGCCGTCCCACGATGACTTGCTTGCGGCATCGCCGCTTTTAGAAGCGCTGTCTTTATCGCCCTCGGCGCCTGGATCGAATGGAGGAAGTCTAAGGCCCTCTACGATTATAGGAATGGGTATGAGGCCTTTGTTGAAGGCTTAGGCCTCACATATAGGCTGGAAAATGGGGCCACCGGTAACAGGAGGCTCCTTGGGCTTAGAAACCTCGAAATCGCTGTACCAGAACACTTCTGAATCGCTGTCGTGCGTGTTGCCGCGGCCAGCCGCGCCGGCCCGTCGCGGCGCATCGCACGACATGCTGCAGGTGATGCGGACCGCCGCCAATCGACCGCAAACGGAAGCAGGAATCCGAAAAACGTTTCAGCGCATTTTAGCACTATATTATTAGCCGTATGAACCATATTAGATTGATGCGACGAACCGTTGTTGTTGCTGTTGTGCCCGGCTGAGGCCGCTCAATTCTTGGATGTGGTGGTAGAAGAATGCATTGGGCTGCACAAAATTTTCGGTCATAGTTGTGGCAGTTGGCAAACAGTTGGCAGGGGGGTGCGCGCGTATATCCTTGTGCAATCCCCCTCCCTCTCTCGGGCTGCGCTGGCCAATGAGTCGACCCGCAGGCCGTCATACTCCTCCTCACCGTCTGAAAGCGCGGGTTTGGCTGCACCCCTGAAAATGGCTTGAACATCTTATTCGATGGTTACCCAGCCCACAGACAATTTTTCACCATCAAAGCGACTTGGGATGTCTCAGTGCTTGCTATCTGAATGTAAAGCACGGTGGGGTTTCAGATGGTGCGGCTGAGCCAAGCGTTTTAAAAGTACCCACCCATTGATTAGCCCTGGAACACCCTATAAGAAGCAACCGAAGTGAAGCGACGCAGTGCAACCTGACGCCGAGGAGAAGTTTCTGCTAAGCAAACATTCGCGCCCACTCATCGCCCCTGCCCAATATCACAAGCCCCGGATCCGATTACATTTTAATGGGAAAAAGCCCGCTTCTTCAAGATGCAGTCCTCTGAGAGCAAAGGAAAAAGTCTACTCAAGGCAACACGCATTATCGGCGACACAGGTCTCTGGGTCGGTCAGTGGGCTGCAAGAGCCATCATAGCCGGACCGTTGATGGGCATCTGCACCGTCTGCAATAATCTCCAGGCGCGTGGCCACGAAGACACCCTCGGCCGTACACCAAATTCTCTTGGCAGACTCGTCCGACTTGGCAATCAGCCAAGAACCGATCTCGTCAGCGCGCCTGCCTTGGTCCTCACTGGGATCAAGACAAAGGAGCTATTGAAATGCCGCGATGTTGACGAGAAGACTGGGCGGCCATTTCGAGACTGTCGCTATTGCCGGCTGCTCTGCAACGTACTAGATGCCTTCTTTATCGACGAGTGGATGAGCTGGGTTACCGATACTCAATGTGGAATGCATCTAGAAGTCGGACTGATGATTCGTGAGGGGGCGCCCCTTGTCATCAACTGCAGCGGATGCTTCGTCCACGATCCAACTCAGATGTACCCTCGAGCCGACGTGGAATTATACTACGACAGTGCCGAGGCGCTGGCCACACCCGGGGCACCAGCTATGGGTTGGACCCTGCCTAGGATCATGAACACACTCGATCCGCGCTGTATGGAATTCGCGAGAGACTGCATCCGCCAGTGTTCCGCCGATCATCCACGCTGCGCGAGGACTTCATGGGACTTTGTGCCCACCCGTCTGCTCTACCTGGACCCCAACAGCGGCAGCATTCGACTTTGCGAAGCCCTCCCAGTGACCACCCACTGGGCTGCACTCAGCCATTGTTGGGGGGGGAGTAAGCCGTTGATGCTGTACAAGTCGAACATCGAAACTCTGAAGGGGGGCATCCAGCTGGCTGATCTCCCGCCGACATTCAACAATGCAATCCAAGTCTGTCGCGGCCTGTCCATCAGCTTCCTCTGGATCGACTCTCTCTGCATCATCCAGGACGACAAAGAGGACTGGGAAAGGGAGGCCGCTCAGATGGGCAAGGTTTATAACCATGCCTTCCTCGTCCTAATAGCTGCGTCGTCTGCCAAGCCGGAGATACCCTTCCTGGGCCCGCGAGAGAAAGAATGGGAGACGAAAGCGTTCGACTTTGAGACACCGTCCGGAGCAAGGCTTGAAATTAAAGCTCGAAAGCGGCATCGTCTCGCCGCCCCGCTCGACCAGGGGCAGTACGAACCTGCATTCACCGATGCCTGGGCAACGCTACGACAGGTCGGCCCTCTCTACAAAAGGGGGTGGTGCTTCCAAGAGTCGTTCCTTGCTACGCGGGCTCTGCACTTTGCGCCCGGATCCCTCATCTTTGAGTGCGAAACGCACCGTCGAAGCGACGACTCCCCGCCTCCATACCCCCTCGTCTATCCCGGCTCTCTAGGTGAGGTGCCGGAGGACAGGAAGTGGCGTCTCGTTGTTGAATCCTACACCGCGCGTATGCTCACCTTCGCGAGCGACAAGCTGCACGCAGTGTCCGGAATCGCGGCCTTAGTGCCTCAAGCTGCACGGAGTGACTACCTGGCGGGCCTGTGGAGGGAGTCATTGCTTCTCGACCTGCTCTGGCACGTCATGCCGACCAGCAACCGGTCAACGACAGTGATGACGTACCCCCCCAAGGACGAACAGCGTGCTCCTTCCTGGTCGTGGGCATCTATCAATCACGGTGTCGTCTGGAACAATCTCAAAGCCTTTGCACCGCTCGCCACCATCATCGACGCAACGTGCGATCTCGCCGCTGTGAGCCGGTTCGGTCCTGTTTCTGCCGGCCGCATCAAACTCCGCGGCCGGCTCACGCCCTGCCTTGTGAAACACACTTACCAGAAAGGCCAGCATCACGCCTACTTGGTCAACCAAGACGGCACCCCCAGCAGCGACCAGTGGTTCTTGGGCGACGGCCAACTCGTGCCCGTGAAGGCGGAATCAGTCGCTGGCCCAATTTGTCGCCGCGCTGTCGCAGGCATGGACACGCTACTGGATCACCAGTGTGCTGACTATGAGGGTGTAGGGGCCTTTTATCTTTGTCTTGGGCGGGACAGTAGGCTGGGATATAAGCATGTGGGTTTGATGGTGGTGCCTGTGGAGGGGAGGGCACTGGATGGATGGATGGAGAGGATAGGGGTTATCATGAACCTGGGCAGCGAATGGTGGGACAGAGGCGTGGAGACCGTCATCACGCTGGTTTGACAGTCTTTGAGAACTAGTTCTGCACCCCAGCAGCGGCTCCAGCGACCCGGCAGTGGAGGTACGCCTAGCGTTCTACCATATGCGTCATCATGGGCAACAAGAAATTTGCAGGGGTGGGCTTGGGTGTATAAAAAGTTTTTTGTGCCGCGAGCAGTGGCTGATGGCGGCGACGGCGGTAGCGGCGGCGACGACGACGACGACGCTATGATGTCGGCGGCCCTGGGAACGGGCAACCCGTGGTATGTGCAGGCGAAATTCTTCGAGGCAATAATTGCTTTCACCATTGGCGACGTCCGACGGGCTGTTGAGCTCTACGAGGAGTTTTTGAACATTCGAATTCGCAAGGGAGGGAAGATGGGCATGATACTTTGTCATGTCAGTATGCCATCGCCGTGTGCTACCAGAATTTAGGCGACCTGGAAAAGTCCGAGTGAGTTTTCCACTTTCTTATTCTCGTTCCGTTACCGCTTGATACGCTCTTTTGCGCATTGCCAATCCATGCCATGTTCTAACAGCAGAACTTCTGCAGATCAATCCTCCGCGAAGTCATCAAAAACAGTTACATCGACCTCCAATGGCGCGCAGAAGACCTCGCCCGCGTGAACTTCCGGCTATCCCTCGTACTTCGCGCGATGAACTGACCCGGAGATGCCGCTGACTGGGGGGATCAAGCTCTGTCCGCCCGCAAAGAATGGTAGAAGCTTCTGCCTGAGCTTGGGGGATTGGAGGAGTACACAAACGAGGACGATATGGAATTGTTTGACGATGGAGTTGCTGTACTTCATGGGCGGACGATGGGGATTTTGAGCGACGGAACCCATTGGTAGACACTTGGGACAGATTAAGAGTAAAGCTTGTGTATGTAACTATTCGGTCAAGAAAAACTTTGTTTTTCAACGTCACACCCGACGTTGGAAGAGTAAAGCGTGTCATGGGGGGTCAACGGTCAAGTATGGGAGGTCGATTTGCCCGGTGCGCTGTGTCGTGGGCCTAGCAGTTGAAGTTCTTCCTCTGTCGCCAAGATTGATAAACACTATCGTAGTATTTGATATTGATGCGTCAGATTTCATATTTGAAAGGGAAATAGTGACAGAAGAGAGTCCTCTCCACGACTCCGCGGCTCGAGAGGAGTTGAAATGTGCCAACACATTGCGCAACACTTTGTTTCCTTGCCCTTGTGGAGAAACTGATAATTCCACCCCCGAGTTCCGTCCACAACCAAATATCTCCTTTCTCTAACAACCATCCCTATACCCCCTCCCTAACTCCGTCAACCGCCCCCCCTCATCCATCATCGCCGCCCACCTCCCCACATTCCCAATATCCCCCGCCCTCATCGCCCCAAACCACGCATACCTCTCCACCCACTCCAGTCCATCCAGATACTTACAGCTCTCCCTACAAAACTCCTCGACATGCTCCCTCCCCAACGGGCTCTCCACGCTCCAATTCGTCGGCGCAAACTCCGTGACCCACACCGGCCGATCCGCGCCCAGCTGGTAATACGTCGACCACAAATAGTCATAAAACTGGCCCAGCGTCTCGCCGTACCAATGCAGCGCGTAGAAATCGACGTCGCCCCCGCCCGCTCTGACCAAAGCCAGGAACTCCTTCAGCCAGACGACTCCATCGGGCGCGGAGGAGATCCCAGGCGTTCCGCATCTGATGGGATGAGGGCGGCGGCGGAGGGGCTCAATGACGCGGAGGTATTCGGCTGCGGCGAGGGCGGCGGGCATGTTTGCTTGCGAGGGAAGTTCGGGCTCGTTGAATGCCAGGAGGCAGGGGGGGCAGGAGGGCGAGGAGGGCGGGAAGAGGGAGGGGAGGGCGTCGATGTTGATGTGGTTCCATTGCATGGGGGTGAATTGGAGGGAGCAGTTGGGCGTGGGATGGGGCGACCAGTTGTAGAGCCAGGTAACTTTTGAGGGGGGCTTGGTGAAGACGAAGGCGGGGTCGGTGTTGGTTGTGGGCCAGCAGATGCCGCGTTTGCTGGGGGTGCTGGGGGTGGACATTTTGAGTTGTCTGTGGTGGTCGTTGAGGTGGTGAGGAGTGGTGTCTGGGGGGCAAAGCAGTGGAGTTTGGAAATGACGTTGGGCTGCCGGTGCATCCAATCGGGTGATTGACTCGGAGGTTCCAAATCCTTTATCTCAGAGGCTGAGCTAGTGCTGTGTTCCCTCCTTATGGTGCAATGTGAGCTAACACTATCAACCAATCAAGTAAAGCGTCAGTGGTTTAGTGGTAAAATCCATCGTTGCCATCGATGGGCCCCGCGTTCGATTCGCGGCTGACGCAACCTTTCATTTTTGCTTTTCCGGCCGATGGCCACCCCATTTCCTTTTTGCCATTTCATGCTCGCCTGACTTTCACAGCCGCCCTTCTGAGTGCCTCCTCGACGACATAGGTGGACAAAATGCCACACATAGTGATATCTTTCTGGGTGAGCAGTCAAGACTTGGAAGACATCTGCTAGTCCTAAGGCAGGTGTGTTGCCCTTGACTCTAAGGCAAGGTGATCGGCGTAGTTGAACTTGTATTTCTTCCAAGTTCCATTCAAGCCTGTCGCGTGATTTGTACAGCCGCGTCCTGATTGACGGGTATGCAGTCATCCAGCGATAGAGATTTCGATGGTCACATTGCGTGAAAGGGACTGGTTTGTCGCGGAAGATTCCAGCCAGTGGTTGTCACCAGATGAGTAGAGTTGCGAATTCACTGACTGGCTGTCAACACTGGACTAGCAATCCGTCGGGTTGTAGTCTGACTTTTCTGTCTGTGTTATCTCCTGCAGCATGCTAAAAAATAAATAAAAAAGAAGGGGGGACGAGTTAGTTTTTCTATTAAACAGCTTTGCTATATCAAAAGAATGGGTAGCTGAGCATAGCTCAAACCTAGCTTACCATCCTTATGTCGGTACCTACCTAGGTACTCAAGTTACCAATAGTATTATCTCCTTCCCAATCAACTTCAGGCAGTATGCCACAACAGATTCAAGCGTCCCAGTTCTAGGCCTCTACTTACACCGGGACAAAGTTTTGGTTGGGGTTGGGCCTTACCAGCAAGGCACACTTGAATCTATGATTTTGATAACCAGATATTAGCCGAAACGTACCTAAGGCTGACCTGGCCCAGAGTGATGAGGGGTCAGCTGACCAGGAACAGGCAGTCATTGAACAGGGCTGTGAAACACGGGAGTTGATTATTTTCAGCCACCCCCGCATTCTTGATCATCTCCCACACAACCCAACAACAACCCAACCTCACTACACAGAAATCAAACGAGCCCAAAGCCAGTCATCACACAATGACAGTCAACACCAGCCAAGCCCATCTAACCGCATCCCCATCCTGCGCCATCTGCACGGCAGCATCGGCGCTCATCCGGACCGGCACAAACCCATGGCCGTCCAGAAGCCCCCAGAGCATGGCCCGTTACTCAGTGCAGCTGGGAACCGTCAAAGAATTCACCGAAAGCGCCTCGACATGTCCCCTCTGCCGCACCCTGCTCGCACACCTCCATCTCGAAGCCCGTGCCCAAACCGCCGTGGAGGGCAATACCACAAAACAAGACACTTTTGCCGACGACGACTTGGTGGAGCTGAAATACATTTTATTCATGGGCCTCTGGGAACTTGTTGTCGTCCTAGACAAGAGCAAAACACCCTTTTCGACCAGAGGAGAGTTGGCCCAGATACGGCTTATCTGCCATATTGATGTCCCTGAGCCGACGGCGTGTGAGAAAGAGGTTTTGGCGTTTGTGCCGCCGCCACCACCACCACCACCACCACTACTACCACCACTAGTGGGGGACGACCCCGAGTTAGAGTTCGGGTTGGGGCCGGGGGTGGACTTTTCGAGGATTCGAAAGTGGGTGGGGTATTGCGATGAGCACCACCAGGGGACGTGTTTTGCGATTGAAGATGTGTGGAAAAGGGTGGACCCGCCAAGCCACCTCTATTTCATTGACGTGCAAGAGGAGTGCATCTCGTGGCAACCAGGAGACACCAAGTACGTGGCGCTAAGTTATGTGTGGGGTAGCGATACGGAGCCCTTGGTGTCGACAATGGGGAATATTGGGCTGCTCTGCCAACCGACATCATTACAGAAATCTTCAGCACTGGGAAAGCGCCTGCCGAGAACCTTGCGGGATGCCATGACGGTCACGCGCCAACTCGGCACGCGCTACCTCTGGGTGGACAGGCTGTGCATTGTGCAGGACGACGCAGCACAAAAACCGAGCCAGCTGGCGGCCATGGCGGCCATTTACGGCAACGCATCCATTACGCTCATCGCGGCCAACGGCGACGACACGTGCGGGCTCCGTCTCTTGCCGCCCAACGTTAGTATTATCACCCTGCCGTCCAACCTCGACCTTCTCCACGACAGCCCCACCCCACTCCTCACCCCGCCTCCCAAGCCCACGTCGCAATCCTACCAGCGCCGCGGCTGGACCCTCCAGGAAGAGCTCCTCTCACCCCGCACGCTCAAGATCACGCCCAGTGAAGTCAAGTTTCTCTGTCGCCAAACGCGCCTCCGCCACTTTTTGCACGACGAGCTGCAGCTCAGGGACAACCGCACCGCCACCGGCATCGAGATCCAGCCCTTCAAGAATGTGCCCGACATTCGAACCTATATCCACCTCGCCACCGAGTACACGCGCCGCTTCCTCACCTACGACGACGACGCCGCTCACGCCTTTTCCGCCATTGTCGCCGCCTACAGCCGCGCCATTGAGGGCGGCATCCTCCACGGCCTGCCCGAGATTTTATTTGAGGGAGCGCTGCTCTGGCAGTCCTCCTCGGGCTTGCAAAGGAGACATGGCTGCGCGGCGCCGTCGTGGTCGTTTCTGGCCTGGCAGGGCGACGGGCTGAGCATGGGGGCGTGGAGCGCCTTGTACAACAGAATGGCAAGGTCGAGGCCGCATAGCGAGGCTAAGCACGTGTCTTTTCCTTCGCGCGTGCAGATTATAAAGTGTGCGCAGTTTTGGAAGGTGGATAGCCACACGGGACGGAGGGAGAGGGTGGCGAGCGGCTACGACGAGGAGGAGGCTGCGAGGCAGCGCAAGAAGAATTATGAGGGCTATGAGTGTTGGGTGCCGATTTTGAAGTCGCCGAGGATGGTGGACGAGGGCGTGACGAGTTGGGCCAGGGAGTTGGTGGCCAAGACGTGGATTGCTGAGCTAAGGGTGGGGGGTGGCTTCGACCCGAACAGTGCCTCGTCCGACACGACTCCAGTCAGTTCGGATGATGATAATGGTGATGATGATGGGTGCAAGGATATCGCCCTGCTTTCTGACAATGGAGAGGTTATTGGCGCCATCAGACCTGGCGGGCATGTGCCGTCACCAGGCACAAAAATCCCCATCATTCTCCTCTCCATGGGGATTGCCTCATCGCCGCCCATTGGGTGGGAGATGCCAGAGTTGGATTTGTTTCATGCACAGTGCTCGCAGCCAAAATTGTGCGCCATGTCGTGGTGGTCTTGTGGGGACAAAGTCAAGGAGCGCTGTGTGCCGTATGAGTTTTGTAATGTCATGTGGGTGGGCTGGCGAGAAGAGGAGGATGGGAAGAAGGTTGCATATCGGGAGGGCCTGGGGAGGGTGGTGAGGAAGGCGTGGGATGGGATGGAAAAGGACGAGGTTGAGATTTTACTGGGGTAGATAATTACTAATATCCACTCGGTGATTTTGCGGGGCGACCAACCGGCGATATGCGCGGCGTGCCAAAAGTACGAAGTAAAGCTCTTCCGAGAGCAAGCCTGAGCATATCCTGCGCAAATCCTGAGCAAATCCTGAGCCAGGGTGATCATTGGCACGTGAGCGAGGTACGACAAGGACAACTTGGTGTGCCCAGATTCGTCGTACAAAACATGACATACCTTTCCCGACAGATTTTAGTGAAGCATTGGGTGTTCCCTTCAGCTGACAGTTGAGCCCATGTGGAAATATGTTGTGCCAGAGACCATGTCATTTGCGGTGTCATATTCCCTGCTCAAGCCAGCCGGTCCTATCTAAAAGCGAGGTGAACCAGCAGTCAAGAAGTGAAGCTGCTACTATCCCAAATGGAATGGTAGGTAGGCAGCACAACCGATGAGACTTCCACCCGCCAAATTCTCGACCCATCCATCTCCTTGCCAATGGTAATTCATCTCTGCCCGTCAAACTGAGCGCGATCCTCCCACGAATACATTCGTCTCGATTTCCCTGTTATCCTACAGAAAGAACATAAAAATCGGGCCCCTCGCGCCAAATGCCAAATGCGATATTCGATCGGCGAGTCCAACTGGCAGCCAAAGTGTTCTCTCATCTTTTCAAACCAGACTATCCCTGGGAGGTAGTGCATCCGAGCCACCGCTTCCCTGCCCCTTGTGGCCCAAAAGTACACACCCTCAGGCAGATACGGGACGTATGGTGCTATCTCATCCGCATAAATGACGTCTTCGTAATCCACCTTGAGGGGCATATCCCCACTGTTGATGAAACTAGCGGTCGTGTGTTTGCTGACGACCACCTTGATGTGCAGTCCGACGGGAAGGGATGGGGCGGTCGGCCAGCCGCCAACCCAAACGACGTTGCGGAGGTCGATGCTGTAGGTCGGAGCGCTGAGACTGCCGCTTCCGCTCGACTTTGGTCTGGGAGTTGGAAATTGACGTGAGGCTGGAGCAGAATTGGTATTGCTCGGAGGCTTGAGAGAGGAGTTCCGACGAGGCTAGCGGTTTCTGAGGAATTGGAAGCACTTGGCCAACACCAAAGATTTCAGTGGAAGGTGAAGTGGAATTTTGGGTTGAAAGCTTGAAATCCTGGGGCTCAGCGATTGGGTGGCAGGCAGCTTTGGAAATTTAGGAAAGGCGCGCTTCTGACCACGACTGAAAGTCATGGCAGTGGAAGCCGCCCGAGTTCATTTGGAGCCCAGTGAGCACAAGCAGAGATTCACTCTTTCAGTTCAAGTGCCATGGGCTCCAGCTGCAGGATGTTTTTCTTGAATGTTCGATGCGCCCTGCCTCGCTCATCGACGTCAGGCGATGCTACCTGTTTTCGTTCATTTCTGCCAGATGGGTGGTTCTCGAGCCAGCCGCTCAGCTAGGCGAGCAGCTCGTGATTGCAAAGTGGGGTTCGATGGTTGTGAGCGTGGCCGAGTCGGGCTTCTTCGATTCCACGGGCTGTCGTGCTCGAGGTTCTCACGTAAGATGTTGGGTTCTAGAGGTGTCGCAGAGATTTCTCCAGCACGAGACTTTGTATTTAGCAGCGCTTTGCCTTTAGATGTTGCTCTCTCTTGGTTGCGCTCTGCCACCTGCGGATCTCTTATCTCTGGGTCCATCCTGGGCCTCTACCCTATCCTAAGGTGGACGCATGATAGCGACCCAGCCATTGGCTCCCGATGGTACGGCCCGCAGATGGAAAGGAAACAGAGTGAAAGGAAATAGTGTGTTGCTGAGTGAATCTCTAGTTGCGCCGTTGACCCGCTCTGGAACTCTCCTCCTGACCAGCGAGCTCTAAGTATACAGCAGACTAGCAGAAGATTGGGTTGCGTTTATGACTGAAATAGATCAGCAATTAACCGAGGGTTTGTAGCCAGCATTGCGGAAGACCTAAGCTCATCGTGACAACCTGGAAGCTTGAATTGATGCTGACACTTGAAGCCGGCCAGTTCATGTTGAAAGAGCGAAAGGGGGCAGGAATTTGTTCCATCATCACTAGCAAGAAGACTCACCAGCCCCCGATACAGTGACTGTGGTACAGTACGTCAGGGCCAAATGAGACCGGGTACTCACCTCTCAGTCGTCCCAGGCCAAATCAGATGGCTTGGAGAGACGTCGATTGCCTTTAACTCCCGATGCAAACTCCCGTATGCGCCACAGCCTCCCACAAAGCGGTCTGAGCATGTTGTCAAGATAAGCATACCTGCCAAGGACACGTTTTTCCCGTGTGCTCGGGCTGCCGTCATTGGCTTCACTGACATCCGCGCATGCAGCCCTTTTCCGGGTTTCCTGAAGGGACTTCGTGGTGTGCACCCCCGGTTGGAACCGGTGGCCCGTGCCACCGTCTCGATCTGCAGAGTTTTTCTTTTTGCTGCGAGCAGCGACATGATTTGTGGAAGAGGCACTAGTTCATCAGCTTGGACGGTCCGAGAGCTGGACAGGGTGGACTTTTGACATCCTTCCAGCCTTTCCTTTCTGGGGCAGGCGTTCGCGGGGTTTGCGGGGTGTCGGGGGGCCCGAGCACGCAACTGAGAGCAGATGGTGCGGCTCGCTTGCACATGGCTGGGCTGGCCTTCGCATGACTGGCTTGCGTATTTTGGTGAAATTGCAACCAGAAGCACTAGGCCTCGCTTTAGAACGTAGAGTCCGTGCCACAAATATGTCTAGCGGGCAGTGGTTCGCCCGCCATCGCAGCTTGGAAGCTTGACTGGACACTTGGCCCTCTAGAACAGGCTGGAGACTGGGCATCGACCCAACCTGATGGCAAAATGGTGAATAATAGATGAACGGTTTCAATCTTGGCACAACCCTCGCAAGAATTGAGAGCAGCTGTCTGGCGATCGCTCCGGAAAATGGCGGCTCGGCGCTAGCAAGACGTCCCCACTAGGCTCCGACTAACCCATCTTCATTTTTATCCATGGATGGAAGGCGACGGACGGCCTTGCCTTTTCAGGATCGGGCACCGCGGTGGGGCTCTGTCAACTACTGCGCACGAGCAGCAGGCTGCAAGGACCAACCGAGGGCCCACAATCACAACGTCCCACAACATCAAAGCGTACCTGCAAGCCTGCAAGGACGGTTCTGCAATCCCAAAATGTGCGACTAATGCAGTCGCCGTGACAGCGGGGCGGGTCGCTACCACGACCACCTCGCGGGGACAGACGCTTCATAAGAAGATGGCTTGGCCGCCGCGACACTCGCTCGATGTGACCGCAGAGGACACCCTTTCTCACCGTGTAGCTAAAAGTCAAGATGGACTTCTCAGCGTGGCAGACACGGGGCGCCAGTCTCTTGGCACGGGCCGCTCAGGCTCCCGGCGACACTCCGAGCGGCGCGCTCGGCGACGGGTCGGGCCTCGACCTAACGCCGCCGCCGCTGACTCCCGAGCAGTATGCGCTGCTGCCGCACGACAATGCCGCGGTACGGCTGAACACGTCCATCTGGGTCCTGCTCAGCATGGCCACCGCCTTTCTTGGCCTGCGCGTGTACTGCAAGTTCAATGGGCATCGCGGGCTGTGGTGGGATGACTGGGTGCTGATTGCGTCGTGGGTGGGTTCATCCGAAGTCATCTCTCAACTGGGCTCAACTGACAATGAGTCTCTCTAGGTGTGCATCACCATCGAGTCCGGTCTCTTGTCCTATGCAACGACACTTGGATACGGCGCGCACACGTGGGACATTGTGCCCAACCTCGACGAGATCGCCAAGGTTCTCCTGCTTCTAAATGTCGGCGGCACATTCTCGGTGACGGCTGCCATCTGGTCCAAGACCAGTTTTGCCGTCACGCTGCTCCGGCTGACCAACGGCTGGACGAAGGGCTTGGTGTGGTTCATCATCATATCCATGAACATCGCGATGGGTCTCAGTGCATTGTTTATCTGGGTCCAGTGCACGCCGGTTGAAAAGGCGTGGAAGCCATTCATGGTGGGCGCCAAGTGCTGGGCTCCTACCACGCTCGTATACTACAACGTCTTCAGTGCATCCTACAGCGCCGTGATGGACATTGCTCTGGCTCTTCTTCCGTGGAAACTCATCTGGGGCCTGCAGATGAAGAAGAGAGAAAGGCTTGGCGTGGCCATCGCCATGAGCTGCGGTGTCTTTGCCGGCATCACGGCCATCATCAAGACCACCAAGATCATCCCCGGCATGCTTTCCCTGGATACATGTAAGCAGGCCCCTCCCTTCCTTTCAGCGCCACCATGACGAGTTTCAAACTTACGTCCACCAGACGACGGCATCGACCTCTATATCTGGGGCAACGCCGAGTCCTGCGTAACCATCATCGCCGCCAGCATCCCCATCCTCCGCGTCTTCGTCCGCGAGGTGCAAACCTCGGCCAGGAAGTACTATGTCAACACCGACGGCGAGAACCGTACCGACGGCTCGAGGAATGAGAAGAGCAAGCGCAGCAGGATGGGAAGCCACAACAACAACAACACCACCGTCGTCAGCGCCCACCACACGCGCTCAGCCCGGCACAAGCAGGGGGACGACGACCTCAGTGACAAGAGCATCCTTGGCTATGATGGCGCGAACCATGGCAAGCAGCACATCATGCAGACGCATGAGATTGCTGTGGAGTATGAGATGGAGCCTGTGTCGTTGAAGCACTAGGTACGGACGTCATGATGTTACGATATGTCTTGGATGGGGGTTGGGTAGAAAATGTAACGTATATGGAAGCCTAATAGTGCAATTGAGTTCTAGCCCGCGGTTCAATGACCTAAACCAGACGCCGTCGCCTTTGTGTGTTGCAGCACTGCACTTCAACTGATAGCCGCTCTTTTCGCCCCTTCCAACGGCCATCCTCACAACAAGCTCTTTGAATCCCTCTCCTAGCTCCCGCACGAAAAATGCCCAGCTGCTGAGTGAGTGCGAGTTTGAATTGGTGCCGGTAATATACAAGGACAGTGGCATATTCTCCTGCGAATTTGAAAACCTTCAACCCTTGACACAAAACCGCCTAGTTCTCGTTGAGTCAACTCGGACGCTAAGCTTGCGACAAGCTGCCATGTTTTCAGCTGAGATGGACAAAAAAGGGAAAAAAGCACAGAATTTAAGAATAGAATTAAAGTACGAGATCACTGACAGCTCAGGGGCTTATGCTAACGGATTTGCATATCGTGGCATGAAAAATCCCCAAATCTGCCCGACTATTGGCGGTGGCATGTACCAATTGATACTCTAGGAATGTTGACCCGGAACAGATTGGAACATTAACTCTTGACCATTGAATCTTCAAACGGAATTTGCCAAAATGCATCGAACTGAATTACAGTTAGCGAGTGGTTGCCAAGGTATAATCGCCGGGGCGACAGAAAAGAGCCCCCACCCGCCAGCTGCCAGCCTGACTAAGCCGAATTCCACATGCCACGTTGGAGCTCGCCTGTGCGACCCGCATCACCATCAACGCATGACGCTGTTGCAAGAAACAAAAAAAAATGCCACCACGCCAACAAACCCTCCGCGTGTAACCGCACCGGCCAATCGCAAACTCCGCGCCCACCATGTCGTCAACGTCGCGACCGCGCTCCTCGCACCCACTGCTCCTGCAGCTGCTGGTCCTCATCACCAGCGCAGCCCTCGTCACCGCCGACGCCGTCCTCCCATCCTACCACTACGGCGCGCCCATCCGCGTCGAGTGCATGAACCGGTCCTCGTTCGTCTCCCCTTCTTCCCCTCCCCCCCTTCCATCCCTCCCCCCATGCCCTTCCCCCCTCCCTCCCCTCCCAGCTAACCT
>Ga0247780_1001209_pt1 | contig 17019 bp, 25 predicted proteins | sample UWRJL079202R5_FD_179927 | JGI IMG/M metagenome (GOLD analysis project Ga0247780, IMG submission 179927) | Plant litter microbial communities from Arlington Agricultural Research Station in Wisconsin, United States - UWRJ-L079-202R-5 | ecosystem: Environmental > Terrestrial > Plant litter >... | reverse complement strand
AAGGACGGGGAAGGAATAAGAATACCCGGAGAATATTGGAAGTTGCACAAGCGGATCATCTGTTGACAGGAGGTCGGGTTGCACATACGGAATTAGCGGTTCTTTTCCTTGGTGGAGATGATATCGTCCGATGGAGTTGGTTTCACAACGACTTTGTCAGATATCTGTAACTAACTTTGAAACTATTTCAAGGAGATGTAATTTAAAATCCTTCGCAACATTTGATGTCGGTGTTACCTTACGCAGACGCCAGCATATACTTAGTGTTATGTATAAGGGTAAACTACTTGCGAATAATCTTTGGATCTTTGCATTTAGCCTTTTAGTAGTTATATTTACACGAAAAACGCGTTTGGAGTTTTAGTTAACGTTCAATAAAGTTGTGAGCCTAGAGTTTGCTAATAGGGGGCGCGTCGCGTTTGCGTAATAGTTGGTTGGCTATATTTTCCATAAAATAAAGCCTTGGAAGAAATGCGCGTTTGTGTAGCTTAATAATATACTGAATAATCGTATACTTTTCCAGATCTGTAAGTTTTCGTAAGTTGGCTGGAGTATTGCGTTATGCAGGCCGACTAGTGTGTTGATGCTTAAGGGTACTGCGGTTGACCTTGTAGATCTTTGTAGCAGTGTATCACCTTAAAACTTAGATGCTTTTAAAGAGCTTTGACGGTTAAAATTAATTATGGTTTATTTAAAGTGGTTGCTATTTTACGTTGTTGAGAAATTGAAATGTTGATGGTAGGGTGGTAGGCTTGGTGGAAAAGTGGTCGCTTGCTTATTCTGGTCGCTCGCTTATAACGTACGTTAAAGGTGGTGATATAGGCGGTGAGACAGGTGGCTAACGTTTATGTAGAGAATCGTTTGTCAGCTAGGTATGTATGTAGTTAGTGTATCGGTGTTCTTATTGTTGGGGAAACGCGGCGATCGAGGTTTAAATTCGTGGGTCTAAGAAAGAGGAGGGCATGGGAGGAGGAGATGCCGAGAATAGATGTAGAGCCCTATCCGCCCAGATGGACTTAGAGCTAGCTGGTGTTTCACAGCTGCCATGCTCTGAAATGGGATAAACGCTGGCTGCTAAACATGTAACCTCTCGTCATCGTGGGTACAAACTTCAAATGCTTCTGTCAATGGCCACCATCCGACGGGTCGCTTGGGTAGTGTACCAAAACGATGTTAGCACGCGGCCTCCTGTTGCTGGGTAAGTGCTCCTCTATCCTCCTAAACCCTTCTGTCGTTGGCTAACAGAGCGTTACACAAGGCCGCTTGGCCATGCAGCCTGGGGGCTAGAACCTGTTAGCAGACTCGGGCTTCTTCGGTGGGGTCTCCTGCCGAACTCAGATCGCACCTCACTCGGTCTTTCCGGCTTCAAAGTTGAAATATCCTCCTTGGGTCAGTTTTATGTATGGGACCAATTCTAGGCTCGCTCGGCTAGAATTGAAGTAATTGTGCATGCTGCGGCGCCGCCTTCCGGAAATGATTCTTAGGCTGAACAAGCCTGAGCAAGTCCTGAGCAAGTCCTGAGCCAATCCTGAGCCGGGCCTGAGCCGCGGTGAGCAGTGTCACGCGGACGAGGTACGAAAAAGGAAATTTCGTGTGCCCAGATTCGTCGCACAAAACACTCTTTGCAAGGAATGGGAAAAGCTCCCAGCAGGAAAAGACTATCTGGCCGTACTTACCAGTGAGCTCCTAGACTTTTACTAGACTTCTGGAAGTGCCGCCGCCGAGCCATCCCTCACCTTCAGCAAATTGCGCTGGGAAAAGGGAAACGCGTTGTTATTCGAGCCATGCCCGAACCAACAAGTTGTCGGCTGTGCTTGCCATCGGGTGCAGGAGATCAAGAGGGGGAAGATGAAGAATACGGGAAGTATTTCCGATATTTCTGCTGCAAGTGTTTCGGCCATTGTCGTCTTTGGATCGCCACCCAGAGGTCTCGGCTACAGCAAATCTTTGTTCCCGCGCATCCGCTCACGACCGAAAATACCCTTGCATAACGCCATTCGGAGAAATACCACTCGCCTTAGTCGGGTCAAAACAGGATCCCCTCTGTCGCTTCTAGTCTGGGAACCCCTGCTGAAGATGACCTGCAAGGCTCAGTGTAACGCAATATTCCCCTCCCAATGAAACGACCAGCCAATGGAGATAGTGTTGGAGAGTTGTTCAATTGAGATTCACAACGCGCCACGATCTCTTGATCTCGAGGAGAGTCCTCCCGGCGGTAGTGCGACGACCTCAGCCGGACCAGTGGCCGGAGTCGGTGGCGCCGGGCGAGAACCATTCAACAAACGCGATAGGTTGACGATCACCGAATGTCTCACTTCATCGTCCTTGGCCGATCGGACCACCCACTGAGGCCCAAGCATCTACGAAGACAGACTCCTGCGTCCATCACGAGAAGTATAAAGTTACCAGCAGCTTTTCACTCCACCTCCCCCGTCTTCCAACTCCAAACTACTGCCTCGCCAGTCGGCCAACTCCCCACTGCCACCCTTCGTCACCATGAAAATGCACCCCCTTACCCCTTTCCGCCTCCTCCCCCTCCTCTCCCTCACCTTCGCATGGACTCCCCCCTCCTACCCCTCTTGGGACCTCCTCTTCTCCGACCCCTTCCTCGGCCCCGGCGGCACCCTCCCCTCCCAGTCCGCCTGGTCCATCACCACCGGCTTCCCTCACATCAACAACCAACTCCAAACATACCTCGCCTCCCCGCACGAAGTCCAACTCTCCGGCGGTTCCACCCTCCAGCTCGTCCCCTGGCGCAACCCCTCCACCGCGGGGGATGGACTTCCGACCGGGTGGAGTCACACTGGACATTCACCCCGTGGAAGGGGGTGCGGACTATGGCGGAGGCGATGGTGAGGTTTGGGGATAACTCCGTGAGTGCAAAGCAGGGGATCAACCCTTCGTTTTTTGCAAGAGGGGAGTCCTTCCGCCATGGCACGGAGTGGCCTGCCTGTGGGGAAGTGGACATTCTCCAGACCATAAATGGTGAACTGAAGAGCTTTGGCGCCGCGCATTGTGACGTTTACCCAGGGGGGAGGTGTGATGAGCCGAAGGGGCTGGCGGGGACGGTGGAGGTGCCGGATCAGGGCTGGCAGAGGTGGAGGGTTGTGTGGGATCGGATGCCGGGCGGGTGGGAGTGTGAGAGTGTGACGTGGTATTTGGGGGAGGAGGAGTTTCATCGCGTTGAGGGGGGGAGGGTGGGGGATGAGGGGGTTTGGGAGACGTTGGTGGGGAGGGAGTTGTTTTTTGTGCTGGATGTTGCTGTTGGTAGGGATTGGGTAAGTCGTTTCTCGTTTTGTTTTGTCCCATGTTGGGTGTGGTGCGGTCTGGTATGGGTGCTGACTTTGGGGTGACACAGCCCGGTAATCCGAACGATGAGACGCTTGATGGGTATGGGTCTATGATGGAGGTTGCGTATGTGGCTGTCTATGAGTCTGATGTGCGTTGGAAACCGCCAACTCCCAACCAGGCGCCCCCAAGCCGCGATCACGGGGTTCGTCCTGATAATGACGATATGCATCGGGAGGGCCAGAGGGTGCTGGACTTGTAATCGGGACATATGACTAGGATATGAACCGGAGCATGTTCATATATTATCAACCCTTCAGTTTCTACGGATCCTCCTCCTCGCCCTCCAATCCCTTGTCCCGTATCTCCAGCAGCCTTTCCATGTACAATTTTTCGCTCTCAATGAGGTCTTTCATACTGTTATTCGCATCAACATCGCCATCCCAGTGCACCTTATACGTCACCCGGTACTCCTCAGCAGTCGGACGATCGTCCCCCACCAATTTCTGCCAAGTTTCAGGCGGACAAATCAGGTGCTCGCCATCTTCGCACTCGTCAGTCCCGCCACAAACTCTCCACATTGGCGCTTCCCCGATTTCCTCAGGCAGTCCATCACGGTGAACTTGAAGTAGGCCATCCCCCGAAATCTTCATCCACTCGTCCTTGCACGGCACGAGCATCATCTTGTCAATGCCAAGGAATCCTCCAGCCATATCATAGGTCCCTCTCCAGCCGTGCCGTTGGCAATCTGCACCATCTCCCTCAAGTCCAGCGGCAGGGGCTCAAGGCGCTGCTCCACCTCGGTAAGGAGCTCATGCGTGATGGGCGGGAGCAAGATATCTTCCGGTTTCTGGGGCGGGTCATCGAGCTCACCGTAGGCCTTCTCATAAGCCCTAAATGCCGCCTTCGAAAAGCGCCGCAGCAGCTCCGGCCATTGCACACCCTTCAGGGGCTCCAACTGTCCCTGTTCATTCCGCTCAGCTAGCGCCGCCACGATCCTGTTTACAGTCATTTCCGATTCCGACTCCGAGGTCAGCGGGACATGGTATCCCTCACCCAGGCAAACCTCATATAGCACCGGGTAGTGCCGCATGTCCTACGGGGTGTTCAACATCGGCCGTTCCCAGTTCTGGAAAACCTCCCTCACGCTGTCGCGTTTCCCCAGGCCGACAGAGAAGGGTAGGTATAACCAGGGCGGGACCACATCCGCAAATGACCCTGGAGGAGTGTTTAGGAGCTCCTCTTCGTCTTTGCCCCGGTATGGCAACTCCGTGCGGATCTTCTCGATCGCCTCGAAAGCCTCCTCGATGGCCGCCCGCTCCGGAACCTGTCCCTTCGACACGCGGCATAAAAGGCGCGCGCAGGTGAGACACTCCCAGTGGTCGGTGGAGCTCTTCCACGCATGGGGGTTGTAATCGGTCCCAACGAATACGTACGAGGGAATCCAGAACCTTTCAGGCCATCGCTCGTAGAGTTCTGGCTTGGTGATGTCACTCCCTGGGTGGACGTCCGGGTTGTACGGGGAGGTGTCGCTCCATGGGACGTTGGTTGGTTTTGTGCGGGTGCGTGCGCCCAGATGGAGCCGAGGAAGCAGTTCTCGCAGTTGCTTCGGCCGCCTGGGAAGTCGGGGCCTATGGCAGTGAAGTAGCCGGGCTAAAAGAAATGGTTCCCTGAGCCAGTGCAAAAAATGTCTTCTTACAGACTACTATCAAGAACTCCCATGGCTATGGCAGGTCTTCCCTATTACGAAAAGGCCTGCCTGCATTCTGAAAAGGCATTTCTGCATTTTGAGAGGCCTTCCGATATGCTACAAATGTATTCTACGATACGGTCAAGGCCTGTGATGCGGTAAGCCGAGGCCTTATTGTTACAGCACAGAACCGTGAGAGGATTCCAATAACGCATTTTCGCACGGAGATGAGAGGCCCTTTCTTTTGGCCCGAGCCTTCGTACCTCGCAATATCCAGCACAATGCCACCTCTACCCCTTTCATCTTGGACAGCCTCCCAACTGCAACCTCACGACCCAGGGCTTGTTGTTGTCCTCTTCTCCATGGTTCATAATCGCTGCGTTGACCAACATTGTGCGCCCATCCTTCCATACCCAGGGCTCTGCTGAATCACGAGAGGCCGCTTCGAGTTCCACGCCCATTCCTTCAGGCTTCCAAACTACTTCCTGGACCCCATAGCCTTCGTGCAGGTGACCGAAGCAGTGGAGCTTGGGCCTGGCTTGCTGGATGGCGGCACAGAGCATCGGACAGCCGCAGTTGCTCCCTTCCCGGTTGAGATCGAGTGCGTAGCCCGGAGACGGGATCAAGGGAGGACCATGCGTCATGACGATATCAACACCCTCAGGAATCGGATGCTCCGCCCCGGCGCCAAAACGATTTTGTTCTGGGCCATACGCAAATGCGTAGCCGTTGAACTCGGGCGTGTATGGCGACGCATAAATTGTAAAGGTCCGCCCGTCCCTCAAGGTGAATTTCTGAGTGCCTTCTTCCAAGAAGTGGAGGCCGTTTGCCTTTTCTGCGACGAACAGCGCGAGGGCTTGTGCTGGCTCTTCGGGGTCGTCTTCCTCTTCGATCAGGTTCTCCTGCCACCACTTCGGGTCGAGGGAAACATCCTGTCGGCAAAGTTAGCAATGTCGTATTTCTCGAAAGCCTTGTCCGGTGGCACGCACGTGGTTACCGGCAATGACTAGTTTGAGTTCGGCATCGATGGCCTTGAGGTTGGCAATTGCCCTCTTGTAGTTGCTCAGCCCTCCGATCATGGTGAGGTCCCCGCAGTGGAGCACGACGTCAACCTTGCTGGGCCCTGGGCCCGCGAGCGACGCTGGGTCGGGGAAGGCATCATCGTGCGTATCCGAAAGAATGAGGAATGTGGTCGTCATGTTGCCGAGGTTATTGCTGGCGCGGGTACTAAGAGCCGCACGATTTGTCGAATGTAGCGTGAGAACTTTGACTAGGCAATTGTTGTGTGGTGGGTGGGAAGAACCGGCCTCGAACTTTGTGTCCGCTCGCTTTATAAAATATTTTACTTAGAACGTAACAGCGGGCGAGCGCAAACCCTAACTTCTAAACTGAGTTTTTCCGGTTTTCACATCAGGATGCGGCCAATCCTCTTATTACAGTGGCGTTTTATTGTTCAATAGCGTACATTACATCTTAATATGCCGTTAGAGAATGCAGTGAAGCCTCCTACAAATGCAATAAGGTCGGGCTGTAACAGTATGAATGCGTTTTAATATTAGGGGTACGGGGTAAATAAACACCCTTTATGTATACCACGACAAGGAGACGACGGGTTGAGGCTATTTGGCAGACGCTGCTGGAGATTGGGTAAGTACTACTAAGTGCTCTCGTCTTCACTAGGTGTAATGGTGTGATGTGAATGCGACTGGATCAAGTATCTAAGCCAGATGAATCGTCTTCTCTACCACGTCAGCCGGAGGCGTCCTTCTCACACTGAACACATGAACCCTCTCTGATAGCTGATTTTCGTCAGTTTGAACGAGCATGAGGTTCAAGTTGTTCGGTTCCTTCGACCCTGGAGCCAGGGGCAGAGCATATGTGCCGTTCCGCCGCTTGAACCACGTGTCGTGAGCTCGCGATCCCGACATGATAACCAAAGAAAAGGTTGGCGGCTCGGATCGACCACGCAGGCGGCCACTTCCAAGACTGGCATTCATAGCGTCGTGAGAACCTTTGTCCATGTATCCCTCGTCAAAGAAAGTACTGGCTGTGAAAACGAGAGTCCCGAGCGGAAATCTTATAGGGCTGGGGTCTCGGAGAGAGCATAATGGTTGTGGCATGGGAATCCGGGTATACCGGTAGGAACCATCAATGTTGAGAACACGCTGTTCACTCGAGCTAGCGAATGGCTCGATCCTGCTTGAACCGCCAACCGCACCAAGACCAGCTCGGGAATTCGGGCCGTCTCTCGGCGATCGTCTTCCCATACCAGAGTAGGGCTATGTCGAAAATACGCTCCGGCATCCCGAAGACCGATGGACCCAGCCAGGTCTCCAAGCCGTTGAGGATACCACTGAAAGCAGCCAAGATGTCGGCATCACGTGTCAGGCTCCGCTTCATGTATTCCGTCAGCAGATCCTCGTAGACGAAGAAGCTGGCCAGCGTCCAGTCGCCTTCGTCCCAGGGGTTGTGGCCAAGAGCGGGCGGTGGGCGATTTGAACTTTCTGGGGGTACTGCATATATGTCCGGTTCCTCAACTGCAACATCAGAAGAGCGCATGCGCATCATGTCGGAAACGTCTTGAAATCCAGGAGGCTCCAAAACACAGTCCTCGGCCCACAGAGCGTCGGGGCATTGGTAGTACACCTGGTATGGGGTAAAGAAAAGGAGGCGCTTCGAGAAGAACTTTTCTTGGAGTGTCCAGCCTCTCGTTTCCCACACTGACCGTCCCAGAACGTTATCGAGAATCGGTCTCGTGTACATCAAGTCTAGTGACTTGCCGGTAAACCTGATTTCCGACGTGCTTCGGGTGTCTGGTCCGACTCCTGGCATCGCGCAACCGGCATTGGGGACAAGACTGACGATGGTGATCATAGCTTCTCGGTATATCTTGTCCATGCTATTGATCTGATGTCCCAAATCCTTGTCATCGTCGTCCTGGATGCAAAGGGCATCTATCCACAGATAGTCAATCCCCAGATTCTGCACGACAGTCATCGCATCTTGGAACGTTTTGGGAAGAGTGGCGCCAATCTCAAGACCTCCAGGTGATGTGAACTGGGCTTTGTTACGCGAGGTGAGTCGCAGCGGGTCGCAGCCTCCCCAAACATAGCTGAGGGCGGCATATCGAAACAATAAGGTTGCCTCGATAATGCATTTATTTCGCACGTCGATCAAGCGGAAGCACGAGGCCCACGGAATAGCTTCGGATGTCACCCCACTCCCCGTCTTCCCCTGAAAGAGATCACGGCGGCCGTGGTGCGAGTGGTGCGAGTGGCAGTGCATCAGCCAGCCGCGCACCAGACGCCAATCCACCGTAGCTGCTAACACCCGCCCGGTGATGGGAGTCGACAGTTGCGTGGAGGCACCGGGTAGCGGATTCTCCGCCATAGCCTGGACTGGGAGCAGTCTTGTCGAAACCAGGCTCCCACGGGGCTCGAAAGCCTGCGTCTCCATGGGCACCCTCGTTGACAGGCCTGTTGACGGATCCAGGCGATACGGGAAGACGCCGACTTCAATCCTCAATCGGCACCCGGGCTCCTTGTCGAAGAGTACACAGTAGACATAGATCCTTGCGGCGCGCCACCACATCCAGCTACGGACCAAGTCTTTTTCAACGCTCAAATTCTCGCTCACGAAGGCGCAAAAAGCGCATTTCTGTTGAATACCAAGGACATGCGAAGCGGGCCAGGTTCCGAGGGGGCGCGCCGTCTGGAAGGGAGGCATTAGTTTGGCCTCGATGTTTTGATCGCGGCACATGTCGCAGAGACTTCCTGAGAATGTTGAACTCATGGTGACTGGGATCGTGTTCGATGGGGATTTGATAAGCGTTGTGTTCCTCGCGTACCACAAACGGGAATCAGGCGCCAGTCCAGCGCGGCCTTCAACAACCTCTTACCCCGCCTTTGCCGGCTGCATGAAGCTCCTGCAAGTGAGATTTGCTAAGCCGCAGTCAGCTTTCGCAGAGCAGACGGGAAACCTTTTGGCCAAGTGTAGCCACGTCTTCCACATGGTGGCCAAAGTGTGAGGTCAAATGCTGCTATATTGTCCTCGCTATCGTTGTATCCCGCGGGCTACCGTATTGTTATCTCTGATCCTGGAAGCGCCTCGTGCCAGTCCATCCCCTTGCCCTGTATACAGGGAGTTCCGAGGCGCCGATATGTTACCTGTTCACCGCTTCTAACGGATTCTAAGACTAAGGCTACATACATGTATTCCAGGGAATTGGGTGTGATTCTCTCCAGCGTTACCGGGACACAGAAGACAGGAGGGGCGTCGGGGTTGAAAAGAATTGGCTCTTTCGTTTTCGGACTGACGGCCTGCTGGGTGCCGCTTCCGAAGGGTCAAGGTGAAATTACGTATCAGAGGATCGGCCTGTTCTCGGACAACCCGTTTGTAGGTTCCAACTGGGAGTACATGTTCGCCCCGGATAAGCCGCGGACTCGGACCGTCGTAATTATATGATTCCCATTGAAAAGGTTGCATGTGACGCTGACAAACAATACTCCTTTTAAATTCTAGCTCCCTACAAAAATCCCTAGGTGCATTACAAAATCCATAATCCCTCCTCCTTTTAACCCCCCATTTCCGCTGTGAACCCACGCAGTAAGACACCCAAGCTACAAAAAACGACCAAAGCGACCCGGCAGGGGTCCCTGTCTACCTCATTCGTCACACGACCACTTGCACCCCGATAAATACGCCTTGTCGACGCACCGCAGGTGCCCGCAAGTAGCACAATTGTAGACGTTCTCCCCGTTCTGGGTGCCGCAGCTCGGCCTTGGCGACCCGCAGCACGTCCAGGTATATGTTTTGTGTGTCTTCGGATCGCCCAGTAGGGTGTGTGTGATGCGGGATCTCCGATCGACAGGGAACGAAATGGTGGGTGTGACGATGTAGTCGATGTTTTGTTTCGCCATCATTGTGGTGGGTGTCACAAGAATTGATATGTCGCTTGCGCTAAGTAGGTAGTAGGTAAGGTAACTTCGGGTGTGAATTCTCGCAGCAATTGATGCTTGTTGCAGTGGGTTCGGGGAGAATGGGAATACAGTGGCAATTAACATGCATCTTTTTATTCGGAGGCTGATACGTAATACCCACGAGGTGCAGAAATGTCGTCGCTGGATTTAAGTGGAAAAGACGATTAAATGAAGAGTAATTCCCGAGGGGCCCAATCGCAGGTATCGGAATCACCACTTAGCCCCCAAATTTACCAGTCAATGCCAATGAGGGGCCCCTCGTGACCATATCTCGAAAATGCCTCAGGAAATACCGCGACAATGGCAGCTGAGACCCCGTTTTTAGATTCTCCATTGCAAAACCATTGTTGGGCAACTTGGCCTCCAATTCATCGAGGGCCGGCACCGAACTTCCGAAGCGGTTCGACTGCACCACTTACACCCGGCAGGGCTATCTGAAAGGACTCCACACCATTCTCTTTATTACACCAGAAAGAGATCAAAGCTTGCCGATCATCATAAAGAATCTTAAATCGATAGCCCTCTTCACCAGTCCTGAATCACCGAAATGGCCTGAGCACCCGAAAGCGGCGTAGCAGCAAGTGAGGGAACCAGCTCCGGTGTCTTTGCAGCCCTTCCGCCTGGCACAGTGAGCTGGAAGTCTCAGTTGATTTGCTTCGGGGGTGAGTGGAAGGGTAACACAGATTGGGAAAATCAGATGCTGTTTATGTAAACTATCACAACGCTAACTATCATGCAGCTTATCGCTGACCGCCTAATACCTAGTTCTACACTTCCATCCGAGTCATATCTCTTGCGAATGATATCCAATCCAAGTGATATCTTATTTCCGATTCTCCCGAGTCGTATCCATTTAGGTACCTAGGCTTCTCTTTCTCTTCGATCACAGGCTTCTCGGCCCCTTCAATCACAGGCTCCTTAGGGAACTGCTCTTTGTGTGAGGCCCGCCACTTTAGCGTCGCAAGCAATTGCTGGACTTTCCACTTGCAAGACGCAAGCTTCTCATCCAGCTCTGTATGGTCATACCCGCCTGAAAGCCACCAAGGCGCAATATTCTCCGCCAGACTTTCAAGCTCATGCTCGACTGCCCAGTTGCCCTCCTGGAATCCGTGGTGTGGAGTCCGCACTCCATGCTTGTATAGCCTTTGCATGTACGCAGAGTGTACCCGTTCGGGCCAATCCCCACCCTTGTTGACGAAATCGCTGGCAAACTCGGCCCATGGGGTAAAGAAGCCCGAGAATTCAAAGTCGACGATGCCGGTAATCTCCGGAGGTACAGGGTTCGTGCCCTCAGTGTCCTCCGGATAAAACACGAGAACGTTGCGCGGGGAGAGGTCGGAGTGGGTGAAGACGAACTTGGGGGTGTTGTCGCGGAACACCTTCGGGAGTGTGTTCGTGATGAACTCCGAGATGGCTGGGGCGAGTTCTCTGTTGGCTGTATATGCGTATATCTCCTTGGTCTGTAGCTCGTGCAGCTTGGCTTGGAGGATAACCCGGTGGAGCTTAGGGACAGAAGAGATGGGATCTGTGCGAGTGATGTCGTCTCCGAGGAGTCCTCTTACCATCAGATCGTCAGCCTGAGACGAACTGGCCCAGTGAGTGGGATTGTGCCGGAGGTCCACGTCAGGTTCAGGGTAATTGACAGCGTTGACGGGGCGAAAGATGAGATTGCCGCAATGCCTCGATTGAGGGACTTTCGTCCGCCAGGTGGCAACCATGTCGGCCAACTGCGCACCAACAGCATCCATAACCTTGGAGTCGGTCAGCGACACAGACGAGAGAGGTTCGCCTGGAACTCTGGTCATGAGAATCCATCCCGGATGTTGTGAATCTCCCTCGACGGGGAGGGGGATCGGGTGTTTTGGAAGTTTGTCAGCGTCCGAAGGAAACGTGACAGTGCGTCCGCTCGTAGCCCAGGCGATGACGCGGGGTACCGGCAAATCGGGGCAGTATCGCTGGAGGATCCTCAGGCACGCAACCTCATTCTGGATCTTGGCGGGGCCGAAGAAGCGGCCGTTGACCTTCAAGACCAGGCGCTTGGGCGGTGTCGATGGTGTTTCGGGGACGGTGAGGAAGTAGATCCTGTTGTTGTACGACCTGCCAGAGGGAGGCTGTTCAATCGTGGGTGGGTCGCTGTCTGGGTAGACGGCCTTGAAGATGGTCTCGATGAATGATGTCGGCAGGGAAACACCAGCGATGGGGTGATGAGGAGGCGTCCCAGGTCTGGGAGTCGTGGATGCTGGCTGAGACATTTTCGAGCTGGAGCAGTCCGGGCCCAGAGGAACGGTGTTAGGATGCTGGCAGAGATTGATGTTGGGAACGACCAGGATTGAATGCTGTGAGCGAAGAAAACGAGATGTTGAGAAGAAGCAAAGTCGGATGGGGACGAAGAAAATCGAAGCGCAGCCTGCGAGCTTTTTCCAGAGGACGCAACGGGGTTGTTCCACAACTTGGCGTAGCACGTCTGGTACCCTTCCCCGCCCATTCGCTTCTAGCATTCGCCGGGTGAGTCAGACACCGGTCGTGGCAGGACTCATTACGCACCTCAAACTCAAGCTGGAAGCTACGAGACATCGTTGCCCGCGTCTCGGCCAACATCGGGATTAGCAGCCGGCAGGCACGCCACCCTCGGCCCCAAATCACCCCTCCCGCTCATGCCAGTGTCCTGTGTTCAGCAGCGAACCCGGGCCCCTCAAGAAAACAATCCCCCCCACGCACCTGCCAAAACAGAAACCACCACCGCCCACCACTTATACTTCCACACAAAAAACACCCCCCACACCGCAAACATCGTCGGCAGCGCCGTCGCCCAATACTGCCCAAATAACGCCCCATCCGGCCCAAAAGCTTCCATGCTGTAGATGCCCGACACCCAGCTCAGCGGCGCAAAACACATCGCCACGAATGTGAGCGCCTTGGCCGTCTTTGCTTCGTCAATTCCCAGGCGTCCTGAGATGATGCCGGCGAGTGCGGCGATGGAGGTGGTGATTCGGTCGTAGTCCTCGCGGCGGAGGGTGAATTGCCGGTGGAGGAAGATGAAGTCGTTGATGGGAGATTTCCATTCTGATGATGTGTAGGGATCTATCACGTCGTCGCTGCTGCTTACTTCTGCGGCGGGGCTGTCTCGGGGCGCTAAGGTGATGCGGTCTGGGGTGTGCTGGTGGGATCGGTCTGGGAAGTGTCCACGGCGGTAGGTGGTAGTGAACGTGTCATAAAAGTACGGCGGCGGGTGGTGCTCATCTCGGGCGACGCCAAGTGTGTCCAGCATGGCGGTTACGGCCTGGAGATACTCTGTGCATCGGAAGCGACTCCATGCTGTCTCGACCTCCTGGGCGGCACGGACCTGCTCGGCTGTCTCTCGTCGTAAATTCCAGCCTGTACTTCTCATTTTCGCGGTCTGGAAAGCCACAAAGTCGTGGACGACGCAGAAGTGGCTGGCGATCAGTTTCAGTGGGAACAGTGTGACACATGACGGGTGGTCTCGGTTGTCGAGCAGTGCGCCGTGTCTGCAAAGATAGTAGCGCAGGTCTTCGAACATTGATGTTCGCGGCGGCGACATGTCATCCAGTTGCTCCTCGAGTACTCTTCTGAAGTCGTTGACTGCGCCGCGTCTCCGGGAGCCCTGTTCGTCTTCACCGGTACCACGTGCCATCGAGTTGAGGGCCTCCCGCGTGCCTGAGGATATGGCCCCGTCTCGGATCAGACTTTGAGGAATGAACTCTCGGTACCCGCCGTTGAAGGGGACGCGGTGCCTCAGGCTGACAGGTCCGCCATTTCCGTTGACCAATGCGTATTCTGGTGGCGGATCGCAGAGGATGATCGCTATAGCCCGAGAAATCATGTTAGACAGGTGGGTTATCAGGGAAGCTGAATGGTGTTGAAATGATGCCTACCGTCCCAGCTATCACCACGCCGAACCGACCAGTACGAGCACCGATGCGGTACAATCATCAACCACCGCCGCCCCTCGGGGAGTGGAAGACCCTCGGGGAGCGTCTTCCGCTGGTAGAATTGCAGCTCTCTGCCCGTTGCCTCGCAGCGCAGCGCAAGCCCTTCATCCCCAGGACACAGCATCCGACCGGTCACGGAACACGGCCATTGGACGTCTTGCGTGCGGCCAGTGTAGAGCCACATGCTGAACAAGTCTTGGTGGAAGCGCTTCTCTGCAGGCATCGAACTGGGCAACCATGAAGACCGGATATGGTCTTCGTCGGTTGTAAATGCCGGCCCCTGTGTGGTGTGTTCGTCCAAAAAGTCGTCCGGGACACCTAGCCTGTCGTGCAGCACTTTTTCAATGGTCTGGGCTTCAAAGTCTGGCGGATGCGGGCGGTAGGCCCCGGAGCGCTCGAGGATGAAAGTTCGACCATACCGATGGCGCGGGGGATTGGCGGCAAAGAAGGCGCTGACTTCGCTGAGGCTCGAGCTCTCGCGCAATGCCAGTGTTGAGACCGGATTGTCGAGACTGAGGCCAATGACAGAGAGACGGAAGCTCATCATTCTAACGGGATGGGTTGCCCTGAATCAAGATATCAATTCGCCGGGGAGTTAGGACTTTGGTAGGGCGAGCAACCGTCACGCTCGCTGTTTTATATCCGTATTTCCGATGTGCTGTCGCTGTGCAGCTCCTTGGGCATCGAGGTCAATTGGGCGCTCAGTTGGCAAGGCTGGCAAGGGCACGCATCCTCGATCGCGACCGTCGGCGCGTCGTTGTTTTCCAAACTCGCGGGGGGAGAATTGGAAACATACGACTGGCTCAGCCGTGGCGCCGTGTGAACAACGAAAACGCTATGACGTTGCCCACCAGGATCACGTCCGAGTTGGCGGCCTGCGACGGCCTCGAGGGCCAATGAGGACCGCTGTGGCCATCGGAGGCTGATTTGAGGGCGTTTTTCTTCACATCAATAACACTAAAAATAGCATTCGTGCCGGGAGCTGAAGCAATGCTTCCCAAATGTTCAACCGAGTTTCGTCCTCTGGTTTTTGCGAGATCCCAAAAGTCCGGATCCTTAAAAGTGAGGGAAAACATCCGTCCACTCCGGGGTCTCATAAGCCGATGCAGGCATCTCCCGTATACTCACAAAAGCCTCCAACACGATATAAAACCGCGCAAGGAACAAACTAACCCCACAGACAAACACGATGACGCCGAGCCCAAAGCTCTGCCACCACTTCTTCTTCCCATCCATCCAGTGTTCCCAGAAGTCGTTAAGTTTCCGGTTATTCGCAACCAACAGGTTCAAGATCACCCACAGACCGCCACAGAACCCGATGTAAGAAGACGACGCGCGCCAGAGCCATTTCTCTGCTTCGGTGGGAAAGTGATCGTTCCATGCTGCGGCGTGGATTCCGCCATAGCAGAAGTTCGCAAGCCACAGCCCCATCCCAACCATAAGGCCGTCGACATTGCGCAAGAGGTCATTGGAAGGCCAATTCTGGATGTGGTCAGCTACAAGCTGCTCTGGTTTGAGGTGGTAGCACCGTGCGCCGGTAATTTCGTGCATCAAGGCCCATCGGTCATCTGTGAGGAGGGGGTAGTTGACGAGGGCGTCCTTGAGGAGGGACCACCGCCGCTGGTCCTTTCGGGACACTAGGTCGTTTGTGGGGCGCTTGTCGACGACCCTTGGCTTGCGCTCGAAGAAAGCGGTCCCGCTCTCCTTTTCCCGCTGGGACTGGAGCAGGTCCATGCACGACTGGGATGATCGGTACACAGATGCTGAGGGGGCGAACGTTCCGGTTTGGCTTGCCTGTGGGTTGGGTTCCGAGTTGGAGGTGCTACGAAAGCAAACTGTCTCCAGCTCAGGTGCCATGGAAAAAAGCTTCAGGTGGGCGAAAAGTGTTTTGACAAGCGTTTGGGATTTCATATTCTTTGGGTTGAGGTAACCGCTCATCTCGCTGCTGGAATACATGAAAGCGGCCAGCGCCTCGAGTTCCTTGTCACGGATAACGATGGGTTGGTTTGGCAAGAGTGGCTTGTTCCACCAGAACATGTACATGGCGAAGGCGCATAGGCTTTTGAGGTCAGAATTGATGAGCAGTTGGATGTTTGTGTGAAGAGAAGGGAAACTTACACATGGGCGACTGTGTTGACCTCCAAGAGGGTCACAGGCAAGCTTGCGGCGAGCCGCCCAATGACCTGAATCAGCAGCCAACTTGCCTGCACGATGACTGTTGCTTTGGCCAGATTGTTTGCCTTGCTCTTGTCATCGATGTCCTCTCGATCGACTCGCGGGAGGTGGCCGTACTGGGCGAGCAGCGCTACTCCCCTTGCTGTGAGCGTCAATCTCTGCGGGGGCTGACCCTCGCTACCCTTCTCTGCATCGACAGTGTCCAACCCTTCGAGCTCAAAGGCAAATCCGCCCGTGCAAGCAAAAAAACTGTGGGTCATGCTCCATTCGGTGGCTCTGGATGGAGAACAACTGCCGTTTTTAATCGAGTTGGTGTCTTTTAGCGTCTCCGTCACGAGCTTGTGGAGCAGTTTTGCCGAACACCACTGCCGCCACGCCGCGAAAACAACGAGTTCTGGCGCGTAAATTCCCGTGATGATCCATCGTGTGTTAAGCCAGAGATCCGACACTGGCGTGTGATTTCGCGATGGCACGTTGAGATGCAGAGCCGACCAAACGCAGAGAATAAGCGTCAAGACGCACGAAATAAGAAGCGAGGGCGTTCCTCGTCCGTTTGGATCTTGCACGTATCCGACAAGTCTCGATGCACTTGATGTTGCGTTGTTGGATGTGGTGGGGTCATCAGCCCTGCCAAGCTGAAGGATGAGAGTCCAGAAGAAAAGATGCGCTAACATGTTGGGAAAGAAGCCGGCGCGCTCGAAGGTGGGCTCATCGGCGCATTAGCGCGAGGCAGTGACCAAGGAAAGTGGAGTCGAGAGAGCTTGTTCTGACATCCTCCTTTTGAAGAAAGTGGCAGTCGCGACCGGTAAGTCTCCCAGAACAGAGCCCATGTTGCCAGCCGAACATGAAACCAACGCAAATACAGCCCGCCGCTTTCACATTGCCAGTATTTCGGGGATGGCCCAACCACATGCCTGGGCGCAAGTCGATTGGATAG
>Ga0247780_1001208_pt1 | contig 17029 bp, 12 predicted proteins | sample UWRJL079202R5_FD_179927 | JGI IMG/M metagenome (GOLD analysis project Ga0247780, IMG submission 179927) | Plant litter microbial communities from Arlington Agricultural Research Station in Wisconsin, United States - UWRJ-L079-202R-5 | ecosystem: Environmental > Terrestrial > Plant litter >... | reverse complement strand
GGCAGGCTGTGGGAGGAGTTGGTCGGACGGTGGGGGATACGACCAAGGCGCTGGGCAGGGCCGATGCGCTTGGAGCTGTTGGAGGCAGACTGTTGGGGACGTTGGTAGGGGTTTGGTAAGTGTTCTGCCTCCTTGTATTGCGCCTATTCGCCGTTCCTCTCGTTTGACATGTTGGTTGCTGGCGGCCGGGCCTCTTATTTTCCTTCCGACTCGTGTCAAACATGCAGCGCGATGCAAGGATATGGCAGTGGTTGAGGGCGATTGGTTGGCCATGTTTACCGCAGGGCAACACCGTTGGAGGTACTATTGGGAGTGTTAGAGATGCCGTTGGCGGCCCAGTCGGAGGTGTAGTTGGAGGTCCGTGGAGTAGGCGGTGTCTGCGGTGGTCTTGGCGATGGTATCGGTAAGATCGGCTAAGGTAACCTGCTCGACGGTGTTGGTTCAGTCGTCGAAGGCGTCACGCAGGGTGTTGGTGGCTTGCTCGGTGGTGTGTTGAGAGGTCTTGGCGGTCAAGAGGGTCGTCGTTTAGTCTCGATGATATCCAGGGTGCCCGGGGATAGGGCGGTGTAGAGGGCGGCGATGGAGGAGGAGCCGCCGTTGGAGAGCAGGTGGATGAGGAGTTCGGTTTTTGTCCGGGGGGGGCGACGTCGCCTGGGAAGAGGGATTTGATGATGGGGATGGCGGGGGAGACGGCGGTGGGGAAGGTGGAGGGGGTGGAGGGGGTGGAGAGTGAGGAGGAGGGGTGGGGAAGCCCGTCCCCGCCCACTTCAACCAGAGCATTGAGAAGCTGTGCCGCCGCTTCGGCATTTTGCGCGACGAGTTTGGCGACTTCTTCTTCGGCGCCTCCTCCGTCGGCTTCGAGGGCTTGATGAAACCGGCTAACGACGACAGCCTCACATGGGACTTGTGCCGCGCCGTCCTCTCGAGGGAGAAGGAGAAGAGGATCAAGGGCGAGATTGCCAAAGCCGCCGCGAGTCCACTGTGGGTGCCGAGGGACATTTACCTCGCCGCCGACGCTTTCAAGAGCGGCGCCAGCTGACCCATCAAGAGACAGCACGCTCATAAAAACAAGGACAAAGACGCCGACACCGCCTCCAACCATTTGGGCTCGTGCTCGCCAAGTCCCGAGCGTTGGCGCGGCGCCCCGGTAGACCAAGACGACGTCGACGTCGGCCGAGGGTCGCCGCCCGTCACCCCGACCCCCAAGAGAACCCGCAACGAGGGAGAGGACATCCCATAGACAACCACGCTGCACCATCGCCCGCCCCCGAGTCCTTTGGTTCCGACTCCCCAACTTCCCACTTTCCGGCCCCCAAGCCCCCCTCTCCCGACTCCCCGCTCCCCCGGTGAAGGAATACTGTCTGGCTAACAAGGAATCATGATGTTTCTTAAGCAACGTCTAGGGTAAAGTAAACAGCGCTGGCCGTTGCGCATGGTGGAGCCTTTGTGAGCTACTAATCTTGGGTTTGCTGGGTGTCGACTTCAATACACTTGTTTTCGACCATGACTAGGCCACTATGAACCTTTCACTTCGACGACGACTCGGAGCTGCTTTGGGAGATTGGCCGGGTCCTAGGGTGCTTGATCAACTTTGCTGGGTCCTTATAGCGCCGGGAACGTAGGACCTAGGGCTCGGGTAGTGGGCAATCCGTTGATGTGCTTGGAAAGGGGAGGCAGACGAGCCATAGGTATCGAGACTCGGCGAGAAGGGGCTTGCCACGTTCGATGTTGTTCGTCGAGGGGCAGGGTCGAAGACAGTTGCTGTCTAGGATCTATGTCGTCCCTTTCATGTTCACTCGCATTGATGATTGTTCTGATGAACTCGTGCCGGGTTAGATCGGGATCACTGGGGTGAGGGTAATTACTAATGTCCTGTTATATTAAAGTGGGATTCGCTTCTTGCATGGTGAGCGGAGGGTTACTACGGTCGGCCCTTGGGACTACACTGGGACAGGATTGATCACTACGGCAGAACGACCTTGGAGGAAAAGCTACCTTGGGTAGTTGGGAACTTGGGAAGACCCGGTAGAACTGCAGTAGGGCCCACTGCAAGTGCTGTGGGAATCAGCGTAGGTACCTAACCAGTTGTAAGTGTTACGATATTGAGGATATTACTCACGGCGCAGTCTCAAATATTGGTCCATCTTGGAAAGGTGTAAGGTTCTCGAAATCAAGGTCTGCCTCTGCAAGGGTTAACTTTCGGACCGATAGCAATCCAGGGGAAGTCAAGGTTGTTAGGTAAGACTACCACTCCCTGGTATCCTCAGCTCATTGGGCAACGGTGTCCAAGCTAATGGCAGAGTAAGACTGTGAGATCCTGCGTCACAACCGAGGTTGAAAGGGCACAGGGGGGTTGATAATAAACCTAAAAACTCGAGACGCCCCAGATTATGTTGTATAGAGCAAGCAAAGACCTTCAGCAATGTAAAAGAGGCCATGAGATACATGCTGGGGGGATAGCATCAACGTTAGCATTACGATGTGGATGAGGTTTTATTTTGAGAATGTCTATTTGCACTATGACCCCGCACCACACCATACATAACCCTAACCCCCGCCCGCGTTCAAATGCCAGTCGCATTTGCGACCACGATTTAATTGAACACTCGCAATTGTTTAATCGAACAGGACCTAAATCGCTCGATTCTATAATAAAATTACAATTAACCACTCGCTGAATAAATATCTCTTACGTTACCTGACCGGCTAGAACGCGTGGTTCGGCCATTACTTAATATGTTCTTCGTGATGCCTGCAGTTAACGATACCTACTAGATCCAGAGGCCTTTCTCGCTCTGCCTCTTGTTCCACCTCTGGCCTTAGCTACCCTCTAAAGTAACCCCCTTCCATTAGGAGGCCTTACGTAGAAGGCCGTATGCCTCCACGAGCACCACCACGAGCACCACCACGAGTATGTCCCTTACAGTTACTTCCTTGGGCTCTGGTTGGCTGGCTGGCGGGTTTGGGGTCCTTAAAGATAGTATCGACATCGACCTCGGGGTCGGCTTACATCACGCCATCCCGCGGCGGGCTGTTTTCAGCTATCTGAACGCTCAATTAGCCTGGGAAATCGTGTGCCAAATGATTACTTACCCTTGGGCGTAATAACTGCAGTGCGCGCGACCGTGGAATAGCGATGGTTTAATTGTGGTGGGGGAGCAAAGTTATGGCAGAATGGAAAGAATGTCATGGCACAATGCGACCGTGGATGCGACTGGGCATAAACGCGGGCAGGGGTTAGGGTTATGTATGGCATGGTGCGGGGTCATAGTGCAAATAGACCGGAGTTATAGTGCAAATAGACATTCTCAAAAAAAAAACAAGGTGTAAGGTGTCAGGCGAAAAAAAAAAGAGTGGAAAAAATCGGGGTATTGGTTGCATTGTTTCTAGACTTAGGGTGTCAGTTCGGGGGTGGTAAGTGCCTTTGGACTGCCCGCGTGAATAAGATGCCGATTCTCCACTACAAGTAAAATAAGCTGCTGTCGACTTGCTGCTCTCCGTGTGGCGGGTGTAACAATTTACATACTCCGGCAAGTTATCTCTTTACAACATTTAATCTGGCATTTATCTAACGATTTAGTGGATATAAGGTTACGACTGATATAGCTGGAGATCTTTACACTCTTATCACATTTGTAATGACGTATTAAGAAGCGTTGGCGACGGGCTGTCGCTGCAGCGAGGAAGCGGTAGTGCAGCATGTCAAAGCACCCCGCTATAGACGCGGCCGCGCAGGAGAACTTCCCTCCTGCAAGAATAAGTCCATGCGATCAACAGTTGCTTGATACTCCACCTATCTTCGACCCCTAGACGCCAGTAATTCGCCTTCAGATATGGGTCATCTTCCTTGATCACCCAGCTCCTTAGAGTACATTTTCTGCCGGTAAAAACGACGCTTGGAGGTCTCACCCCTCTACGCGGTCATATTTTGGTGCTCCTTGCCGCATACAGGTATACGAAACCTTTACATCTTCAAGGACATGGAATTCACTCTCAACCGCCAATTCTATAATTACATCGACCTTCGTTATGTATTCAAAAACAGATTTCGTCAGATAAACAGAGATTACCACTTGTCAGAAGTACTAAACGTTCCGTGCTTTTTTAATGTAGTGTTTAATGTAGTGGTAGTTTGTGACAGTTTTAATCATAGGAGTACAAATACCATATTAGTTCTTTCGGGATTTCGGGAAACTCGTCCTCAAACCCGTCCTCAAACCCTAGGTGGCACTTTGAGCAACCTGCTCTACAGCCTCCTATCGATCTAGCCCCAACAGCGGTTAAGTCGTTTTATTTTAGAGGACGGTGATTCTAAGCTCACATCCGTAGCCTACTCGAAGCAAAACGGGTCCCAACTACGGACCCGCCAAACCCTCGTAAGTCCACCAGTCAACCCAACAATCCACCAACATGGAGTTCCTCATCGCACACACCACCCTCGCCTCCCTAGCCATTGCCGCCCCGGCCGCCGAAGTTACTGCAAACCTCGAAGCTCGCCAGTCGTTTCCCAGCTGCAACGACGGCGTAGGAGCATTGCCGCTGAACTAGCCGCCCCCGTTCGGCTCCGGAGGAGACAAGTCAGTGGACAAGAAACCGCTCCAAGTCCCTGTTTTGAATCTCCTCCACCAGTCTTTCGTTCGGTGTAAGATTTCCCATCAGTCCGTCTATGCGGGCTATACCCACAAGCCTAACGTATTCGGACTTTTCATCTGTGGTACCTGTGGGTTCTGCCCGGAAAACGAGGGGAATCCCAGTCTGAGGTGCAACCGCCACAATATCCCCATCTTCAAGGTCTCTCCCTCCCACTTGTACACCCAAGATGCCGTCTTCAGTGGTGAAGACAGTCCCACCCGCAAGCTCACCGGCGCCTTGCACGCATAGAGACCGTACCTCGTCACCACCTTGGTGTTTATCTAGCTGCCCATCCTCGGGAAGAGTCCTAACAATTGCACGGAAGGCGTTCGTCACCTCGGTGGAGGAGTAACCGTCTCCTTTGTTGAGCGCCGTAACGCTGAGTCTGGCAACCTCCAGGAATATTTCCTCCGAGCTCTTGCAGACGTTTCCCTTCAAGGCCGGTTCAAAGGGTTGCTTCCGTAAAAGTCCTCGTAATTGCTGCAAGACACCCAGGGCGCTCTCCGCAAGCTTCAAGATACTACTGATATTTCCTAGGTTCCAAGCAGAGACGCTGAACGTGGTCAGATCGTCACTAATCGTTGCAGGGCGGAGCGTTGCTTCGTCGCGAGGTGAGAGGTAATGTGTAATCGGATGAAGATGAAGTTTTCGGCTGAAGTCAGGCACCCAGGATGGAGAGGAACCATTGAGCGGCTTGTTGATGTCTAATCCGAACACGTAGAACGGAAGCTAGTACTCATAGTGTATCATAAATGCGGTGGCCTCGAGGTGAACCTGCTCGATGGGCTTAGAGTAATCCAGCGGGTATATCTCACGCGCCTTTGATGCAATTCCGTAAAGAGCGTAGATTCTGTCTCTGGGATCAAAGCAGCAACGGCTCTGGGTGTAGACGAGAAGGTTGGAAAGACGGTCAAAGGGCGTGATGTTGGAGTTGTCGGGACGTATGCCAGGGAATAGAGGGCTGGTACGATCCAGCTTTTTCGACAGCACGATCCGCTGTTTATCTCGCTCGTCTAGAACACCCGCTTCAGTGTTCGCATCCCATGCCGTCGATATCTCCTCGTCTAAAAGAAGCCTGTCGAAGGCTTCATTGTGGATGGAAGCCGTCTGGAATTCCAGGTCTCCGCATACGCAGACTGGCTCGTCTCTGGGGAGATAGTACTCCTGATAGGTCCACATGCGGGTCCAATATGGAAGGCCCAAGATGTCTAGACGGCCTTCGTATGCTCGCAGCGAAGCAAGAAGCTTCTCTTTCTTCGCCCTACGCGAGAATTTCGAAGCAAATTTGAGTTTAAGCCAGTAGAAAGTCGTGGCCGTAAATCTCTTCTCGACGTAAGCTTCTGCGTAGGAGACAGCTAGCGCTATGGCTGGATTTGAGGGTCCCATCCAGGCGACAACACGAACCGCCTCCCGGTAGATACTGCTCATCAGCGGGACCTGGAAGTTCTTCTCGGCGACATTTTGTTGGTTGATACAGATAGCATCGACCCAGAGCGTCCGGGACTTGCGCCGATATCGGAGCGCGCGCAGTCCCTCTTCCAAGTTAGTTGTCACCTAGAAGACATCGCCATCGACTGTAATGGACCGCTTCACTGTTGTGTCGCCCCAGACATAAGAGAGGGCTTCAAAGTTTGGGCGCCTGCCAAGGGTAACGACGATGAGTTTGCAGTAGAGCGGTGTGTTCGGAGCTCCGGGCAGCAACTCCGGCAGCCGAATTTCGGCGCTATTTGGGTCGAGCGGGCTGTACTGCACCATCGTGGGTCGGACGACAATATGGAAACCTTCGAGGCTCTCGGTTGTGAAACGGGGGATAGGCAAAGGAAACTTGCGTAGTGTCTGATGGTCAACTAATGAGCAGTTCGGACACATCAAGTTGGGCTTCAGGCCCCGAGAATTGCCAGGCTCAAGCTAAAGAGCAGCTTGACTGCTGCAGAACAGCTGCCCATGTGGGGAACTGTCCAATCACAGAAAGTTTGCAGATTCGATCAAGATTGCGCTTTCCTCTGGCAGCATTTTTACGCAGGCGGTGACGCAGGCCTATCGCGCGATAAGAGGGATATTTTTGTGAAAGTGCGGCGATGAACAGAGCATCTTGGTGTCACGACCCTAGTCTTGACGGGTCGGGGAGAAAATCACATTTAGCCCTAACCCTACTAGGAGATTGATAAACTGGCCTGGCTCTGATTAGCTGGGGCCAACGGGATCCGCCATTTCCAGTGATTCCTTCCTCGACCGCGCCAGCCTACATGAACGAAAAAAATTACGGTCGGTTTTCGAATCTAAGATGTTAGTGGCCGAGAACTCAAGTTATCGCTCTCTCTATTGCTTCTTCAATTACTTCCAGGCCTTCAGTTCAATTCCCAACCACGCTCGATCGATTCTATTTGCAACCGTGAATGGCATCAATCGGGCGCGTTGCTTTTGCCCCTAGGCCCCTAAGCCCCTAAATCTGGTAAGGGCGTGCAATAACCCTAGCCCTCTCTTTTAGCCGCTCTGACGAACAACCCTAGACCTTACACAACAACACACCCACCCTAACAGCCTCTTTAACTCTAACACCCACCCCCAAAGGGATGTCCAATGCGCTGCAATACACGGAACCACCTTAACAGCAAAAACCACATCCAACTCCACCAAGTCATTGACAACAACCCAAATCCTTCCTCCTCCTCTGCGGCATCGACTACGGCGAGGGCGAAGCAACTGATATTGGCAACGTCAAGGTGAAAAATCTGGACGCATGCGCCGAGGCATGTGCGAAGAAGACGAATTGTACGGGCCTAGGATGGGGCATTATCAAGCGGGATAAAGAGCCTGAGCACACGTGCTGGATGAAGATGAATTTGATCAAGTCGCATATTGCCACGGGCGCTTGGGGTTGCGAGGTGGGTGGGTGGGGATGTAAGGTCGGGGGCTGGGAATAGGGAGAAATAGGGGGGTTAGGTGGTGGGATGTGGGTATAATATTAGGTGATGACTGGAGAGGAGGAGGGGAGGAGGGATGGGCATTTGGTCACAGGGGAAATAATGCTGTGTAAACTGACTACCTGGTACGGAGCTAACCAGATGGTCTTATACACCCACTTCAGCATCCTCACTGCCAGTTCCCCTACACTTTGGGACTGAGAGATATTTTTCTCTCTCCATTGACTACCTTATGTACCTAGGTAGGTATATCATATTCATACAGATACATGTAGCGACAGAATGTCGACACTCTAGTTAGAATCTAGAGCTCGTGTAGGTGTTAGGTGCCTTCAATGCGGCGTGGCATTCAGGGGATATCCATACCCGCATGACCTGCCGCCTCAGTTCACATAAATACCGCACTTGGCGTCAGCTAGACATGTCGAGCATCTATACCCTAAAATACCTTTGACTTCAAGCTATTGACAACTCTGAAGGCCATGTTCGTGGCGGCTAGGAAACATCAAATCATCTTCGCCTGGCGGAAGAGACGTGCCCAGGTGCAGCAGGAAAGGTACCTTGAAGAATATAAGTATCAATTCCATGACTACCTACAGTTCTCCACCGCCCATCATCATGGCTACCTGATCAACAACACGATCTCCAAAGCGTGCGCCGCCCTCTAATGCCACCATGGTCAAGCAACCACCGATGAAAACCTCCTTGCAGACATCATTGCCCCTGTTCTTCGGGTCACAAAGGGTATCCGCCGACGTACCCGGCTTGACAGCGACGCGGTGCTCCTGCCCTCCCACAGCGGACCACACCAGCCGCCACTGAAGTCTTGCATTGTTATCCGCCACTCCATCGGCCTTGAACCCAGGCCGGACCAGACGCATGTTGCCGAAGGGCGTCGACGCACAAGCTGTGGTGATATGGCACTTGTTCTGGCCGGGATTAGGATTGCAAGCGTAGCAGCCGAGGGGGTTGATTGGAGGGAAGAATGGCAAAAAGCAGGCAACTGTGCAAATCTGGCCTGTTGTGCAAGGGAAATTGGATTGCGCAACATCGTGTTGTTGCACCATACTTACCTGGACAGGGGGTTGGTGAGGACACACCTTGCTGAAAGGCAACACATTGAGGGGGTCGTTATCGGGGTGTACTATTGAAACTTCCAATTCTGCCTCCAAGTTTTCCTTTCTCTGTGGGATCCAATAAACAGTTTCTAGGAAAACATACCTTACCTTTCACGCGTGTTAAAGCCTGTTGTGTTCTTCTCTTGGTATTTTCCTTTCAAAGAGTACACTGCGGCGTTGCTGCCCACCGAAGCAGGCTAAGAGATGTTGATCAAGATGCTGAATGGCATTGCCCCGCGTTGATGCTCAGACTCTGCCGGGGAATGTTGGTGTTAACTCAGGCAAAGTGGAGGAAGCGGGAGAGGCTGAGGAGAGCATCGGACTACACCCATGGCTTGTTACGTGAGAATGGTGCAGACTCTGTACCCGTGTTATGCAGAAGGACGATACGAACTGGAGGTTGAAGTCTTCAAGGAGCTTGGGACGTTTTTGATGTCATGGCTTGCGAAAGATAATGAGGAGCATAGAGTCTGCTTCTACTATTCACCGTCATTGGGAATCTCATGCATTTGGAAATACATTGCACTTCAAAGTCTGTCTAGAGATAGATCTATCACTTCAAACGTTGGAATTCAAGCTGTCTGATGACTCCGCATCAAGTCGCTTGCAGTTGTCACCGTCGAATCTAAACCCCTATTTCGTACCACCCCCTTGCCACCGAACAGCCAAAAAGATACAGCTAGCAGTACAAATCCACCACATGACCCATAACTATCAACCCAGCTCTACCCAGTACCATCTAACCCAAAAAATAAATAGGTTACGAAACAAGCCAACCCCAACTCCCATTTATTCCACCCCTATCATATAAAACAGCAGCACATCCAGTCTTACTATCAGCACACCCCCACTCCAACCCCCTCTCAAATTCCACTATCATCCTGCTCCCATACCGGCGTATGCAGCCCCCAACTCCTACAAACATCCCTAAACTGCTCCTCCTCCCTCTCTGGAATCCTCATCACTATATCCTTCTGATCCTCCACAAACTCCAGCGACAGCCCCTGACTCGCATGCCACGCAATATGGCAATGCACCAGCCACGCCCCCGGATTATCCAGCAGGAACGCCATGGCCAGATACCCCCCTCCGGGTAGGGTAGCTACATCTCTTCTTGGGGGATTAGTAGTGGAAAAGGAGGAGGTCGTTCCATCCCAGCGACCGCTGCGCTGAGCGAGGACCCAGAAGTCGTGTCCGTGAAGGTGGATGGGATGCGCGAGGTTGATGGTGCCCACGTCTTGGATTATCAGTACGGCCCATTCGGGGCTGGCAGAGGCGGAGGAGCGGCCGACTGGGACGACGTTGTAAGGAGTGGGGAAGATGGATTCGTTGTTGAAGATGTGCATCATGGTGGGCTTCTTCCAGTCGAGGACGAGGCTAGAGGTGTTGATGGTCCATTGGAAGACGGCGCCGGTGGTGAAGCTGAGATTTTCAAGGATGAGGTTGGGGGCGGGGATGTTGGAGACGTCGAGGGGAAGGTAGGGGACTGTGGAGGCGAGGGGCTCGTCAAGGCAGTGAGTGGAGGGGGTGATGGTGGAGTTGGTGGTGGGGGGGGCGGTAGAGGAGGTGTTATACCGGACGATGCCTGTGATGGAGGCGACGTTGGCATTGGGCGCGCAGCGGTTGACCCAGCCGCCGCGGAGCCAGTATTCGGAGAGGGCGGAGGTGGCGGGTTTGGCTTCAACGATGACGTCGTAGCGTTGCCCGATGGTGATTTGGATGCTGTCGGTGGTATAGTTCCTGATGGGGACGAAGTCGTTGGCGATGACGGTGAGGCTGTGGCCGTCGATGCTGAACTGAAAGACGCCGTCGATGGCGACGTTGATGAGGCGGAGGAGATATTTCTTGCCGGGCTCGAAGACCATTTCGAACTTCTTGCCGCCGCCAACGCACTTGGGGTCAGTGGAGCCGGTGCAGTCGAAGGTGTTGGTGCCGTTGATCAAGCTGCTCTCAAGGGTCGGGGCACGGCCAAGCTTCGCGACGTTCCATCGGTTGAAAGTTTCGATATGCGACCAGTCTTGGAGGAGGAGAGTACCGAGGTCCTCGTCGTAGTTCCCGTTTGCTGGGCCGTTGAATACTATGCCACCGAAGAGGCCCTCAGAGTACTGCAGACTGAAGTGGCTGTGGTACCACGAAGAGCCATACTGCGTGGCCCGGAATTCATATGTCATGCTTTCACCCGGGGCGATGGGGCATTGAGTGACTCCTGGAACTCCGTCGGCCAGCAGCGTGTTGAGCTGTCGCACGCCATGCCAATGGATAGCGGTTCCGTTGCTGACCATGTTGTTGGTGATGTGGACTTTGACCGTGTCACCCCAGTTGGCGATGATGGTTGGACCGGGGATCGTTCCGTTGAATGTCATGCATGTTCGGCTGTAGCCATCCGGAGCGCAGGGACCTTCCTGGGCAGATAACCAGTATTCAACTGTCCTGCCGGTATCCGGTATGACCTCATAGTAGTTGGTGTCGAGAGAGTACTCTCTCCAGCAGTGACGTGACGTGGGGGTATTCTCACAGGCCTGGCGGGGTTTGAGTGTTGGCTCGTGAGTAAGTTGAACTAAATCATGATATGGCACAGCCGAAGCGAAAGCGCCCACCGTAAAGGCAAAGATAGAAGCGAGTGACTGCTTCATGGTGACTGAAGCTGGCAATGAGAAGAGAAGAGAGAAGAAGATATGTCTTGATGGAGATATAGAACAAAAGAGAAGTGCTAGGAGGCGGGACTGAAGTCTTATATCTCCTCAGGAGAACAAAATCAACAATCTCGATGATACCTCGGATTCAAGGGGATGGAACGTTAGGCTGACATAAAAACAAAAGTTTAATGAGATGTGAATCCAGGAAACAGCGCCTCGCAGCCATGTGCTTGATCTTTGCCCCTATTTTGATCAGTCGGTGAGGCCCTAGGCGTGTTTTGGTTGACTCACGTAGGGCCTTTCCACGTGGTGAGATGCACGAGCTCTGGGGTGGTGATGGGGATGGGGAAGCTAAGCAAGGCATAATCCGCATCATTCGAGAGAATCTCATAGCTAAGAGCTCGATGGATGGCTAGGATGACGCGGAATCATAGGGGGAACAGACGTCAAAATCAATAGTCAATGCACAAACCTACCTGGCGCGAAAACAAAACAGTGGACGATTTTACGCTGGCAGTGCCGCTCCAGCCCCGGAGTATGACTGGAGAAGCTGAGCATGGGGAAGGAAAGTAGGAAACGTTCCCACTGATCCTCCATTGTGACAGACCCGCCAAGTGGTTGCATTCGTATTTCCCCAGGCCCTGAAGGAAGCCGAAGGGCACGCTTGACTCAGGGGGACTCTGCAGACCAAGGTCGTGTAAGAGTGGCTGCTCCTGGACTAGTCCTAAAGAAGACCTCTTGGGTGTGGCGTCAACGGTCGGCTAGCCCTACCTCTTCGTAGGCAGCAAACAGGAGGTAGGCTGAGATCTCGCTTAGGGATTCTCCCGCCATTGTGCTGACTCTTGGGCTCTCAGCTGCCACAAGAGGGGCCATTCGACAGGGCTGAGTTAGTCCGAGCCGCAGGAAAGCAGAAGTGGGGCACAGAGAGACACCCCGTGTGAACAGGCGGGTAAGCCGACCGAGGAGGACCACTGGGAGAAGAGAAAACCGAGCAGATCCGGGGAATCGCCGCAGTCGACTATCGAGCTGCCCTTCCGGGAGCATCTCGTGGCCGTGGTGACCCACCGATAATCGCGTGTTGGTCCATGATTGTCGCCAGAGCTGCGCTGGCCGAGACAGGGAGTCCATCCGGCTTTATGATTGGTCGATTGGCCGAGCAAGACAGTGCTATTTTCAGAACACGATCGCGACGCTGTTCTAGCGTGCATCGTTGGCCGTTCCGCGATATCCGCCAACTGGAACGAGGTGGCATAAACCGCATTTCCCGCACGACGTACCAGAAAACGAGCGAGATGGCGCGACTCCCTCGACCAGTTTTCGGCAGTGGCACAGCTTCGAGTTTTCTGGGGGAAAGGGGGTAGGGTATCCGTGGACCCCAAGGATCCACCAACGAAACGGAGCAGAATGCGTTTGGTTCCACTAGTCGACCGCAGATTTGCTGTGGCACAGTCAAAGCGCCCCCCCGAGATTTTCCTTGCTGTCTGTGGCGTGACGACATTGGACGGAGGTGAGAATAGGGGGATGCGCCCGTAGATAAGACCACCAAACATCGCACTGCGACGTCGGCAATCGATATATTGCAACCATAAAGCCCACAGACCTAGAAGCGACTTTTTGCAGGATGCGAAAGAAATTGAAGGAGGGACAGGAAGAAATGGGGGATGCGATGATTATTGGCATGGCCGGTAGCTCGGGCAGGTGCGAGGCCATCAGATGAATGCTAACGAAGACTTGAATAATAGGTAGTGGTAAGGATTCTTGATTGACAGAAAATTGTGGCACGAAGAAAATTCTGCCTTGAGAACGAATGTCCGCCACTCGGTGCCCACAGTTATGGAAGGTGCAAGTCTCCGCCTAAGGCCAAACTTCTGATCAATCGGTTGGCAATACCGTGACTGCTTCTAGTGCTGCTTCATTCACAACGTCTTGTAGCTCTGAGAAGCATGGATAGAATTCAAGAGTAGGGGCTCGCCTCAAATAACAAGATCTGGATGTAATGATGTAAAGGATTACAAGATGGCAAGTGAGAAAGTACTCCGGCTCATAATCCAAGCGTTCGGATACTGCTACTACAATGCCACAGCAAAGGCACTCAGCGTAGCTGCCTTCCTTTGGTGGTCATCATGGTCCTCATCAGGCTTTGCTAGTGGGCCTCAGTCTCGACTCCACTCTGTATTGGGCTGAGCCCCACAACTCGATGGCAGTGGACCGCACTGGATCCCCACAAGCGGAGCAGCTGTGGTTTAGGGTTTGCGGGCCCGTCATCGCTATCGCTTCCATCGACAAATCTTCAGCAACAGGCCCGATTCAAATTCAAGGATTCGAGGGTATTAAGTACATGGGCCTCTTGCGCTCTCCAGCTCCGACAATCCGACGACGAGAACGGCGGCGATAACCGAAGGCATAGATCTTGACCTAGACTAACCTCCGGTTGGTTTAGTACCGGGGCTGGTTCTTCAAGGCGCCTTCGGCCCTCCCGTTTGCGTGCGTTTAGGTTTAAGTTGGGATTGTTGGCTCACTGTCATTGATGATTCACTTTTGACACCAGTAAGCTCCCACGCCCAGATCTAAGTGGTGGATCACGGCGTTGGTTGGAGATCCATATTGATTACCCCAGGCGCGGCAGGCGCAGATTTCCGTCTTGGGTAAGGTCGACAGCCACGATCGAGGATCACCATGCCCGTGGACCCTTTGTCCATTCTCAGCCCAATCCCTGCCAGCCATGCCAAGACCATCGCAGATGATGGCGCCTCGTCATAGATGCCGATTACCACAGGTGGGCATATTGCTGGATCTCAAACCTGAAGCTTGAAGTAAAAACAAGCTGTAGCTTCGATACGACTTGGGTATTGGCATCAATGTAAGCCACCTAACCGGTACCCACGCCAAGGCATGGGACTTCGGCCTCGGGCCGGAATGGCCGGTGTCGTAGTCCGCAACGGTTCCTCTGAGCGCGGAAGAAGAAACCTCAAACCCCCCCCCCCTAACAAAGAACAAAGTCAAGGAACGTTCGCCTTGGCCCGTCAGCTGGGGTGGAACCATGGCTGCCAGAGAACTACAAGAGGCCCAGACGAGTTGCTCAAATCGGCACTAAGGTAGTGTCCTGGGCGCAGGTGCTAGCATATACCGCTGGTCGAGTGGAGACTCGTTGATTTTCAACTCGTTCAGAACATATTCAAACTGACATCGAGTTGTTGGTACCAACTTTCCACGAACGAAAAGCGATGCTGAAGGAGAGCGGCCCAAAGAAAGGAACGGCGGGCCATTCTATAGCAGCATTCAGCCCAAGCAGGATCCTGGATTTCGGCGCACCTTGGCAAGGCAAGAAGGCAAGGAAGGAGCCTTTGACAGAAGTCACAAGGTGGCCGACCCACTGTTCATGTAATTTCAGCCAGGCAGTTAGGCTAGCTAGATTGAGCAAAACATCATTTCTGCCATTTCTTCCCTTTTCCTAGCCATCTGTCGGGACTGGAGCTTTCCGTTATCCGCTATTGTTAACGCGTCCCTCATCTTTCTTTTTCATCGAGGTTAGTAGCAGGCGCTACATGTACGGTAAACGCGGCTCCCGCGAAAGGTAGAAGCACCGCACTCAAAAAACGTTGATGCGTTTGCCCTTATGTGGCTCCGGACCACAAGCGTGGTTGCCACAACTGTCACAACCACGATAGAGTCGAGATGAGTACCGCAAATAGCAAGCAAACATGTTCGGTATGCGGCGCTAACCGCGGCTCGCAATAAAATCGCCACTGCCACAGCGAAGACCACAACCACGACCACGACGGAGGTGACTGCTGTGGCGACTGGCGGCATCCGGGGTGGCATCGGCTGCGGTATTATTGGCGGCCTTGGCCAACGCCTGTTTAGATGTATTGATCTACCAGCGGACAACGGACAACCTGTTGGCCTTGCGCCCCCGCACCTCCCCGCCTCGCTCTTGTCGGCCTGCACCTGCCTCGGTATCACCGCGCCCACCCATACCATAATCTCGACCGCCACCGCCATAAGCCCTCGGACGAGGGGATGTGATTGTTATTAACAATACATCTATTTAACAGGGTGAGCTCCCTAATATCCAACCACACAGCGTCCTTCTGCCTCTGCCATTGCTTATGCCTCTTCCTTGCCAGCCTTACTACACTTCACTGTTTTAAGCTGAGGAGGGGAACCACCTAATCTGTCTTGGTTAACTCGACTTTGAGCTAAAAGGAAGGCCTCCGGCGGCGAGAGCGCCCATTGCGATAGCCTAAGCAACGGCCTTGAACTGCGTCGCGAAGTCTCCCACGGCAAACACGCCCGGCCCAATGTCTCGCCCAACGGTTAGTTCACCATGGTGTCACCCACGGGGTGTGAGTTCCAGGCCGAGCTGCAGAGAAAACGGCCGTTTTGCCTGGCTTGTGGGCGGGTGGGCCAGAAATCCCTCGGTGGCACTCTCGCCCCCGTATGCAAAGGTCATGACAACCTAATGCGGTTGTGAATTACTCTAACGGCGACTGCGCGACCCAACTTGGGAGGATCATGGCAGGTATCCGCTTTCTTGAACTCGCAGCTGCTCTCGTCAACTCCACCGATCTTTTCCCTGGAGCCAAGGCTATCAATATCATGCCGGGAAGCACAGCATCTGACTAGAGTCTAATTCCATCGCTGCAACAACTGAGAGACATAGTAGCCAGTCTTAAGGCAAGATTACAGCATTGTGGATTCGCAGAATTTGTCACGGGATGGTATATATTCCTGCTCGAAACTGTGGTTCCGCGCCTTTCCGGGGAATATAATCGTTAGGGTCTCAATAAGGGTATACTTAAGGGTTGGCAGAACTGCCTCCTTAGGACTGCCCCTTTCCCAGAAATGGTGGTTAAACTGGTAGACACATTTCGCTAACTGGCCAGGATAGGCGAATCCATTATTATCGGGGTAATAATTAAAGTCACCATAGCTGCTCCCTGGGTAATTACATTTATAAAATGATGCCTTAAACTTCCGCCGTCTGTTTATACGGAAAATAAGCGGTAGTTTTTAGGCTAACCGCTCTCCCCAGTCACTGTTGTGATCCTAATACTAAGGTTAAATATGGAAAACAGGTTAGAAATTTCTATTTATAATAGTATTGATAATTTTAGTCACCTTGTTGCGCTGGGTTCTACTGAATGGTTCTACAGGATGGTCCAGATCGAGAAATACAGCGAGTAACTCTTATAAGAGCCTGGGTTTAGAAGCAGACTTGTTTGTGTGGTTTATAAAGCACTTAAGTAGAGGATTCTGCAGATTCTCAAGATGTTACGATATCCAGATATTTAGTTTGCTGCCTCGGCGCACCAGTGTTAGAGAGTTACAATACTATACTGACACTATTACGAGTGACCACGGTCCTTACATGCTGTTAAGTGCCGGCACCATTATCACTACGTACTTTAGGCTTCTGAATCTAAGTTAGCCACCTAAATTCTCCTTCCTTGGCGGTAATGAGCTGATCTCCGACCTCTCTATGATCAAACGTCACCTCAAAGCCCTCGGCCAAAATTGCCAATGTCCTTAATGCCACCGGACTACGACTATGCCCGCCGGCTCGAAAAGGGTGATTTGGCTTAAGGACTCGTTCTTTGGCTCAATATCGTTCATAATTGCCGAAATACTTGTTTTGTCGCTTATTGTTTCCCCAGCCTTGTGAGGGCCTTGCTCCGCCGGGAATGCAGTATCGAGGTGATAATATCTCGCCATCTCA
>Ga0247780_1001207_pt1 | contig 17042 bp, 5 predicted proteins | sample UWRJL079202R5_FD_179927 | JGI IMG/M metagenome (GOLD analysis project Ga0247780, IMG submission 179927) | Plant litter microbial communities from Arlington Agricultural Research Station in Wisconsin, United States - UWRJ-L079-202R-5 | ecosystem: Environmental > Terrestrial > Plant litter >... | reverse complement strand
CTTTTGATAATGAACCGACCAGTCCTAGGTCGAGTTGAATTTCCTTATCAGTTTTGACTGAATTTCCCATAGTAATTTTTTTTTTTTGGACCACCCTTACAACAAATTGTCCTCCGGACAGGATAAAAAGGGAGAGATCTTTAGCTTTATTAGTATTTAGGTAATTAAGGATTAAAGCGAACGAAAGCTCTAGCTAACTTATAACTAGTATATTAAGAAGATTACTAAACAGTATAACTTTTTAAAAGATATATTCCTAAATATCCCCCTCCCTAGTGTGAAACTCTTTAAGAATATAGGGAGCGTGTTAAAAGCGGAAGTTAAAGAGTATTAAAAGTTTATAAGATCTATCTTATATATAGTAATTATAATTTAACTAAACGTAACCTTTTCAGCCTTTATCTTCTTATAGTTTCTTATTAACTTAAGCTTAAAGCACTTAACTGTAATAAAGTAGATAATTAAGTATTTATATAGCTTACAGTACGTGGGGATTAAGTATAAAGGAGTAAGGTAAGAGGTTCTTATAATCACTAACGATATTTCTTTTACAGATAATATAAAGATATACTACTTATTATAAAAGTACATTATAATACTCTTTAATAATGTAATTAATTAGAAAGTTACTTATTAATATATAGTTATAACGTCCTTAACTAAAGCTAAACTACTTACATTTATATATATAGTTAAGGAAATAATAATATTTAAAAAGCTTATAGTAAATATTACCTGTAAGCTTAACTTAATATAGAGGATCTTTTATAATAATTAGTAAATAATACAGTTAATAGTTAGAGAGAACGAGAGAGTAAATATTAGGCTTTAATATATCGATATTTATAATATATAAGCTTACTAAGAGTATGTGAAAGGCTCGTTTAAAGTTACATATTTACTTACGTAATAAATATTAGTTAATAAACTTATTAAACTGCTCTCTTAATAACGTTTTAAACACTTTATAACGCTTATAAAGTTAAAGGATACTAGTCACATTAATTATAAGAGTAAAAGAACTGTTATAAGGGAGCTAAAAGATTAAAGGAGCACTGCTCTTATAGTCTCCACATATAATAATATATCTGTATCTAAAAGTATAATAAATAATAAAATAAAAACAATAGGTAGTTAGACAGTGCATTTAAACGCGGCTCGTTAGATTAATAAGCTTACTAATTAAGGCTATAGCCTGCTCCTTAAAAGAGCTAGAGCTCCCCACATTACTAATAATAACACTTTTAATTAACTCCTCTTTACTTTATAAAGTTAAAGGCTCTGTAAAGAGCGTGTATAGCACTACCCTCTGTTTCTTAAGCTCCTAATATAAGTAGTTAGAATAGAACAGCTTATAAAATACACTATACTTATAGAAGCTAGCGTATTAGCTGTTATAGTAGTAAGGAACTTCCCAGTAAAGGGCTTTATTAAGAAAGGACTAAATAGCAGGTTAGCAGAGTATGTAAATAAGTTTATAGAGAACGTATACCTTTATATAAAAGTGTCCGTTTATATAATAAGTACAGTAAGTTAAAGCGCCTGTATAGTTAAAATAGTAACTATTACTGTTATTAGCGATAGCGCTTTTAAAGCACTTAAAATAAGCTTTACTATACTTATTAGTTAGGGTAGGGTGTAGGGACTTAAGGGTGTAATAAGTAGGTAATTAAGCTGATTTATTAATCTTAAAGTTAATAAGTTAAGCATTTATTAAGAAGAAAAGAGCAGTTTATATAAGGGTTTACAGACTAACTGCATTATAAGTAAAGTGATAAGGAGTTATAAAAGGCTCCTCCTCTTCTTTATCCTTATCTTTATCCTCTTTTTAATAAGAGGGTAAGTAAGTAGGTAAAATTAAGTTAAACGGTTTAGGTAATAGGGTTAAGGTGTAGGTGTAGGGTGTAGGTTTCTTAACATTTAAATTAAAGTTAGCTGTTACTCTTAAACGATAAAAATAAACGAAACTTATATTATAAGCGTTTTTTGCTTATTAAGAAGCTTTTAACTGCAGTTAGTTAAAATTAAAGCAGAAGAAAAAGCAGTAGAAACACTTATAGATGAGATTAATTACGCTTTTAATAAGATTTAAAAGGCGTAAGAGTAGGTTAGTAAGCAGAAATGATAGTTTTTTCAAGTAGAAGGAGTAGGACTTATGTTTTCTTAAGGTGTAAGCCTATAGTCTTTATATTAACTATAGTGGCCGGGAGCGGGGGGTAAGAATAGTAGTGTTTTTAATTTTTTATATTCGCTTAAAGAAAGTAAATAAATAGGGAAAGATTATAAGCTTTTAATATGGAGTTAAGAAGCTTAAACCATTATATAAGCTTACTGCTTTAGGTTTAGCGCGTGCCGAAAACGCGACTATACACTAACTTAAGTGGTATAATTTGGGAAGTTACAGGCTTAAATAACCTCCGGACCTTATTATTTTCTATTTACAGCGAACTTCTTTTTAAACGTTTAGGCGCTTAGAACTGCGTTCTAAGTACCTGGGGGGTGTGTCGAACTGTAGCGGCAGTTCTTGGCGCTCAGGCGCGCAGGCGCCTTACCGCTCTAGGCTTACCTGGAGTGCAGGGGCCTTGGATTATGTGCTCTCCCCACATATAGGGAGCTTCCATTTGTATATAACTGGGGAGTGCTTCGCACTCCCCTTTTCTACCAAATCAAGTCACTTTGCAACTGCACTTCCGCTGCTCCTAAGCCCCTCGTTCCTCAGCCAAAACGTTCCACAAAGCTCCTAGACTAAATATAAAAGAAAGCTCCCTGTGTGTAAGGAGAGCACATGACTAAAGGCTCCTGACCGCTAAGAACTGCCGCTGCAGTTTGACAGATAGTTATCAATCTTAAAAATTAGACTGTTATATATGTTATTAACGTAAATAAAAGGTATATTAATAACCGAATTATATACGTTTACGATAATCTTAGATGTATTATATGTAATTGTAGCCTTACACTTGTTAAGATCCCAGTTGTGTTTGTGAAGACAGCTGAGAAAAATGGTTGCTTGTTGTTTAAGCTTACCATCTGTATCATTTACACCACTGGTGGACTGTAAGGCCTTTTATAACTTTCCGTCACTGTTGTTTATAATAAGCATAATGTATAAACGCTAAGACTTTACTAAGCGCTCGCTGGTAAAGAGAGAATACATACCTTGCCTAAAGAGAAATGAGTTTAATCTGTAGTGTAATGCTGATATAATAAACAAGCTGTCTTTAAATATCTGGCTTAAAATGAGCTAAAGTCGCTACTTGCTATTAAGTTATTATCTATAATTGTATTCTCCCGCTTATATAGTAGAGTCCATTAAAACAATAACCGTATCTAAACTTAGATAACCCGAACTTTATTAGCGTTTGTGATAAATATCTTAGTTTAAGCTGTATTCTCTCTATTTGTAATTCAGAAAAAGAGGTTTTAGCTTAAATTAATGCTATCTAGTAAGAAATATATATTTATAAGATCGTGCATAGCAAATCACGAGTAGGTATGAAAAGTATAAGTTTTTATGTTAAGATGTACTGAAATATATACATATTATTCGCATTTACTCTTATGTTTAAAACTATCATATTTAAGTGCTGAAAGGATTGTATTACCAGCTACTAGATACTGTACACACCTGACAAAAAAAGTACTATAATCTCTAATCTATACGGATCGTCATCTTAGATACAAAATGTCATGCCGGAGTGTGACGACCCTGCAGGCCGTCACTTGAGCCGGAGCGGCCTGACGAATCCCCTGCAGGAAAAGCAGTGCAGGAAGACAGTACACACGGTACTGCGCACTGGGCCAGGGGTGCGAAGACCCAAAGCCCCTACAACTAGTAAGAAGAGTCTCTATGCTAAGACCCGCCTCTGTTGATAGAGACCCACAGGGTCGCAGAGAAAAGAGTCTCCGTAGTGTCTCCCCCTGAGAACCACAGAGACACGACCCACAGAGACAGGTACGAGGTACCTCTTTAGCCTGTTAGTATAAATAGCTATAGTTATGTCCACAACTACCGTGAGGGACTTTGGTTCCTTACGCTAGTATTCAATTGTTCATTTATATCCTACTGTTCAGACTCACCTCTGTGCATTATAGTGACAGCGACCTACAGTGACATTAAACCCCCCGTCTAAAAGTACTAGCTCAACAAGCCGTCTTCGGAATGCCCCTTACCTGTTGGCATCCTGCCATACGTTCTGTCTTAACCCGCACCAGTCCTCTCGAAGCCTGTGTCGGGTACAGGTCGTAATACGGAGCAGTCTCAGCGTATGACAACTAGCAGTCAGCTAGGATCAGCTACGTGAACATATTTTCTTACTAGTGTTAGTCATTTTTTTTAACCTGACTCTGTCAGAATCATCTCCACCTCGGGTTCAGAAAGCACAGGCAATAAATAGGTATCCTGCTTCCGGACTGAATTCACAGTATCAACTGCCCGCCCTAAACCATATCTGCAGCATTTAAGCGCAACTTAACTTATTCATTATGTAATTTAACAGTATCATTCTCCCCCTCAGCGTTTCTGCAAGTTTAGCGAGCTCCTTGTCCTTTCAGCTGGGCAGAATAGTCACCTAGTCAATGCACGGCAAATTACTCAGCCCCCTGTAGCAGGATCTTTAGGCCTTCTGCCGCTGCCCCCCACCAATTCCAAGTGACTCCCCAGTCGAGGCTTCTCTTGCCCTGATCGGAGGCCAGGGTGTAATCGATAATAATCTCATTGTTCCCGTTCCCGGGATGCGACTTGTTAGTCGGTTCTTAACCACGGGCAGCGTCAACGTCATTCGACCCATTAACGATAATAACGTACGATGCATTGCTGTTGACGGCGGTCTAGCCTTCCTTATTGGTGCTTCCCTTGGTGCTAATACAGGCGATATTAACTTCGGTGAAAACGGGGGTGGTTAGCTGCAGTTTATAAGAGCTATTCTTTGTATGTAGGACAGTTTTATTACTGTAACAATCGTGTTTCTTTTATTATATTCAATTCCAGTAATTACATAGCACTTGGTTCTAGTTTAATATAATTTTACATTAGTCTGCTAGTTCACTACATATGGAATTGTCTCTCATTTATATTATTGAAATACCATAGTTCTAGCTCCCGCTGCCTTGTAGAAGCAGTTGCAATACAACACTACGCACCCTGCAGCTACAAGTTGCTTGTTGCACAGCGGAAAGTCCGCTGTGCCAACCCTATTTATGTGACGGGCTGTGCCCTGGTGTGGCCTCGGCGACTCTCGGCCGTGACCATGGGAGGAGGGGGTAGGAGCCCCACTGGCAACCCCTGACCCCTGAATGAAGCCATTCCCAGAATCGCCAACACTAACACAGACCATAACGCTAAACCACAACGGGACCCACGATGACTTTGGAACCTTCTGTCTCCCTCCGATTGGACCAGCGCCATTATGCTCATATATAGAGAACGGCCTTCCACGAAGCCTCTTTCCTTCTCTTCTTCTCCTCATGTTCTTCGTACTCATAAAGTAGGCCTTGCAACACATTACCTTACCCGTTACACTAATCTAGGGAGTGGGGCAGTGCCACACAAACCCACGTGACCTGGACCTGGCCAGGCACGGGTACGTGACTTAGAAGGAAGAGGGTTGCAATTGCTTAATTCTCTTAATTCTCTGGCGAAGCCAGAAGGCCATATTTTATGTTTCTAAGTACATATAGTAGATCGCCAGATTGTAGCTGATCGATTGTATGATCGTCACGCTTGTCAGCCAGGACTACATTCCACGGAGTGGATCGTACCCTCCATTTTGACAATTGTAAGGTAGGACGCCAAGGGGAGTTTGTCCTCAGCCTCCTGTAGTTTAATAAATAGGAAACCCAAGCTGGATAACTATGGGTATTTAGCTCTATCTTGGCTTACCGCCTACTGTTAGAGCAGAATCTGTAATGCTGCGGCGCAGGAATAACAAAGAAAAAGATCCATCAGTGCAAGTACTAAGTACTTACACACCTCTCAAGTGAATCTCATATAGTTTGTGTGTTACACCTCCTTTCTAATAGCTACAAATAGTATAATGTCAGCACAGAGTACGCTTACAAACCTGAGCTCGTCAGCAACCTTTCAGTTTTGTTAAATCAGTACGGCCATATGAAGCTATTGTCCGAAGCTATTAAGTGAAGCGATTATATAAGGTTATGGTATGAAGCTATCTCATAAAGGCAGTGTCTTGATGTTATTGCTTACACGAAGTAATCTTATAGTGGCAAAATAGTTATGTCAGCGAAATAAGGCATGTAATCAGAGTATGAAAGTATATAGTTTTAGTGATACGGCCCCAACCGCCTAATTAGATGGTAAATACCGCCATTCTGAGAGGCTTTAACTGCTAACCTTCTCTATGTCAGCTGTTAAATTCACACCAGTAGCGTAGAAATAAAGCAAGCTATTTCCCTAGCTGTTGGTATTGTGAGCTAATGCCTTGAAAGTAGAGTAGGCTGTGCGTTGCCTAAAAATTTAAATCGAGCTAAAAGTATTAATCATACTAATTTCAGGCTTACAGCATTAATAAATTATATTATAGAAGGGCGTGGTGTGGATAGAGTTGCTAATAATAGTGATAACGTTATCCGTCAGTGCTCTTTTCTAGTTAACAGGACTATGTTTTACCCTAAAGTTACCTAGTCCGTTTGGCCTTTCACCTATGACTCAGGCTCCCCGGACCCAAAGCTATAGTTCCAAATCTAAATCAAGGCAAACTCTTTTGTGTTTCCCCAGTGCTCTGCTGTCTTCCAGGCCTCCCCGTCCATCATGCCATGTACATAACATTCGCCTACAAATTCAAAGTAGACCTCCTCGCTTTCCAGTATCTCGGGGGGGTTCTGCAGGTGCCATTTTACCCTTTCTCGCTCTCTCGCAAACGTCTGATAGTGAAAACCCTCCCCATCTGTCCTTTTTGGGTACTTGAACATACGCAGCAGAAGTGGCACGCTGCATCCATAAATGATGGCCACAATGTCACCCTTCTTGGTGTTGTGAGGACCTAGCGCCAACGTCTCGTCTGCCCCCTGCCCAACAGGGAGACCCGCCGGGTGGTGGTGTTGGCGGTGGCGATGATGGTGGTGGCGCGCATTCTCGGCGCTCTGGCTCCGCTCGGGGGCGTGGTCCGGGGTGTCGCGATGATGATGATGATGATGATGATGATGATGATGATGATGAAGATGGTGGTGGTGGTGGTGGTGGTGGTCGTCGTCGTCCTCCTCCCGGTGGCCGCCCGATCGATGCTGAAGGACGAGCAGACTCCGCTTGAAGACCACGGCCTTGACGCGCTCCAGGAACGGGTGGATGCTGCGCATCTTTTCGTTGGTGAGCAGCTTCTTGGTGTCCAGGTCGCCGCCGTCGGCCATGTTGGCAAAGGTCTCCTTGTAGGCGCGCCGCCACAGGGCCGGCGCCTTCTCGCCCATGTGCGTGCGGTTCCCCACCAGGGTGCGCCAGAAGCGCTCGGGGGGATCCCGCGACCGGTCGGTCCATCCCACGCGCTCCAGCCACTCGCTGGGGATGACGCCTCCGCGCGCCGCCCCCTCGGTCGCGCGGACGGCGCTGAGGATGAAGCCGCGCACGAGGAGCACCCTCGGCGTCCCTGGCTTGATGTTGAAGACGCTGAAGACCTTGAGCCGGTTGTCGGCAATGTAGTGCTTCCGCTCGCGCGTGCCCGGCCGGCCCACCAGCGGGTCAGCGTTGACGCGCTCCAGCGCGCCCGTGGGCGACTTGGCAAACGGGGCGTGCAGCGAGAGCTGCCGGATCCACGTCGGCATCGGCCCCTCCCGCGACAGCTCGTCATAGCTCTGGTCCGGCGCCCACGGCCGACACATGATGTCCAACCGACCCGAGCGCGTGACGCAGAACTCGAGGAACTGGCAGCAGATGTGCACCAGAGACTTGCTGTAGTCGATCTCGAACCGCTTGCTTTCGAGGAGCCGCCAAAACGGCAGGCTGCGCGCCATCTGGCTCTTCTCATCTGGCGTCATATCCTGCCACACCGTGGCCTGGCTGCCGCCGCTGCCGGGTGTCCCCCGGTGGCTATCCCCGGGAGGCGATGGCAGCAGCGGCTGGCTGAGCGGCTCGCCGTTTTGCGAGATGGTGCTCGCACGGGAGATGTTGCGTTCGCTCGCAAACTGCTCCAGCTTCCCGATGATGTTCTTGATGGGGTACGACTTGTTGGAGACGGGCGTCGCGTCTCTTGCCAGCCATACGATGGCGAAGACAGTGTCCTTGGGCTCGGAGGCCTCAAAGGCCGTCAGCTCCGACATGAGCCCCTCCAGCGTGAGAAGCCGCTCGGTGATCCTCCCGTCCTCGTCCCGGTGGAACAGGTGGTCCGAGGCGTGCACGAGCCGGATGGCGCTCAGCTCCTCCAGGTCGCCAATGTAGTCCGGGTCGTTGCCGAAGAACCCGGCCTTCTTGAACAGCGGCTTGATGCGGTCTTGATTCTAGCGGAACAGGGACACGGCGTCGGCAAAGTCCTTCCAGGGAACGCGCTTGTCCCCGCAATAAATCATAGCTCTAGCGGCGCGCGTGAGCTCCTGGACGATCCATCGCCGGCTGAACCACGGGCGCCGGAGGAGCGCAGCGAAAGCGGCCCACTCGTCGACGCGGTCGTCTGTCATAAGCTGGTCGATCTGGTCGAAGCGCAGGCACTCGTCAACAAAATCAATAGCCTTTGCGCTGCCGGCCGCCTCGTCCCCCAGCCAGACGCAGACCTCCTGGGCGCGCATGTAGATGTCTGACATACGCGGGATCTGGCCGCTCTTCTCGTCGTCGTCCTTCTGGTCCATGCAGATAGCGTCGACCCACAGGTTCAGGTGCGGCGCCTCGCCGACCGGCTGCGGCCCTGGGTCCGGGGCCAACGCCGGGTGGACCAGGGTGGAGACGCGGACCGGTCGGCTCGTGGGGCGGGGGTGCTTTTTCCTCTGCTCCCACAACTTCTTGTCGACGTGGTACTGCTCTCGGAGCTGCCGCAGAGCCGATGCGAGGTTCGGCCGGAGCTTGATCTCGTAGATTTCGTTGCTGTCAATGATCTTGATGCTTTCCGCCTCCGCTGCCGTCCCCCACGTGTACGAGAGCGCCCGGTAGCCAGGCGGAGGGGCTAGCTTCGGCCCCACCACCATTTTAGGGACCGACAGCCCGTCCAGAAGCCCGTCCAACAGGTGGGTTGCAGCGGGAGCCAGCGAAGGCGTGGCCCCAGAGCCCGGGAGGGAGGTGTTGCTGCCGGATGGGTTGGGCGAGGAGTGCGGCGTTCCCCCGAGGACGAAGTTTTGGGTACTCTGTATCTTCTTCGGCGTCATGGATACCGAGGGCGAGTTTTCGAGCCTGCGCGTCGTCCAGCCGTAATAATTGGTCCGCTCCTTGCTCTTGCTATATACCGTCACAGCCCGCTTCGGGCGGGAGGCGCGTGCCTGGTCGTCATCGTTGATGCCAAACGCGTGCCACAGAAGATTGCCCTGTAGTTCTTCATTTCTGTTATTGGTCGTGCCGGGAAAGAGCTTCAAGATTCGGATTTCGGTCGGCTTGATGCGGTCTCTTGCCGACGTTCTCCTGCTCCCCTCCAGCTTCCTGTCGTTTGGCCCGTAGTACGGCTCTATCATCGTCAAACCAGGTGGGCGTGGTTCTAGCTACAATTGTAAATGTGGGTCTCGGAGAACTGTTCGCGATGAAGAGAAAGTCTTACCACGGGGAGCCGAGTTGTCCATCAAGCACATGTTATATGGGTGAAATGGGCGCGCGGGCCGCCCAATTGCCTCCCTCACTTCCCCCATCCCCCCTAAATTGGAGACCTGCCGCCGGCACCATGAGACACCCTTCCCCTATATGAGGCTCCACATTTTCCAATAAATGGCTCCTGTCAGGTAGCGGAGTTCGCCAAAACGGGCACAAGGCTGCGAAGCAATACCTCTCAGCGAAGCTCGATTGGCGGCCGGAGGATATGGTGGTGTCTCAAGAGTACGCCACCATGCAAGTGACAGCGACGCCGCGCGCTTATCTCCGACGAAGCGCAGGATTGTTGTGGAAAGGTGGGCAGCCGTTCGCACAACTACCAAATACGAACCCTACCCTCTCCTCGCCTTTCAGATGGGAGTGACCGCGGATGGCATTAACCCTGGAACGATATTGATATTGCAGAGATATCGTCGGGCCGCCCCGGCCCTAGTGACGCCCGCAGGGTTGTCACACACTGATATAAGCCACTTAAATATTAACGATTCTTTGTTACGATCAGCCTAAACAAAGTTAAAGTTAAAGATTGCCCATATTCACGGCTTCGTTTCTCAAGTCTCTTTAGGAAAACCGCTTGCGGTTTGCGTCTCCTGTGTTGGAGAACGTGAAACATGTGAAGCCCAACAAACACCAGAGACCCACAAACACTCGTCAGTGCCTTAAGGAACGAGGTACGAGAGACAAAAGGTCTTATGCTCTACCCCCGGAACAAAGACCCACAAACACTCGTCAGAATTCGTCATGTGTTCTCGCGTTCTTGCGTGTTCTGCTTCATGTGCAACGCGTTTGAAACATTCTGAGAAACTGTCGAACTAGACCGCTGCACCAAAACACTGCAAAAGTGAATCCACTGATACCAGCATTTAGTAACAGCGACTACATCCATATTGTTCCACATGTGATACAATATGGTCACCTGGTTGGCCACGTGACTCGCCACCTTCCACCACTATATTACTGGCTCTCTGCCACCCTCTCCTTTTTATCTAGAATAAGCAATTCCATCACTCTTTTGCCGAACGGCCAGAAAACCGCTCTGTTTTGTGTTCCACAGCTCAACCATCTGGACCGATGGCATGGTGTAAAACGCCAAGCTGGAGTTCGACATCCCACCAGACGCGCTACCATCAATGGGATACGATGAGTATCTTGACCTTGTGGCTGGAATGACTTCGCCTGAAGACGGGGATGGTCGAGCGAAGAAAACGACCTTCATCTGCGATCTTCACGTCATCGAGGATCTGCCTTGCGACATCATGCTGAGCGGCGTTTTTGTTTTTCAACACCAAGTGTTTGACAGATTTGAGACGCTGTTCTGCAACACCCAAACTTCGGCGGCATTGTCGAAAACTAGCCAATCGCCCATCGACCGGCTTCTATTTGTACGGGAACGTCGGACACTGCTATCTTAGTTCCCCTAGCGCACTCGGACGCAGCCGCTGCCGGACGAAAATACAAGCAGTGAGTGGATTATGATTCTCAATACCATGATAAAAGGGGGCTACTAACACCAAATGTTCAGTCCCCCTACAGCTGCCAGGCATACCGTGGGGGACAAGATGGAGAGTGGAAGAAGGCAGAAGAAATAAAGTTGACTTGTGGCGTTCGTAACTCCCAGAGCCCCAAAAACAACTTGAACAATCCAGGGAAGATAACAGACGGGTGTTATGGGACAGGGAGAATCCTCGACCTCCTCGAAATAATCTGTGATGCCGCTGGAGCGGTTGGTCATGGAGATTTGGATGGCATGGGTTGATATGGTACTGGGTATCCGTACGAGGTACCCTTTTGGGTAGATCGGCAGCGCCATAATTAGGGTAGTAACGATGTTCATGCTTACAAAGTACAAGGGCCTTTCTCGGCACGATGTGACACTTGGTAAGCAATCCGGACCAGCTTTTGCAAATGGGGTTCTATGTAAGATATCCACTTCACAATGATGTACTTTGTAGGTACTAGCTGCTGGTAAGTCTACGATTGTCGCCTTGAAATAAATGTTCAACAGCTGCGGTTTCACACACTAACTAAAACAAAACACAACAATATTATAGCCTCCCGCCATGGTGAAGATTTGGAACTGCTGGCGGGGAAAACATTTCCAGGCAGCAAAACACGCGTGGCAAGAGAGCGGAGTGAAATACATATGAATGTAAGCCGCACGGGCGAATTGCCGCGGGTGGCATAACGACCGTAGAGTAATACCAGGGGTTCATCAGGGGCTGCGGTGCATACAGTGCAACCACCCCGAATCAATGTGGGAAATGATTGTACATCCTGTCACTGGCTGGCTATACGCATTGCAAGACCGACTGGTGCGAACCCCAACACTTAAAAATCCCGATGCTTCAACATGCTAGCGTTTTAAGCATAAATTCGCTTGTCCTCTTTGACTTTGAGTAGCTGCGGTGTTTCAAGGTTTGCGTTTGTTTATTTTTGTACTTTTAAGGGCCTGGAAAAGAGATACCTAGGTACGTATATATGGATGTTAGAACGGATGAAAATGGGCCAGAGATTCATGGAAAGACCCGGTGTCTAATAAACAACCAGTAGTGGTGTCAGAAATGCTGAAACCGCCAAAATGGCGTGTTCGGGGCCTTCCCCACATTTTCCCCAAAGGTTACCGAAGGCGGTTCCATCGTCACATTGTGCGGCAGGCGAAACCAAATTGAACGAATTGAGTTGCCGGCTGTGGAGTAGAGTTGTACTCCCCAATATGCTACAGCCTGGGTGTATGCCTTTGACCTACGTGCCTCGAGTTTAGAGTGTATGCCTACCAAGCTAATTCCACGAATCACCAAAATTCCTAGCTCTATTGGGGTGTCAGAATGAAAAGGTTCGATGTTGACCTAATAATACATACCATGTTCCCATACGGTCAAGATACGAAACACGTAGGGGGGTACTATATAGTGAGGCGAATCATTCCAGCTGTGCCGCATTTTATATGGGGCGCTTTGTCACCCCGTTACAGTCAAGACTGGGCCGTCTTACTTGGTTGGTTGCTTCACTTCAGCTCCCTTCACCTGCATCCATGAAGAACCCAAAGCCTAAGGTACATGATAGAAGCAGTTGAATGTTGTTACCTGTATAGGAAGCTCGTATGCATACCTCAAGATGCAACATGGAGAGCACGACGCTGTTGTTAATACCAGCAGCTCGTAAGCTTGCAGCTGCAGAAGTCCCTCGAATCCAATACATAAATGCCAACGTCCTCCTCCAATTCTGTAAAAATCATCAAGTCTGCCAGAGCTACTTCTCACACCAATAAAGACACCTCAATCACACGACAAGACTCAGACCCCGTTGCCCATTATGAAGCTCCCAATACTCGCCCTCTTCATCACCCTATCGTCAGCCACCACTACGGCCCCAGGTATTCTCCCCCCTCCCCCTCTCACCCTTGCCCACCATCTTTATCTAACAATCCCCCAGTTCCCGCTGAACTCGGCAACAACCCCGGCGCCATTGCTGAGTACAACCGCATCATCGGCCTCGCTGAAGCTGCCCGCGCCTCCAAGGGAAACGAAACCGACCTCCTCGACAAGCGCGGTTGCGGACTCGACCCCTGCTGTCCGGACGGGTCGTTGACATGCGTCGACGATTTTTGCAGTTTCGGGGATGGATTGAATTTCTTTGGGTGTTTGCTTGGTATGTTTTCTCTTTTATCTGTTTGTCTCCGTTGGGGGGTTTTGTTCTGGGAAGGGAAGCTGATTTGTGAGGGGTGGTAGGTTGCTGTGTGGCTTGTAATGACCATACGAGGTATTGCAATGGGAAGAAGCCTACCTAGAAGGGAATCTAGGATGCTCACCTGGATGGCGTCAACTTCGAATTTTTGGGTTGAGATGGATTTAAGGTTCAATGTTTGCGTGGTAGCTTGGAAAGGGGGACATGAGGGGTTCTGCAAAACACCACAAGAATATAGATGGGTACATTGTCTCGAGTTTCTGTCCGGACATTGAAAGCCTGGCAACTTCAACTAGTACATCGTCCTCCCATTTAGACCCTTCACGCCCAGATACATCTCGATATATCTACTTCTTCCTCCCCCAGGCCTTCCTCTTTGCATCAGCAGCCAACCCACACCCTTGCTCTTTTGGTGCCTTGCCGAAGAATGATCGAAGCCGTTGGCCGCACTTTGTCCCAAAACCCACCCCCAGTTTCTGTCCACTTTCAGCAGCCGTTGGATGAAGGGCCGGAGGTGCCATTGTTTGGGAGACCATTGCGGGCCCGATGAGCAGGCTAGTGGCGGCGGGTTGGAAATATGTAGACCTCGCTGGAGCTGCTTGTCCGGGCACCGAACTTGAAGAAATCGTAGGTGCCACTCGTTGAGGGACCGTTGCGGGCATGAAGGCATGGATAGGTGCCGACTGGGCATAGGTGGATGGTGTTGGAGCCGGTATTCTCCGGCACACTGCTGGGGCTCCAGCTATTGTTACGTTTGTTGGCACGGACGAAGTGACGCTGCCCTGAGCGGCCACATTCGGTCCTGCTGCTGTATAGTGATACCACAGGGGCTGCGTGGGGTCCTGGTATTGGTACTGGTACTGGTACCCGGGCTGGGACTGTAGTTGGGTCTGAAGCGGGGGCTGGGACTGATACTGGGGCTGGGACTGGTGCTGGTACTGACTCGAGGGGTGTGTGTGGTATTGGTACTGGTATCCGGCTTGGGGCTGCTGCTGAATGTGGGGCTGAGACTGAGGCTGAGACTGATAGTGAGCGCGGGACTGTTGTCGGGACTGGGACTGTGTTCAATTGTTGTTAGTACCGGGACTAGATAGGTAGGTGTGGGATTGAGTGAAGCTAGCCCTTCGCCCACCAGTGCTCACGGCGAAATCAAAATCAAACCTCACACCTGAAGTCCGTGTCTGACTAATTCCGCGACCGGCCAGAGCATTAGAAACAAAGCTTCCAGTCTTTGCGCCGAGGTTAGATCCGTTGTGCCCGAAGACGCTCTCGAAGAAGTCGGCACGCTGTGGAGAGAAATTGGCGGTCCGGGAAGTGTTAGTCGCGCCGCTAGGCCTCCCAGTGCTGGAGCGCGCAGCCCCCTGACGTCTACCATTCCCAGCGTTGGAGCGCGAGGCCCCTTGACGTCTACCATCCGCAAGCTCCTTTTCGATTCTGTCCTGCTCACGTATCGCCGCAGAGCCCATTTCCAATACCTTGCCCCTAATCCTCCAGCCAGGGGTGTTTTTCATGGGCGGGTAAAAGTCGTAAACTCTCTCGGCGGCGCATTTCCTGACGATAGGTCTCTCCAAATATCGGTAGTAATTCGTACATGCCTGGTTCCGGCACCAGAGCGAGCTCTTGGTAGATTGCTCGGACTGGTCGAAGGAGCTGGGCGCGAGAGCCTCTAACCACGAGTAGTCGACTGTGCGCCATTTTTGATGGAACGTCGCAGCGCAAGTAATTGTTCGTTTGTACGACACTTCTAGGCAGTTGGATATCGACGGACAGGAGCCAAAGGTTACAGTCCATCCAGCCTCTGCTCCGAAGGCAAAGCTCAAGAGTGTTGATGTGCCATGCGCACCGGTCTTACCCCTTTGTATCTCGTTCAAGGGCGTGTTGCCGCTAGCTTCCAGTGGTGTCAGCGGGAGAAGCTGCCGGCTTGGGTCGTTTCTGCAACATTGAGTTGTGCGGCCACTGCCACTGCCTGGTATAAGAGCCCAGCGCGAATTGGCAGGATATTTGTCGCCAAAGTCCAAGCAGGAACAGTTATTTGGGTCGAAGCAACGCATCTCGGGAAGCTTTCCGGGCGCTGCCTGAGGGACGATGTACTCGCCCGCCCCTTTCCGCAACCCTCGTAGACACGTCTCCATGGTATCCGCGGACAACCGATTTTGCATGTCTGGTAGATGGAGGTGTCCGGTCCACGTCAAACAGAGGACGGTGCAGCCTCCAATCCACCGGAGGATAGCCGTTGGCCTTGCTTTTGATTCATTAATGCCGTCGTGGTAGCCTTCGACGCCATGGTCTATCGGCACATGGCTGGGATGCCGGCAGGTTTTCACCAATATCCCGTTCTCGTTCTCTGGGCCGCCCTGAACAAGCCGCTTTTGACCATCTGTCACCATCTTCCAGGTGATAACCAAATGGTCGCAAAGCCGAACATGCCCCTGATGTCCGATACAGGTTCGAACCTCTCGGTCATTCTTCCGCCTCTCCTCGGCCGAGAAGAAGACGGTCGGGTGATCAACCAAACAGGTTGTGCAGAAGAGGCATTCGATCGCCGGTTTCCTTGGACTCTCAAACAGACTTATCTGACACTGCAGGCATTGTCTATCCGTTTTGTCCTTCTGGATCAAGTAGCGAAATGTTTTGGTATACGCCTGGTTCTCAAAATCGGGACTGCCTCTGATCCACGGGAAGCGCGGGGTATCGATGAAAGGTTTACTTGGAGGGCTGTAGTGCCAACGGCGGAAGCATGGATCCGAGAAAAGACGCAAGAAAATTCGATCTGCGCGGCGTAAACACTGGAGGCTTGTCGGGTCAAGGTGTTTCATGATCTCGAGGAGAAGCTCCTCCGGAAGATCTAGAAGATGGCGCGCCATGGTTGAGTGCATTCGGTTTCAGTCGAAACCGGGATGGTTCGACTGAAAGTCTGAGTGAAGATCGAGTTTCGAGGGGAAGAAATGAGTATGGGTACACATTGGATAGGTGCCGATATTTGTGAAAAGTGTGCACAAACTTTACTTTCACCTACGGCCGTTAGAGTACACTCCCTTCAGTCGAAACCTTGTGTACCGGAAAACCTCGTGGCATCAGCGCCATGCTAACGAAGTGCACAGGTCTGCAATCACGAGACCCCCACTTGCATAAACTCAGGGAAGATATGTGATTTGGGACTGGTGTAATTTGGCTCGGAATGGTGCATGCGGATGTCGCGCCATGCAGAACTAGGAATGTATCTCTTCCTCAACTTCTGAGGCCTTCAACATGGAAACTTCCCAGCCCTCTCTCGACCTGATTTAGCCCTCACTCCGCACCCAACTGAGCTACCAGCCCACCAGCAGCAAACATGCCCATCGCCATAGCATTGACAACAGCCGGGACATATGATGCGCAGTCGCCAACAGCAAATACCCCTGACACCGTCGTCTCATAGAATGGCTGACTCGTCTTGATAACACCCATCTCGTTCATCTCCAAGCCCAGTTGCTCAACAAACGGGCCGTTGACTTGACTCTTCGGCCTGTGAACCTAAAACCATCAACCTCCGGGTCAGTCTTCTGCGCCCACACAACACAAAAAAGGGGCATCGTTCAAAACTCACCACAAACCCATGCTTCACCTCCGTCCCATCCTCAAGGCGCAC
>Ga0247780_1001205_pt1 | contig 17086 bp, 12 predicted proteins | sample UWRJL079202R5_FD_179927 | JGI IMG/M metagenome (GOLD analysis project Ga0247780, IMG submission 179927) | Plant litter microbial communities from Arlington Agricultural Research Station in Wisconsin, United States - UWRJ-L079-202R-5 | ecosystem: Environmental > Terrestrial > Plant litter >... | reverse complement strand
CCTCCCCCGTCCTCACCCACTAAACTCTCCCCCGCCGACCGAGCCCGCAAGCTCGCCGAACTCGACTCCCACTTCGAGAAAAGAATCCTCGCTATCGACCAACAAGCCGAAGACGACAAGGACAACTCCGAAGCCATAAAAAAATACCGCGAGTTCAACAACCATTGTCTGGCTGCCTACCACGCTCGAGATGAGGCCGCCTCCAGGTCTTTGCTTGGTAGCTGGTGGGAAAGAAGGAAGGCCATGTCTGCTGCGGGTCTGCGTGAGGAGAGCAAGCAGCTGAAGGGGGCAGCGAAGAGGGAGTGTAGGGGGATTGATGCGTGGGCGAAGGAGAGGGAGAGGGAGGTTGTGAGGGAGTGGGATGGGAAGAGGAGGGTTGTGTTAAAAGGGGGGGAGGTGGATATAGATGTGGAGGTGATGGATGGGGAGTGGAAGTGATGGATGTTTTGGGTCTGGTGATGATGGGGGAGTGAGAGAAGGGCGGAGTTGTGGGGAGTTAGGTGTCAACCTGTCAGAGTGTTAGCTGAGGAGGCCCGGGGTTGGATAGGAAGCAGGCATCTAGGGCACCTGTTGTGTCTTCTTCGCCCTCCTTCTAGTGACCAAAATGTATCCCCAGGAAACCAATGCACCCATCATATCCCTTCAAGACCCCTGCCCATTCCAGGTAAGCATCTCGCCATGTCTCCTCTGTCCCTGTGTAACAAACACTGCAGTATCTAGCAACAGGAACCCAACCACAATACAACAGCTGCAGCGGCAACCGCGTCACACCCTTTCCGTCCCACGTCTTATTTTAGTACTACCATCGTCCCGCGTGCTTCCTTCGCGCGCACATGGCGCGCACGCACGCACGCCGCATGGCATCCCGGGCCATGTCCGAGCAGCGCAGGGCATCCGGGTCAGAGACAACTAGAGACGGGAGAGGAGGTCCGAGCTGAGCCGGGCAGCCAGCCAACCAAATTTTGGCAGACCGATGCACTGAAATCTGGCACCGAAAGATGCAATGCAACGCGGGACCCGAGTTCCTGACTTCCATTCATTCTATCCAATCTGTCAGTAGGTTGGTAGCTTGAAATGATTGCTGATAGTCTGGTAGTAATAGTGAGCAGGGATGCAAGCACCCTGCATGCAGGACGTCAAACCACGACCTTCTTAGCGAGAATGCTGCGAGGTGTGAGCAATGAGAAAGCAACCATGAGATATCAGGTCGCACCGGCAGTGGGCGAGTGGATAGGTAGCGTAGCCGCGCTTGTGGTGCGGGGCGCGCAGCGTTGCAGACCTGAGGGATTCAAGACCCAGATGCGCGCCACTCATCTCAACCGACCGCTCACCGTCGTGGTGGTGTGTGTTGGTGGCGTGCTCCAAATTGCGGTGGTGCACGATCTGTGTGGAGATTTTCCGCCGTGGGGTCGTTTCACTTTGTTCTCGGAGCGGTTCCGAACCGTGTAACCGTGTTACGCTGCGGTTGCGGGATGTGGGAGGCGCGTTGTGGATCGATCCTCCCTGTCTGCCTGTCCGTCGCTGGCACGCGGGCAATGGCTGCGACGTCCTGGGATCAACCATGTTTGGTGCTGTGGCCGTGGGCAATACTGCTACCATTCGACTGCAAGATGGACGTGCGATGGATATTTTTGCGTGGGCGCGAGCGAGCAACGGTGCTGGGAAGAAGTGGTCGAATTGCGAGTGGAGAGCGAGAGAACAGTCGGCTCATTGTCCGTTATTGGTCGAGGGTCGGTGCAGGGTACAATACCAGCCATGTCGGCAGTTGCAGGTCGGCCACTAGCATTTTGGCCAGGACGAGCGATAGATGCCCACGCAGTATTACGGCAGCACTTGGTGTGAGTTGGAAGGGAATCGGCACGGCGGGTCTCGAATGGGGCCAGCAGCGAGGCGCGTCAATGGTTTCGGCCACAGTGCGCTGCAATACCACGTCGCGGCGGCCGGTGAGTGGCCGTACCGTGGTTTCTGCTGTCGGGAAATACTGACCGATTGCTCGACCACATCCCCTGTCGTTTCGAGGACCCCGACTGGGCGCATCACTCATTCTTAGTCATTTCTTTGCGTGGGCGTGCGGTGTGTGATCCGCGTGCGTCGCGTCTCTTTTTGGCACATTTTTGCAATTTTGGCGGGCAGGAATGGGCTTCGAGAAGGACAGGCTGCCGGTGCCATTTATCCGGCCGCTCACGTCACTGCGGTGTAACACACCTTGGGCGGCAGATTAACGTTAGTACCATCGGGGATACGGCGGACAGGGAAAGGCATGCGTTCGGGGAGCTTGGGACATAAGCTCAAGGGGACTCGGAGCTTGTCTGCTATTAAAGAAGAGCTGCACTCGCTCTCTGGCCCCGCTGTGGAGCGATCGACAGACATCCCCACTACGTTTCCCCTTTCCAAGACTCGACGTCTGGCCACTGGGATTCAGCTGACTCCGCTACCATGAGCGAGAAGAACGAGCCGACCAACGGTGCGAAGGCGGAGGACATTGCCAGAAACGGCGCCACCGCGACCGAGAAACACGCAGACGCTCCGGTAGCGAAGGCGAAGCTGCTGCACGAACAGGACTCAGACGGCGGCTATGCCGTCGATGTCGACACCGAGGCCGCCGGCAGCGAGAGCGGCCTCAAGGTCGCCAAGGACGGCCACACCCGCCTCATCCCGCAGCCAAGCGACGACCCCAACGACCCGCTCAACTGGTCGTGGGGGAAGAAGCACCTGATTCTGTTCGTCATCTCGTGGGCTTCGTTTCTCCCGGACTACGGCAGTGCCACCGGCGCCGTGACACTCCTCCCGCAGGCTGTGTAAGTCAAACCCTCCCCAACTTCACTTTCATTCCAACTTGCAGCTAACAACCCCAGCGAGTGGAACACCACCCCCGATGACGTCAACCACTCCCAGGCCGGCAACGTCTTCATGCTCGGCGCCGGCGGTGTCGTGGTGGTCCTCCTCAGTGCGTACTTTGGCCGGCTGCCCATCGTGTTCTGGTTCCTCCTCGGCTCGACCGCCACGGCCGCCTGGTGCGCCGGCGCCACCAGCCTCGACTCCTTCACAGCCGCGCGCATCCTCAACGGCTTCACCTCGACCGTCTCGCAGGCCGGCGGCCTCATGTTCATCCAGGACATCTTCTTCTTCCACGAGCGCGCGCGCAAGATCAACATCTGGTCCTCCTTCATCATCATCTCGCCCTACACCGGGCCCCTGCTCACCGCATTCATGCTCACCACCCAGCCCTGGCCCGTGCCTTTCTGGGTGTACTTCGCCATGAACGTCCTCGCGCTGCTCCTCGTCGCCCTCTTCCTCCAAGAGACCTACTACGACCGCTCCATCCCCGCCGCCTCCCAGCCCCCGTCCGGCTCTCGCCCCGCCCGCCTCCTCGGCACCGCCCAGTTCAAATCCCGCCACCTGCGCAACACCTTCGCCCAGGCCTGCTGGCGCACCGTCTCGGTGATCCTCAAGCCCACCATCCTCATCTCGTGCTTCTTCTACGCCTTCACCTTCGCCTGGGCCGTCGGCATCAACACCACCCTCTCCATCTTCGTGACCCCCCTCTACGGCTTCGGCCCCAAGCAGATCGGCTTTTTCTACTTCACCCCCATCGTCGCCGTCATCCTCGGCGAGGTCATCGGCCACTGGCTGCACGACGCCAACGCCAACCAGTACATCCGCTCTCACAAGGGGCATTTCGAGCCCGAGGTCCGCCTGCGCGTCATCTACCTCTCCATGCCGCTCGTCATCATCGGCCTCGTCCTCTTCGGCCAGGCCATGGAGGCCCAGTGGCATTTCATGGCGACTGCGGTGGTCTGGGGCCTCTACGTGTTCGGGATTATGATCACCACCGTCGCCCTAAACTCATATTGCTTGGACAGCTACCCTGAGGCGTCGGGAGAGGTGTCGGCGTGGTTGAACTTTTCAAGGACGGTGGGGGGTTTTATTGTGAGTTACTTTCAGGTGAGGTGGGCGGAGGCCCAGGGGACGAAGTTGAGCTTTGGCATTCAGGGCGCGGTGTGTGCGGCCGCGGTAGTGCTGGTGGTGGTGCTGCAGGTTTGGGGGAAGAGGTTGAGGGTTTGGGGGGGGGCGTTGAATTTTAATACTAATTAGGGCGGGGTAAATATATGGTAGTTTGTGGGTGAGGCGGGGAGGGGGTGGTTGCCTGGGGAGGAGGGGAAGAGGGGAGGGGGCGGATGATATGTGCACAGGATATGGGGGATGTCAAGTGGTGCAGTTTGAATTCAATGCTATCGCCAGAGCGCAGCGAGAATGATAACTGGATGCCAATAAGAGCCATGGTTCTGGCTGGCTAGACAAAAACTTGTTCGAGAGAGGGCCCTGTGTTTGTTGTTGTTCGGCGTATTGCTGCTCGTGCTATGCATATTCAACGGCCAGAGAAACCGGTATCTGGCTGCCGTCTTTGGCCTTCGCCTCCGCCTTTGTCTTCTCGGGTACATTGAGAGAAACCGCCAAAGTGGATGACACTGTCTGCCTCCTCCGCTTCCTCCTCCTAGGTGCTTCCTCTCCAACCAGACGAGAGACTTCGGCGTCCCACGATGACGACTCGGAGTGTCTCCATATCCCAGCTGTTGCAATCGTAAACCAAGTCGGCTGGACAGTGGCAGTTTTTGGTGTTGTCCACTGCGTATCCAATTTTGCCTGCTCCTTGTCCAAGTCCAACTCAGCCTGTGATGCGGATGGTGCTATCTTGCCGCCACCAATCCCTTCCTCGCGAAGATGGGCTTCTTGGGTAGGAACTTCGCCATCTAATACCGAACACGGCCTTTCGATTTCCTCAGCGATGGTTTCAAGACAATTGGAGAAGAGCAACGTACGTGGAGCTTTGTGGGGAGATGCGTGGTATTTCCGTGGCCAGACTGGCTTGGGAGGGCGAGGATTGCCACTTGATGAAGAGGAGAGAGTATCAGTTGCTGCAATATGAAGCATCGCCCATAGCATGGAAGGCGTTGATGGTTTGTTGGGCTTACCTGTACTGGTTGGTGTTAGCCAGATTAATTACTTACGTTCATGGTCATTCGGGTGGCAAGTGATAAATGACTTACCATCGGTCGGCCGCGCAAAATCTCCTCCACTATCTCTCCGTGATACGGTCCTGAAGGCCACCCGTGGTTGCGGTGAGGACGCACCGGTAGCTCATACACATAGACATCCGAGTCGCTGCTATCCCTTCTTCCACGCGGCCGACCACTACGCACCGGGGGACAGCAGGCCTGGCCCATCTCGATGCTTCTCGGATTTGCTGTCCAAGCGAAAATGTCGAATGTGACAAGCGGAAGTGAGCGATGCGATGCAGGTTTGTGCCGGAGATGATATCTCCTGTAGCCGGTGCACGATGGAGTGCAGTGGAAGTTGACTGTTTGAGGGTTATCTAGAGTGTCTTAGACATGAAAGATGATGATTTCTTTATACATTGGTTGCAGTGAAAAAGCACACGAGTTTGTGGGACATGGATTCACTTTTGTCTGTTTGGGGATTGTCAAATGGTGTGGGTGATTCACTATGTTGCGTCAACCACTCTGTTATGAAGTTCACCGTCACTGCGCTTGGGGGATGATCGGCAATGACAACATAGCTTGACCCATAGTATTGTAAGTTAGCTTGACCCGTGGAAGGCTTCAGTACGAATCGGTGAGGTGAGTAGGCCTGAGACTGGTCTCTATGAATCAGCATCATGTCTTAGTATGGGACGAAATTGGCATTCACTCTGTTCTGAACTCCGAGTCACATCCTGTAATTTAGGGTTTTGCTGATTGTGGGCTCCCGGAAACATCATGGTCTTTGTTGAGTGAAAAAAGGTGCATTGTCATTTGTAAAAAGAAGTTAGAGGAGGTTTAGCTTCTTTATTAACTACACGTTTGTTCTTGTACATTTTACTAATGAACAACTCTATTGTCCTATCTGAATTTTACACAGCTTCTGTACTGAGAGGAGAGTTATCATAATGGTTTGATTACAAAGAAGTGTGTGAGGTGTGAGTGGCGTGTGGATGATTAACTTGGGAAAAGGGAATGAATTCCGACACCGTCGGCCGCAGGACAAATGTCAAACCCGGGGGATGAGAGGAGGGGATGAATTCCGACACCGTCGGTCGCAGGACAGATTTCAATCCGGGGGAACAGGAGGAGGGGATGAATTCCTGCACCGTCGGCCGCAGGACAAATGTCGAACCGGGGGAAATTGCAGGGTCGGGAATGGCAGAGGCTGACGGGAAGAAATAGTCCGGATGACTGTCGATAGTAGCCGTGCTTTCAAGCGAGGGTGAAGAGCTAGCAGCATCCTGAAGGGTGGTCAACCTAGCCACCTCTGGGTCTTCTGTCAGAGGATGATTGGGAAGGACGGAGCTGGTCTGTTGGTAAGCCGATGATGCCGCGGTGGTGGCCTGGCGCTTACTCAATACCATTCTTTGCCGAACGTTTAGCGTGCGCGCAGGGGCAGGAGCTGCTAGAGCGGAAGCCCAGGAGAGCTTTGGGGCGGTAGCTTCGTCTAGATCGACGTCGGATTGGGAGTTACTGTTGTTACCCTTGGCGCCAGAGTCTGGAGCACTAAGAGGTGGCAGGAGCGCATCTGCGGACCCAGTCGTAACTTTCACCTCGCTTCCAGTATCCTCGCTTCCAGTATCCTCGCTTCCAGTGTCCTCGCCTCCAGTATCCTCGCTAATGTTCGAGGTAGTCGGTGTTGAGATGGGAGGAGGTGATGCCGTCGCCTGCTGCTGCTGCTCTTGCTGCTGCTCCTCTTTTCCTGTTGCCAGAGACGGCTCTGCAGTCGCCGCGGCAACGATCGCAGCCCAGTTTCCCTTGCTGATTGACACATCGGAAGCACTGCCTGGACTGATGGCGACGCAAATCGCGGTGGGCGATGGTTCAACCGACTGGAGTCTCCGCATGTGCTCCTTCCAGCGTCCGCATTCTTCGCTCATATGAGCACGTAGGTCGATAAGGCTATCGCGCTGCATGCGGGGCACCCAGTGCGGTCCGCCATCTGTGGAAAGGAGACGGAGGACTGCCAAGGGAACAACCCAGACCTTCTGAATGTCAATCCACGAAGCGGTCGGCATGGGCAGGACCGCGCCGCCCTCGAGGCGCAGAGCTTCGCGTCGGGTGCTTGGCCTCGGAGTGTCGCAGATGGCGCGAAAATGCTCGGCGTCCTTGTGCTTATTCCGCCGCCGCGCCCATGGCATGGCAAAGGCCGTGCGCCCGGAGCCGTGGGACGAGATGGGCGTGATCATGGCGTGAGTTGAGCGTTTGGAGAGCCGCAATACGATGACGACAGGATGGCCGCAGGCTTGGGCGTCCAGGTAGCCTCTGGTGCTCCCCACGCCAGGCGCAAGTAGAGCATTGTATTGATCAGGGGAGAAGAGTCGTTCGGGCTTGAGATTCGCGATGTCGCCTCCGCGCCAGCGTTCTCCATCGAGCGCTGCCATGCTTTCCCACCTTCTGAATGAATATTTAGGTGCTAGAAGTGAGGTTTCGTCACGCTCCTAATTGTGGTGGTGGTGATGAGCAAAGCTGCTGCGGTCCCCAGTGGGTTTGGCTGCAATCAAGTTACCCGAGTGGGTGCCCGAGTGGGTGCTGTTCGAGCTCCCGTGACATGGTAAACTTGGGATGAAAATACGGGCCCGAGCTTGCTCCTCTGTCCAGCAGGACCTAGCAAAGACACAAGTGACCTACCTCCCCCTAAGAAAACTTAGCTGCTGTGTGGAAGGCTTCCCACCCCGTCGTTTGTTGCCGACCAATAAGCTTGAACTCGTAGCTGTCAAACGTCCACTGCCCACCCTGGAAATAGCCCGTGGTGTTCAATACCGGCTTGATCGCCGGGATCAGCTGTCCGCCGAGCTCGTCTGCTATCCTGCTTTCCGTGCTGCCGAGTTCCCCTCGGGGTCTGTCACGGATGATGCGGAGCTTGTCGCTGGAGCCCGTTGCAAAAACGAGCCAATCCAAGGGCGACCCATCTGCACTCCAAGGTTATGTATGGTATGTGGTTTCTCACAGCAACTCGACCAATCTCCAACCGCGTGCCCACAAAAAATAAAAAATGTCGCGTAGTAGGCGTCTCGCGCCCACTGTTTCTTCACTCTCGAAAAACCCGAACGGAGTGCCGCGCAGCTTAAATTCGAGATCGTGCAAAAACACCTCATCCAACTCAGCGCTCTTCATAATCGGAATCGGTGGCAACAAGAAACCCGGAAACGACTCGCACGCCCTCAGCTCCCTACATTCCCAAATAACCTCATGCAGCGCCGGGCGCCTGAGGATGGGCTCTCTCATGATGGTGATGGGGATTTCAGCGATCAAATGTACTTTTTTCCAGATGGAGTATTCATGTATGCTAATATCAACGAATTTGGCGTAGGTACCGAGTGCAGCATTGAACAGAGATGGCCAACCAAGGAGGGGAGAGGGCCTTGGAAATGCTCCCGGTGTGAAATCATGTCGGGGGGTGGCCACCCCAACCTGGAAGCCGGGCCACTGGGGGCATTGGAGCGGGTGACTCTGTCGTGCCTTCCATCTCAGCTCGGCAGCTTTTTTCATAAGTTATTGTCACACTGGAACGAGAGAGATTCTGCTGAACAAAGGAAAGGAGAGGACAGCTACTCCGTCCTCTCTTATATAAAACCAGCCATCCTTTGTAGTTCCACCACAAAGGCTCTGTTACTGGAGCCTCTCTATTGTAGTCTCCATCGTTGTGAATTGCCTCAGCTGCCCTCTTCTGGCCATGCTGAGGGCTTGGCAACACCATTGGCAAGGGTTCTGGATAAGTTCCGGCCTCGAACTTCCTTCTTTGTCACAGTTATCCTGGCCGAGCTTGCTGTCTATGACCAAGCCAAAATCTTCGGCCCCAACAGAAATGTCGGGTCTTTGCCAATTTTCCCCATATGGACCCCCCGCGTCTCACCATGGTTTATCCTGAGTAGCGCCTGAGAAAGGTGAGCGGGGCGGGGGGGGGGGGGGGGGGGGGGAACTTTTAGGTAAGGTAAAAACAACAGCCTGACTGGTTGTCCTAGCGATCCAATGAGGATGGCACCTTAGCTGGCCCTGCCTGCGGATAATGTCAGGTGGTGACACGCATGTGAAGTCGAATTGCGTTGCTATTAACCTAACCCCTGTTATAGCCTCAGCCCATCAATGTAACCTCCGAAGCCTTGCTTTGACCACCAACTTTGATTGAGACTATAAATACCAGTACCTAGTTAACAACTCCCCCCCACACCCTCCGCAAACCAGACGCAAAACAGGTCAAATTCGATCGTAGACCAGAATCTAGCCAGAGACATCACATCACCGCGTGGCTCGCAAGTCCCCCAAATGACAAATCCTTTTGCCACGGCTGAGACCGCTCTCTTTGCGGTGATTTCTTTCACCGTCTTTGCACTAGGCCTCCGCTCAACCGACCGGGTAAAACAACATGGCGACCCCGTCCGGCGAGGCTTCTACTGGTATTATAATAGTCTTTGGCTCTTCTTTTTGTAAGCATTAGCATTGCTACCTACCTGCGACACCAGACAGGAGGCGCCTTTCCATTCCCAGAGATCTGCAGGATCCTAACATTATATCACCTACCAGTGCTAGCCTTTTAAGCTTGATAAGCCTTATCCTTTTCATGGTACGATACTATAACCATGACGGCGACTTCAACGACACCTACACCAGATCCGAGGGGTCGTTCTCACCTACCCGCCGGATCGCCGTTACTTCCAGGCTCGCTCTGATCTGGTCCTACGTCTCCCTCCTCGTCTGCACATGCCGGCTTACCGTGGGCGCGAAGCTCGCCGCCACCCACAGCGTCGCCGGATCAAAGAAGTTTGCCATCTGCATCTACATTCTCGCTGCATTCGCCTCGCTCCTGTCGTTCGCCTCATTTTGTGGTCGACAATATAGACCCTTCGGGACAGATGGATACGATGCTGCCACTGCTATCATCTCCCTCCTTGGGTTCATTGCCATTATACTATTATGCGCTGCTTCCTTGGGTGTCTTCGTTTTCTCTCTTATCGCTCGCAAGGCCATTAGGGAGCAGGCGCCGGTGTTGCTCCAAGTGGCAGATCGACTTATTATCGTTTCCGGTATCAACACGATTGTCTTTGCCTGGACCATTGCCGCCGTATTGCTTATCGGGATTGGGGACGGCGCCAGGGTGCAGGTGGGCCCTTGGGCCCTGGTTGACCTCATCATCTCGTACGTTGGACCGTTTGCGTCACTTGTGCTTATTTATTTCTTGGGCAAGAAGAACGAGGGCGGGTTGTGGTCTGGTTAAGATACCGGGGATGAGGGGTACAGCATTGGAGTATGGGAGTCGCTTGAAAGCATAGCTGTAATGTCTACTGTCAGAAGCACGGCGTTATTGATAGGTGACTACTCGTGGGGTTTTTGAGAATGGGTTGTATATGTGAGCTTGGTTGATGCTTGCTTGGTTATTCCCTGACTTTCTGGCAGAACCAAAAAGCCCTATTTTGTAAATGTGTTACTATTAACAAAGAATGGGGCTCTGGCCAGGTTGCTAATAAATAAAAGGGCACATTTGTGTTTCGATTGTTAGCGATAAGGGGTCGGCTGAAGTCCATTCTCTTTACTAGCCTCCGAATTCCCCTGAAGCTCAGTAACCACCTGCACCGGCGACAACGGGACAAACGGAGTATCTAGCTCATGGTAAACTGGAACTGTTATCTCCTTTCCATCCTTCTCAAAGCGCTGTGTGTCGCCGGCTTCCTGAAGATCAGGCGGAATCCCACTTCGCTTCTGTCTCCTGCGTCTCCAGAGAGCAAGCGCACCCGCGATGCCGAGGAGGAGAAGCGCGCCGAGAGCTACCCCTACACCGGCCTTTGCTCCCGACGAGAGCCCCCCGCTAGAAGGGGGAGGGGTTTTGGGTTGGGATTCAAATCCCCTGCTGGAGGGTCGGACGCGAGTATGCGAATGGCAGTCGCGTGCGCGATCACCCAGAACTCCGAGGCCGTGACGATGGCGGTCGAGTAGGAGTAGCTGGTAGTGGTGATACCTTTGAAGGTTAGGCGGGTGGTGAAGACTGAGGTTGGCGCTATTGGCCGATCCCAGCTGAAAAAGTGTCAAATTACGTAATCACTATTAGTCAGCCGCTCTCGCGAGCGGTTGGGCCACTATTCAGGGGCTCTCGGTCTTCCAGACCACTCCTCCGAATACAACACACTTCACGACTTCCAATTACTGCGTTTCTGGTGACCACGTTGAATTCAACAAAAAGGGGCACAACGTCTATAAAGTAGACATCCACAGGGGGCCGGACGACGCCGAAGCCAAAGGTGCTGGTGCAGTGCGGGACCTGTCAGCTTATATAAGCAATTGGAGCCATTCGCGGATGTAGCCGGCTTGGCAATAGGGGACCCTGCAGGCCAGAGATTCTCTTCCACAGAACAACAATACACAACCATCACCACAATTGGCCATGAGTGCTAGATTCTGACAGGACCTGCGCGGTCGTTGTTGTAGGTAAATAGTTAAAGTCACTCGGGCAGCAGGCCCGCGTCGGTCCGCTGTTGATCGCGAATGTCCATCCCAATGGACATCGTTCGGTGCTGGCGAAGACTGATTCGGAGCCAGAGGGGTAACACGGGTCCCGGCCTTTGGGGTCTACAGATCGAACTCCTGGCGGCACCCTACCCCAATCCGCAGTTGTGATGCGAGTGCCGTAGAACTCTGTGAAGCACCGTGTTGCTGGCGTGAAGGCCGTGACCGAGGCCGCTGTTGACGCGCGGGTGGTCGTCATCGTCGCCAGCTGTGACGTCCGGACGCGTTTGGCGGGCAAACAGGAGAAATTGGTAAAGGCAAATTCACGAGTCTCGCCGCTCCGATCCTACTTCGTCTCCTTGCTAGTCACATGATTGGCTTTGACCAAAAGTGTCTGGTGCAGGAGGATCACATGAAACCCGCCCATTTCGCTAACCGGCAAGGGCCTTGTGCTTGGGGTAAGTTCGACCACCCCAATCCTGATGCAACGTTATTCATAGCGCCATTTTCAGACAGGGATTAAAGCTGACAGTATAGTAGATAAGTAGGACAGACAGCTAAAGAAACCCTCTCGATAAGATGAACCGTAAAGTACGAGGCCTTGTTTGTCACATGTCCTCATGTTTTGATGGGCACCCTCTCGAGATTTCAATGCCAACCTCATTGGCAAACTACTTAGTCAAACCCGACAACAATGTCAATTCTCATCTTGGCCTGAGGTCCAGATATTGATTCATCATCACCTCCCCTAGTAGTATCTGACTCAACTCTCCAACCCAGCCCCCCGCTCAACCTCAAACTAACAAAGGATCACCTGCTCGAAATCCGTCACACAACCCCCCGTATCCGAAACAAAATTCGACGTCAAAATCCCATTCCCCGGATCATTGCTCCCCGGAAACCCAATAGGGACTGACCCACACTGCTGGCATTCATGGCCAATCAGAGACAGAATCAGATTCGACATGGCGCTGCCAGGCAAGCCGCCATTAGTTCCCTGGAGAAACAGACACGTTCCCTTGCCCATGTCGAGCGATTGGCACATGATCTTCTCGCCGTTCTGGTACTGTCTGTTTTTGTCGATCCGGAGCGAGGCCCCAGCGAACAGTTTCAGCGCGTTGTGGTTGCTGCATAAGGCGCTGCCGCGGCAGTTGATGCCGAGGCCGGATGCAACGGACGAGAGGGCCGTGATGGCGATGGTGAGGGTTGTGGCTTTGGTGAGCATCATTGGGGTGTGTCTTTTGCTTGAGTTGATGTGTGATACAGTTATGTTGGTGAGATTGTGGCAAGTTCGGGAGGCATAGCTGGACTATGGGACCTTTTGATATATGTGCTGCAGCTCCTCTACCTTTTGCGACTGCCATCTAAAGCTAGATTCCTAACATCCAGGGGAGACGAAAGGATCGGATACGGGGATTGAACACTCCGTCCTAGACACGCGCATCACTCATCGGTCCAACTAACACCCGGACTCATTTCATCAGCTTATGGTTGCACCAACCCCAATACCACTTACAGAGGAGACTCGGTCAATGAATAGGTATACAAGCCAAACCTGATAATTAGAAAACACTGCATTCTGTGTCTTCGGACTGCCAGGAAGGTGTTGTTCTTACTCAGCGCCCATTAGTAAAATTACCCTGCTACCTAATTGGGCAGCACGTGCACGAATGTTTTGACCACCAAGGGCACCTAGCTGTGGCGGGTTGGACCGATTACTACACGGTAGCCGAAGGAAAACAATAATCTTTGTCGTGCCTTCGATATTTCACATGTAAATTCGGTTATTTGTCCTGTCGAGGTCCACTGCAAGTGGGACTGAGCGTCTCCGCCCCGCGAAATAAGACTGGCACTTGAATTTTTGTAGCGCGCTGACTTTGGCTACCCCCTTCAGACTGCGTTTGGGAAACAGTAGCAGACTGCAGAGTTGTGCTACGACACTTGATCTTCGATCGCCTTTTCCATCGCGGCGCACGGGTCACCCACCTCGGTGAAGCCACTGCGGGTGAACTGTGGGGAAGCGCCCCAACAATCTCGCTGTTGAGGCAGCCCCACTTTCCCAATGCTTGGCGATTTTCGTCGGGAAATTCGAAATTCGATGGCCGGCACGGCACGGCGGCCGCGGCCCTCCGGCCTCCTATTTTCCTTATCAATGCTTATCGGCGCAGTGAAACAAGCGCGAATCTCCACTTCGTGTCCACAGCTCATCTCAAAAACATCAAAAAGACAGCTCACCGCTCCGTCTTCCGCTTGGTTGATCCTCCCAAATCGCGAGCTTGTTGCCAGCCAACAACCGCCATCATGACTTCCCCGAAACCGCAGGGCGAAGAGCTCGAGGGCGACATCGTCTTCATCAAGACGCCGCCCCAGGCGCCGTCGAAATTTGCGACGGGCGAGAGCTGCGGCGTCGCAACCACCAACGTGAGAATTTCCCCAACAAAACCCCATCAATTGACCCCAACTTTCGTGTTTCGTGCTGACACCGCCGCCAGTTCCCCGCCATTCACAACCCACCTTTGCCTGCCGAAGGACCCGGTTATGAGTCGTTCTCCAACTACGCCCTCGGCGCGCTGTCGCTGGGCATCCCGTGGTATGCCGCCCGCACGCTCGGCGGCGGCCTCAAGACCACCATCCTGTTCATCATCCTCTTCTTCATCCCAATCCTCATCGCCTTCTGGACCGTGAGCTCCCTCTTCTCCCCGCGCATCAACGACAAGGCCAAGCTGCCCGGTCGCAATGTCGAGGAGTACATCACCTTCAAGAAGGACGAGGACCGGCGTCGCTGGAGCGGCCGCAACAAGATCCCCATGAAGACCTTCTACGAGATGTACTTTGACGGCGACGTCGAGTTCAACGGCGACTGCCTCGATGTGCTCGAGTACCGCCACGACTGGGCCAATTTCTCCTTCACCCTGCCGCTGTTCCACTTCATCTTCTTCAACTTCTTCCGCGACGTCCTTTTTGGCCACTCGTCCGGCGACGATGAGGACCAGGTCCGCCCCAACTACGACCGCGGCAACGACCACTACTCGTGGTTCCTCGGTCCGCGCATGGTGTACACCAGCGGTGTCTTTTCCGACCTAGAGCGCGAGGAGTCGCTCGAGGAGATGCAGGACAACAAGATGGCCATCGTTTGCGAGAAGCTGCAGCTCAAGGAGGGCGAGACCATGCTCGACATCGGCTGCGGGTGGGGTTCGCTCGCTCGCTTCGCCAGTGTCAACTACGGCGCGCACGTCACCGGTGTCACCCTCGCTAAGAACCAGGCTGCCTGGGGCAACGACGGTCTCCGCCGCGCAGGCATCCCCGAGACTCAGTCCCAGTTGCTGGTCAAGGATTATCGCGAGGTTGCCGGCCGGAAATTCAACAAGATTTCGCAGATTGAGATGGGCGAGCACGTCGGTATTCGCCGTCTGACGACCTTCTTCCGCCAGTGCTACGACATGCTTGAGGACGACGGTGCCATGTACGTGCAGCTCTCTGGGCTGCGCAAGGCGTGGCAGTACGAGGACTTCATCTGGGGTCTTTTCTTGAACAAGTACATCTTCCCAGGCGCCGACGCTTCCACGCCGCTCGCCAACTACGTCAGCTCCCTCGAGGGCGCCGGCTGGGAAGTCAAGAGGTATGATTTTCCGTTCCCTTTCTCCCTCTCAACCCAGTGCTAACCAGACTCACAGCATCGACACCGTTGGCGTCCACTACTCGGGCACCCTCTGGCGCTGGTACCGCAACTGGCTCGGCAACGCCGACGTCATCACCGCCAAGTACGGCCAGCGCTGGTTCCGCATCTGGGAGCTCTTCCTTGCGTGGTCTACCATTGCCTCGCGCCAGGGCAGCGCCACCTGCTACCAAATGGTTGTGGTCAAGAATCTGAACGCCACCCACCGCGCCAATGGATTCATCTCGCAGTTTGGGCTTAGCGGCGCGCTGGCGAAGGCCAAGGCCGCGGGCAAGGCGACATTCCCTGGGAGTGTTGCCAAGAAAGAGTAGGAGTGACTAAATTACTTATCTGGGGAGGACTCGCCAGGAATGAGCGAGAGGGGTGAGAAGAAGCCGTTATGACGCAGGGACTCGCGCCAGAGACCATCGCTGAGGTGGTTGCGGTGCGTGGGGGCCTGACTGTTGTAATGGCTGGGAGGAAAATGGGGTATAGAGAGTTGGGTACCGAAAAATGGGAGTACACAGACTAGTAATGGACGGACTGACTTGGTCTTCTGGCAAGCTCCTGGGTCGCAGGAAGATAATGGAAGTTTTTCAGATGCACTTGAGCCATCGGATCTTGGTTGTGATTTGCGGGATGGTGCTTTTCCTTGGAAAGCTAGTATATTGCAAGAAAGGTTGACAGCGATGGAAAGATCATTCACCAGCGCGCGGGAGTAGGCCGTCAAAGCCGGTGCCTAAAGCTTCCTTCCATCGTTCTTCAACTCCGACAATCTCGTTCTGTTCCCACATTTTCTTCGGCTCGAAGCTCCGGCTTCATGCGCAACGTGTCCGACCTCCCCGGTTCTGCTCAACTCCGTCGAAATTCCGCGAAACTCACGGCCCCTGCTTGGCAAGCGTCGTTTGTGCCTGCTTGAAGCGGTGTGGCGAAACGCACAGCCCGCATCTTGGTGCTTGAGCTTCGACCGAACTTCAAGGGCGGGTCTCTTTCCAATTGAGAGGAGCTTGGGAACAGTTTTCGGCGAGATAAACTAAATTCAGCTCTTTTAACTTTCCACCTTTTCAGCTTTCAGGCCTGGGTGTTGCCGTTCCCCCATTGAGACTACAGCAGCTGTGGAAATGGGCAAGCCATGCTATGTTGAAGATCAGAGGTTTCTTTGTCCCCTTGGTGGGACCTAGAGTTGGGAAGAAGACTCGGTTGCGGAGCTTGCAACTCCGTTTTCAATCTCAGGCTAACTCCAATCCTGGCTCTATCTGTAAGGTATATAAGACACCACTGCCCGCCGACCGCTTGCCACCCGTCAGTCACCTGGTCAACATCCCATCCCAACCTCCCATCCCAACCTCCCATCCCAACCTCCCATCCCCTCCCTCATCAAGCATCAAGACCTCCGCGGATCCTGCGGCTGCTGTGGATACTCTCGACAATACTCGCCTCCCGTCCCGCAATACCCATACTGCGAGCAGCACAGGCCCGAGACACAGGGACACCTCCCGCCGCTACCGCTACCGGGATTGCCGCTGGCGGAGAGCCTAGAAGAGGCGGATGGTTTTACGGGGCCTCCTCCTCCGCCTGGGTGGTGGTGGGGGGAGGTGTTAGCTCTTGCCCGCTTTTTGGGGGGTTGTGGGCGGGGGAGAGGGGAGGACGGGGTTAGCTGCGACGAGGCGCCTGGTCATGGCGAGGACGGTGGTGGTGGTGAAACGCATGTTAGTGGACGAATGTTTTGGCTGCTGTTAGTGGGGATAGGGACAGTGATTGTGAGGCTGGGAGATGGATGGATGGATGGATGAGTGGGAGTGATGACGGGGGTGTTCTTCCAGGTGGTGAGACCTGTTCAAACCCTTTTATGCTTTGCTACTCCTGGTATTGTCGGTTCCAGGACGGGAAGCCTTGTGATTCGGGCGGGTAGCCGAATGAATCGGCTTCATGGCCGACGAATCAAACGCTG
>Ga0247780_1001204_pt1 | contig 17088 bp, 21 predicted proteins | sample UWRJL079202R5_FD_179927 | JGI IMG/M metagenome (GOLD analysis project Ga0247780, IMG submission 179927) | Plant litter microbial communities from Arlington Agricultural Research Station in Wisconsin, United States - UWRJ-L079-202R-5 | ecosystem: Environmental > Terrestrial > Plant litter >... | reverse complement strand
CCGATAATTTTCTTCCAATTCCTTCATCTCTTTAATACTCCAACTCTTTAATAATACTGATTTCTTTACAGTTTCAGGAGATAGCCTATTACGGCTTTTAGTAATAATATTTCCACCAATAGAAAAGACTCGCTCTATAGGAGCAGAGGTAGCTGGAATAGCTAAAAACCTTCTAGTTATAAGGCTAGGCTAAATCACCGCTTTTGTAATCTGAAACACTACTATTGTAGATTAAACGATTGATTATTAGTTTTAAACAGGCTTGAAACTAATTTACTGTATTAAATTAAAAATCCTTTGTTTTACAAATGTTTTAAACCACTCGGTTGTTTTATGTTACAGGTCTGTTGTTTCAACACGGTTTTAAACCACTTAGATGTTTTATATTGCAAATCTGTTGTTTCAATACTGTTTTAAATCACTTGATTGTTTTATATTGTAAATCTGTTGTTTTAACACCGTTTGAAATTACTGGGTTGTTTTGTACTGTTAATCCGTTGTTTTAACACCGTTTGAAACCATTTTGTTGTTTTACGCTTTAAATCCATTGTTTTCACACTGTTTGAAACAATTTAGTTATGTTATACTGTAAATCCAACTTTTAATATTGCAAATCTGTTATTTTAATCTTGTTTCAAACCACTTAGGTGTTTTACACTGTAAATATAATGTTTAAAACTGTTTCAGTCGTTTCATCCCCTTAGTTTTTTATCTTGTAAATTCAGCATTTAAACCCCTATTTAAACTTGTTTCATAAATATTTTCTATTCTAATACTTGTTAAATATATATATTAGTTAAATAATTTACTTAATAATAATATTATTATTATTCTTTATAGGATTTAGTTTTACCTAGTAGTTAGGCTGCTTTTTACATACCATTATGAAACTGATATTTTATATTTACAAAGTCAGATTTTATATCTATATTATCATTTATAAAGTCCAATTGTTAAATTATTTCTTTAATATTATTTTCATTATTATTTAATTACTAATAGTAAGGATAATAGCAATAATAACTATAATAGTTATAATTGTAATGGTAATAATACTTGTAGTATTAATAGCAGTAGTAGTAGTTATAATAGTAATTCTATTTATTACTACTATTCTTATAATTTATGTTAATTGTATTTAAATAATTTCTTTCCTTATCATAATTATAATTTCACTATTTATATAAATATGAATTGTTATTAAATATATTAAAAATAGTCTAGAGAAGTACAATTTGTGATATAATTAAATCAAATAAGCTAGATTTTATATTAAATTTTCAAAAAAGGCTAGTCATTTAAGTCACTTGCAAGTCAGTCAAGTCAAGTCACTAGTCAGGGCTAGTCAAGTCACAGCAGTGACTTAAGTCAGGCTAGTCAAGTCAGGCCAGTGACTTAAGTCACATAAGTCAAGTCAGACTTGACTAGTGACTAATGACTAGTGACTTATTTTCCAACCCTGGTTGGATGTGACCGAGCGACGTTCCCGTCAGGGGCTAGCGGAAGTTGAAGTACTTTTTGTCTTTGCCCACGGCCCAATGATGCGCTTTGTGGTATTCCGCGTCGGGTTCGGTGTCAATGAGGGGCCTCGCGCAACTTGTAAAGAAGCGGACCGTATGGCTGAACGGCGGAATCGTGCTGGGGTTGTACTTGAACGCGGGCATTTCGTGGTGGACATAGTCTTCTTGGCCGGAATGGCCGGGGAGAGCTCAGATGCGGCCCGATCCCGCGCGTGCTCGGAAGGCTTTGGGCTGCACTTCCCAATCTCCGTCCTGTTGGTCCACAGAGAAGTAAGAGCTTGGCGGAGGTAGGGGATCTTTTCCACTTTCGTTGGCCTTCAGCTGGGACTCGGGTTAGTCGGGGCTCTCTTCTACCCCGTTTCGTGCTTCGGTCGTCTGATGACGGGCATGTCGGCCCAGGGCCTAGTCTCCTTGCTTTGATGGCACAATCGCTTGCGAAATCGGCGTAGAGAGAATCTGAGCACGGGCCATGTTAACTGTCTTGGCACTAACATAGATCTTGATTATAGTTTTGAAGTCGCTGTTGCACTGCAATTTTAGCCCCGCGCGGGAAGCAAAAGTTATTATGTCAGCACCGAACTAGCCAATATGATCCGTGCTTAGAATTTCTGAGGGCAAAGGGGAGACACCGATTTTGCAAGCGACTGTATTCTGGCCTCTAGCCAGAACACCCTTCTTCCTGCTCCAGCTTGTCGACCTCGCTCTCTATTCTCACCCCGAAGCGGGCTTTAACTAAGATTTAGCTCTTGGCTGTCTCGCAATCCTTCTTAATAACATTGGCTTTTACTAATCTAACAAAGATAAATCTAACAAAATATAGCGAATTGATCCGACTTAGTGCTATAGTCTACTACCGTTCTCCCGTAACTTTATCTAGTTACTAGTAGGCTGCCGCTTAAAGCTGGAGGAGCTTACCCTTCTAGTCCTGCCGCCCTTAACAGCAGTTCAGCTCTCTAGTTCAGCTCCTCCGAGTCGTGATTCAGCTGCGCGAAGCGCAAGCTGAATGCGACGAGTAGTATATAGGAAGGACTCTCTGGCAAAGCTAGAGAGGTAGGTAGGCTTCAACTGATCATTCACCCAACCCCCAACACTACGCTCCACTATCTAGCAGTGCAACTCCCTATCCTCGTCAACCCAACGCACCTTACGTTACAGTTACATACAGGCCTACACTTGTGCAAGCTCAACCATGTCAAGGGAGCTGAACTAACGCGCAGTAAATTCAGCTGGGGGAGCCCAGATTCGCCACCGACCTCGCATCATCATCCACACCATCATCCACACATGCTGCCCACGGCACTGGGCGTTACACGTATGATAGAATGTTAGCGCATTAGAGTTCGCTTGCAGACATGAGCTTGTCCGCAACTTAGCTGGGTTGTCAGCTTTGTTGAATCAGCGCGGTCGTGCAAAGCTACCGTCAAAAGCTATCATATGAAGCGATTATATGAGGTTATTGTATGAAGCTATCTTACAAAGGTGGGGTAAACGCTGTTATTGATGACTAGAAGGAACCTTGTGGCAGAATAATTATTTCAGGAAAGTGGAGCATGCTATCAAAATATGGAGCATGCCAGCAAATGGAGCAAATGTTGCTCGTCTCGTGACTCAGGCTCAGTTACTGCGATCTTTAGAGCCACCGGCCGACGGAGAACGTGGGGTGAGTTTTCGACGTAATCGCAAAACCCGGCAAATTAGCGGGCTTTTTGCCTCTCCCAGGCCCACTTCTAGGCATGTTGGGCACTTTCATCGGGAGCGCCTCCCGCAGCAAGGGGGATTTGATACAGTGTTCGGAGGATTTGTCTTGTTTTCTCATTCTGGGATAGAGCTGGGAATAGTTTATACTTTTTTTGTGAGCAGGATCCTGCAACCACTGGCCAAAACGGTATCCAAGGTTAGGGCTATCGGTTGCTGTGCTGGCAGTTTCCACAATTTAAGGCGGTGACCGTAGGCACCAGCGCCCGGTATGTGTGGTGACCACAAGACAGTTCTATCAGGCACGGTAAGATTTCAGTCCACCCCGCATTGTACAACCACAAACACGTCACCAACCCATTCTCGGCATCATCTGTATCATCCGCCACAACAACAACCCATCACAATGTCATCCAACGAAGCAACGCGGAGCAAACCGGTCAAGGTCATATACCAGTCTCTGACCATCCCCATCCCAGATTCTTTCCTTGTCATCGACCCCCTTGACGCGAAGCCCATCACGGCCCAAAAGGTCAATTGGCGTTCGACTCCACTCCCCGAATATGATGGTTCCTATGCTGTGGTGCTCGACAACGTCCTTAGTCCATCGGAATGCGACACCCTGCTGCAGCTCGCCGAGGACAGCGTTGCCGATCGCGGCGCCTCGGGCACGCGCACCTGGCGACCTGCGCTAGTCAACTTTGGTGCGGGTTATGAGATCCTGCGCAAGGAATACCGCAACAGCGATCGCATCGTGTGGGACAACCAGACGGTTGCCAACCGCCTGTGGGCGCGATGTGTGCGCGCTGAGGGCATTGCGGAGGAGCTGGCTGAGGTGGTTGAGCCATGGAGCCCATCTGCATCGTCGAGACGTGGGCCGCAAGTTGATAAGAAGTGGCACTTTAGCTGCGTCAACCAGCGGATGCGCTTTCTGAAGTATGAGGGTGGCCAGTTTTTCCGACGTGAGTCACATCTTTTATTTTGTTTGTTATTCAGTGTGGTGGTTGATACTGATGATTGCAGCCCACTACGATGGGCCGTATTCGTACTCAGATAAAGGCGATGTCTACCGGACGCACTACACCATCCATCTATATCTTAACGACTCGGTTGCCGAGGCCGGTGACGCTCAGCCTGCGCCCGAGCTTGTCGGAGGTGCTACTTCGTTCCTCTCACCGGACGATCATGACCTCAAGGTCAACGTCAATCCAAAGACTGGCCGCGTCCTAATCTTTCAACACAAGGGCCTATATCACTCGGGAGATGAGGTTTTCGCTGGAATCAAGTACACGATGAGAACAGATATCATTTATAAGCTGTTCAGACCTGGTGAGTCTGCAGGGAAGGCTCAGAGGGGGTGAATTTCTGATCTCGGTTTTGGCGCGGTCCATGTTGAGATTTGTGGGTATTTATCACCTTGGAAGCTTGAGATGGGGGTTTTCAGAAGATGGCGAAGTGCTGTGAAGAGTCTCATGGTGGATGGACCCAAGAGAACAAGCTCAAGATCGTCACCTTTGGGAAGGCCGCGAAGTTCCTGTAGTAGCAAATTGACCCCTCTGTTTTGGAACTCTAACCTCTAGATTTTAAGTACACTCTGTTACTGCCGCATCAGACTTTCGCTTAAATTTCCGCCACCAAGATCGACAGTACTATTTTTCTTTTGAACAGCATGAACTAGGAGCTGAGTTTTTAAATTGTGGTCGTTGATGCGATTCTTTCTTTGGCATGGCATCCGAGTCATCCGAACTCTCAGGTGTCCGAATCCGAGCCCAGTTTATTCCCGACCACATTTACATCGGCCCGTAATCGGTTTGCAGAGTACAAGGTACGGATAGGGCCGGATTCTATGCCCCGGAGACTTTCCAAGCAGGCGTATGCGGCAGTGTAGGCGGCGCAATGGGAGAATGTAACCCACGAGCGCCAACGATTCCGTCAAACGCTCTAGTTATCATAGTAAGTGTCTCACTGGATAACAGTGCCTCTAAGAAAAACTTGCCAAAATCCCATACGACAGCCCTGGCTCGGCGCTAAGCCCCTTTTCTAGAACGACGGGTGGAAGGCGGCAAAGGATCAGAGCATGAACCTCCCGCCACATGCGCACACGCATTCCGCGTCAGCACGTGTAACCACACGGTAAGCCCTTAGGTTCAACATTGGGTAGGTATTGGTAATTACGACCACGAGGATAAATTTTAGGTTACACTTTATCCAAGACAGGATTCTCAAGGCCCAGCAAGTTGTCACCAAACTAGGGAGCTCAGCTCAGTATGAGTGCGTCTCATGGTCTTTTCGCGCCGTGACCAAAGAGTCGGCGGACGTGGTGGAGAGGATCTTGTCAGCCCAGGGGCGTCTAGTGACAAACACTCCATCATTGGGCGCTGCGACTCAGAGTTGGTAAAAAAGCAATTTCATGTTGTCATAGATTGAGAAAATACCAACAGAACAAGGGACGTTGGGGCTTTGCCCCTTCCCTTCTAGGTTGCGATCGGCAGTTATACGAGTTGTTGTGTGCGAGATGGAATGGACCGCTGATGCCTGACGCCGTGAAGGAGGAGAAAGGGGGTGGGGACGATAATCAGACCATGAAGGGAACGGAGGCTGATTTTCAAGGGAAGCACAGAACAAGGGGATAACGTAACGGTCCAACGACGAAGAGATTTCGAGTATAAAGCCTGGCTCAAGGCCACCTCGAAGTCCAAACACAACATCATCATCCAGCTCATTCAGACAACCACACCCACAAGAAAACCCAACAAACCAGCTTCTTACGTAACTCATCCATCCATCAAAATGGTCAGCCTTGCCAACATCTTGATCGTCGCTGTGGCCGCCACCGGCGCTGCTGCCCAGCAAACCAACTGCCCCAGCGGTCGTCTTCTGTGCGGTTGGCTCCTGAACTCGGGCACCTATGGTATACACTAGCCTTGAGTTCCTACTCTCTCTACTGATATGTGCTGATACAATTTCTGAACCAACCAGGCTACACTCGTGAGACGCTCCAGGCGGCTGCGCAGAGCACCAATGACAACTTCGTCTTCAACTCTATCTACCGCTGCAGCAGCGGCGGTACCATCATCTGGAACACCTGCTCTCCCGGCAATGGCCACTGCCAGAACATCCCGGGTGAGAACCCCAACAACTTCTGCCGCTAGATTGGTATAGAAGAGAGACATTGGGGATTGTGGTGTGGAACTCTTTCTTTTCGCTGGCTAGCACCTTTTTTATTTTATAGAGCAGGGTAGAACAACACAAACAGGGAAATTATCCCGGGATTTCCCACTACTATCGACCCCTCCCTGCAGCAAGATATGTTTTCTTCTCAGCCGTGTCCGTGGCCGACACACTTGTCGATACCACAACCATTGGCGAGGGCGAGACGTCTTCCCGACGTCACAACGAATATAATCTTCAAAAGGTTAAATTCGCTCGGGACCCGACTCCCACTCACGCACCTGCGTCGTTGTCAGTTCACTGTACTCCAGATCCTTGCATGTCCAATCGTCTCAACGTGCCCCTCGTCTGCATTCACATCTGCATCCCCCTGACAGCCGTTTGAAGGGGAGAAAAAGGCTTAACGACCGAAGAATGCGGAATAGGCGGAAAGCACAGGGAAAATGTGACGATTGTGGACAGTTTGAAGCTTTGGAGGGATTGGCCTATTGTGACGGCTGTCGCCTGAAGCATGCGGAGAGCACCAGGGCCAGCCGGCGACAGGCTCAAAGCGAATTTGACTCCGGAACACCCGTGTGCAACAGCCTGGTTGTCTGAGACGGATCTCGGCTCACAAAATTTCCTTTTTCGTTCGTAATCCTGAGCTGGGGTGAGCTGTGGCCGATTTGTCTTGAGCTTCCCCTGATTCGTCCCTGAGCTAGGGTGACCCCTTACGCGGCTGCTAAGGTGGGCTTTGCTCTCAGAATCCGCCATAGTGGCGACCCTTCCACCCATCTTTTCCGCTTCCAACCGTCTTCTCCTCCTCGCATCGGGGAGCAGGAAAAACCATACGATGCAGACCACAGCTGCCAAACCCACCACTCCGACAACAGCCGCCCGCACATATAGATAATCACAGCGATGGACGGTCCACCGGAGCCGCCGGGGCCTCCCTGCGCTGTTAACGTCGCCCCTGACAAGCCACCACCACCGCCGGCCGGCGCAGCAAGCGTGATGGTAGTCCCTCCAACCGTGCTCGTAGTCCCGCCCACAACGGATGTTCTCCCCCTAAGCGTGATGCTCTTCCCATCGACAACAGTCACCGTCCCGGCGACCACAGTTATAATCCCACCAACAACGGTGGCCGTTCCGCTCACAACCACCTCGACGCTCCCACCACCAGGCGCTGGGGTGGGATTCTGCACTCCCGGAGTTGGTGTATTTCCTCCCCCGGTGGCAGTAGGCGTTACCTGGACCCACACCTCCGAAAACACAGTAGGGCTATACGTCGGGATAACCTCTTGTAAACCCTTGAGCGACCAGCAGTAGTCGGGCGGGAATTCGTACATGTAAGGCCTGTGTCCGTCGCGCACGCCGAGACGGACATTGTTCCCGCGGTAGTAGTTTGTGATCTCGTAGCCGTCTGCGCACTTAGTCGAGCGATCGAAGCGCCAGAACTGGGTCGTCTTGGGGCTACCCCCTATGTTGCCGGTTGCCGCCCGTGTTGAATGTCGCCATTGCCGGTCGGGGTTGGTGGATGATGGAAGTGTGCAACTCCCGGAGAACCGGATTGACGTGAGTGAGGAGGGAGAGAGTTCATGGTTTTGAACAGCGGCAGTTGTCCCAGCGGTCTGATCATGTTCATTTCCACCGCCTCTCAATATTGTCTGCCTACACCTGCGCTACGGTGCGCCACCAGCATCTTGAAGCCCTTTTTGGTGGCCTTGGCAGCGCCTCGATGCTCCTGCCTCGCTGCTGGTCAGCTTTCAGCTGATTCAGCCTTCGGAGCCCCTCGGCAGGGGTGGAGGATGGCGCGCGTATGGGTGCGTGGGGGTCGAAGTCAGGGGCTGAGACAAGAGTCAAGAGTGAAGAGTGCAGAGTCAAAAGGTGCGTGATACAAATGTATCGCATCACCATCTACAAGGTAAGCATCTCCATCTTCAGGTTACCCAGGTTTGTGTATAAAAGCAAGGGCAGTGCCAACAAAGGCGACTGGTGTGCCTCCAAAAAGTCCCAAAAAGATCTTGTTAAAACATATAATCTCAAGGTCTAATAGCAGCTAAAACAAGAGTTTTTAAGGTGCCATTGCCAAAGTCATGGGATATCGGGACAGTTAAGGCTTAGAAGTCTAAAGAAATCCCGAAGCCAATAATTACCGCGCTGCCGAACCAAAAGCATTGAACAGAAAGCTCTTCCATGATGTAAACACGAAAGCGCCTGCGCCTGGAACCGCCCCAGCATCTCTTCGACATGTTTGGAATACGCCTTCCCATCCGGAGTCGGATTCCAGAACCAGGTGATCCAGATGATGAGCGGCAGACATTAACCCCGCCGTCCAGGGCTCCTAGAGCCTATACAATAATGGCACGAGCAACTAGGGAGCAACTACACCTGCAATACGACCGTGCATTTAGATCAGAATTGGTGGCCTGGCTCGTCTCTCTTGATCTCTGGATGACCGCGACCTCCTCCTCCAGCGCCACCGCCACTGCCGCCAACATCACCGACAATTTCGCCCCCGAAGTTTGGCAGATTGCGACCCCTCCAGATACAGGCGCGACGGTTGCACCAATAGCAATCACCGATATGGTCGGCTTCGATATGGTAGTCGCCGCTTCCACGGCAGCGCGTTGCTAAGCCGCTGCGTTCACTCTGCTCGTCTCGTTTGGAAGCGACTTCTGAATCTGCGTCGAGCTCTGCCTGCAAATGTTTCCAGAATTGCGGGTTTGCATCGAACCGTGACTGCACCGTCTTCCAGTTCGCGTCAAGTTCCTCAAAAGAGGGATGTTCCCCACTCCGAGTACCTCCCTGAGTTCCGCCGGACCCATGATAGGCCATTCCTCTTCAGCCTCGTGACCGCGATCCCAGTTGTCTACCTCCTCGTGCGGAACGAGGAAGAGGCGCTTGTCGTTGAGCCTCAGCCACGTATTGCCGTTGCTGAAAGTCCAGAACATTCCCGCATGATCGGCTATGGTGAGATTGAGTTGGCGTGCGTCAAGCGAGTTCGAGGTCGTGGGAATTCGTAACCGGGAGGTAGCTGGGATTGTCGCGTCCATCGGTTGGTAGCACTGAATTACTGGATTGGAGACTGCGCCCCGCTGCATGCTGAGTGGCGGTTACAGGTCGGAGCACAAGGGCGACTCGGCTCTTAATAAGGCCGTTCAGCTTTATATGACCTAGCCAATAGACGTGTTTAGTTGCAAACATTGAGCCAGTCAGCATCCCCACATTTTTTAGGCTCAGGGGAAAGCTTGTTCCAACCCCAGGCTTCGGCATGGCATTGGGTGCATGCATCTCTCTGTGAAATTTAACAACTCAATTTTAGAGGTCTACCAGTTGTGAAGTTTTCGTATTGCTCACCCTGCCTACCAAGTGGCGAAGAGTTCATGCGCATCTACCTAACTTGCTAGAGGGCAATCCCCAAGTTACCGAGCCCTGACACTGCACGCTCGATATGGAAGCTGTGAGGTTTCTGCAACTTTGGTTGCATTTTTGATACCATCCCCTATCAGTTCTTAATTTTAACATGCTGTATTTTTTTTATCCTTAGCGGCTTTTCCGAAAATCCCTCGAGTTTCAATCCTGTCTGACATCATCACGATTGCAATATAAGTGGCGGTGAGCTCAACTCGCCTATCACCAGCTGAGCACCACCAGGGATCTAGGTTGTCTGTTTTGGTGTCAGCTCCGTATTACCGACGCAAAACACACCAGCCATTAGTGGTCGTTGCACAATGTCGTTGCCTAGCCCCTTTATTTCCACGCTTCTTCGGACCTTCTGTATCTGGGCCTTTGTACCGATGTTGTCGTGGTCAAGGAACATCCGGGGCCTGACAAGAGCACAATATGCATGGTTTTGCAACTCCAAGAATAAACACATAATGCGGGTCATCTGGACAGGGCAGACATACGGGTATATAAAGTCTCCTTGACTACGCCCAGAGACATTCTCCAATAATTATCAGACAGTAAACCGCCGCAGACAAGACCACAAAGAACAACACCACACCTTTTGAACTACCAAATATCCGACAAGATGCATTTCCAAACCGTCTTCGTTCTCCTCGCGTCCCAGCTCGTCGCTGGTCTGGCCGTCGACACCTCCCTCAAGCCCATCAGCCTCGAAGCCTCGGAGCTTCAGCGGCGCTCCGCCTGCGCCGCAGCCGGCGTCGTCAACGGCCAATGCGGCCGCTACTACCGCGGCACAGGCTGCCAGGACCAGATTGGCAGCATCGATCCCGGCGTACGTCCCCTTACCCTTCTCACTCTCCACGTTGCCTTTCCCCAGCCTCCCCCCCCACCATCCTTACTAACATGGGCGCCGTGTAGAAATGCCAGGGAACGTGCTACTACTCATCAGACGCCATCGCCAGTCTCAAGGCGGTTGGTGACGGTACTTACGGCACCAACTGCGTCTTGTACTATGACAACAATTGCCAGCAACAGATGGGCGAGACCGGCAACGCCATCTTCGGCGGCGGAAAGTGTTACAATGCACCCAACGGCAGGACTGGACATAGCTTCAAGTGCTGGCGCAAGTGCTAGGCTTACTGCTGCCTGCACAGATAGGGCGGGTGATTTCCGACTGTCCTGTTGTATCATTGGGGGAGCAGCGTGGATGCGGGTCTGGCTATTGGGCTCTGTTCTTCGCTGCCATTACCGAGTTATAAAAGCTTTTTTTATGTATCTTTAGACCTTAATGCGCAGAACGTTTACTCCCGCTTCTTCCTAGATCACGTCACACGGAAATGACATGATCTGGTGCTTGTGCTCGCCCCTCTGCCACTTCGTTTTCTACTCATCCTTGAACCCTGAGGTCCCGAGAGGACGGAGGGCGATACGAGAACTCAGCCACGCGATGGATGTGGAATCTGGCCGGAACGATATCAAAGCCGACGCGATTACTGACGACGAGCTCAAAAGGCCATCCGGAAGCATATGAATGGTGGATCCGTTGTGTTCCGGGGAATCCTAGAGAGATCCCAAAGCATGGGTACCGCACATACATTGGGCACTCCCAGAAGGAGTGGCTGAGGCGGGCACTGGCTCTCTATGTGGTAATCATGATCGTTACGTTTTATATCGGGTGGTACACAGTGACGACGGCAGATGACAAAGAAGTTGTCCAGGGCAAGGTGTGGGAGATGCCCAAGCGTAAGCTGATAACTTTATGACCAACAAGCGATCGTAGCGTTTGTAGCGTTTTGGCGTCGTGGGAAGATATCATCTTATTGGACTTTCCCCGGACGGAGAAGAGGTGTGGTTTAATTATAGAGGCGATTCTGGGTCCAGATCGGAGACGACATCGGGGATTGATACCTAAACGTGGACTCAGTCACAATCCACGATAGCGACTTACCTATTCTTAGGCGAGACGTTTATTGCTTGAGGATTCAATGTCTCCCTGGGCGTCGCTTAGCTTCTGGCGGACAAATTCCCAATTATCGAAATCGCGTTCTACGGGCTGGGCATGCAGCAAGTCGGTCAATCTAATTCATGTATAGGTAGGTAGACATATCACCACGACACCGTAGTCGAAGAGGAAGACCTCAGGTATATGGATATGGGTGTACTTGACGCTGCCGATATATTTCTAAAGGAAGTTATTGACCTAACACTTTACCACAACACGGAAACAAGCTGTCTGGGACTTTGTTGGAATGTATAACTAAAAGCCAAAAAGAAAGCCAAAAACCCCCCCCCCCCCAAAAAAAAAAAAAAAACAAACAAAAAAAAACACAAAAAAAAAACCACCAAAGAAACAAAAAAAAAAAGAAAAGAAAAAAAAAAACAAAAACCCCCCCCCCCCCCAAAAAAAAACAAAATCCTGGCATCAATCGACAAGATAAACAAGCCACAAAGGGAACCACAGAATAACGGAATGGAACTATCCATCGTAAAACTGTAAGAAGAGAAAACACCCTCCCCTTCTCCTCCGCTCAACAAACCCCTTTACATCCACCAACCTTCGGATTTGACACAAAGTTGGACGTCAACATCCCATTCTTGATGTTATTATCCCCCGGCCACGTCACCGGCACGCTCCCACAAGCCTTACAGCCGTGATCGCGCAACGCCCCCATCAAATATTTAACCTCCCAGCCCGTCTTGGCCGGCGACCCGCCCTGCAAGAAGGCACATACACCGCCGGGGATCTTATCAATCCCTCCCGGGTTGCCAGGGAGGCCGGGCTCGCTAGGAGAGCCGATGCGCGGCTGGGGCCACCAGCCAGGAATGCAGATGATGTTGACGCCTGGAGGGTAGACTTTGTCGTTGGGGAGCTGGTTGATGTACTCCATGAGGCGGTCGGTGATTTTGCCTTCGAAGCCAGGGTCCGGGGTGAAGAGCTCGCAGGTTGGGGAGCTGCCGTGGCAGTTGATTCCTTCAGCGGAGGAGGTGAGGGGGAGGGCGAAGAGGGTAATGGCAGTGAAAAAGAGAGTGGTGTGCATTTTGATGTGGACTTCCTTGTTGGATTTCGTTGTGGGAATAAACGTCAGTGTTAATAAAGAAGATACCTAGTTAGGCATGTGGCAATGGCGGTAGGTTGGAGTCGGGTGTGAGTTGCTTGTTGTCTGGTGGTTGATGAGATTGAAGGCAGGAGAGGACGATGCCTTTTATACATGGAATCGCCAGCATCGGTTTACCACATGAGCCTTCTTTTCAATGTAGCATTAACCGTCTCTCACTGATACAGCATAATCTGAGGTTGCTTGGGAGGCTTTACTAGGGGGGGGTCAGCTATCATTGGCATCGCATGATGGAAACAGAGGCTCTGCGGCACAGCTGGCAGTTTATCTCATGTCATTGGAATCATGTCCGCGGCGGGTCTGGCACAGACGCCTCGTCCAAACCCCTTAGCCTGTTGCCTGGCACAAGGACCTTGCATGGTGAGGAATCACAGAGCCCGTTTTCAGCAACATCACAAAAGTATCATAAAAATACCCAGGCTAGGTTACAAGGCATGCTCAAGCGCCCGTCTCAATTTTAAACGATCAATTGGCCGTGCCATTAATGCAGGGTCTTTATACTTATTAGGTGTTGCGAAGAGGCGACCTCAATTCGTGCTTGGTGATGATTGGTTGGAAGACTTCCAGCGATCTGGGCCTGAAACGAGGCGGACCAGGGCTCGTATTCTCCCAGCGCAACTCCTCGCGACAAACGACATGACCTAGGCGAAGTGCAGCACTACTTGTGCCGGATACAAGTGCTTCGGAGTTGAGTATGGCCGCCAGTGTTGATGGAGATCTTGAGTTGACAGCCTGGGGTGAACTGCCACTCGTTCGGCGCAGGTTCGGCCTCAGCGTCAAGGCGGCAAAAGAGTGTTGCCCTCGAAGGTAGAGGCGGAATTGCCCTCGAAGGTATGCCCCGTGGCCTTGACACAGATGGGGGTGCCACGGCTGATACGCTCGAGGTTCCCCTTTCCGATGTCTGGCGGCGGAGGCGAGTCGGCGAGGGGGTTGCTGTAGCCTTCCCGAACCAGGCCATAAAATATGTGCGTGCACAGATGGAACCCTGCCCAAAACGAGGCCTCGAGCTCAGGTCCGCTGTTGTGATGGGTGCGAAATTGCTCTGGAAGGTCTCCTTCGATGTCCGATGCTTGTAGCGATTGACGTTTGAGGGCGTTCCAGTTAGCCGACAGCCAGCTCTGTAATCGGCGGCATGGCTCGCAGAGAACCCCCACGAGGACCATCTCGCTCTCACCGCGACCAGCACCCTCCGGATTAACATCACCGACCGGGATATCGGGGCATCTCACTATCCCGAAGCGGGAAGATCAGCACAATTTCTTCAGGACTCAGCCCCGCGCTAACAGCCCCAAGTTCCGTTCCCGGGGCCGCCTATAACGTCACATTTTGCCGAGATGCAGAACATAGGACCGCGCAAAGTCGCGATACGAAAAAGGGCAAGGACATTGTGAGTTTCCTAGCTGTAACTCATTGCCAGGGCCAAGGACTCGCGGCATCCTTCACTGTAACTTTGGTCGCATTTGGTCTCGTCCGGCTAATACGTGCCGTTAAAAGACGGCAATTCTACAACAGAAGATGCCATCTGGTGGTATTCCCTCGGCCTCTATTCGGACTCGATACAGGCGGGGTTGCTCCTGGTCGATAAACATAAAATAGCAGGACATTTCCACCTATTAAGTCTCGATATGATGCACGATCACTAAGAGGACTGTACCCGCCTTCAAGTCCTTCCCGAAGCTACTTCCCGAAGCTATTAGGGCATTTTTCAAAGATGCGTCTTCAATCTGGTTTTGGCCTTGTTGCCGCGTCGCTCTCGGGCCTCGCAAGGGCACAAAACTGTCCGTACCTGGGACCAGCATACCCTTACCCGACCGATGTCGCTGCTCCTGCATTTGCCGCGGCTGCGAATGCATTCGACGCCGCTCTGAAGAGCGCTGTTGCCGAAGCAAGGATCGCTGGAAACTCGACTTTTTACGCGATCCAGGTGTACACGCCCACATCCAAGAAGCTGATATATGAGACGTACCACTCTTCTACGACGCAGAAAGTGGGCCCTGATACTGTGTTCCGCCTGCACAGCATTTCGAAACTCATCACGGTGTATGCTATTCTGGCCAAGCTCGGTGATAAGTATTGGGATGAGCCTGTAACCAAGTATATCCCCGAGTTGGCCCGGTTGCAGCGGGGGAATCCGGCGTATGATGTGATCTGGGACGAGGTCACACTGGGGAGTCTGGCGAGTTTGATGAGCGGTGTTGGGAGGGACTGTGAGTTTTGTCAGATGCTGTTCTTGGGTTTCGTTGTGCTGACTGGTTGGTGTAGACTCGAACGGCGATTTCAGTGTAAGTGGCCTGCCAAAACCTCCTGGTTTTCGCGATCTGGAGGATTCCGATGTGGTGAGGTGCGGTCTGGGTACCGGACTCAAGCCGTGTACTCGAGAAGAATCACTCCGCGACATTTTGAAAGTGTGGCCCTTCAGCCAGCCCTTCAACACGCCCAACTACTCCAACATGGCCTTCCAGATCCTGGCCTACGCAGTCGAAAACATCACGGCTACATCCTTCCCCACCCTCGTCCGCCAGCAACTCATCGAGCCGCTCAACCTGCGCCGCACCTTTGTCACGCACCCCGGCAACATCTCCGACTTTGCTCTGGCCGGCGGCTGGGACAGCGACTTTGGCGACCTCGCTCCCATGGGCGGCTACTTCTCGTCCCCGGCTGACCTGACGGCTCTGGGCGCCTCCATCCTCAACTCAACCCTGATGCCCCAGGCCACCACGCGCAAGTGGCTGAAGCCCCTAACCCACACATCCAGTTTGCTTACGTCTATCGGTCGCCCCTGGGAGATCGCGCGTCAGCACACCCCCATCTCGTCCACAAGCAAGACAACCCGCATCGTCGACATCTTCACCAAACAAGGCGGCGGGCAAACCTACACGACCCTCATCGCCCTGTCGCCCGCCCACAATGTCGGCATCTCCATCCTAACCGCCGGTCCGCAATCAGGCGCTGCCCTCCAGGTCATCAGAAAGTTGTCCCTGGAGATGTGGATCGCCGCGGCTGAGCAAGCAGCCCGCGAAGCAGCGGATGCCAATTCCAGCGGCTCGTATTCCCTTTCCGGTGGCAATTCGTCTCTAGAACTCGGCCTGCATCCCAACGAGCCGGGGCTGTTCATGTCCAAGCTTGTCAGCAACGGGAGTGACATCCTCGAGCTGGCAAGGGGGTTGGTGGGGAAGCAAGGCAAGTTTGGCCTCTGGTTCTACCCGATGAATCTGATCGGGTCTGCGTTTTCCGGCACCGATCAAGCATTTAGGGGGGCGTTTGGGGAAGTGGGCACCCCTGCTGATGAGGACTGCTATACGTGGGCCGAGGTGGATCGGTTGAGGTATGGACGGTACCCGGGGGATTTGGCCATTTTCAGCGTTAATGGGCGAGGTCAGACGACTGGTGTGACGATGCCGATGTTGAGCGATAGGGCGTTTAGGAAGGCGGGTGCTGCGGGGGGGAATCTTGGGACGACAGAGAAAGAAGGGCTATACAAGGGGCTGTAATCTTTTCTTCATTAAAAACGCCCGTAACCTCCGATTTCTCACTTGCTAATTAAACAAAATGTTTTCTAATACCAAATCCCATGCTCTGCGCCCACCTTGACCGGGGCATACACCTCATCCGGGGTAGAAAAAGTTAAGCGAGCCAACTGCCAAGGAATCCTACAAAGAATTCCAACCCTGAACAAGCCCTGCACATGCCCTGTTGATACCCCCTGTATGCCCCCTGGCTTGCCAAGGGCCTAAACCTCAACAGGGTTAGAATTCAGCACAACCGAGTCCGAGCTAGAGCTCATCCGGGGTAGAGCCATATGCCGAGCATAGGGTCATCGGGCGGCGCGGCCCACAGCCACCGTCACCAGCGCAAACCTCAACCGGGGTAGAAATGGGCAGAAACTCATCCGGGGTAGAACTCATCCGGGGTAGAGCCATATGCCAAGCATAGGGTCATCAGGTGGTGTAGCCCGCAGCCACCGTCACCAGTGCAAACCTTGACAAGGGTAGAATTATTTAAAATCCACATTCTAGGTATTAAATTTCAGTGCATATGCTAAGTTTATGCAGAATTTATGTTGAAAAGTGTGGTTGGGTGGCGTTGTGGAGCCGGCAGGGGCATGCGCTGCATATGAGGGTTGTGGTTTTTTTCCTGTGTGGATGTGGGGCGGTAACCCTATCCCTTATTTTCTACCCCGGATGAGCCGTAACCCC
>Ga0247780_1001202_pt1 | contig 17155 bp, 19 predicted proteins | sample UWRJL079202R5_FD_179927 | JGI IMG/M metagenome (GOLD analysis project Ga0247780, IMG submission 179927) | Plant litter microbial communities from Arlington Agricultural Research Station in Wisconsin, United States - UWRJ-L079-202R-5 | ecosystem: Environmental > Terrestrial > Plant litter >... | reverse complement strand
GAGAGGGGGGGCCGGAGGTGAGGTGGCAAGGCAGGAGGAGGCGAGGACGGATAAAAGGGGTAAGTGTGGTAGTTTTGGCAAGGAGGGGTGTTGTGAAGGTGAGGAAGAGGGGCGAGGAGTTCGAAGGGGGGGTTTTGAGGAGAAGAATGGGACTGGGACGGAAAAGTCGAGGAGAGATATGGTCGCGGAGGTGTATCGTAGTTGTGAGGATGTGTTAGGGTGTTGTGAGGGTGAAGAGATGGATCTGGATGGTGAGGCGGGAGTTCGAGAGAGGTCGGGCTCAGCGCCGCTTGAGACATCATGCGAGGAGGCAGTGATGATTCTGAGGGAGCTGCAGCGGGGGAGGCAGGTTGACACGATGCAGGTGCGCGCTGCGCTGGGGTGCGGTCCTACGGGGACCTGTAAAGTGAAGAATACTCGGCTTTTCCAGGTCATGGATGAGATACCCTGAGAATGTGTCTGGGTTGAAGTCATCAAAGCTTCTGTTAAACGAGACAATATGTTCAATCCCCATATATATAAGGCCTCAGGGAACCACAAAGACACACCCTCTGTTGACGCTAAAAATGCAGTGGTCGCCGCTCGAAGTCCTGGAGATGGAGTTTCGGTAGCCAATGACCGAAAGGGAGTGACACACGCCCAGTGGAACTTGTTACCCATGCCTACGGTCGTAGACACTCTCCTCATCGCCCTTCGTCTTTTTTTCTCTACAAGAGGCAGCGAAGAGTGCCCTGAAACTTAGCCAGACCCACGAAACCGAGACTCACCAAGACTCACGATGGCAACGTCAGAGACCCACCCTACCGTGCCATGGCACGCGGCCTACCCAGCTCCCAAGAGCCAGCCCCCCAGCATGACACGGGAAGCCGTACTAGAGATGATGGCATCCGATGCCGCAGGAAAAGACTACATACTCATTGACCTCCGGCGAGCCGATCACGAAGGCGGCACAATCCGCGGATCCATCAACCTCCCAGCCCAAAGCCTATACCCCACACTCCCGACTCTCTACGCCATGTTCCAGGCGGCAGGGACACGCAAGGTTCTGTGGTATTGCTGTGAGTGATGAGTGTAGCCCGTTTTGAGAAATCATATATTGATGTGTATGTTGTGTGCGCAGCGTCGTCGCGCGGTCGAGGGACGCGGGCGGCTGGTTGGTTTGCGGACTACGTTGCTGGGCGCGGTGATGCTGAGATGGAGAGCATTATTCTCGAAGGCGGCATCAAGGGTTGGGCGACAGGTGGCAGTCAGTTTGTGGAGAGGATGGATGAGTATGATGCGTCTTTCTGGGCTGGGGCCTGAGAAGTTTCTTATGCTTGTATTCTGGAAGATGGGAAAAATAATCCTGAGTTGCTGCAAGTGTTTGTGAGGGCTGGTAAAATTGAGATACTGAAAGTATGGAGCGAACATAGTGGCCCACTAGGCCTGGCAAATCAATCAGCGATGTGCCTAGCCGCCCGGCTAGCTCAATCGGTAGAGCGTGAGACTCTTAAGGAGAACTCCATAATCTCAAGGTTGTGGGTTCGACCCCCACGTCGGGCTCAATTCCCGTCGCATTGATATCTTTTTTTGCGCTTTCTTCCCATGTGATTTCCTCCCCATCTTTTTTGCCTCCCAATACACACACTCTACAACTCAACTTCACCATGCCCTTTGCCGGACTTCGACCCCGCCGAATTCTCCCAAGAAGGTCCCTATTTGTAAAGTTCAAAGAGGGCGGCGTGGCGCAGAAAGCGGAAGAAACTTGGCGAAGTGAACATCCACGTGGTTGCCGACTCAGTCAGGCGGCGATGACATGACCGAGATCGTGCATCGGGGTCTGGTGGCCATGTGCGGACTTGTTGGAGCTGACTGTGAGGGAGGAGCAGACACGAGGGGTATGGGATAAGGTTATTAGTCCCAAGTCCCACACGGACCTCCGAATCGAAACGGAAATCTGTGTGCAGCTACCGACGACGCCAACTCTCATGATAAGGTCGCCGCCATGGCTAAGCCTAGATCTTGCTGGTGTTGGTCGGATTGTTCTCAGGGTCGGGGTGGAGGTCAACGTGATACTCGGACTTTAGGCAACGACAATCAATAAAAGCGTATCTGGTCACCGTCTACAGAGACCCTGGAAACCAGGAGCTAGATATAGAGCCGGGTTCACGGAATGGTCCCTTCACGTCTAGCTGCAGATATACTGTGGCTGGGCTCGAATACAGACTTCGTGGCTGCTCAGTCGGCGCTGACCGTGATGGGATTTCCATAGCTCAAGCTTCCCCTGAAGAACCGGCATGTGTCAAAGTATCTTCATGCAAGGCATCTTCCCGGCCCTCAGAAGGTCTGGGGAAGGGACTGACTGCACAAGGCAAGGGGCGCCTATCATGCCTTCATGCTTCCCACTCGAGTCGCCGACATGGGCCCCATCTGTTGGAGGCCTCCACCTGTTACACCACGGGGTCCTTTTGCGTTACCCTATCGCATGCAAGGCAATGCAGGGCAGGGCAAAACATCTTCGAAGTTCGAACCCAAGTAGAAGTAATCAGAGAATCCCGTTCATCCGCTAGAACTACCACCGCTGAGATCCCGCATGTGCTGTAAGACTCCCTGGAGCAGTCCGGTGTCAGCAAGTGATGAGAAAACGCCACACTTTTCCACCATGTACTAGCCAGATTATGTCGCGATCTGGCGCATTAATCGAGAGTTGGAAAAATTGCTTTGTAGGATACCTTCGTGGAAATATGGATAACTTGAACTCTCAGGGGCAAGTGGCTCGCTCTAGCGGGCGCCACGACGAAGTTCAAGTAAATGGAAACAGAACTTAAACGAATACGACAATATGTGGACAGGAGTACGATGACCTAACCGCGGTGTGGGAGCGGCTGGCCCGTATTCTAAAAGTTGCGTCACACATGAAAAATCTCCGAGTATCTGGATTATGAACCCCAAAGGGGAAAAGATCAGGGTCGTTCCCTGCTGATCCGTCTGCGATCGCGGCGTTCGAATGGGGACGCTGGATCGGTCCCAGCCGTAGACGGGAAGAGGAACCAGAGCTCCGGATCTCATCGAGCGAATCAACGCACCCACCTGAGGCAGCCTGAGGCTATGCCAACAGATCCCATATCCGAAAGGCCGAGGCGTTACTCTAGGAGCGTCACCTCCGGCGCGGGGAGCTCTTTCACTGCGGCCCAATCGCATCCGGTGTTGCTTGAAAAAAAAAATAAGTCTTCAGATGCAACTGACAGCCACTGGACAGAGACGGCCGCAAAGCACTCGAATCAGGCCTTGCATCAGATTGCGTGCCAGGATATTTAGCGGAAAACGACCTGGCGGCCGTTTTTGAGAATGCCGCTCATTCATCAGAACGCAGCTAGCTGGCTTGTTCATCATCTATGAAGGGGCTCCTGTACTGAGAATATAAGAGTCGAACAACTGGCGATGAGAGCAGAGGTGTGAGTGGCGAGCGCAGTGGGGTAACGTACCAAAATTCCCATGCTGCGAGAAGATGGGATTCTTATAATCCCGTGTGTGTTCGCAGGGGTCGCGCAGCCGCAGAGTGGATGTCTCTGACCAGGATGGCTCGGTCGGCAGAGCACTTGCCCGTCATCCTTCTCATCCGAGGACCTGGAGGTGGAGGTTTGGCTCCGGTCAAATCATCTCGCTGTCGCCGTCGAGCGGGTCCAAAAACACGGTTAGGCTGTCGTCTCATGTTGCCCACATGGGCACATGGAAGCAAGCAGGGAAATTCGGCAGGGAAATTCGGACACCACGGAACACGCTACGTGTGGTGTGGGTGCTGATTGGCTGGTCCTGTCTTGGCGGGGAATGTTAGGGCGGAATGGCAAACCAATGTAGCGGCAAGTATACCACCCCGCACGACGGTCCGGATCAAAGGCTCCGGCCCAGCAATGTGTGTTCGTCTGCAAATGTCTCCAGTGATCAAAGAGCTCCATCGAGGTCCCGGCAGAGTAGACTCGAAGAGGGAGGTTGAAACCCGGGATTATGAGCGATTCTTCATCCCGCCCGACGTCACTGAAGAATTGCCGCCGCTCTTTTGCGCGTGGCTTCAAACTGATCGCGATAGGTGACCGGGCCTACTTCTGTTCAAGCTATCTCATCACGTGATAGAAACTAGTGGGAAGGTCCCCCACCTCAAGGATAAGAGGCACGGGCCGCGCTGAAGTTAGAATGACGTAGATTTCCTTTTCAGGGGTCCGGGCTAAGATATGCCTGACATTGACGAGAAGATCTCTTTGATGAGAGGACCCTGATGTGCCTGAGCTTCGAAAATGTTTCGGGCCTAAACTTTCCACTGGCAGTGATATAGGGTCTCGACGGCAGAGTTGGATCCTTCCGCCAGAAGTTCGGACTCAAAGGCATTCACGTCTGTAAACTTTCAAGAGAGCCCGCCGTGGCGTTCGAACATGTTCTAGAAATGTCTGTATCTTTCTCACACTCAGCTGTAAGTCCCCGATTACCCCAGTTGAGTCGGATGGCAAACAGCCGTCCTCCCAAGGAAGTTTACACATCGGGAATGTGGCGGGTCCGCTGCCTCTGCTCAGCAAATGCCTCGGAGTACTCTGGAAACGCAATATCCGTGGCCGTCGCAAGTAGCTGAAGGGTCAACCACAACTGCATGTTCTTGCTCCACAAACATAGTTATGCACGCGAGCCCTGGCTGACAGGACTGGGCGCTTGCCGATGGCTCTGCTATGCCAAGATGGCTAGGATTGCTTGCAGCTTGCGCCCTGGCTGTCCATCCACACCAACTTCCGAGCCAGATGGGAGCTCTAGCTCCCTGCCAGCAGTACCGCGTGGATGGGCCCGGCCGATGTGGGCCGGTTGCGCATCCGGGTGGAGGGGGTGGAGCAGCGGGCGGCCAAGCCAAAGGCGGAAGTGACATTGACAGCGGGGAAGGTACCTTGCACCCTGGCTGTTCGTAACAAGTGCCCGCCTCTCTGATCAAGATCGATCAGCACTTGCCCACCAAAACGGCCCCAGCATCGATTTTTTGATCGAACCGCACGAGGAACATGGGAAACAACAACAGGGCGAAATGGCCCGCCCTTGTCTCCCACTGCCCACCCGAATGCAGGCTAGGTGGCACCCTTGCTCCCTGAAGCATACAACCGCTTTCTCTGCCCGGGCGGGATTGTTACAAGGGAGGGGCCAGTCTCTTGATAAAGGTGGTCTTGCCCTTCACCACCATGGAGATAGGCAATCATCTGGTTCCTTCATCCCCCTCACAAAACATACTTTTGAACTTCCGCCACGACCACCAAAATCCCCCTACTTTTAGTCTTGAAGCGCGATAGTCACTCACTCGACCGGGACGCCAAGCGAGAAAGCCAATTAAGCCATCAACTTTGACTAGCCTGCTTCGTGTCCGGCATCCGCCACTCGACGTGCTTCGACCACTCCGATACATATAGTGCCATCCCACCTGGCTTTTGATTTTGCCGACCTCGGGAGTGGTCATTGTATCATCACTCAGCTTCATTGACACGTTGGGGAGGTCTTCTCTGAGTCGGTGACGCGAACACTGAATCGACAACTGCCTTTGGAAGCAGTTGGCAGCAGCTGGAGGGTCCGGCTGGCCCTTCCGATGGGCAAGAGATCCCTTGATACTGCGGAGCTTGGTACGATGTCAACCGACAAGCCACCGAAGAAGGTATCTCTCACTCCTCTCCCTCGGCGCCCCCTGCATGTTGGCGAGAATGAGACTGACAGTACAACCTTAGAATGAGCGAAGCCATGAAGAAAACCAAGAGCGCGCCTACATCGCGGCCTCGCGGCGTACCGATCGTAGCATCGAAGCCCGCGTCCAGTCGGCTCGCATGGCATCGGAGATCCACAAGAAACGAACAGGAAAGGGCTTCAAGATTTCGGAAGAGATTGTGATGAAGGAAGAAATGTACGAAGAGGAAGAAGACGTTGTTCCAAGGCAATTCAGGTTGCTGGGCGCCCATATGCGTACTGGAAACTCCGCTATGAACGAACGTTTCGACACGTATCTCTCAAACAGTGTTGCCATGGCTAGCATCAACATGGCGCGTGCTACGGAAATGGACCGCATCAACCGCTTATTTGAACAACAGTTCCCGGGAGCCGCCCAGCATCTCCAGAAAAGCCAGCAACAGCCTATGTACCCCTCGCCTTTCCATATTCAGCCAACTGCAACGACGAGTTACTATCCAGAGCACCATTTTTCAGCAAGCTATACGCCAACTCACCCGGCACTCAACCGCAGCAGAGCACAGTCAATAGCACAGATCCCGCCACATGCGCAGGCGTCCACGCCCCATCATGGCCATTCCCCGTTAGTTCATGCAGGGCCGGCGGCTCAGCACGCATCGCTTGACGATCATATCCCGCCCGCACTGACGCCAGGGTCGACAAGAACCGATACACCGTTTTCCAATGCGACTCCTCCCGATTATTCCACGGATAACTATCACCACTCGAGGAATATGTCGGTGGGGATTCCAGTTGACCCATCGCTGGGTATGTCGCATCTGACAGAATCGCTGTCGTCGTTCACCTCGGAGCTTCCTGGACATGCTAAGTCGATGACCAATGGCTTGGAAGATGACTTTATTTCCGGATTTTATGGCGAAAACGGCGAACTTACGGGGTCCGACTTCTACCCCCCGATGCACGACGACTTGCGATTTGCGCTAACAGATCCGGTTGTTCCCAATACGATGGAGTCGCGGGACATCCCGATACCCTCGTCAGAGATCCATTCCCCAGGAAAACTGGATACATCAATCTTCCTGAACACCTTCGATCAATCTCTGGATCAGTCGGCGTATCAAGGCAGCCGTATAGGCACCCCCGGGGGTGGTCTTGGCGATCCTTGGGAATCATGGATTGCTGACCCAGATCACTCGGCGGCGGACAACATAGAAGGTGTCTGAAGACGACACCTTGTTTTTATACCAGATAAGTGAGGATTTGGTCTCGTGTCGCCAAGGTATGAACGCGCAACCTGGACTCCGACCACTCTCTCTTTTGAACATATGGGACTTCTAGCATCTTGAACTTTTCGATGGCTTTGGAGTTGGGAAACATGAAACAGCTTGGTTGGCAAGGTGCCAACTGTCTAATGGCGCGAATGGGGAGTATTGAATGTACGGTGTTATGAAAGCGATGAGATGATTAATCACCGTGGATGAAACGCGGTTTAGTGGCAAATGAAAATACGAGGCACATGTCGGTGACCGTGGGAAATAGCTGAACTCCCAGAAAAACATAATAAGATGGAAATATAAAATTCAAACACTTATTATTTCGCGACGGCGTGTTGAAATCTCCGGGACCAAGTGAATGCGTAATGATAGCCGTTCACAGTCGACTTGGCTGGATTCCCGATGAGTCTCCTGGTTAGCTTACCTTTGCAGTATTTAAGACTCGAAGGTTAACTGGTAAGGTCAAATATCTCAGGAGGCCTCTATCTTAGGCCCATGTGGGTGGAATAACGCAACGATGTGGATGAGGTCGTGTTTGAGTTGACCTTCCCCTGAGTCCACGAGGCAACGCGCTCGGACCACCCCCTGATTGCGCCAAACAAACCTGAACACCCACCTCCAACTCAACAATCTTCAGCTACTCATCATCGTCCCCGCTCAACGGGTTGATGGGTTGAAGCGTGGTGGTACCATAATATCGGATTCGTAATCTATCAGGGCTAGGGCATTTATACTGGCATCGGGCCACCGATTTACAGGGCATGTGCATTCTGTCAGTCAGTCAGTCCGATGTCCAACGTCACCCTCGGATATGGACATAGAGATTTTATCATCACAATCACAGCCGCAGTCACAGTACAGTCACGAATGCACGTTTGGGTCAGTTTGTGTGTGTTTCGGCCCTGCCAAAATGTCCTCCCAAATTTCAATTTAACAAAACTAAATAACTTTTTTTTAGATGCCGCGAGGCACTGGTCTCTGGTTTTTTATCCTTTTTCTTCTAAAAAAACAAACGGAAAAAACAAAGCCACCGGAAATCTTGGTGGTGGCGGCGGGAGGCGAGCCGGGGGCGCAGCCCAAATGGTGCCGGCCGGAAGGGAGGCGGCGGACGGACGAAACGATCCAGCCGAAAGGGAGGCGGCGGCGGGGCGAAACGAGCCAGCCGGAAGGGAGGCGGCGGCGGGCGGAAAGAGCCAAAGCGAACGGGTGGTGGCGACGGCGGAGGCGGACCTAGGCGGTGCCGCCGGTGGTGGTGCCTTGGCCGGAGCCGCTGGCCTCACCACCGGTGGCGGTGCCGGCTGGGGCGGCGGCGGCGGGAGGCTTGGGGTCCTTCTTCGACTAGGAGGGGATGTCAGTGGTGTTCTTAAGAGGATGGCAACTGAGGTGAGATGGAAGGATGGGACAATCCGCCACCGCAGAGAGGTAGTAGTGGATGATGATCTTGGGATGGAATGGGACAACCACAGGTGCCCCAGATTGCCCAGATAGTGCTTTCGGCAGCAGCGGCAGCTGAAGTCGAAGACAGTCACTGGATTATGCTGAGACAGCTCTCCCTTCTCCAGTCATTTGACTGGAAGCTGCGCCAGTGTCGACGGGGATGACTCTGGAGAAGTCCAAGCTGGAGGGATAGTTGCTGGAGTTGGGAGAAGTGGTGCTGGCGCAAATTGGTGGCATAGCAGAGAGAGAGAGAGAAAAGCGAGAGGTACTTACACCCTTCTTGCCCGGCTGGGCCGGGGCTTTTTTGCCCGTCGGCGGGGCCGCCTTCTCTTTTTTTGCGGCAAAGCCGCTGGTATCGTAGCTATGACTCGAAGTCAGCAAACGGTTTAAATCTCAGGGAGCTCAGGAAGCAGCAGAAGGTCTAGACTTACCCAGAGCGAGGCATGGCGCCGGCGGGGGGAGGGAGGGAGGGGGAGACGGAGGGAGAGGTGGTGGCGCCGGCGGCGTGGAGACGGGTTGGCAGTTTTGTTATGTCTAGGGCCCGGTTAGCAGCAGATCATGGAGGTGTTGCCGTGGCCCGAAGATGGGACTGAAGGTATTCAGTCCGAAGTCCAAGCGTCCGCGATGGCTTCTTCAGAACATGAGTGATGAGTGTAGGGATAAATAACTTACAGTGAGGCCGAAGGCCGGGAGCTGGTTGTCTCGAGACTTTTGAGGTTGGTGATGCCTGGAGAAGAAGAAGAAGAAGGAGGAGGAGGAAGAGAAACCGACCGCGGAGTAGAAGAAGTAGAGGATCGAACGAACTCTAGCTTCAACGCGAAAGCGTCACGAATAGACGCGTCGGACTGACCACGTCTCGAGAGTTCAGAATATTGGGAAGGAACGAAAGCACGGCTGCCAGGAGGTGGTTCATCTGGTGCTTTCCAGTGTTCTATCTTCATACTAATGGCTAGAGAGGCTTCCAGACTATGTATAAGTTATCCTCCGGTGTCCTAACTACCTTGAAGCCCTTGGAGGGGCATGGTGTTGTTCACGATGCTGTGATGCTGGTGGTGGTTGAATGCCAGCCAACATCAAAGGTGGTGTGGTGCATTATCGCCCCTGCCGTGTAGGGACTCATGAAAGCCGGCTAATCATCAAGAAAAGTCCAGCTATTATTTGTATGCCAGTGTTTCCCCATCGATTCAACCACTTTGTTGTATCACTGCCTTCAATCCAGCAGTCCAGCAGGACTCCCACCCAGAGATCTCATTGTGACAAGAGAAAGAGAGCCAGAATCACCATGTTCATAGCCGGCCCAGCACTGTCAGCGCTCATGAACAAACGAGCGTTCCTGCCAGAAGAAAGGGCCTTCCACTGTGCGACGGGGTACCGGGACGACTCCCGCACTGTTCACACTCCGTCACAGGCAAGCATTGCTTGGTTAAGTTGCAACAGTCTTCTGGAGAACGAAGAAAGGTTTGGGAGAAGACAACCAAGATTCTGAGAGACAATGACAAGTTTGTGTCGGAATATGAGCAGGTGTTGGGAATGCTCTGATGGAGGAATTATTGGGAGAGATGCAGGCTGGGTAGCAGGTGACAGCTTTTCTTGACATTCCTCCTCCTCCTTATGCTTGTGACTATTCATTGGTTCAGGGAACTTAAATACTTGCTGACGTTCAATGGGTCAACAGAGATCCTTTCTGTACAGCAACCGCCTGCTTGTCTCTGGCCGGAGCAAGCAGTCCCCCTATCGCTGAAATACGACTTGATAAAAGGGATTAAAAACCCTCCCGTCGCCGAAGCAACAGAAAGGGGTACGTACGCAAGAATTCCCTGCCGCCGAAGCACCATATCCATCAAGCAACCACCTCTTGAGAAGAGAACAGAAGCCAAACATGGACACCGCGCGTGCAAGTCCTCTACAGGGGCCGCATGAAAGCAACACCCACATACCGGGAAGGCAAACATGAATGCACTGTATAACGTTGAATGCATTCCCACAGCTCTTTCATTCGTCTCCCTACAGCAGCAGCTTATTTTGCCTTTTGCATCCTAACGGGTATCATATCACACACCACGGGGCAGACTCAAGCAGCCACGGCCACCTCGCCATTAGCGCCCGATCCCTTTTCGTCCTCCTTCTGCCTCGGCTTTGGTGCAGAGGACAGCCTAAACGCCTCGGGATCCGCCTCCTTTGCCCACCTCACCCAGTCGTGCCTCCTGTGACCCCACATATCACCCTTCCAAGTCCTCCAGACATTACGGCCGAGCCACGATTCACGGAGATCCCTCTCGTGCCGCTCAAGCTGGGACATCATGTTCTCCTTTGCATGGAATGGCACCGAAATCCCTTCTCCCTTGGACGGTGCGGCAATGATGGCGTTGATGATGGCTGAGCTGTAGTGTGTTGTAGCGAGCTCATAAGTATTTGGAAGCAATGAAGCGACGAGGACCTTGTGGAAGTTGGGGTTTTGCGACGGGGTAGAGAATGCCTTGACGAGGATGGCTGACGTTACCGCCGACTCTGTCGCCATCCGGAACAGCTGTGCAGATGATAGAGATGCGATGGAAGCTTGGATGGCTTTGGCTGGTGGGCCGGGAATGTCGAGCATAGCTGATACGAGCTGGCTGCCGTGATTGAGCAGAGCAGGTTTGTTCTTGACGGCTTCTGGCTGGAAGGACTTCTCCTTCTTGGCTTCATCTGCGGGCGCTTTGTCCTCCAGTTGGCAGAGCTTGGGGACGATGTGCTTCCAGTCGTTGCCAAGTGCAGATGTGAGCGCTTGCAGAAGAGAGCTGAGCTCCGGAGTCGCCTGTCGAATGTGGCAGCGCTCGAAGAATGTCTTGATCACATTGAAGCGACCCTTCTCAACAAAGTCCGCTATTTGAGGCAGCGATTTGTGCACTGCGTCTGCAAGATCCTCTTTGCTGAGCCGATTGAGAACGCGGATGGCTGGGTACGAGGCGATGTCGTTCCGAAGAAGGCTATTAATTCGAGGGGCGAAAAAGGTGGCAAGCAGGCCCTTGAAGATCTTTCCAGGGCAATGCGTGATCAAGGTCTCGAGGAGTCTTGACCCGACCACGTCATACATCATGCTGTTGACGAATTCGGCGGCGGGTGACTTTTCGTCACTAAAAGAAGCCGGGGCACCAGGGACGAGCTTCTCCAGGAGAGACTCAACATGCTCCTCCTGCTGCTCCTCCGCCTTCTCCTCCTCCTCCGGCTCTTCCCCCTTCTTGCTCTTCTTCTTCTTGGGCGCATTCTTCTTTGTCTTTGCCGCAAGAGCAAACTCCAGCTCCAACAACAGCTGGAGCGTCGGGTTACCAGTAGGATGCTTAGCCAGCACCCTCAATGCGACAGCATCTAGCCCCGTGGTCGAGTCTGTAATAATCTTCTGCACTGCTATTGCGAAAGAATCCGGGACTGGTCTGACTTCCGAGGCGAACTCGCTGCTCATAATTGACGCACCCTCCACGGTGATGTATTCCTTCTTCTTGCTTTGCAGCAGAGATTTTGTCCCCAGTTGCTTGAGCGGCCGTCCCGACAGAGTAATCAGCAGCGCCCGTAGGGCGTGCGACCCGTACCTATCGGAAACCAAATACGAGAGATGATCTTCTAATTCATCTAGCGTGAGCAAAAACAGCTCCTCCATTGAGGGTTGCGGCTCGGCCGGCTCCTCCCCTTCCTCAACTACCGGCTCCGGCTCCACCTCGCCCTTAAGCTCTTGCGTGACAGCCGGCGCCGACAGCAGGAATAGTTTCTCGCAACAATGCCCCGAAAAGCGATGTGTAATAAGACTGATGAAATGCCCCGCAAAAGCCTGAAACATGTGCTTCTTCTGGCGAGTATTCGACAGCAGGATCAACCGCTCCATCAGGCGCGAGCACGACTGACTGCTCGCCAGCTTGAGCTCCTTGCCCACGGCCTCCTTGTAGACGTTCTGCAGGAAGATGTCGCGCTCCTCGGCGGACGGAAAGTCGTTCAGCTCGAGCAGCTCGTCGGCGCGGCGAAAGTACTCCTGCTCCTGCTCCTCCAGCATGCCAAAGAACTCGCGCTCGAACGAGGATCCACCAAAACCAATTCCGTCACCCGATCGCAGGGCATTTTCGGCAGCATTATCATCGCCGTCCTCAAGGGGAATGTAATCGGCCGTCTCGTCCAGGTCGGCGGGTTCGCGGCGCTGTCGCTTTGCATCGACCTCAACCTCTTCTTCCTCAGCCTCGACCTCCCTGCCTCTCTTCTTGGCGCGCTTCTCGTCGCGGACCAATTGCCGCTTGGATTTCCTGTTTTTACCCATGGTTTCGGTGCTGGTCGACAATGGAGACTGGTATTCGGTGATTGCTGGCGGGGTGGACAAGCAACAGTGGCAGGGAAACCAAAGGGCCAAAAAAAAGTCGTTATCTTATCGGACTCAACCAAGCTTTCGGTAGACCCCTAACCCTAAACCTTTAGGCCTCAACCCCAACCCTAGCTCCAAACTCCAAACTCTGAATGCAACCCTTGTTCCCACAAAAAAGGAGCATGCCAGCGATCAATTCATTCGACATGATGATGCTTCCGGGTGCTATCAAAATACCGGATATGCGCAAAAATAGAAGGACCGATCGTGAGTTGAACACGAGACCTACCGGATGATGCTTTAAGCACTGCAGCCGGTTGCTCTACCACTGAGCTACCGGTCCTTTCTGTGATTGTTGTAACATTCAGCCGACTACGCCACTATGAAGGAATGTGACTCCGTTTTGTTCCGGTTTGTGGAGCGGGGGTGGATGGTGTCTTGGAACAGGGGGGTACTCGGGGCGCCTCCTTTGTTCTCGGGTGGGACGGGTCCAACAGGAGGATCCAGAAACCTCTGGATCGCCGAAAAAACCATCCAATCTTTTTAAAGTAAAACCTGGAGCATCCCATTCGCAAAAATGGCGTCCCGCGTAATGGGGAATAATATTGCACAACTGAGAGCCGATCATCTTCACAACGTCGCGGTCCTAACCATCCCCTCCCCATCCCTCATCAGCAACGGGGGCTTCTCCTCCGGGGTTTTCCCGTTGCGATACTGCCACAACCTACTCAACTCCTTCACTTTGACTCTCGTGTCCCTCCGTCCATCCAGCCCAACTGCCCCGGTCCGGCTTCTAAAGCGCCCCTTTTGTTCCACAGGACTGCCTCCATGAATCTCCACCTCCCTTGCACTCACACCCCTTTCAGCACCTCGGGCTAGCCAACTAACATCCATCGCCTCTCGCATGCTCTCCATTTCGTTTCCATCCGCCCCGATCACGATCTCGCTCTCCATGAATTCGTTACCCTCCTCGAGACAGCCAACGAATTCCTGAGCATTGGTTGGGCTCTTCTCTAGCGGAAACATGCCGTCCATGTAGTGTTGATTGAACTGATGGCCACCACGGACACTGGTACGCGCGAAGACACGCCCGATAAACCGCGGCATGCTGTGACTCTCTGGAGTTGATGAAGTGAAATGGAGCACACCCCATAGGGCGACGAAGTCGGTCGTGTGCGCGTAGTGCTCGATATGGCCAATAGCGCGATCCGAGACCTTGGAGGGATGAAACGAGGACGTTTCCCATGTGAGGGAGGGAAGAAGTGAGAAGCTGGAGTTAGCACCGGTCTTGGGCCCGGGTTGGTGGGCGTGAGGCCCCTTATTTGCAGTGGCTGATGAGGAATGAGGGTTGGGCGAAGGTGTCCGTAGAATAGGTGCCGAGTCAATGGATGCGGCGACAGGGTTGCTAAGGGCAATGTCTTGAGAGTGGACGTGACGGTGTGGGTTGTTGAAATGGTTGGCTGCATTACCGAAGGTATATACTTCGAGCTTGGAAAGTAGGTCTTGGGGCAGTTCCTGGAGCAGCCAGTCCAGGACCAGGGAACCTTCGATGGCGCCTTGCGAATGGAGGACAAATATGACTTTCGAATACTGTGGGTTATACAGTTTCTCCTTGATGATGCGATAGCAGACTCGGACATCTGTGGTCGCAAACCCCAGATTTCGCTGCACGAGACATTCGACCACATCAAAGATGATGCCCGCCGTCTTGTTATGAACGCCAAGAACAGGCCGCTTGAAAGTCAGGGCAAGCCTGTTGAGATTATTCTGCATCCAATGTTCCCTGTTGCCAGGTGTTAGTGGTGGAACACGGAGGGGAGTTTGTACAACACGTACCCTGCAGCCACTCCGTTGATAAATATCCATTGCTCATGGGCATGCTCTGGTTTTGCCGACGCATACTTCGGATCTGAATGATACTCAACCACCTTTCCGTTGATCAGCATGCAGAGCCCATGGTTGACCACGAAGAAGAGGGCGATCGCTAGCACGGCGGTCCAGATGGGAAGCAAGAGCATCAGCGGCAATGCTACTATAAACCCCAGCTGGAGGATGCAAAGCACAAAGTGGATGACAATGCAGAAAAGATTTGCCCTAGTGAAGGAGAGCTCGTCGAGGTCTCCGGAGTCGGTCGGGGCGATTGGAAAGAGGATATGTGGGAGAGCCCAGATAAAGATGAAGAAGTAGTAGACATCGTAGGCCATCAGCCTCCAGGGCATGTCCGTGTAGGAGTAATTAATGACCGACTTGCCCCCGATCTGGGAGCCGACAAACTTAGTCCCATTCGGCTTGGGCAACTTCTTCTGCCAGAACGATCCGAGTCCTGCCATGGCGACCAGTCCAGCAGCGATGGTGCCGAGAGACGCAATGGAGTAGAGGGTCAAGCTCATTGCTAGATAGGTACCTAGATTGAGGTTGAGATGAAGTCGGACGGGGTCAGCCAGGGCTCATATCCGGCGTGCCCTTCGTCCTCGTCGAAACCACGCGAAACGGTATCCCAGCAAGGCTGTGGGTTGAGTGTGTTCACATGCCCCAAAGTTGGGCGTGACACCAGAACCTGCAATTATGACCGAGCTGGGGCTTGGCGCGTCCCATTGGCGAGGCATCACAAGGCCTGCCGCTTACCCGCGAGCACGGCCTCAGCGCTGGCGTCGCACAAGTTCCACTGTCAAAGTCAAGCTCCACCAATCGGCGGTGGAGGTCACGGCTGGTTGGCATAGGGCTGATGGCCCGGAGCGCCCCCGCTCTCAGCGGTTGGCTGCGGTCCGAAGCCTCTCGGTTGCGGCCGTTTGCACTGTGGCCGACCGCGGCATTGGGAAAACATAGCGACGCATGTAGATTGCGCTCTTCATAGTTATCTGTCCAAATCAGTTGGAACTCAAGTGAGCAGAACCTGGAAGTGCAGATATGTTCCGTCAGAAAAATAATCCCCGCCTAAATGGAAGGCGCATTCTCTACAGCATACGGATTGTCGCTGCAAAATTCGTCCAAAGCTTCGGATGAGGCCCCAACCTGAACAGGCCAAACGCTGTTGAACTGATGCACCCCTTCCAGGGCTAAAATTGCAGTGCCAGGAGGCTTTGTATTCCTTCAAGATGCAAGCTTGAGAATCTCCCCAACCGCCTTATCAACGCCCGACACAACAAGAGTTGGCTGTATGTCACCGATAACATCACCCAACCTGTCCACCCAGCCCTTGCCAGCCCGGTCTATCCAAGCGGTCTGCAGGCCCGCTGCAGACGCACCAACAACATCGAACGGATTCGCCGTGATGAGCCACACGTCGCCCGAGGCATCCTGCTTCCCGACTTCCTGGAGCAAGTGGCTATACGTCCTCTTGTCGGGTTTGAACACCTTTACCCCATCAACAGTAACCGGTCCCTTGAACAGGCTTGCATAATTTTGCAAGTGCGGCGACGTCCGCACCGAGGCTGAGACCATCTCATCGGTTCCATTTGAGAAGATGAGAGCCTCAATGGCGGGAGTCTCCCCAACCTTCTTCAGCGCCTCTGGAACATCGGGGAAGACATCCAGCCCGTTGTACGCGTCCATCAACCTGTCTGCGTCCCCGGCCGCGAGCGACAGGCCTGCCTCGGCGACGGCATGCTGCAGTGCTCCCCGAGTGATTTCACTGAAAGTGCGGTATAGCGCTGCCGACTGAATCAGTTCGCTGGTGACGGGGGAGAGATGGTTTCAACGGAGACCAACGAGGCGTCTAACCCATGCTATTGATCCGCCATGTGTACTCGAGCTGATAGCGCCGCCACGAAGCGGCCAGCGACTTAGCCGTGTCATCGCCGAAGAGCTTAGCTAGCTCGGCAGCGATGGACTCGGTGGACAGAAGCGTCCCATACAGGTCAAACGCAATTACAGTTTTGCTGCTCGCCATGTTTGTTTGAGGGTTGAAACGCCGCAATGGTGGCCGGTTGACTCACTGAGCGACTTTCCGACCCGCGGAGGCGTCGAACACTCCAATCGGCGTGGCGGAGCTGTGACGTCTGTGCGGGGGACCGGCCGGTTGACGCAGCTGTTTGGGGCCGTAACCCCAAAACATCGAGGATGTATTTACGGAGATGAACAAAGTGCAACTATATCATAAGAATGGCCCTGTTAGTCAATAGACCAAACTCAATAGCCACACCTGACACAAGTTCCGTACGCCCAAGAAACCCCAATTGAACCATCAACAACCAACCTGCCCCCACAACACCATGACAAGCCAACTCACAGACGAAGAACTACCCAACTACGAGTCCTTCCGAGACTCCCTCTCCATAGTCCTCGTCCAACGCCTCGCTCAACTCCCAAACACCACCCGCAAGACCAAACCCACCCGGCGCTCCAAACAATCCCAGCCCGCCCCCTCTCCCGCCATCACCACCGACGACGACGCCTCCGACCTCTCCGACTTCATCGACTACATCGCCACCTCAGCATTCACCTC